>Ga0335078_10006196_pt1 | contig 17718 bp, 14 predicted proteins | sample Lox_Sample_32_FD_206711 | JGI IMG/M metagenome (GOLD analysis project Ga0335078, IMG submission 206711) | Soil microbial communities from Loxahatchee National Wildlife Refuge, Florida, United States - Lox_Sample_3.2 | ecosystem: Environmental > Terrestrial > Soil > Wetlands | place: USA... | reverse complement strand
GAATCCAGAGCAGCACTCATGTCGGGCGACATTGCGAGAGCGAGGCGAGCGGCCGGCACATGTCATTTCCCGCCGTGCCGGGATCTCATGAGACGACTGCTGCAACTCGCTAATTCCGGAGATCGCGTCGAGGCTGTTAATAGCCTATTGAGAGCTGGGTTGTTTGCCTACGAGAACAGCCTCGACCACCTTCGCGCTTACCTCGAATACGAGCGGGACCTTGGTCGCGGATGAGAGCCCCGAAGTCCCCATCGACCAGGCCGCTAAGGAGCCCTCCTAATCGCGCCCCCGCGACCTCCCAATTCATGATCAGATCCTGTTTGAGCCGGGCCTTTCAGTCGGACTCGTGCGGCTGGGCAGCGTCTCCGGGCTTGGGATGTTTCAATCCCCTTAAGCCGGCCCTTCGGCGAAGCAAGTCTCTGAGTCCAAGGGTAGGGGCGTCCTGAGTCGCATTGCCCAGTTTGACGGAGTTATCCAGCTCCTGCTTGGGCTCCGCACTCCGCGTTCCGCACTCCGCGTTCCGCACTCCGCATTTGCCGCCGATCCCGTTTAAGCCGGGCCTTCCAGTCGGACGAGTCGGTCAACCATGGAAAATGGCGGGCCGAAATCACCAACAGTTTCAATCCCGTTTAAGCCGGGCCCTCCAGTCGGACGGGTATTGTTGCCACAGCCGAACGGTGGATCAGAATTCATGTTTCAATCCCGTTTAAGCCGGGCCTTCCAGTCCGACCGGGCACACCCGGTATAAAATTTAAGGCCCTCATTGGGTTTATGGTGTTTCAATCCCGTTTAAGCCGGGCCTTCCAGTCGGACGCGACTGTGTTTCCTGCAGTACCTATATTCCTGGCCACTGTTTCAATCCCGTTTAAGCCGGGCCTTCCAGTCGGACGCGGATTCGCGGCCTTGCCATTAAGGTGGTGGCCAATCCGCTCTCGTTTCAATCCCGTTTAAGCCGGGCCCTCCAGTCGGACGGTTACATTTCCATGCCGCGACCCTAGCGAAGCTAGGGTGGATGTTTCAATCCCGTTTAAGCCGGGCCTTCCAGTCGGACACATGTTAGAGATTCCGAAGTGAACGAGCGGGCAACAGTTTCAATCCCGTTTAAGCCGGGCCTTCCAGTCGGAAACGATTTCATCGGCGGTATGTTCTTAGATCTTTCGTTTCAATCCCGTTTAAGCCGGGCCTTCCAGTCGGACAAAAAACCTCGGTAGATAAGGAGATTGCTGATGAAAAAGTTCAATTTGGTTTCAATCCCGTTTAAGCCGGGCCTTCCAGTCGGACGGGCTGAGGTCGCGTCGCGGGTTCGTTTGTGTCAGATTTTGTTTCAATCCCGTTTAAGCCGGGCCTTCCAGTCGGACGACTGGAAAACAGGCGACCTTAACGCTTTGGTTAAAAAGTTTCAATCCCGTTTAAGCCGGGCCTTCCAGTCGGACACCGATAAACAATTAGCTTTCGCGGCGGTTCCTTTAGAGCCGAGCGGCCTCGCCACCGTAACATACTGGCCCTCATCGCCTTTATTCGACCTGATGATTTTGTCGCAAACGTCCCTTATCTTCAACCCCGAAAACGCTGAACTTCGACCCTCCGAAATGTTAAATGCGGCAACAGGGGTGGTTCGGGGGAATGATTTTGTCGCAGAGTATTGCTCCACATCTGAGTGGTCGCCGATTTTCGACAAATCGCCCATTGCGTGGCCATTTTCGACAAAACCGCCATTCGCACATTTTGATTTCCGCAATTCCACAGTGGGGACTCTGTGGATCGTTAAGATCCGACCTACAAAAAAGAAAGAGAAGCCCCCTTCCTCACTGCCGTAGGCCCTGCGAAGCCGCGCGAGGAACGAGCGCCAAGTTTTCCAGTGACAGACCAACCTTCGTCGACCCGTGCCGCCGCATGAAGGCCTTCGAATTCCTGTTCGCCGGTGGCGTTCCCGGTGGAGTAGCGGTCTCCAACCGCAGCCCCGCGAGCGCTGCGCGCGGCAAGGAAATTTTTCTATTGTTGAATGGGGTAGGTGGACAGCCCAGTTTGTAGGCTGGAGCTGAACAATCCCCTGAATCCCATCAGGGGTATTCAGAGGAACGCGCCCAGTTTGATCAGCATCCAAAATCCGTTGTCCCAGTTCGCAACCGATCCCGTTTAAGCCGGGCCTTCCAATCAGACGGGAAAACTCTGGTCACGGCGTCATCAAACACCAGGGTAGTGTTTCAATACCGTTTAAACCGGCCTTCCAATCAGACTCAGGTTCAGGATGTGGGAAGTATTGTCGGAGAACCAATCCGGTTTCAATCCCCTTTAAGCCGGGCCTTCCAATCAGACACATCCTAAATGTTGACAGTGGGCGCGAGGGGGTTGAGTTTCAATCCCGTTTGAGCCGGGCCCTCCAGGAATTGACGAATTGATGGATTTGAAAAGATCACCGCCGTCGTCCAGTTCTTCAATCGACAATCCTCCGATCACTCAATCACCAATTTGTCACTTAGCAATCAGTTCGCCAACGAAGGTCACGTGTTTCAATCCGCTTTGAATCGCGGCCACTCACCGGACGATCGAGACCTCGCAAGTGGGTAGTTTCCCCCACGAACTTAGCATGTTTCAATCTGCTTTAAGCCGCGGCATCCACCTCACCGCGTGAGGGCGGCCAGTCCCACATAGAGCCGGTGTGGGTGCGCTTCGATCCGCTTTTAGTCGCGGTCCTCTCTGCAATCGCGGCATTATGCCCCACGGACTCGGTTACCACTTCAAGTTTCAATCCGCTTTAAGGCGCGGTCCTTCCTCAAACCGGAGGATGAAATCCAGGATGCCGAAGGCGGCGTTCTGTTTCAATCCGCTTTAAGGCGCGGCATCCACTTCAGCATCGTCGATCCGCTCATTCGCATGGGGATTCGGACTCGTTTCAATCCGCTTCAAGGCGCGGCCTTGCCAAAGAACTACGATGAGCAAGGGAAGTGGTACCCGCAAAAGTAGTCTCAATCCGCTTTAAATCGCGGCAGCGATTCGTCCCCGGATAACCCGCAGTTAAACGACATGAGAATATTGTTTCAATCCGCTTTAAGGCGCGACCGTTAATCAAACGATGGGCACGATGTGCCGACGTTCTGGCTGAACCCGTTTCAATCCGCTCTGAGGCGCGATGGCGCAAGCACAATCGGTCCCGGGGAGTTCCGGAGAGGCTATCTGGCTTCAGTACCGTTAGGTCCCTTGGAATACCCTACAGGTCTGCGCGTTCGGTATCGTGCAAATGGATGGAGGCTGCCGCCACATCTCGCAGCCTCCATTAAATGAACAGGCGCTACGTACGCTTTAAGAATATTCTGTTGTCAAAGACCTCAGCGGCCGGAGTGTCCCAGCCGATTGCTTGATTGCAGGATACGTCAGCTCGCTATAAGGAAGCCTATTTGCAGGATCGCCGATTATTGGCGCCGCCGATGGCCGGTGTTGATCCCGGCGCGGCCTGCATTAATAGGACGGCCGAAGGACCGCAGCCGGCCGGTAGCCGCCAGTGGCGTCATCCGACACCAGCTCGTACGTCTGAACGTTGCCAAGGACATTCAGAAGCTGGCCGATCATAAAAGCGAGGCCCACCGGCACCGCCATAAACAGGTGAATAGTCCCGATCTTAAGGCTGGTCCTCGCTTGCTCTATACCTTCTTCAACGATGTGGGCAAGGTCCACAGCCTGACCCGGCGTACTGAGTGTATGAATCCCTTTCGGCCGTTTCGTGACCTTGAGGATTGCCCGAAAGGCCGGCAGATCAGGCGTGTCAAAAAACGCTTGCTCGACATCTCTCGCTACTGATACCAGGACCGCCAGATCTCGACCCTCAAGGCTCCTGCGCTCAAGATCATACTCGAAACCGGAAGGCTGCCGCTCAGTGTCGAGATTCCAGTATTGATATCCCGGTCTTGTTACCTGTTTCCACGTCACATTGACATCCCGCCGCGCGAGGAACCCCACTCCGAGTGCCGTCGCCGCTGAGATCACGAGGCTGCCCGAAAGCTCAATCGGACGGCCAGGGGCGCGGCTAACTACAGCATGGACCACTGACCGCAACGATGGGAGGACAAATGCATCCCACGCTCCCGTTGTCGCCTCCCTGTTGTCAAACCGGTGCGTCCAATCGACGGTTAGTGCCACACCTTCGTTTACAATCGCGGGGGGGCGCGTATACACCTCAATGCGAAACGGCTCCCCCTTCGGGAAGGACCTATGTATCTGCCTGACGCGGTGTTCCAGGATTTCACGTGCGATCTCGGCCGCCTCTTTGTCAGTGATCGGGTCGACCTCTATCCTCTTTAGGTTCCAGTCGCCAAGGGTCTCGTGCGTGTATCGAGGGCCCAGAACGTTCGGTATGTCGCCATAGCCGAGTCCGCCCACCAGCGCCGGCATGACGAAAAACCCGTCTCCAGCCTTAGCTCGTTTTATAACGGCCGGGGCCTCAACGCCCTTGATCATCGGGGAGTCTTTCACGTCCGGGCTTATCCAGAGCACCGCGCTGGAAGTTCCGGCGTCTTCCAGCACCTCGGCGATTCGTGTTTCGGTGTGAACGCGGTCGAGATCGCGCAGATCTTGCCACGTGGGAATACCATGGTCGTGCAGGGCGCCAACTAGGTTTGATACCTCGCCGACTCTGGAGCGCTTATAGCTAATAAAGCAACACCCCGTCGGGACGGTCTTCCCGTGGCCGACGGGCGGGGCCTCGCTTCCGGATGTGTTTGGAATTGCATCCGCAGGCGGACCAGAAGACCGCTGGAATAGGTCTACGCTTTCGGGCCGCTGCACTGGATTAAGGGGCCGCCCGCCATCACCCTTGGTAAGGAACATAACATCTTCGCTTTCTGTGTCGGACATCTCCATCGCTGCGCAGCCGAGTTCAAAGGCCTCTTGGACATCCTTGCCGCTGCCAAGTCCACGGTAGAAGCCTAGCGAGAACCCGATCGCTGCGTCATCGGAGATGCCGATCCTGGTTCCAATGACGTGGTAACAGTGGTCGGCAATTGCCCTGACCTGAATCTTGGTGGAGCAGGCATTGAGAACCACGCAGCTTGTCTTGTCCCTGAACTGCTTGAAGAGCTTGCCCAGTGCGTTAGCAGGGGCGGGCCTTGACTTTCCGGTGTCATCTTCAAGGCACAGTTCTCCAGCGGTTGATCCGTGGCCCGAGAAGTGGACGATGTCAGGTTCAAAGTCGATCATTGCCTGGATGAAGTCTTTAGGCCTGGTAGAAAGCGATTCTTTGATCGTGAATTGATCATTGAGTCTGTTCTTTTGCAGCGCTTCGCGAATCTCGCGGAGTTCCTTGGGAATCCGTAAGTGCGGGGCATCGGACGGCTCGGCGGACAGAAATAGTATTTTGATCATGTTAATGGACCTCCTTTTGCGGCTAACGCAGCGACAGTCGTTCGTTTGAGCCTGATAAAATAAGTCCTCGCTTATTTGGCTTACGGTGTCTCCGCCAGGGGAGTTTGGGAATGAGTGTCGAACCAGGTCCGCTCAGGATATTGGTAGTTGATTGGCTCCCCGTTCTTCCCGGTAGCGGGCGGATACTTCAAAATCCGACGGAGCTCGGTCATGCACGGGTCTCGGCGCTCGATTAACGGCCTCATAGTCTGTTCCAGATGGGATTTGAGCGCCTCCCCGGTCAATACTCCCCCGGGAGCCGCGGAGTCGGTTCGTTTTGACAGTCCCCTGTAGCGCGATTGATCGTGGGGGCGAATCATAAGCGGTTCTATGCTCACACTTCCCAGTCCCAGCGGCTTTCCCGTGCCTAGCTTGTGGCGCATGCCATCAGTCAAAAACAAAGAAAACACCAAAACTGAATATTCGTAGTCGGTCAGATTCTGGCTTTGCACTTCGAAGTCAAAGATGGTTTGTGGTTTGCCATCAGGTCCCAAGCCTTGGAGCGGATAGATCGTCTTGGTGAACTCGGTCGGCTGAATAGTGCTCTTCACAGTTGACTGGTGAAAATAGAATTTGCGGCCTGCGATCCGGCCATTGCGGAGATAGAAAGCATCGTGATCAGGATGAGGCGGCATCAGGGGTTTCAAGACAATCTGTGGTGATTCCTTGAACTGATCGGGAGCGGTTCGCCCCTCGCCAAAAGTCACTTTTCCAAGAAAATGGCTTTGGTTACTGACCATTCCGAACAGGCGGCAGGCGGGGCATAGCTTCTTAGCGGACTTACATGGCTCGAAAGCCTTGTCGACCTTCCCACGATAGTCAGGTTCGATTTGGCCGCGACGCGAGAAGAGCGTTCCGCTCAGTCCGATGCACGATTCCGTGACAGCTTCGGCAATACTTCTTATCACACCCTTGAGAGAGCTTCCTGGTATGATTGGCAAGTCTTTTTCTGCGTATCGAGATCTTATGAAACGGTGCGTCCCGCCGGCAGCCTGGGTAGCCGCGATGAAGATAGGAGTTATGGCTGTCACCCGGCAGCGGATTAGACTACAGTGCTGACCTACCTTCTCTCGGGGGACCGGGGCCTCCTGAAGGACCCTGGCAGGTAGCGGAACAAAATCGTAGGGGTTCATTGTGCCTCCTGTTCCGTCCCAGCAAAACGATAGAACTCTATCGCGCCCGTGGCCTTGCAAACGTATTCCACAGTCTTGATCTTGCGCCTGAATGCTCCCTCCGCGGCTGGTGACGGGTAGCGAAAGACATGCGGGATACTGGCCTCAAGCCATTGTGGGTTCTTGCTATTCCACTCGCCCCATAAATAGTAGCTGCTTTGCTGCTTTTCAAAGTTGTTGGTGTCTAGCTCTAGCTGGTGCTCTTTAGGTGCTCGTGTCATAGTGTTGATGTCCCCTATCGCTACTACGTAGAAGACATTGTCCTGCCGTTCCCATCTGACCTCAGCGTCCGGGCCAAAGACTCTGCCTGAGTCGTAGCGATTCAGATCGATGGGCTCCCCAAGGCTGTCAAAGACGACCTGATCGACCGCTTCTAGAACAGAGTCCGTAAGCAAGCCCTTGAGCGCACTAATCAAGGCCTCCAGTTCCGACTCGCTAAGCTGCCCAGCAAAAACATGGTCGCTCATCGTTTCTCTCTCAGTTCTGGTAGATACTGCGTATGCGTCATCTTGGCTGGTACTGTGTATCCTGCAATGTAGTCGTCCCATTTTTGGGCACAGGCCCGCCAAAAGGCATCGTCCTCGCCGCGTGACATTCTGCATTCGTGCCTCAGAGTTCCCGGCTCGCGGGAAAAAGATTGCCCCTGGGGCAATTGCACCTCATCCCCTCTGAAGAACCCGTAGGATGGATCGTTGACAAAAGTGCCGACCCCGCGGAGCCGTCCGTGGCCGTTCGCGCTTTGTACCTCGTCGGCCGTGGCCACCACATAGCCAACTCTAACGGCTTCGACTTCGCCTCGAACGCGGCCTAGACCACGCGTTGTAGCGGAGCCCAACGATATCATCGAATCCTTTAGGTCCTGAATAACGTATGCAAGCCAACCCAATTGCCAGACCTCGAAGTTGCGGATATTGATTGTGCAGGCGAAGCTGGCATCTGTTACGACCTCAAGGTCGAATTTCGCGCTCTTGCTGGCGCCTCCCGTGAACCGGTCGATGCCAACACCGTCGCGTGGCAACTTTGCGCCACGCCTTCCATCAACTAGGTAGGCATCGCTGACGGCTAGGCGGCCTCCGAAATAGGTCGAGCCGAAAAGCCGGCAGGCGGGACATGAGTCGTTGTAGGCCTTCGGTCCGTCGATCTGTTCTTTCCACGTGAACTTGCGCACCTCGAACTTTTTGCCACACCAAAGGGTGGCTGCTCGATCGGCCTTGCGCTCGATTTCATCCCGAATGACCTCGTTCCAAAACGGCTCGCAGGCGCTAGGGGACCTCAGGGTTCGAGCGATTCGTTCCGCATGACTGCGAATGACGCCCTTCAGGGAACTTCCGGGAATATATGGTTCTGGACGGCCCCCGCGATATGTCAAGACGAAAGCCATATTAGGTCCGCTTAGCGTGGCGAGCCCCGACTTGATAAGTATTGGATCCACAGTGTCGAGCCGTAGCTGCACGGTGCAATCGTTGATCATCTTCTTCAGCATTGTTTCTTCCTCACTGAAACAGAAGGTCGATCTGGTTGTTGAACAATTCGCTGAGTTCGGCTTCGGAGAGCTTAAATTCTCCGTCCTCAAGGCCCCCCTTCTTCAGATACGCCTTAAGCTTGTTCGTGTCGGCGAAGTTCAGGTAGTAAGCGGCAAGGCCGGTAAGGCGGCAACGGCCGAGGCCTCGCGTCCGAATGCCGCCGATTGGAATCATACCCGCTTGGAGTTCCCGTATTCCGATGGCCAACAGGGCCATCTCACTGTTGCCTACGTCGAGATTTTCCGCGATTAGCCGGAATTCAAACTCTGTCTCCGAAGGGACCACCTCATAGTCATATTTGATCCTGTCGACAGCGCAATCTGTATCACGATCTATTCCGACTCCGTCCCGCACCTCAGTTAATCCAGCCCAAGACGTCTGGATAACCTGTAGATCACTGAAGCGCACCTTTCCAGCCATATAGGGTGAGCCGAAAAGACGACAGGTAGCGCACAGATTGGCAAGGACTTCGTCATCGGCCTTAGGAACGTCTGGGCCCAACCCCTTGGCAGTTGGACACGCGGTGTCATTTTGGGCGGTTAGCCCGCAGGACCGGATTTTGGGGAAGGAGGCTGAGGCCCGCTCCACCGCACTGCGAAACGCCCCTTTGAGCGAAGATCCCGGTATATATGGCCGATCATCGAGATATTTCATCACGGCGCTGTCAGTTGTTCCCAGGGTGTCACGGCCACCACCGATGTGTAGCCCACTCTCCATCACAAGTTGTCCGGTGAACAAATAGCGGGTCGCAAGCTGGTCAAGCCCCATTACCATAGTCTTCCTCCTGATGTTTCTGCAGAGCCCTTGCATAGACTTCATGCATACTGAGGTGCTGAATGTAGTCACGCGCTAGGAGTAGCTGGATATACTGGATTGCCTCTTTTCGGGCCTTGTCGGTCGTATCTGGAGGAGGCTCCAATGCGACGAATACTTGCTCGGCCTCGCCGCGCAGAGCCTCTATCTCCTTCTTAAGATCACGCCAAAACCCACGGTCTTTTTCCCTGACAGTTGACTTTGTCGACTGATTCTGTATGTGGGTTATGAGAGTATTTGGATTGTCGACACAGTCCGCGGAGACCGCCAGACCGCTCGCCTGGTTTGATGTCAATATACTGTGACCACCGCCAAAGCGTTCCGCGGCCTTCATCAGATCGTAGCTTCTCTTGTCGATCTCCTTAAAGATCTTCCGAGTCATCTGCTGATTCATTGGAGTTGTCCCCATAACTGTCAGGTCTAACAAGTGCGTAAAGATAGTGGGCGCTCAGGTGACGGACAAACTCTCGGCAAAGCAGGATGTGGATGCGCCGCCTGTCATCCTCATGCAAACCGCCTACTTCAGAGGTTGTCAGTCCTGAGGTCGCAGTCTGGACTTCTTTGAAAACCTGCTCTGAGTCAGCCTTAAGGTCGTTGTCGAGCTTTTTCAATAAGAGGGGACCAAACTCGTGCGTAAGCCAACGGGTCTGCCGGCCGCTTTGACGTTTTACAAAGTCGAGGATGTCAGAAACCCTGCTCGCGGAGTTCGCGATATTTTCGAGGTTTCGGATCTGGGCCTTACCACTTGCCCCCGCGGCGAATGCGATCCGCGCCAGTCCCCCGAACTCTTTAGTCGCTTCGTAGTACAAGTCGCTTTTGGCGGCGACTGTCCTCCGAAGAGCAAGCTCAACTACGTGGTTTGCCATAACTCATTAACCTCGGTATGAAATGGGTCACATACAGTTAGGCGGCCAAAGCCTTCCGTTGTGCGCCTTCCGATGCCGCGCTCCTGGAGCAACGACAGCGGCGGCGCCAACTCGGCCCGATATCCTGCTGGAACTTCGAAGACAAAGACCGATCCCATCTTAATGGCGAGTTCGTCCGGTTTGGGGTAGCCTGCCGCTAAATTCCAGGACTGCACAAGCCGGCTCCCTCCATTGGAGTAGACCAAATTAAGGGATGGAATTGGCGCGCCAATCGCCTTTGTGATGTCATCGCCGTCTAAGAAACTCTTTGGTCGTAAAAACTCATCGCGCACAATTGCGTCTGATTGAAGAGTAATAGCGACGTAGTCTCGATCCTGAGTTGGGCCCGACACATTTTCAATGGCATCGTTGAACGCTTCGATGCGCTGCCTCAGTTGTTCGCCTTCATCTGATTTGGATTCGGCGCAACGTGTCACCTGCACACGGCCTAGTCCTCGCGACCGGCTGTCCCCTACCCACAGAAACGTTCCCTCTCGAAGGAGAGAATTCTGAATGAACTCAACATAGTCAGAGGCGACTACCAGATCGCCAGCGAAGGTCTGTGGTAGGTACGCTCCACCATGGGCCTCTCGGCGAAACTCGTCAACTACCTGCTGGGCATACAAGACGCCATCTTCAGCGGTCTGGCTAAGGCGATTGATGCCTACATGGGGAAGGTGACGTTTGCGGACTTCCACTAGACGGCTCTGACCGGTCGGCCTTCGCTCGTAAACGCCTGCCAGATGTTCTGAGCGCTGGCCGCAACGCGGACAGTGCCATACATGGTCAAGCAAAGCTGGATTGCCGGATAGCTTAGCGGCCACTGCGTTTATGAGAACATCTGAAACACCATGTTTCTCATCTCCCTGTGACGAGTCAGCCAGAAAGCCCCGATATGCCTTACAGCAGCGGGCCGTAGTGGGTAAGGGCCGCTCCAACCGATAAGGCTCTTCGTCTGCGGACCGCTCGGGGAGCAGGTTCGAGAAAAGCACTGCCCCACCAGCGAATACTGCGCGAAAATCGTTGTCGTCGGCGCCACCGATGGCTCTTAGATAATGAGCAGCAGCGCTGCCCCGGAGACTAGGCCCTGGCAAATAGCTAAGCGTTTCCGAAAACGCCGATGGTGCGCCCCGCCTGGCACTGAAGCTGAGCGGCGATATTGCAGTAACTTGCAACCTTAGCTTGGGCATCTGTTCGCCTCACTCAAGACCATAGAGTTGGAGATAATCAATCACGCCGAAGAGCTCAGCTGGGTCAACGGCTTGCCCGTCAACGGAAATATCCCCATCGAAGGACATCTCACATGCTCCAAAGCCAGCCGACTTGTTACCGCCAAGGTCCTTCACCAAGCGTAATCCTCCGGCAAGGAGTATCAGTTCATACGCTTTGGTTCGATCGCCCTCAAACGGTGTGAGCGATATCGTGCCGGCGATTTCAGAGCGAAAAACGAGTCCTGACTCGGCATATTCCGTCGTATACAGGTGACCGTGCTGGGCGATTCCAAGCCGATTATTCAGCTTGACCCGCGTTCGTGCCTGGGCCTGACCGGCCGCAGGATAAAAGCCCCTTAGAGTTGAAACGAGCGCGCCGTTGGCAACATAGACTCGCTCCCCCAGATAGGCGGAGCCAAATATTCTGCATACGATACACGCGTCCGTTCCCCGGCACATTTTCTGAGGCAGTGGTGGGGTGCAGGTGCGGAGTTTGTTGTCCTGTGACCAGTATAAGCGCGCAAGTTGCTCGCATGCGTTTCGCAGCCGACCCTTGATCGTTGAACCGGGTATAAAAACGTTGCCGGTAGGATCGCGTTGCGTAGTTCGGTCCACCAATCCCTGCCCCATCCCGGTCCCAATGTGCCAGGATGAGGCTAACTTGGTGAGAATATGGAATTGCACGCTGAACATAATCACACCACTAAATGTCTAATCTCTTTTGTCTATAAAATCGTAGAGCTCAGTGACATCTACCATCGGGGTAGACAGCCTCCCCGACTCGGATTGTCTCCACGGGCAGATGAGCGGGCCGGAGTCACGTTCGAAAAACTCAAACAGCTTCAACACTTGATCTTTATCCAGTTCTTTGTTTCTTCGGGCCCTGCCCGTTACGAACGCCCACATAAACATCGCCTGGGTCGCTGATCCACTGAAAACGGATTCATAGAGCATTTGCAACTTACTACTAGGGAAACCCGTTCTCTTAAGCGCCGAGATTCTCCTCATAAGGACGTCAAGCTCCCCGGCGGAGTACGGGCGCTCGGTCAGTTGCACATCATTCCGAAGCCATTCGGCCTTGCGCGTCAGCAGAGGCGATTCCGAGGCCGACGCTGTCACTACATGAAAATCGATGTGCCCGACTTCTCCTCGGCCATTTGCCAAGGCATCCTGGCTTCCGCGCTTTGCCGATTTCAGAAGTTCTTCCGCGATAGATTGAACGTGATAGACAGGAAGCGACGCGTGAGCCAGCACTACAGCGGCGGATAGGGAGAGATGCTTGCGATGTTGCGAGATTCCCGTATCGTCCAGCAGGCTCGCGGTTCGCTTCTCGAATTCTTCACACAGGAACACCACGAGACTCATCGCTTTGTCTGCCGGCACCGCGAGCATCATGTCGTCCCCTCCGATAAAAATGATCTCGAAAGGAAGCTTGTTGTTCTTCTGAAGATCCGGGGACGACCGAATGAGCCCGTCAAAGGTGACCTCGCGAATCGTTCTGCGTAATCCCTCCGACAGAGTTGCGAACGAGTCTCGCGTCTCTAGACAAGAGAGCAGGTCGCCCATTCGGTTGCCGTCGCAATAAATGAAGCCAATATATCCCCTGGGGCTTGCCGCTTCGCCAATGTCGTTAAAGTCCTTTGGGGCGCTGCCGTCAACGCTTGCATTGAGCCACTTTCCCTTTGACCGTGCGTACGTCAACAACTGATCTAGGCGGGACCCAAGCTTGCCATCTCGAACTAGCCGGTTTGCCCTCCTTTTTAGAGCACAGGAGCCACAAATCAAAGAATCCTTCATCTCGGATTGGCGCGCAGCAGGGTGTAGCCCGCAGGACTCGCATCCCTTGACTATCGGCAGGGTTATTAGATCGTGCCGAAAAGCCTTTGAGTCCTTACCCGCCCTAAGCCGGTAGTTGAGCTTGGCCACAGACTCGCCGAAGCGGGAGGCTGGGTCTGCCAACTCAAGCCAGGCTCCGGTAATTTCGGCGGAGATCGTCTCTAAACGGTAGAGCTTTTCGATTCGGGTGATTAGGGCTTTGGCCTCGGCGGCGTCTTCGACCTGGGCAAGGGCCGTTCCACCACCAGAGTAAATCATCCGGGACTGGCCAATTATTTCCGGGATTCGCACCTCGTTCAGATGATCAAGTAACGCGCTGGCCCCGCGCGTTTCCCGCAACTTCGACGTCGCAAACACATAACTCTTGACCGAATCTGTATCAACCGTCAGCAAAACCATAGGTTCCTCTTGATCCTCGCTGTCGCATTGAGTTACGCGAAGTCACACGGCCCTCATGCCCGTAGCGGGTCTCAGGCAAGCGCAGCCGAAGTGCCCTCAAACATATGTGACATTGCACGTAAAAGTATTTCATCGCATTTTTCCGCCGTATCTCCGCAGACGACGGAACTGACCATGAACCGCCCCAGGCCGAAACCAAGGCGGGGCCAGCGCGCGATATTTGCGCCCCCCAAATAAGAGTGACAGGAATTCGGAAAGTATTTCATGGGTGGCTTCGCTGATAGCGAATCGGACTCGAAAGGAGAACTTATCGTCCGTTCGGTCGCCGGCCACCGCGACAAAACTCGCCATTTCTTGAACGCTGTAATTAGGCATTTCTTCACACGTCTCTACTGATCTCTAAAGTCTTGAGTCCCCGCTCTGATGACCTGGCCGTGGCTGCACTCGAAAGGCTCCATGCTCCAGGGGTTGCCGCGGAACTCTTCAATCATCTGTGAGGCCGTTGGGCGCATCCGCCGCTCGCTGCGCGGTTGCAGCAATCTGTGGAGCCATTCAAACACCAGCGGGCTTTCCTTACGGTCCTCAAAGATCGCGTCCTGCAGCTCCCGGCAGCGGCGATTGCATTCCTCATCACCGATTCGGCCCATAAGAACGGACTCCCAAAGATCCCCGGCGTGCCCGCTTAACCGGCTGAGGTTATCCGCACATCGCTTCTCCCGATGTGACTCGCGCATGCCCCAGCCAAGAAATGGCGAGAGGGTGGCCAGAGTTAGAATCAGATCGGGAACGGTCTGGTGTCTTAGGAAAGCGGCGGTTAGGGCGGCGAAGAGCACGAAGGACACCGCGCCAAGGACGATATGCGAGTATCGCTGCCGGAGTTTAAGGTCCCACCGAATGTTCGAGCGCTGGCACACGATTCGGGCGGCGCACAAAGGAAGCTTGCCGACTTCCGTCGGGTACCAATCCTTCAGCTTCTCGCAGTCCGGGTCGGTCTTGCGATAAGCCTGGCCGTAGGTACAGACATCCTCCACCAGTTGTTCGTCCGCCGGGCCGCAGCCGGCCAGCAAGGGTCGCCATTCGATCCCGAACAACCCGCAGTCTAACCGCTCCTGGATGCGAGCGGCCCGAAGGCGGAGCCCGGCCTGGACCGGTTCAAATACCCACGAATCCAAAGATAGTATGGCGAGACCGGCCAGCGCGGCCCATGGGCTGAAATTAGGAAATACGGCCGCGAGCACGCTGAGCGCGATCACGACAAGAATCGTGCAGACCATCTGAACAGCCAGCCAGCGCTTCGCGCGCCAGAAAATAGCCCGTTGCGCGGCCAGCCGCTCAAGATTGGCCGGTTCGTCCTGCAGGGCCGGAATGTCGTTGCGCACCCTTTCCCCGGCAAGGGCCTTGGGCAGGACTTGAGGCTCGGACGCAGTTGCCGGGTAGAGGTTGATCCTGGCGTCGCGTGATTCCCCGTCAGGCTGGATGTCGGCTCCCACATCGATCGTCGTCTGGAGGGGCTGTTGCGATGGGTTCAGGTGCGTTCCATAAAGGAGATAGGATCTGACCGGATCGACACCGAATTTGACCATCAGCTTTGGGACGTGGGCGTCGTCCAGGCCTTCGAGTTCAAGCTCGTTCACCCCAAGTTCGAACGACTCTTTAACAGAGCGGCCAAAGGCCAGGGACCGATAGAAGCTAGAGGCGAAAGCGATCGCGGATCTGTCCTGTATCGCGCCGATTGTACCGACCGTGAAGTCGATGCACTCTGAGATCGCTTTGGCCTGATCCGCCGCGTAGCAGGTGTTTAGCATCACCATGCGAATGTCATCTTTGAGTATCCTGAACAGATCGGCGACCGCTTGCCTATTGGCCACTTTGCCGTTTCCGGCGGCGTCCTCAAGCACGATCCCCTCACCCCGTTCGCCGTGACCGCTAAAGTGAACGATGTTCGGCTGGTGCCGCAGCAGCAGTTCGTGGAGGTCGCCGGCTCTAACCGCCCATGCACATTCGAGTTCGAACTTTTCCCGCAGGCGGCCTTGCCGGATGTTCAGGTCGATTTCCCGGAATTCCTCGTCGAGTCGCAGGCGGCTGCCGGTGTCCAGCGGGTTGGCCGCTAGGAACAGGATCTTGATCGGAGAAGCTTTCATCGCAGCCCCCTTAAGTCCGCTCGGTAACAACCCAAACCGAAGCCGGTGCCGGAGCCGACGTGCAATATTTGCCCCGCCATTATGAGTGGCAGGAACTCGGAAAGTATTTCATGGCGGGCTTCATAAATTATTTCTCCGGTGAAGCCGCCCATTTTCATCTTGCGCTGCTGGCGGTTTGAATACCGCTCGAAATCAAACCACGTTAGGTTGCAATCGCGGACCGTGACCGAGGCGGCAAGCTCGATCAGGCGCTTGTAATCCACTCTGAACTCGCCTTTGCCATGCACCGACCCCAGCATCGAAATGCGGCGCAACAGGCTGCGGACCAGCAGTTGAAAACTCGGTGCGGATTGGGGGGCTCCGTCGATACGAATCCGGGTCGGGGTGAGGAAAACAATGCGAAGTGCCGAATTCAGAATGAGGAGTGGCTCGAGTTCACAATTCAGAGTTCGCAACGCGGAGTCAACACGGCCCACAAGCCAATCCGCAACAGTTGCGCGCGAATCCGCGGGCGTAGCAATACGCTGGGTGGCTCCGGAATAAATTTGCTGCTCGGTGCCATCGGGACGAAGCATCGTCACCGACGCCAGCGTGAACCCAGAGCGGGCGACGCCCAGGCCTCGGCGAGCCATCTCCGTTACGGCATAAACGATATATGGCAAATAATCGATGGCTCGGCCAAGCAGGGTTAGATCAAAGGTGATGGACTCGCCAGGGTTGAGACGTGTGCGCCCTCGGACCGCACCTGGGAGCGTGCCTGGGAGCGCGCCTGGGAGCGCGCCTGGGAGCGCACGCATCTTGCGTGCTCCCGACTCGAACCCCTCGGCCGAGGAATTATTACTCTTCGCCGCCGGAGAGCCATATTCAGTATTAGAATTCCGTTTACGGAAAACCTTTATCCCAGAGGCCGCCGAGGGCCGTGGAGGTCGCACAGAAGAGCTCTCGACTTTAAGGGCCCCGGGCTCTGAGGAATCGATAAGGGGCCGCGCCGAAGACACTCGGGGACCGGGTGTTCCGTTTGAACCAGTGCCGTGGGTGACGGGCGAGGAGCACGCAGAACACGTGCGGCCCCAGGAAGACTCCTCGGGATGTGTGTGCTCGCCGAAAGAGCACGCAGGATGCGTGCGGCCCCAGGAGGAGTCCTCGGGATGTGTGTGCTCGCCGAAAGAGCACGCAGGATGCGTCCGCTCCCAGGGGCGGTCCCAGGGGCGCTCCCAGGCTGGGGTCAGGATGAATGGATGGGGAGCGGCACGCTGGCCGTCCAGCATTCTCCGCTGACGCTTATTACTCGATGCCGCGTCCGGGGCCTCCGCGCCGCCGGCTTTCCTACCTGCCCCGCCAGCGGCCGCCTCGGGCTCTTCGGGCGCGCCTCCTGCCTCAGAGCCGGCGGGCGCGGGAGTCTCGAACAAATAGGGATACAGGCATCGGTCCTGCACCATGCACCGCTCGCAGTTCTTGTGTGGCATCACACAAACCGCCTGCTTCAACGCGTGGCCAAACGCACCTCGCAAGGTCGAGCCTAAAAAGTCCGGCAGCGAGCAGCACCGCTCGGCGCGAAGCTCCAATCGGAACTGAGCGACCTCAAGACAGGAGAATGCGGCCGCGTCCACCAGCACAGACGGGACGGCCGGTATCGGTGCGGGCGGCGTTCCAGCGGACCACGACGACTGCACCGCTGTCCCCGGTAATGGCGATATGTCTAATGGTTCGTTCGACAAATTCAGGTCCCCCATCCTATCTGTGACCAAACCGGAGAAAAGATTTCAAGGCGGCAGTCAGATTCCGTGCCGATGGCAACAATCGAGCTTTCACCAACTGGCGAATCAACCGAAGTTAATACCGGAAGCGCTTGCCTGTGGCACAGCTACCCTTGACTAGCCAGGCGCGGAAAAATCAAGCCCTCAAATCGCTCGATGTACCACAGCGTGACAAGGTCTATCTGACCAGACAGGCGAAGGTGACGGCAGAGTTTGATTCCCCAATAAGGGAATACTTACCATCGATTTAGTGTGGAAAGGCAACCGTTATGGAACAGCGGCCGGATTATACAAAGAGTGCACGCGGATGTCAACAAGTGTTTTAAGCGCAGCCCAGGAAACCGTCGGGACCAATGGCTGCACCGAAACATCTGAGAGTTAGTGACGGGTATGGCTCCGACGACAGTAGTCCCTTTACTCCCCTTAAGTATTCAGAGAAGCCTTCTCTCTGATGGGAAGTAATGTCCCGATTTTCCCCGTTGCATTTTTCGTGAAATGAAAGTAACTCAATTATCATAAATGGGTAGAGAGGTGAAACGCGTGGTCGGACCATTTGGGTGACACAAA
>Ga0335078_10006195_pt1 | contig 17719 bp, 13 predicted proteins | sample Lox_Sample_32_FD_206711 | JGI IMG/M metagenome (GOLD analysis project Ga0335078, IMG submission 206711) | Soil microbial communities from Loxahatchee National Wildlife Refuge, Florida, United States - Lox_Sample_3.2 | ecosystem: Environmental > Terrestrial > Soil > Wetlands | place: USA... | reverse complement strand
GTGCCCGGCGGGCATTTGAACTGGATGGCGATCTCCGTCACCCGCCGGGCGAGGCGCTTGCCGGAACGGAGGTAGAACGGCACGCCCGCCCAGCGCCAGTTGTTGATCGCGAGGCGCAGCGCGGCATAGGTCTCGGTGGTCGACTGCGCCTTCACGCCGGCCTCCGCGCGGTAGGCCGGCACCGGCTCCCCTCCGACCAGCCCGGCGGCATACTGCGCCCGGGCCACGTCGCCCTTCGAGCCGAGGGCGAGCGGCTGGATGGCCTTGAGCAGCTTCACCTTCTCGTCGCGGATGGCCTCGGGGTCGAGCGACACCGGCGGCTCCATGGCGGTGAGGGCGAGCAACTGCATCGTGTGGTTTTGGATCATGTCCCGCAGGCAGCCGCTCTGCTCGTAATAGCCGGCGCGGCTGCCCACGCCGCCGTCCTCCGCCACCGTGATCTGTACGCACTCGACGAAATTGCGGTTCCACAGCGGCTCGAAGATCGCGTTGGCGAACCGCTGCACGAGCAGGTCCTGCACCGTCTCCTTGCCGAGGTAGTGGTCGATGCGGAACACCTGGGGTTCATGGAACACGCCGGCGAGGATGCGGTTCAGTTCCCCGGCGGAGGCGAGGTCGCGGCCGAAGGGCTTCTCGATCACGACCTTCGACTCGACCGGTGAGCCGAGGTGGCGTTGCGCCAGACCAGAGGCGCCGAGGAGCTCCAGGATCGGCCGGAAAACGGTCGGCGGCGTCGAGACGTAGAACAGCGACTGCAGCTCGCGGCCGGCCTGCGCCTCGAGCAGGCGGATGCGGGCGTGCAAGCGGTCGTACGCCGCGCGCTCGTCGTAGTCGCCAGCCAGGTAGGTCGTGTGCGCGGCGACGCGGCTCCAGAACTCCGGGCTGAGCGGACGGCGGGAGAATTCCTTGATCGCCGCCTCCGCGTGTCCGCGGAATTCCTCGTCGGGGATGGTCTTGCGGCCGAAGCCGATGAGATGGAAATCGGGCGGCAGCAGATTGTCGTGGCCGAGATTGTAGATGGCCGGGATGAGCTTGCGGGCGGTGAGATCGCCCGATGCGCCGAAGATGACGATCACCGTCGGCGGCGCGCCGCGATGCTTGCTCAGCCCCTGCAGGAAGGGATGGCGTTGAGGATCAGGCATGTGCGAGGAAGGAGACCGGCGGAACGGCCCTGCCCGGCCCACCGGGCAATATCGGGAGCCGGCCGGGGAAAGTCAAAGACCGAAGCCCGGCGGCGACGCCGGTAGGTCATTGCGAGGCGCCGCGCAGACGCGCGGCGGCGAAGCAATCCAGATGGGCCACTGCGGAGCTGGATCGCCACGGCCCGCTCCGCGGGCTTCGCGATGACGACGAATCGGACCCGCCGCCACGTTCCGCCCTCACCGGAGGATCCCGCGGCGGCTCGTCGCCATCAGCGGCACGTTCTCAAAATGCCGCACTTCCGGCGGCCGCCCGGCGTCGGTCACCACCTCCACGACGTCGAGCCGGTGGACCGTCGGCGGGCGTCGCAGCGCCATCAGATAGGCGTGGATCGCCCGGCGCAGAACCCGTTTTTTGCGGCGGTCCACCGCGAAAAACCCGCGCACGCGCGCCGTCGCCGGCCGGGTCTTGACCTCCACGAACACGAGCACCTCGCGGTCGCGGCAGACCAGGTCGATCTCCTGACGCACATCGCGGGGATTGCGCCAGTTCCGGGCGATGATCGCAAAGCCGCGGTTGCGGCGCAGGTGGTCCGCGGCCAGCTGCTCGCCGGCGGCGCCCCGCGCCGCCGCGGCGGACGGCGTCTTCGGTTTGCGCAGAATTCTGGTGAGCCAGGCCGGCATGGGCGCCCGCCCCCCGGGGCGTCCCGGGAGGAGCGACAATCTTTCTCATTGCGGGGCTCCCCCCGCCGTGGCAATTCCAGAATGTACTCGCGAGCACCAGCAGACGCCTGCTTCTCTTTTCATGCCCGCTCCCACCCTTTCCGGCCAGCTGCGCCGCTCCCTCCTCCTCAAGATCCTGTCCAAACCGGCGCCGAGCCGCGAGGATCTTGCCTCGGTCATCGAGCTGACCGCCACCAAGGTCGTCGAGCAGCTGCAGTGCCAGTCGATGACGCTCTACCTGCTCGAGGGCGAGCTGATCTCCTTCCGCCACGTCTACTACTCGCCCACGCTCTGGGGCAACGACAAGGGCAAGGAGGAGCAGTTCAAGCAGACGGCCGAGAAGCTGCTGCAGATGAAGCTGCCCAAGGGCACCGGCAACGTCGGCAAGGTCATCGAGACCGGCCAGCCGCTCTTCTTCACCAACAAGGGCCCCGACGCCGCCTCGCTCAAGAACATGAACACGGGCTTCGAGGTGCACTCGATGCTCACCGTGCCGCTGAAGACCAACATCGTCATCGGCGCCGTCCAGCTTCTCAACAAGGAGATCGATGCCGGCACCAACGGCCTGTTCGAGCAGAAGGACCTCGCCCTCCTCCAGGAACTCGCCGAGTACTCCGCCACCCTCATCCAGCGCATGGTGGACCCGAAGTTCCAGCTCAGCGCCGAGGACACCGCCAAGTTCGTCGCCAAGTTCACCGACCTGCCGCTGGTCTCCAAAATCGAGGACCTGGAGGTGGACGACAAGCTGGTGGGCGCCGTGGGCGACGCCATCATCCGGCGCGAGGGCGTGTTCCCGGTCAAACGCACCGGCACCAACACCGTCTCGGTGCTGATGGCCAACCCGCTCGACTACGCGAAGCGCGAGGCGTTCCAGCAGGCGGTGGAAATGACGATCGACGAGGTGCGCGTCGCCCCGGCCACCCTGATCGAGCAGCTGGTCAAGAAGTTCTTCAAGGAACCCACCAAGGCGGCGGCCGGCGAGGGCGAGGTCGACATCGGCGAGGTCGCCGAGCTCATCGGCACCGCCTACTCCGCCGGCGGCGGCGACGTGAAGGCCGAGGAGCTGGAAAGCGAGGACTCCGCGCCGATCATCCAGCTCGCCAACCGCATCATCGAGGATGCCTACATCTCCGGCGCCTCCGACATCCACGTGGAACCGCTGGAAAAGGAGCTGCTCGTCCGGTACCGCATCGACGGTCTCTGCCAAGAAAAGCTCCGCCTGCCCAAGCAGGTGACCAACGCGCTTGTCACCCGCCTGAAGATCATGTGCAACCTCGACATCGCCGAGCGCCGGCTGCCGCAGGATGGACGCATCGTCTTCAAGAAATTCACCAAGAAAAACATCGACATCGACCTGCGCGTCGCCACCGGCCCGATGAACTTCGGCGAGAAGGTGGTCATGCGTATCCTCGACAAGCAGAAGAGCACCCTGCCCCTGCCTGCGCTGGGCTTCTCCGAGGAGAACCTCGCCAAGTATCGCGAGTGCATCCGCCAGCCCTACGGCATGATCCTGCACTGCGGCCCCACCGGCTCGGGCAAGTCGATGACGCTCTATTCCGCGCTCGGCGAGGTCAACACGCCGGACATGAACATTCAGACGGCCGAGGATCCGATCGAGTACACGCTGGTCGGCATCAACCAGATGCAGATGAACCGGCAGATCGGCCTCACCTTCGCCCGGGCGCTGCGCTGCTACCTGCGCATGGACCCCGACGTCATCCTCGTCGGCGAAATCCGCGACCAGGAGACCGCCGAGATCGCAATGGAGGCCGCGCTCACGGGCCACCTCCTGCTCTCCACGCTCCACACCAACGACGCCCCCTCGACCATCTCCCGCTTCACCGAAATGGGGGTCGAGCCCTTCAATATTTCCGCCGCGCTCGTCTGCGTGTGCGCCCAGCGGCTCCTCCGCCGCGTGTGCAAGAACTGCAAGCAGCCCTACGAGCCGAAGGATCGCGAGAAGGAGCTGCTGGACAAGGCCATCGGCTGGTCCGGCCAGATCTTCAAGGCCAACCCGCACGGCTGCCACCTCTGCGGCGGCAGCGGGTACAAGGGCCGCGTCGGCATCCACGAGTTGATGATCAACAGCGAGGAGCTGACCGTGGGCATCAACAAGGAGATCGAGACCGCCGAACTCAAGCGCATCGCCATGCGCGGCGGCATGAAGACCCTCCACCAGGACTCGATGCTCAAGGTCAAGACGGGCTTGACGACGATGGAAGAGGCCCTGGCCAACGTCCCGCCGGACATGATCCTGTGAGGGCGGCCGCCGCTCTCATGAACCCCCTCGACCAGATCAGCCAGCGGCGCCGCCACGCGCACGCCGAGCTGCAGCAGCTGGGCTCCAAGGTCTACGCCGCGTTTCTGGAGATGGAACGGGTGGCGTACGCCGACGGCGCCCTGCCCCGCAAGACGAAGGAGCTGATCGCCGTCGGCATCTCGGTGGTGGTCGACTGCGAGTCCTGCATGCAGTGGCATATCGAGCAGGCGGCGAAGGCCGGGGCCACGCGCCGCGAGGTGCTGGAAGCCGTCGAGGTCGGCATCGAAATGGGCGGCGGCCCGGCCACAGTCTCGGCGCGCTTCGCCCTCGAGGTGATGAACGCCGTTTTCGGCGCCGCGTAGGCGGCCCGGTTTCAAAATCGCGCTCGCCTCATCCGCCGGCCCCCGGCTACGCTCGCGCGCGTGCCGGAACCCCGGCCGTTCAGAGCCAACCCCGGAGGATCGAGCCATGTCTATCCATCGTATTCGCGCCGTGGCGATCGGTGCCGCCGCCCTGGCCGCCGGCCTCATATGGGCGCCGAGCGCCGCCCGCGCCCAGACCGACGTGGAGAACAAACTGACCGTCGGCATCTTCAACCGCCCCTACCTCGTCCAGGCGTTCTACCATTCCGCCGCCTGGAAGGCGAAACTGCAGGAGCTGATGAATGACCGCAATGACGCGGCCCTGGCCAGCGATTCGCTCAAGGTCGAGCAGATCGACAAGCAGCTCATGGCCATGCAGACGCTGGCCCAGCAGCAACTCGCCGGCACCGCGCCGCTGACGAACATCTACGACGCGCTCCAGGGCGAATGGCCGGCCATCGCGAAGGAGGCCGGCGTCGACGTGATCGTGGAGCCGCCGCTCTACCTCGTCCCAGGCTCCGTCCTCGTCGACGTCACGCCGGTGATGGTCAGGCATCTGAACAAGGGCGGCTGAGGGGGCGGATGCTTTTCGGTGTCGCTGCCTTGTGGGAGCCTGCTTGCAGGCGACCTTGGACGCCGGAATTTGGGAATCGCCTGTAAACAGGCTCCTCCAACGCCGACGCCCGAACCAGCCCCACCCCCGCCTCACGATCCCGCCGGCGCCGCCGGCAGGGGCTCGACCACCGGCGGGGGCTCGACCACCGGCACCCGGCTTTCCCGCACCGCGTCGGCCACCGTCGCGGGCACGGCCTCGGCCTCGCCCCGCTCGTGGTTGAAGCGCATGGAGACGGTCTTCGACACGCCGCGTTCCTCCATCGTCACGCCGTAGATGCCGTTGGCCGCGGCGATCGTGCGCTTGTTGTGCGTGATGATCAGGAACTGCGAGTGCTGGACGAAATTCCGCAGCAGCTTGGTGAACCGCCCGATGTTCGACTCGTCCAGCTGCGCGTCGAGCTCGTCGAGCAGGCAGAAGGGGGACGGCTTGACCATGTAGAGCGCGAAGACCAGCGCGACGGCGGTGAGCGACTTCTGGCCGCCCGAGAGCAGCGAAATGCTCGTCAGCCGCGTGCCCGGCGGCTGGGCGATGATCTCGATGCCGCTCTCGAGGATGTCCTCGGCCTGGACGAGCTCGAGCCGGGCGTGCCCGCCGCCGAAAAGCGTCTGGAAGGTGAACTCGAAGCTCTTCTGGACCTGTCGGAAGGTCGCCTCGAACTGCCGCTGGGAGGTGCGATTGATCTCGTCAATCGCCTGCAGCAGCCGCGTCTTGGCCGTGGTCAGGTCGTCGCTCTGCGCCTTGAGAAAATCATAGCGCTGCCGCAGCTCGGCGTACTCCTCGATCGCGACCAGGTTGACCGGCCCCATGCTGCCGAGGCGCTGCCGCAGGGCCTCGATGGCGGCTTTGACCTCCTCCCAGTTCGTCTGGTCGAGCGCGGCCAGATTGGCCTCGGTGGGCTCCGGGCGCGGGCGCCTGGTTTTGCGTTTTGCGTTCTGGGTTTTGGGTTTCGCGGGCGACGATCCGGCGGCCTCCGCCTGGTTTCCGTTTGCCTGATTCTGGTCGCTGGCCTCTGACTTCTGGCTTCTGGCCTCGGGCTCTTCATCGTCGTCCAGATCCAGCGGCTTGAGATCCGGCGGGTCGTCGTCGGCCCGCCACAGCAGCTGCTTCCAGTCGACGGCCGCCAGCTCCGTCTGAAACTCGTGCTGCACTTCCTCGGCGAGGAACTGGGCGCGCGACCGGCATTCGGCGAGCTTCACCTCGCTGCGGCCGAGTTCCTCCTGCGTGGCGTCGGTGCGGGCATGCAGCTCCTGCTGCGTGGCCTCGACCGCCGTGATCTGTTGCTCGATCGCCGCCAGCTCGCCGCGGATCTTCTCCACGGACTCCTGCGCCACGCCGAAGGTCCGGGCGATCTCGGCCGCGCGCGCCAGCTGGGCGTCCGCCTCGCGGCCGAGCTCCGCCGATTGGTCGGTCCAGACCTCGACCTCCTGCTGGCGCTGCGCGAGCAGGTCGCCGAGCTGGGCGCGGCGCCGCTCCATCTCATCGAGACCGCGGTCGAGCACTTCGACCTTCTGGCGGCGCTCGGCGAGTTCCAGGCGGGCCTGGGCCAGCGCCTCCTTCTTCTGGTCGCGCTCGGCCCGAAAATCATCCAGCCGCGTCTCCACCGCGGCAATCGCCTCCTTCTGGCCCGCCACCCTGTGCTCGGCGTCGGCCAGGCTGGCCCGCGCCCGGGCCAGGCGTGCCTCCGCCTCGGTCCGGGCCTGGTCGAGGGCGGCGAGTTCGCGCTCCATGCGCTGGAGGCGGCCGGCCATCTCCTCGCTGGCCTTGTCGGCATTGCGCGCCTCGGCCTGCACCGCCGCGACCTGCTGCGTCGCCGTCAGCACGTCCTTGCGGCGCTGCTCCAGCGCGGCCTCGGCGGCGGTCAACGCCGCCGCCAGCCCGTCGACCTGCGCCCGCTGGTCGGCGTGCAGCTTTTGTTCGCGTGCCAGCTCCCGCGCCGTCTCGCGCAGGTCGATCTCGCGCTGCACGATGCCGGCGACGGGTTTCTTCTGGTAGCCGCCGTAGATCAGCCCGCGGCGGTCCACCATCTCGCCCTTGGGCGTGGCGACGCGCAGGAAGGCGAAGCCGGGGTTCGCCCGCCAGAACTCCAGAAATTCGTCGAGACTCGCCGCGATGAACGAGCCGGCGAGCACGCCCACCAGGGGGTGCCCGGGCTGGAGGTTCACCAGCGCAACGCTCGCCGGCTGGAGAAAGGCGGGCAGGTCCGCGGGCGGTGTCCCGCCCGGCGCGCCGGCCGGCACCTGCAGGCAGGCGCTGCCGAGGCGGTGCTCCTCGAGGTGACCCAGGATCCGCCGGGCCAGCGGCAGCTCCGCCACCGCGATCGCCTCGACCGCCGAGCCCAGCAGGGCTTCCAGCGCCGGCCCGTACTCGGGCCGCACCTCGATGCCGTAGGTGACCGGCGCGGCCTGATGGCCGGCGAGCACCGCCTCGACCTGGCCCTGCAGCACCGCCTTGGCGCCCTCGCCGAAGCCCTCCCAGCGCTGCCGCAATTGTTCCAGCAGGCGCAGCCGCGCCGTGCGCTGGGCCAGCGCGCGGTCCAGCTCCTGCAATTGCCGCTGTCCCTCGCGAAAATGCTCGGTCGCCTGCTGCAGGGCGTGCTGCGCCGCCTGCACCTCGTTGTGCGCCCGGCTCTGCCCGGCGCGGGCTTCGTCCAGACGCCGCTGCTCCTCGCCGGCGCGGGCGGCGGCGGCGGTCTGGGATGCGCGCGCCTCCGCCAGCTGGGCGGCGAGCTCGTCGTGGCGCACGACGCTGGTCTTCGAGTCGACCTCGTAGCCGGAGCAGTCGGTGCGCAGGCGGGTCATCGTGCTCTCAAGCTGGAGGAGGTCGAACTTCGCCTGCTCCAGCTGCTGCTCCGCGCGCACCATCTCGCCCTCGACGATGGCCAGCTCGCGGTTGCGCTGCTGAAAGACGGCGTCGGAGCTGCCCAGCAGGTTGAGCTGGGTCTGCTTGTCCTGCGCGCCGCTGTCGGCCTGGGCCGACACCTCGCGGAGCTGCATCTCCAGCTCCGTCAGGTCGTCCCGGCTGGCCTGGATGCGCTCCTCGAGACTCGTGCGCTTGATCGCGGCGAGGCCGGCCTGGTTCTCCGCCTGCTCCTTTTGCGAGCGGAGGTCGAAGACGGCTTGCTGTGCCTCCTGGACGCGCTGGTTGTAGTCGCTCCGCCGCGCCTTGATCTCGGCCAGCTCGCGCTGGCGCTCCTCCAGCGCCGCGCGGTCGGCGCCGGCCGCGGTGCGGAGGCCGGCGACACCCGCCTCGAGTGCGGCGATGGTTGCGCTGAGCTGCCCCCACTGCCAGCCGCTGTGGGCGAGGCTGAGGTGGCGGAGGCGGTGGCTGAGGCGTTTGTACCGCATGGCCTTCGCGGCCTGGCGGCGCAGGCTGCCGATCTGCCGGCCCACCTCGGTGATCACGTCGGTGATCCGTGCCAGGTTCTGGTCGGTCAGGACGAGCTTCGCCAGGGCCTCGCGGCGCTGGCTCTTGTACCGCGTGATTCCGGCCGCCTCCTCGAACACCGCGCGGCGCTCCTCGGGCTTGGAGGACAGCACCTGGTCGATCTGGCCCTGCGCCATGATCGAGTAGGAGGTGCGGCCGACGCCGGTGTCCATGAACAGCCGGTGGATGTCCTTCAGCCGGCAGGCCTGACCGTTGAGGAAATAGTCGCTCTGCCCGTCGCGGGTGGTGCGCCGCGTAATTTCGACCTCGTGGTAGTCGACGCCCAGCTGCGCCTCGCAGTCGGTCAGCAGGATCGCGACCTCGCAGAGGTTCTGCGGGCGGCGGGTTTCGGCGCCCTCGAAGATGACGTCCTGCATCTTGCCGCCGCGGAGGGCCTTGGCGCTCTGCTCGCCCAGGACCCAGCGGATGGCGTCGGCTATGTTGCTCTTGCCGCAGCCGTTGGGTCCGACGATGGCGGTGACGCCGGGTTCGAAGCGAAGGACGGTGGGATCAGCAAAACTTTTGAAGCCGTGAAGTTTGAGCGCCTGAAGATACATGCCAATTGACGCTGCCGAATAGAGGGGGCGGAAATTGCGACCGCAACGGGAAAGTGCAGCGCCCGGGCGGCCCGAAAACGCCGCAAAAAACGCTCCGCCGAGCCCGGCGGGGGGCCGGTGTCAATCGTTTTCCAGCCGCTTGCCGAGGCTCACGCAGTGGTCGACCCGGTAGCCGAGCTTCCCGTAGAAGGCGATGACGCCGGTGTTGCCGGTCCGCACCTGGAGGTTAATTTTGGCGCAGCCGGCCGCGCCCAGCAGGCGCTCGGCCTCGGCCATGAGGGCGCGGCCCAGGCCGCCCCGTTGCGCCCGCGGATCGACCGCCAGGTAGTTGATCCAGCCGCGGTGGCCCTCATAGCCGGCCATGACCGTGCCGGCGATCCGGCCCGACCGCTCCGCCACCAGCAACCACTCGGGGTTCACCCGCAGCTTGCGGCGGATGTCCTTGGCGGGGTCGTTCCAAGGCCGCACGAGATCGCAGGCCTGCCAGAGCGCGATGACCGCCGCTTCGTCGGTGGGCCGGAAAGGTCGGATCTGGAGAGCCGGCGACGTCATTGAATTCCCCCCGGGCGAATCAGCGCCGGTCATCCTGGGCGCAGCGAGGGATCCGGTGCGACCGCGCCCCCGGTCCCAACTCGGTGTTGCTGGATCCTTCGCCCCGGTGGGGCTCGGGATGACGCATTGGTTTCCAATGCGTCATTTGTGGTCCCACGGCAGGTGGACCTCGATGCGCGGGTGCTCCCAGACGCGGAACACCTCGAACATCTTCCCGGGATTGAGGATGCCGCGGGGATCTAGCGCCCGCTTTACCGCGAGCATGGCGCGCACCTGCGCCGGGCGGTGCTGCAGCCGGAGGAACGGCGTCTTGGCCAGCCCGATGCCGTGCTCGCCGGAAATCGCCCCGCCCAGCGCCACCACCGTCTCCATCAGCCGCTGCACGGCGGCCTCGGCCGCGCGGCACTCGGCCGGGTCGGCCCGGTGGTACATGATGTTCACGTGCAGGTTGCCGTCGGCGAGATGGCCGAACGTGGGAATCGGCAGGCCGGATTCGCGGCGCTGCCGCGCGAGGAAGCGCGCGAACCGCTCATACTGGCGCATCGGCAGCGCCACGTCCTCGTTGAGTTTCACGTCGCCCAGCTCGAACATCGCGCCCGAGCACTTGCGCCGCACCGTCCAGAGCTGCTCCGCCTCGGCCCGGCCGCGCGCCGCGCGGCAGGCGACGGCATGGCGCTTTGCCCAGGCCAGCAGCTCCGGCTTCAACGCCGCGACCTCGCCCGGGACGCCGGCCACCTCCAGCAGGATCACGGCGCGGCCAATTTGGCCGGGAAACACGCTCCGGCCGGTGGCGCACTCGGCGCACTGGACGCTCTCGCGGTCGAGAAATTCGCAGATGGCCGGCTGCACCCGCCGGGCGAACAGCGCCCGGGCGGCGCGCAGAGCCGCGACCTCGTCGGGAAAGGCCGTAAGCAGCGTCCAGCGCACCGGCGGCTTCGGGATGAGCTTGAGCACGGCGTCGGTCACCACGCCGAGCAGGCCCTCGCTGCCGATCCAGAGGTCGCGCAGATTGAAGCCGGCCGAGAACTTCTTCGTCGCCGTCCCCCACTCCACCCACTCGCCGGTCGGCAGGAAGCCCTTCAGTGCCACCACGTAGTCGCGCGTGACGCCGTAGCGGCCGCCGTGCATGCCGCCGGCGTTGCAGGCAATGTTGCCGCCGATGGTGCAATACTGGTTGGACGACGGATCGGGCGGATAGAACCAGCCTCGGGCTTCGGCGGCGGCATGGACCGCGGCGTTGGGCGCGCCGGCCTGGGCGTAGGCCAGGCCCGTCTCGGCGTCGACGCGGACGCGGCGCAGCGCCGTGAGGTCGAGCACCCAGCCGCCGTGCAGCGGCACGGCGGCGCCGGTCAAGGTGGTGCCGCGGCCGCGCACCGTCACGGGCACCCGGTGCCGGTTGGCCAGCGTCAGCACGACCCCGACGTCCGCGGCCCGGCGCGGCCGGATCACCGCCGCGGGCAGGTAAGACAGCTTGCTGCTATCGAACGACGCGGCCCAACGGGCCGCCCGGTCCGTGCGGACGCTGGTGCCAAGCTGGCGCCGGAGCTGACGGGTGGCGGCGGCAAGGGAGGCCATGGGCAAAGGGGGCGGAACTAACTTCCAGAGATCAGGCCCACGGAGCGGATGACAAGGTCCGCGACCGCGGACCCGGAGACGCCATCCTGCGTTGCCTGCAGCGAATCATCAGGCTGCTCGTCAATACGCCATCCCATCGAAGACCTCCTTCTTGGCCACGAGCCAAGTCATCATCCGCGAAAAGGCCATCCCATCAAAGCATTTTGGATCTGCCGCGTGCCGCTGAATCAGGGCCTTCGCCACTCCGACTCCAAGCGTATTCGGAAGCAAGAACCAGTCTGTCTCCCCGCCCATCACGTTCGTGACGGCAACCTCGATTCCGGCTTTGCTGTAGCTTTTCGGAGCCAACCACCGCACCCCGACGTGAAAGAGCTGCCTGGCCGCGGTCGATTCGTCGCGGGCAATCAGAGCCACAGCGATGACACCATCCTCGTAGATGAGGTGCTTCACTTTCACGGCAAAAGCCTAACACACAGTGGCGCCGGGTTGGCAAGGAGCCGCTGGGCGCCACGCACCCCGCCGGCAAATACGCTTCCCACCCTTGCGTCCGGCTGGCAAAGTGGCCGAGCGCGCCATGGAGTCCGAAACCTCGCTCTACGCTGAAATCCTGCGCCACCTGCTGACTGTCGGCGGTTTTCTGCTCGCGGTGTTTCTCATCGCGCGCCTGATGAGCGAGAAGCGCCAGCCGGGCAACACCCTCGCCTGGCTGCTGGTGATCATCCTCGTTCCCTACGTGGGGGTGCCGCTCTACCTGCTCCTGGGCGGCCGCAAGCTCCGGCGGCTGGTCGCGCGCAAGTCGCGCCTGGCGCCCGCGCCGGTGGCGGGCACCGCCGTGACCACGCCGGCGGGAGCGGGCGCAGTCGCCCAAGCCCTGGTACTCGACGGCGCGTGTGTGCCGACGGGCGGCAACGCCGTGCGTTTCCTCACCCGCGGCGACGAGGCCTTCGCCGAACTCACGAGCCGGATTCGCGCGGCGCAGCACTCCATCCACCTGATGACCTTCATCCTCGGGCGCGACGACACCGGCCGCCAGATCGTCGAACTCCTCGCCCAGCGCGCCCGCGAAGGGGTCAAGGTGCGGCTGCTCCTCGACGCAGTCGGCTGCCTGTTCACCAGCCGCGGCTTCGTGGCGCCGCTCCGCGAGGCTGGCGGCGAGGTGCACCGCTTCATGCCGGTGCTGCCGCTGCAATGGCGCGGGTCGGCCAACCTCCGCAATCACCGCAAGATCGCCGTCTTTGACCACCACCTCGCGATCCTCGGCGGCCACAACCTCGCGCGCGAATACATGGGACCGACGCCGCTGAAGAAGCGCTGGCGCGACTTCGGCGCCGTCATCGAGGGGCCCACCGTCGAGCTGCTGAACGAGATCTTCCTTGCCGACTGGTGCTACGCCAGCGGTCAGGCGATCGACCGGTTGCACGCGGAGGCCGGTGCGCCGGAGTACGAGGCCCGCGGCGCCTGCGAGCTGCAGGTCGTGGCCAGCGGCCCGGACGTCGCGGGCGATCCGCTCTACGAGGGCATTCTCTCCTTCCTCCAGGAGGCGGAGCACCGCATCTGGATCATCACGCCGTACTTCATCCCCGACGAGGTGTTGTTCCGCACCCTGCTGGTCAAGGCCCGCACGGGCCGCGAGGTGAAGCTGATTTTGCCGGCGAAATCCAACCATCCCGTCGCCGACCATGCGCGCCGTTTCTACCTGCGCGAGCTCCAGCAGGCCGGCGTCGAGGTGCTGCTGGTCCAGCCGGGCATGATGCACAGCAAGGGCATGATCGTGGACGACCGCGTCGGCCTGCTCGGGTCGGCCAACTTCGACCTGCGCTCGCTTTTCGTGAACTTCGAGATCGGCGTGTTCGTCTACTCCGCGGCGGAGGTGCGGGCAATGCGCGCCTGGGCGCAGGACTTGATCGCCCACAGCGCCCCCATGACGGCCGCGCGCCTGGCGCGGCGCCGGCTGCTCGGCAACATCGCCGAGGACCTCAGCCGGCTGTTCGCGCCGTTGCTCTGAAACCGGATCGGCGATGCCGGATACCGGATGGGGCGGCTCGAGGGCGAGCGGCCCCGGACTCCCGCGATTCGGTGACTTCTATCCGGCCTCCGGTTTCCGGTTTCCGGTATCGGCTCTCTCCTGCTCGCGCAGGAGCTTGTACTCCACGGCATCGCGGAGCGCCTCCCAGCTGGCCTCGATGATGTTGTCGCTCAGGCCGACCGTGCCCCAGATGTCCTCGCCGTCGCTCGTCTCGATGAGCACGCGGGCGCGGGAGTTCGCGCCGCGCTTGCTGTCGAGAATGCGCACCTTGTAGTCGCTCAGCGCGGTGTCCTTGATCGCCGGGTAGGCCCGCTCCAGCGCCAGGCGCAAGGCCTTGTCGAGGGCGCTGACCGGGCCGATGCATTCCGCCACCGTGTGCATCGACTTGCCCTTGACCTTCACCTTGACGGTGGCCTCGGCCACCACCGAGGCCTCCGGCCCGCGGCACTCGACGATGACGCGGTAGCCCTCGAGCTCGAACGCCGGCGTGTGCTTCTGCAGCCAGCGCGCGAGGAGCAGCTTCAGCGAGGCGTCGGCGGCCTCGAACTCGTAGCCCTCGAACTCGAGTCGCTTGAGCTCCTCGAGCACGTTCTTCACCGCCGGCGACTGCTCGGTGACGTCGAAACCCAGCTCGCGCGCCTTCATCACGATGCTGCTGCGGCCGGCCAGATCGGACACCAGCACGCGGGTGCGGTTGCCGACGGCGGCCGGGCTGATGTGCTCGTAACTGCGGGCCACCTTCTGCGCCGCGTTGGCGTGCAGGCCGCCCTTGTGGGCGAAGGCCGAGGCGCCGACGAACGGCGTCTTGGGGTCGGGCCGCTGGTTGGCGAGCTCATCGACGTAGTGGGACAGCTCGCGCAGCTGCGGCAGGCTCGCGCGGCAGGCGGCCTCGCGGCCCATCTTGAGGAAGAGATTCGGCAGGATGGTCGTGAGGTTCGCGTTGCCCGTGCGCTCGCCGAAGCCGTTCATCGTGCCCTGCACGAGCGTGGCGCCGGCCGCGATGCCGGCGAGCGAGACGGCGACGCCGAGCCCGCTGTCGTTGTGGCAATGCACGCCAACGCGCTCGCCGCCGAACTCCTTCACGGCGTGCGCCACGATCTCCCGGACCTCGTCGACCAGCGAGCCGCCGTTGGTGTCGCACAGCGTCAGGTTGGCCGCGCCGCCGCGCTTCGCCGCGGCGAGGGTGCGGAGGGCGTACTCGGGGTCGTCCTTGTAGCCGTCGAAGAAATGCTCCGCGTCGTAGATGACCTCGCGCCCGGACGCCACGAGGTGGCGCACCGAGTCCTCGATCATGGCGAGGTTCTCCTCCGCCGTGGTGCGCAGGATCTCAGTGACGTGGAGGAGCCAGGTCTTCCCGACGATGGTCACGACCGGAGTGCCGGCGTCGAGCAGCACCTGAAGCTGGGCGTCCTTGGAGGCGGTGACGCCCGCGCGGCGGGTCGCGCCGAACGCGGCCATGCGGGCGTGGCGGAGCTTCAGTTTCTGCGCCTCGGCAAAGAAGTTGATGTCGCGCGGGTTGGAGCCCGGGAACCCGCCCTCGATGTAATCGATGCCGAACTGGTCGAGCCGCTCGACGATGAGCAGCTTGTCGGTCACCGAAAACGAGATGCCCTCGCCCTGCGTGCCGTCGCGGAGCGTGGTGTCGTAGATCTTGAGCGGATGAGTTTTCATGACAAAAAAGCCCCGGGGGTCGGGCCCGGGGCATCGAAGAGAAGTGGAGTTCGCGCAGAAGCTTACGCCATGTCTCCGGGCCCGGACCGGTGACCGAGAATGATAATCAAGCCGATGATCGGGGGCAACATGGCGGGACGGAGATTCATGACGAAGGGAGGAGCAGGAAAGGCCAATCCCGCCCGCCTGTCCACCCTGTTTTTCCGGCCCAGACGGGTCTTCAAATCGCCCGCCACCGCGAGCGCCGCCACCGCATTTCATCTCCTTGCGATCCGGACCGACACAGCCCGGCCTGCGGCCACCCCTCTCCAAGAGGGGATTTGCTGCAATCGGGCTGGCTTGAGTCCCCTCTTGAGGGGGGTGGCGTTCTGCCGCCGAGCAGAACGCCGGGGTGTCGACGGCGTCCGGTGCGCGGATATCTCTCGGCTAGCGGCCGCCGGGCCGCAGCGCCTGCAGCTCGGCCAGCATCCGGCGCGCCCGGGTGTTGCCCGGCTGGAGGCGGAGCACAATCTCGCACTGCCGGATCGCCTCCGCGAAACGGCCCTCCCCGGCGAGGGCGATGGCCAGGTTCGCATGGGCATCCGCGAGATCCGGCTCGGCGCGGATCGCCTGCTCATAGTGCGCGATCGCCTCCTCGGGCCGGCCCGCCTGCAGAAGGACGTTGCCGAGATTCATCTGTGCGTCGGCAAACTGCGGATTGAGACGCACGGCTGTCGCGAACTGGGCCGCAGCCTCGTCCATCCGGCCCAACTGCAGCAGCGCGATGCCCAGATTGTTGTGCGGCTTGTCGTAGTCGGGCTGGAGCCGGATGGCCGCCTCGTAATGCGCCATGGCCTCCGTCAGCCGGCCGGTCCGGACGAGGGCGATCCCGAGGTTGTTGTGCACCTCGGCCAGATCCGGCCGCAGACGGAGCGCGGCGCGGTAGCACTCGATCGCCTCGGCCAGCCGCCCGGAATCGTACAGCGCGTGGCCGAGCGAGCGGAGCGCGTCGGGATTGTCCGGCTCCGTCCGGAGCGCCCGCCGGTAATGCGCGATCGCCTCGTCGATCCGGCCGTCATCGAACAGCAGGATGCCCAGGCGGAGCTGGGCGCGCGCAGAGTCCGGCCACTTGGCCGCCACGTCGCTCCAGACGGCGAACTCGCTCCGGTAGTCGCGGTTGCGGCGCACGGTGAGCGCGCCCAGCCCGACGGCCAGGGCGAGCAGCGCGGCCAGCCCGCGCCGCCCCGCCACGGCGTGCACGGCCGCCACCGCCGCCACGACCACCGCGGCCAGCGGCAGATACATGCGGTGTTCCGCCATCGTCTGCGTCACCAACGGCACGAAGCTGGAGCTGGGCGCGAGCAGCGCGAAGAAGCCCGCGCCGAGGAAACCCGCCGCCGGTCGGCGCACCAGCGCCCAGACGGTCGCCGCCGCCAGCGCCGCCAGGACCAGCGCCTGCGGCCACACCGCCGCCGGGCCCGCCACCAGGTAATGGCTGTAGTCCAACACCAGCGGATGCGGCCACGCCGCGAGCGCCAGATAGCGCACGATCGCGAAACACTGGGTCAGCGCGTACGACCAGGCGCTGATGCCAAGCCCGAACCCCACCGTGTCGTTGCGGTGGCGGCTCGCGACCATCACCAAGCCGAGGACGATCCAGGTGCCTGCGAGCATCCCATACCACCGCCGCCGCCGCTCCCACGCGGCCCGGAAGCTCCCGGCCACGAACGTCCGGTCGTAGAGCAGGACCAGCAGCGGGGCCGAGACCATCCACTCCTTGCTCGCCATCCCCAGCAGGCAGGCAAGGGCCGAGAGGCCGTACCAGACCTGGGAACGATGGAGCTCGGGACGACGGGACCGCGGACCGCGGACCAAAAAGGTCCGTTCGTCCGTGGTCCGTGGTCCCGTGGGCGCTTCGACCGCGCGGATGAATCCGTACAGCGTGAGCAGATAGAACCACGCCGCCAGCAGCTCGGCGCGGTTGACGGCCAGGACCACCGACTCGGTGAGCAACGGATGCACCGCCCACACCAGCGCCGCGGTCAGGGCCAGGAGCAAGGCGTCCGAGTGTAGGAGCGAGCTTGCGCGCGATTCTCGAGCGGAATCGCCGGCAAGCAGCCTCCTACAGGAGCCGAGCACCAGCGTCCGGCGCACCACGCCGAACAGCGCGAGCGCCACCAGCGCGTGGAGCAGCATGTTGCAGGCATGATAGCCGCGCACGTCCAGACCGCCGGCCGCATAGTTCAACGCCAGCGAGAGGTTGAGCAGCGGCCTTCCGGAGGCGCCGCCGCTGCTCGCCGGCGGCCAGAGCACGCCCTGCAGCGGCCACAGATGCCGGATCGAGGGGTTGTTGACGATCGTCGGCTGGTCGTCGAAGACGAACGGACAGACGAGACTGTTGGCGTAAACCGCGAGCGCCGCCAGGGCGATGACACCGCCGGCGACCGCAATCCGGCCCCGCGCAGGGGACCACGCCTCCGCCGCGGCGGCAGGAGATGGACTGATGCTCTCCATGGTCATGCCGGTCGGGCCGCGAATCCCGGCGCCGTTGCGCTCCGGGCGCTCAATTGTCCCGCTTCGGTGGGGCGTCGGTGATCATGACCACGTCCCGCGGATTGAGGACGTAGGTCAGGCCCTTCTCGTCCTGCACCACGAGCACGCCGTCGACCGCCCTCACCGATCGCAAGCTCACCAGCACGGTCGTGGTGTCGTCGCGCGAGTGGATCAGGTAGATCGGCGTGTGGGTGATGCTCGAGAAGGCGGCGGCATAGCCGCGGGCGAGTTGTTCGACTTCGGAGTCGACCCGCACCGTGACCGGCGGGGTGCCTGTCGGGGC
>Ga0335078_10006194_pt1 | contig 17720 bp, 16 predicted proteins | sample Lox_Sample_32_FD_206711 | JGI IMG/M metagenome (GOLD analysis project Ga0335078, IMG submission 206711) | Soil microbial communities from Loxahatchee National Wildlife Refuge, Florida, United States - Lox_Sample_3.2 | ecosystem: Environmental > Terrestrial > Soil > Wetlands | place: USA... | reverse complement strand
TAGAATCCATCGACGCCACCAATGAAATCGATCTTGTCTTGCAAGCTCATGGTCGCCACAATTACATCCACTCGACTGTCGATTTCCGATCGTGCCGGCGTTTCATTTGCGGCGACTAGAGTCGTCCGCGCGAGGAATGCAATCAGTCCGAGCGTCGCTAACGCAAACCCGGTTCGCATGAGAACGGATTTCATTTTTGGGCCACCCGACTTCCGATCCATGACTCCTCCGAACAACGCTGCATAATTCAGACCACTTTCGTCGACTTTCAGTCCGCTGCATCGCGGCCCATTTCGCGCGGCTGCGATCCATTTGCAAAATCGCCGAACCGACAATATTCGTATCGGAGAACTCAGACAAGGCTAACTTATTGAAAGGAGTTGGTGAGCCGCCCAGGACTCGAACCTGGAACCCGCTGATTAAGAGACCGTCCGAGGGCAATTAAGACGGAGTGCGACGGTTCGCTACCGTGTTCATTTATAGCATGAATAGGGGCGATTTCGCGCGCTGCCTGGCTGCTAGGACTTACGACCGAACTTGATGTAGGTGGGGCACAAAATGGGGCACAGCTCGGCGTGCGAGTGCACGGGGAATTGTCCGGGCCGGTACGCTGCCACGAATGTGCTCTGACGAACCTAAGCGCACACGACTCGATTGGACAGCGCAGGAGGAACTTGAGCCGTTGAAGAATGGCAAGCCGCGCCCGGTTGAGGGCACGCGAAGTGGACATCCGCCGCGCCGGCGTTGAACAGATGAGAGACCTTGATGCGCGTCAACACGCTGCCCGTGGTCGCAACCGGCACGGATGGCACAGTACGAACTTTTGATTCAAATGGACAATGCCGTTTATGGCGTCTGTCGCTTGCCCGTGTAAATCATATACATGACGGCGACATTTACTGGGCGCGTTTCATTGTCGGATGTATTGCCCCCACTGGCTCCAGACGTGTTGGTACTACTACCAGGCGTATTAACCATGCCGCCTCTGTAGCCACCACTCGCAACATTTGACGCATAGCCATAGCTCACGATGCTGTGCACATGGCTATGATAAGCATCGGCCTGCTTACTACCCACTGCGTCCCCGCTGGAGCCAGTCCATCCTGGATGCGGATTACCCGGATCAGCTGGACCGCGCGAGGTAGCTTCCGGGTCGCCGTTTGCCCCATGATTCCATCCACGAAGGAATTGTCCACGAAGGTCAGGGATTTTGAACGTAGAACCCAGGTTCGTCGTCCCCCAGGTGTTTCCAAGCGCCTTGAACAGTTCGGGATAATCAGCACTGTTTAGCGCTCTACCGTCACACTCCATCCAACCGTTGTCTGAAAGGGTCTTGAATCCCGGATCCGAAGATTGGAATGCCACAGCCCGTATTTCACCTACAAACGCCGGAGGGATTTCGCTAGGGGGAGGGGGTAGGAATATCGGCCCATAGAGAAATCTAATTGCCCCAACGTCAGTTGGCACAACTATCGTAGCGGCATATGCAAGCCCGCCTGCACGCCCGGCGATCGGAAATGCTTTTGTTGGATCGTTCTCGACTGGCCTCTTGCAAGCCATCGTCAACACAGAGGTACCAATTGGACCGTGGTTCTGGCCAGTGTCATATAACGTGCCCGCGCACGTCACCTTAGATTGGCCCGGATTCGAGTCCTGTATCTGGACTTTGCCCACACGATTTACGCCGTGACTCCCCACAGGGGTGTATACGGCGCTGAGGGTCACGAGTTCCGGTGCATTTTCGTCAAATTGTGTAGTGACGACGAGCCCATTCTTGGAGCTCTTTACGCAATCTTGGAACGCAGCGAGCCCTTCAGGGCTGACGACCGCAGAGAAATTGGAGACCTGGCTCGCGGCTTGGTCATTGCTATACCCGGTATTGCACATGGCTTGTCCAATTGACTCAACTTCAGCCTTGCTAAACGATGCTGCCCCGGAAATCATGTAGTAATTGCCGCTCGCATCAGCTTTGAGCGACCCAGCCTTGTAGGAGTTGTAGCTTGAGCAAACTTGGTTATAGACCGATGATGCCGAACTCCCGGCCTGTTGGCTGCGCATCGTGTTGTAAATCCCATGTTGCAACAACGCGACGCACTGATCCTGAGCGGCGGTGGAAAGCGTAGCGACCAGAGAGACCATCAAACTGGATAGAATTCTCGCAACGCATATGCGCCCTGCTCTTTGCATTTGAGGACACCTCGCTGGGTCGGACGGGGTACAGCATCTCAACCCTGGATTCAAATGCGGCTAAGTATAGGCGCGTATACACCGGCGTCAAGTAAAAATTAGTATACCTAACGGATCAGCAAGTATCGTCATGGTACAACACCGCACAGCGAATAGCCCCCACTCGCGGTTTGCGCGGGTCGGCCGAGGCCTCAACCGATTCGTCAGATATCGCCGAGGCTCATACCCACCCCGCTCGTTTGAGGCCTGCTGCAAATTCGGGGCGCATGATAAGAATCCATTCTTTGTTGGTGATCGACTTTGGAGGTGCGAACTCAACGAGTAGTGGTAGGCCAGAGTTGGGTTGGCCTACTAGCCGCCCCATTTTCGCAGCTAGAAGACCATACAAAAGATTGATGGCCCGATAACTCTTGTAGCCGACTCTCTGGGAAAGTCTTTTGGCCGTGAGTGCTTTCCCCGGCGCTTTATAGTGGGCGCGCAAAAACTGAATCTGCTTGCCACCGGGCTTTGCCAGGTTGTTCATGGCAGAAGTGAACTGCGCTGCCGATACTTTCGCCATAGGGACCTCCTGATCCTGAGTTGTGACTCAGCGGGTTCAGCTTTTATTCCGTAGCGTGTCGATTTTCCTGCTGATCCCGCTCAAAATGTCTCGCAACTGACGTAGAGAGACGTGCTCCGCTTCATCGTGCTGTGCCTGACGGTACCGGGGAATGCCGCGAAATCTTGCTCCCTGTTTGTTAAATGCCGGTTCGGTAGCAGCTATTAGGACACCTTCGATCTCGTTCAGGCTACTTCCGATTGTCCCCGAAACCCGCTTCGACTTATCGTCCCACCCAGAAAGTTTGCCGCTCTCATTTACTCGCAGCAATCCGAACCAACTAAAATACTGCCAGCGATGGGCCAGACTGTCGCGCATGTGGCTTCGCAGTCTACTGAACAGCCGGGCATTACCCTGACCAGCCTGCCCAACATAGATTGGCTTTCGCCCTTCGTCGTAAAGGACGTAGACGCCGATCTGCTTGCGAAAGTCGATAACACGACGACTACGGCGTCCATACAAGACCCCCTTCCTGTATCCTCTCCCCCAGAAGACTGAATCGCGCCGCCACATCAAGCCGTAATTCTTTATTACTGACCTGACGTTCTTGCGGCCCTTCCGTCTAGCCATTTGCCCTCACACCTGTTGCCGTTGAAGTATTTCGTGAATGTCGCCGGGGTGGTGAGAAACATCGGCTGCCCAAGTGCCGAACCCGCCGTATCCGTTGACCGCTCGCACCCACTCGGCCAAGAACTCGCGCTTGGTCTGCTGCTCCTGGTTGTCCTGTCCCTTCACTTCCAGCACTAGCATTTTCCCGTTCGCGAGGCGAACGAGGTAGTCCGGACGGAATTTGCGGATCACGCCTTTGAACGAGTACGTGATCTCAAATCCGAGGTGGTCATTCTTGACCCACGCTGCCACATGAGGGCTGCGGTCAAGCTCAAAGGCCTCACTCGCTTCCCATCGGCTATCAAAAACGCACATGTTGATGTGAGAGTGATTCACATGCTCACAAGGCTTTCCGGTGTACCAGGGAAGCATATCGCCGGTGGCCCGAATCGGCCTCTCGGTATCGAATATCGGGACCAGCGCGCTCGTGTTCTCGAAATGGATCGCCTGCTTCAAGTGCTCGGCCACGCTGCTCATGTGCAGCGTGATTATGATTCTTCGTCGCAACCCATCCTGGTTGAAAAGTGGCGGCTCAATGCGCACTTTGTCGCTTTCGATGTATTTCTCCACCAGCCGGATTACTTGAGCGAGTAGATACTCACGACTTCCCTTCCACGTTGCTTTCATCTGCTCGTAAATGTCGCTCGCCGTCGAAAAGACGATCTTCTGCATTCGGAACCGTTCCCCAAGTTCCCGCAGATTGATTTCCGACAATCGCGTTACATCCGGCTTGCCTTCGATGATGGGTGCCAATTCAGCCAGAGTCGGAGTCTCGTAGGCGTCGAGTAGTAAAGGCTTGGCTTTCGCCAAGTCGAGCGTCAGCGTCGGTCGGTATTCATGGTCAATCCGCAGGACATTTGGCCACGTGATTTCATAGCCCTTCCGCTCTGGTAGCGCCTCAATCCGAGTCTTGGGTGCTGGCGGAGGCGGGGGAGGCTCGTCTCCTCCTCCCTCATGCGGAAGGAACGTAAAGGGAACCCCAAAAATGTTGACGTACTCTGGCTGGAAGAAGCCGGTCGTCGGATCGGTCTCGTAGGACGTGCGCCGCAATCCCCGCCCCACCACCTGCTCGCAGAGCAACTGGGACGTGAACGCTCTAAGGCCCATGATGTGCGTAACGGTCCTGGCGTCCCATCCTTCTGAAAGCATCCCGACCGAAATCACGTTCTGCGTTTTTTCTCCTGGCTCCCCAACGCGCCCCACTGTGTCCACCTGCCTACGCAGGAATTCAGCCTGCTCTTTCTTCGAGAGCTTCTTTCGTGGACCATTGCCATTAGTCTCGTCGGCACCGTTCGTTTCTTCTGAGTCTTCGTCTCCAGGCTCGGCTGTCTTCAGTTCAAGCTGTACCGGTTCGTCCTCTTCTTCGGCCTGCCCCAACACCTTCGAATCAATATGCAAAACCCGTTCGGGATCGCAAAGCTCCTCGATATTGATTCGCTTATGCGTGAAAGCAAACTCAACGCGAGCCGCCGTGTACGTGGTGTTGGCCACGGTTATCATCACGGGCGGAGTAGGCTGCTTAGCCTTCTTCCAAGCCTTCTCCGTTTCGAGCCAATCCTTGCCAAGGAAGTAGTAACCGTTGACCACCAGCCCCGGTAGCGGAACCTCGGGTTCGGCCTTTCGATTCACGTCCGTTTTCACGTCCGGGTCGCTGTAGATGTGATAGAAACGCGACCTGTATTTTGCGTCAAGCCGCCCGTCATCTCTGACCACCACACGCGGCGTCTTCACTAGGCCCGACTCAATCGCGTCGTTCAACCCGAAGTCGCTCACAATCCAGTCGAACAGCGTTTCTTCCCCGCTTTTCTTTCCAGTCGGAGCGAACGGCGTCGCCGTCAGATCGAAGCAGCTCAGAATCCCGCGCGCCCTGTGGATGCGGTCGAGTCCGCCAATCCACTTCGTTGCTTCGTTGAGTTCGTCTTTGGAGACGCCAGCGATACGCGATTTCGGCGGCACACGCCACGCATGGTGCGCTTCGTCGTTGATGACGATGATGTTCTGAGCCGACGCCATCTCGTCCAGCACATCGCGAACGTAAGCCTCCTCGCTTTTCGCGCCGCGCTTGTCGACGCTGCGTTTCCTGCGAATCTGCTCCTCGGTTTCCCAGTCGAGCTTGTGCCAGTTGAGCTTATGCACGCGGCACGTTTGCCCCTGCCGGAGCTTGTCTTCGAGGCCCGGCGGGATGATCTGGAATTCGGTGTAGTAGTTGCCGGACGTGCCCGGAACGAGCACCTCCAACCTGTTCTTGACTGTCAGTCCGGGCGCGATAAGGAGAATATTTTTCGAGAATCGCTTGTCCTGGGGATACGTGGCCTTGTTCAACACCTGCCACGCAATCAGCATCGCCATGAGGATCGTCTTGCCAGAGCCTGTTGCCATCTTGCAGCAGAGGCGCGTGAACGGCCCGCCATCGCTCGGAATTTCGATTCCGACGCGCTCCGAGGCGGGAGCCTCGGTCAGCCATATCAGCGTTTCGATTGCTTCCAACTGGCAGAAGAAGAAGCGTCGGTTTGAGTCACGCTGTTCCGGGTCGCGCCAGTGTTGCAACAGGCGCTTGGTAATTCCGCTCGCGCCCGGATATTCCGCTTCGCGCCACGCCTTCACGCGAGGCCGAATCTGGTTCGCAAGGGGCAGTTCAATGAATATGCCGGGATCGTCAAATGAGCGAGACGATTCAGACGCGCGGACGTATCCCGCCTTTCTCCGCTCTGTCTCAAGCGTGAATAGTCGGGTTTCGCGATGATAGCGCCAGTGCTGGCTCGGCTCTTCGTAAGGCGAGTTGATAATCAGCCGGTCGATGGTCGCGGAACCGGCTTGGGCTGGCGTGCTCATGTTCTCGAAGGAAAACTCACTTCACGTCCACAACCTTGACGCTCTCGATTCCGCGATCATCAATCACCTTCACGGCTACGTGCTTGTGAGGACCGGGCTCGAACGGCAGAGAAACAGTCCCGCGATACTTTTCGATGAGTTCGGAGTCAATCTCCGCTTTCAAGTTCTTCGCGAGTCGCGCCCATCCTTCGTCATCATCGGCCATCGGGAAAAACACCTGCCGAGGGTAGAGGCTGCGGCCATCGTAATCGGGATCGAGCAGCCACATTGCAATCTTCGACGTATCGCCGGATTCGATAGTGCCCGTGCGCGTGTCGTAGTAGTCGAATCCCCGGACCTCAGCTTCCCACTTGCCTTTGTGCTCGCCTTTCGTGATTTGGCGCAATTCGACATCGGGCCGCCCAACGAGCCAAAAGCTCTGATTCGACGCCCGCTTCTTTTTCAGGTCTTCCGTCAGCAAGTCCGCGTTCATTTGAGCGGTCAGGAACGTCATGCTGGTTTTTTCTTTCGTCAGGCTATCGATTTCCTTGGCGGCCTCCGGGTCAAATTCAAAGGCCGCAAAGACAATCATCGCGGGCCGCGGAATGAGAGTCCGTGCTTCTTTCCATGCTTCCTCGACTTGAATCTTGTCGAGTAAGCTGTATTCAGGACCGAACGAGATGACTACGCGCTCGGGCTTCACTCCCTTGGTTTCGGCGTCCGCGTGCAACCAGCGTGTACCCGCCAGTGGCTCGACACGCGAAAAATCGACGCGGTGTCCGCCCTTCCCGCGAAGCCCGGTCTTGAGCAATTCGTCACGCCATTCCGTGTGACGCAGCGTCGCGCCCTTGCGTGCGACGGATGTGTCTGCGGCCATCGACGACTTGTCCGCTTCGATTTCTTCCAGAGAGTGCACGGTTGGCGCGGGTACAGCTTCCATCGTGAACGGGCCGGTAACGCGGACCCGGCTGTGGTCCTTGTAAGGCTGATCGTAGAGAGTCTCCTGGTCAGCGTACTTAGCGACGGCGGCATCGATCTGCTCGCGCGTCAATCCTTCACGAATTTCGGGATTGTTGGCGATGGACTTGAGCGTAACGTGCGGAATGGTCTTGTAGCGGAATCCACTGCCGACTCCTTCCTCCGAGTGCGCGAGTTCGTAGTAGTCAAATTCAGCCGTCATAAGGCGCTGCTTGGCCAGCGTACTTGCCACACGCGAGGTGTCGCATGTAATCCAGCGGCGACCCCACTGCTCGGCGACAAGCGCTGTCGTGCCGGAGCCGCAGGTTGGATCGAAAACCAGATCGCCCGGATCGGTAGTCATCAGCAGCGCTCTTGCGATAACGCGGTCATCAGTTTGGACAACGTAGAGTCGATCCTGCTCAGAACGCACGTCGAGCCACGTGTTTGTGAGCGGAATGTAAGGAAAATCAGTCCAATATTGCTTGTAGATTCTCGTGGAGCCCGGCACGAGCGTCAGCCGACCTATCGAGGCCAGTTTCTGCATACCGGGCATGGTCGTTTTCCAATTGCGACTAGGACCAGAATCGAATTTCATACCTCGATACTCAAAAGTGCCAGTGGTATTTGTTCGGACACCGGGCGACACTGCTGAATTCGTGCGAAAAAGCTTTCGAAGGTCAATCGTTTCTGGATTCTGTCGCTCATCGTCGCCAAGTGTTCGAAGCTTCCCTCCTTCGGTATCCATGAACTTGAACTCTCCATACACCTCGTCGTGCAGATTCTTGGGCGTGTACAGGGGACGGTACTTCACTCCCTGGCGGTTTCGCGAATACCACACCAGAAAGTCACAGACCTGAGCGACAAGCTCGCTTGTCAAGCCTGTCGTCTTTTTGAATGCGATTGATCCGCAGAAGTTTGACTTCCCGAACACCTCATCCATGACTTCCCGGACATAATGCAGATTTTCTTCGCTGATCTGGACGAAGCAGGAGCCAGTCTCATGGAGGAGTTCTTTGGCGAGAAGAAGTCGGTCACGCAAGTACGTGAGATAGGAGTGGATGCCGAGTTCCCAAGTGTCACGGAAGGCTCGAATCATCTCCGGTTCTTGCGTCAGGTCTTCGTCTTTGCCGTCCTTCACGTCGCGCTTGTTTACGAAGGGCTGAAAGTTCGAGCCGTACTTGATGCCGTAGGGCGGGTCGATGTAGACCATCTGCACCTGCCCAGCCATGCCTTCCTTTTCGAGCAGCGAATTCATAATTAGCAACGAATCGCCAGCAATGAGCCGGTTCGACCAACCATGCGAGTGTTTGTAGAAATCAATCGCGTCGCGCAGCGGCAGTCTCTCCTCGGGCCGCTCGAAGAGAGACGGCTGCACGGGCAGGCCATTGCCATTGCGCTTGCGCACGGCTTCGATGATGGTGCGCGGATCAATCGTTTCGTGGACGTGAAGCGAAACCGTGGGCACCTCGAACGAGGCGTGCTCTTTCTTCCCGGCCCACACAAGCTGTGGATCAAGATGCGGGTCGTAGTCCAAATCCTTGCCGGGTTTCACGGTCGGGACGGGTTCAACGTAATCGTAGGTTCTGTGAGTCGGCAGCGGCGGATCGGTCTCGGGGGTGACCAAGCCTACAGGCGGATTGTTGGTGCGCTTCTTGTCTGTGTGCTCGTACCGCTCAATCGGCCGCTTCTTCGCGTGCCCGCCCCCGCCGCTCTTGCCTTTTCCTCGCGCCATCCTCCGTTACCCCTCAGTCACTCTGTCGTTTGGTATTGCGAGATTGTAGTTGTTTCATCCACACTTGACTAGCCCACGAAACGTGCTCGACTAACAAGGGCGCACTCCGATCACCTCGTTCGTCAGTCCATGAGTGATTTCCCCAACGCTTACAATTTCTTCATGGAACCTTCAGGCCATTCGAAGGCTAGCGAGGAATCCCAATTGATGACCCCGAGGGTATTGAAGTGTCCGAGCTGGAAGTCAACTCTTCCAAGGTCGTTGGCTTTCAACATCCCATGTCCGATATCGTCAACCAGCAAAAGGCCCCAACCTCGGAATTTCGAAGCAACAGCCTTCGTTTTGCGGATTTTCTCGGCCAAGGCGAAACCGATACTTGTGGGGTATATATCGCCAAAAATGCCACCAGAGTCCTTGTCGCCGCGGAACCCGGGAATGAAAGCAACTCCAAACGGATGCTCAGACGGAAATATTAGGAAGGACAAATTGTCCATCTCGACTTCCAAGTCCTCCAGCGAATCGCCCTCATAATAGTTCCGAGCAAGTTCAGCAAGTCTTCTTGCTATTTTTCCGGGCTCTTCTTGTAACGGTCTTCTAAAATCGAGTCCCCAGAAAAAGGTTCCTCGCCGTTCTGAAAACGGAATCTTACGGAACTCCCCATAGACGGCCCAATTCAATCTGTAGTCCGTTTCCTCTAGCGGCTCGTCTGTCCCATCTTGGCGAACATATCGCTGGTTCAGACGGCGAACCTCGAATGCAATTTGTCCAACGGCAAAATCAGGAGCTGTATTCGTCCCAAGCGGTTCATAGATGGGTTCCGCGTTGAATCTAGTTTTGAGAAACTTGGCGGCGCATTCTTCTTCTCGTTTCACGCCAAACCTCAGTAAGAGTGTTGTGATGTCGCTCGCGGCGGAGCTTACGACGAGGGTTCAGGCGGATCGTCGTCCCTCACAAAGCCGTCCGTGATTTGTGGATGGTCGGTGCCAAAAGGGGCGAGGCTACTTTCAAAGCTCCTGAGAAATCTCTCGCGTAGATATGGGTCCTGAATCCGCGCACTCAGATCATACGCAGCAGCGAGATTTTCCAGTCGCTTCCTCAAAACGTCCTCTCGCATGCTATCAACGTCGGCTCGGCGTTTCTCTCTTTCGATGTCGCCGTACAAAACACGCTCGAAGATAAACTTCCACGCTCTAACGCACGCCGCATTCAGAGTCTTTGGGATGCGGAGTACAAACTCGATCAGCGTAGGACTCTGCTGCTCGATCCGTACGACGTGAACTTCGGCGACCCCGAATGCTCCCACCCGCGTCTCGATAAAGACAGTGTATTTCTGTAACGCTGGATCGAAGACCGCGCTCCCCGTTGGCAGAACATCCGTACCCGGATATTCATCTAGCATGGCTAGTGAAACCACCATCAGAGAAAGGTGCTGGAGATCACACATGAGCCGTGCAAAGGGGATGGCGTCAATACCTTCATCCCCAACGGCGAAACGAAGACCGACTCTCACTGACATGGGTAGGTACTTTACCGTTTGACCGGACTTTTTCGAAGCAGTTTATTGACGAATCTAGCATCTATCATGTCCACGCAATACACGGCTTCACACCGCGAAGTTTTCATGGTGGGGCGACGTGAAAAATGCGGGATACCACGGTTCCGGGCGCTCCGACCGTGTCGTGCCGTACCGCATTTCCAGTGCCCGAAACCAGCTGCCGCGACTGCGCAACACAAGCGCGCCGCCCTCCGATGCATAGTGCAGCCCGGCGCAGCGGCGACACTGCCAATCCGATGTTCGGGCACTATGCGTGTATTGACCGGCAGCTTCCCATCCATAGAGAGTTCGGCGAAGCCTTGCGCACCGCCAGCACATCAACAGCAAGACGCGCCCCCTGCCACGCGGCAGGCGTCGCCACGCATAGCGAAGAAGCACACGGCTTCCATCCGTTCTCTTCACTTCTATTAGTTCCGAATCAGGTGGATGTTGGGGTGGCGGCGTGAATCGCATTACGCGCACGGCCTCCTTGATCTCGCCATCCCGAGAACTTCTCCAGATCAGGAGATACGGAATCTTGCGCGGATCGTCCAGAACCCTCCGCACCAGCGCCGCCGGAAGTTGGGGCACATACTCGCAATTCACCCTACGACCGAAAAATCGTCCACCGCGTCGCCGCAAGGCGTATGTTTTGCCCCTAGTCACACGTACACCATCTAATCCCCGTGATTATTCTTTCCAGCAAAATCCCAGTTACGTGGAGCGTTTTCAAAGAAAGCGTCAAGGTCTGCACGCCGAAATCTCCATCGTCCGCCGATGATCCGGCCCTCGATCTCTCGGCGTTGAACATATTCGCGCACAGTCCGGGGATTCAGGCGCAACACCTCCGCCGCTTCGCGGAGCGTCAGAAGTCGGTCTCCAATGGGCGGGGCGTTCGCAGTGTTCTTGTTTGGCTTATTCATCGCTCATTACCCTTGACCTGTTTTGCCCCGCTCTGAGGTGTCCGCTTATCAGGCGGGCGTTTCAGCGCACCCGACTGTCGCGCGTCAACATCCAAGCGCCGCGGCACCAACTAGGCGCCCGTGCGTCTTTGCTGAAGCTTCACACACCTATCGGAGGATGCTCGCGGACTTGACAAACGCCGCTGCTGACAGCGGGCATTGGTTTTCGTCCGCAATGTGAACATCGCCGTTTTCCCAGGTTAAATCTCTTCGCTTGCAGGCGCTCCCGCTTGTCGATTCTGAGGCAGGCCGAACCGCAAAAATGCTTTCGGTAATCTGGGCTTCCATCCTTCGCCACAATTCGTTTCCCGCAGCCTTCTCTGTTACAGACTCTCGGCACGGCTGGGTGCCCTACTTTCTTTCACTGGACGCGAGCTTTCCGAGCCTTGCAAGCGACGCACTCGCCCGCCGCCCACACGACGGACGGCTTCATCGCGCCGCACGTCGAGCAGTCACACTCGCCCGATCCGCTGCAATGCCAGCAAACCACCGGTTTTCGCAGGGCCTCCAAAATGGCAGGCTTAGCGTCTCGCACGCGCGCCAACAACGTGTCGTCCAAGGCGCGTTTCGGTTTGAGGCACAGCACGTCGCCTTCCAGCTCGATGCTTACGCCCCGCCCTTGAAGCTCGATCAAAACTTCGGCGGCTTGGCTCATAGGCGCACCTCGTCCTCGCCGTCACTGGGACTTGGCCTAAGGCTGCCATCGTCCGGTCCCAAGGCTGCCAAGTTCTCGGAATTGGCAATCTTCGGTAAAGGCGTTGGAACAACCGGCGTTGTTCTAGGCGGTTGCTCGAACGTCGCCAAACTCTCGGAATCGGCAGTCTTCGGCGACTCCGTGGCAACCTTGGGCATCTCCCAGTCCCAGTGCTGACCGTGGCCGATCCCCGATTTCCTGGAGACGATCCCCAAGGCGGCCTTTGCACGGTAAAGAGTGCGCTCAGAAACACCGGCGCGCCGGGCCTCTCGCATCACTTCCCTCGACTCGCACGAACCACCATTTAGGAACTCGGTCAGGAAATTCCTGGCGTCAGTCAGAGCGTTGGATTCCTCATTGGAGTCCGGCTGAGCCAGGAGTGACTGCGCACTGTGTTGGCTCGGCCCGTGCCACTCAATTACAGGCTGTCCGCCTCTCTCAACAATCGAGTATTCGAGCGCCGCCGGTTTGGAGCGCCAGAGGTTTCCTTTGACAGGTGCCATGACGTGAACGCCATCCCGCCCTGGTGCATCCGCGAACAGGAAAGCGGCGCGTGCTGCCCCGATAATGCCAATGCTGCCGCCGCCGCGATATTTTGGGTTCGGCCCCCCGCTCTTGGTCAGATGGCGGATGCAGATGACGGCTACACCAGTTCGTCCAGACAAATCCGCAAGCGGAGCAAGTGCTCGGCGTATGTCTTGGTCTCGATATGAGTTCGTTTGCGCGCCGAGCGTCGCTACAAGCGGGTCGATTACGACTATAGCAGCCTTCACGTTTCTAATCGCCGCCTCGATGGCGGGCAGATCGTCGGGGACCGTAGGCGTTCGTTCAATCCCTCTCGCATCCTTGATTGTGGACACAATCCGCACTCTTCCGAGCACCGCTCCGGCGGCTTCCAGACGTGGGCGGATCGTGTCGGCCATGCCATCTTCGAGCGAGACGATCACCGCGCCCGCTAGAGGACATCCCAGTTGACTGCCGTCGGGCATCATCTCGCCACGAGTAAGGCGCGCCGCTAGATCAAGAGTGACGGTCGATTTCCCCTCGTCGGGGTCGCCGTCAAAAATCGTGAGCTTGCCGAGCGGGATGTGATTCGGCCAGAGCCAACGCACTTTTTCTGGCGTCACCTCCGACGCCAGAACTCCGGGAACAGGAACGGTTTTTCCTACCGCGAAAGGTGCGGCTCTATCGAGCATTCGGAGGGCCTCCTCGTCTCCAAGCAACGCAACCACATCGTCAGGGCCGTTCGCGCCACCGCGCTTCGGCGTGCTGGCGATTAACACTTGCGCTCCGCGCTTGCGTAGCTCCGCCGCGAGCGCGAGACGTGCTCTCTCCAGATCACGACGGCCCGCGACGTTTGAGTCAAACGCGACGATTGCTTTGCGGTCTTGCCATACGACCCACTCGAAGCTCGGGCTTGGGCCGGTCACCGGCTGGCGGTCTCCGCCCGGCGTCCGCTCGACCCCAATCCTTCGCTTCCAGCCGTATACGCCACCGACAGCCATAATCAGCATCTTTCGCCCGTACCGGTCGGCAAGCGCCGTCAGGGCGAGCGCGGCCTTTTCAGACTCAACGATCACACCAGGGATCGAGATGTCGGTCAGTTCAGTTCTGTGCATTGGTGGAAAGAAGAGAACGCGGCAGCCTTGCTCCGACAGATACTTTTGACCATCTGAGACCAAGGTATCGAGGCGCACGCGATGGCTCAGCACACGCCCGTCGCGCGGATCGCGATACGGAAAGATAAGCCCGCTAAGATCCTGACTCGCGCGCCCGTGAATGCCAAGCAACTCCCGCACCTCGGCATCGGTGGCTTTCCGCACGCCCGCAGTCTTGAGCAATTCGCACGGAATGCGGAAACGCTCCGAAAGGTCGTCCAGCGTCATTGCCGTGGCTCCCGCGTCGGGACCGTGTTTCGTTCAACAAACTCCGCGACAGCCTCCGCCGGAATTCGCACGGCTCGCCCGCAGCGGACGAAGGGCAGATTCTTCCTTCTCAACAGCCACGCTCGAATCGTTGCAGGCTTCAGTCCGAGTCGCTCGGCGGTCTCCTGGACCGAAAGTAATCGCTGCATATCCGTAGCCTCCGGGCATCATGATCGGCTACGACGTACTGTCACGCTAGATGGATTGACGGTGATTTTAGGTAGATTGCAAGAGACAGTTCGAGAATTATCTCTTCGCGGATTTGCGGTGATGTTTCCGGCGTAGGTAAGTCCTGACCGTCGAGGCAGTGAATCCCCATCGCTTGGTGAGAATTCCCTCGGCAAAACTCGACGGGGTCTGCGGGTGAACCAACAGGTCTTCTAACTCATGGTCCGTGAGGTAAGGAACGCGGCCTCCATCCCCGACTAAGATGGTCCCCTCAAACACTGCCTTCGCCTCTTGGAGCGTAGGCTGCTTCTTGTATTCTCTTTCTTGAGAAGCCCATTGGTCGAATTTTCGAATGTTCCATTTGAGCAGCTCGTAGTCATGCTGAATTCGCGTTGCGGTATCGTTGCTCGGCTCAGCCAGTACGATGAAATCGCCACGGCGCTCCAGCTTCGTCCACGCTTCGGGCTGGCTGAGTGCGGGACCCTTGGCGACCTCTGGATATTCTCTCGTTGGTTGACCGTGTTCGATCTCATTCTTCTGCGGAAGCAAAAGCGACGCTTCAAGTGCCTTCCTCTCAAGCCGGGAACAAAAAATAGCGGACGCCTCGCATGCGCGGAGGATCATTCCATCCTCCCCACTATCGGCAAAGAGAAGCTTGCTTTTGTTATCGCGCAAATCCAGAACGAGCCTGTGAAGCCAAAAATCGACTGGATCTGTGTTCTGAAGGCAACCGAGTGCAACTCCGGCCCGCGCTGCAACGGTCTGAAACCGTTCCTGAAAGTTCTCATTTGCGCCACCGCTGAGCGCCCACAATCCGAATTCGGGCACTTTGATTAAACAGAAGGGACCATGAGCGGGGATACCCGTGTTCAACACGTTTGGTGCGTCGAGAAGCTTGTCGCTATTGCTGAACAAACTGAGGGCCCTCTGCCCGTCTCGCCGGACTTGCAGGATTTCAGCGCCTTTTCTGTAGGTGAAGTAGGCGCGTACGAAGCGATCTGTTCGCGCGGCTCGTTGCCTAAGTTCCTCATTCGCCAGCGTCTGGAATTTCTCGTGGAAATCTCGCCATTGGTCCGGTTCGGACACCGCGCGGCCCCTTTCCTGTATCTCTCCGCTGTGCTTTTCAGCGATCATCACTACACCTCTCATCTTGCCCCGCCTGGGCCTCCTACCGTGGATGTCTGAGTCATAATAGCTGCTGCCAACTACTAAGATAAGAGACGAATCGCGATCTTGAACGAACAACTCGCGGAAATTTTAGGGGTTCGATTTGTCTACGGATAATGTGGAGACAAACGATCCCCCGATACGGCCCAACGAAGACAGCCCTTGGATGGGAGGCATTTCAGGTGGTTCCGGTGGCGGAGGAGGCTCGGAGAACTTGAGCCACAACCGGATCATGCGTCGTCCGTGCCGCTTGAAGATTTGGCGCAAGCCGTCCGCAGAAACCTTGTTGGCCTTCTTATGTTTTCCCACGGATTCGAAAGCATCAGTCACAAGTCGGGCCAACACATCTAAGTGATCGAGCTGAAAGTGGACGCGCGCTTTGGACTTCTTTACCTTCATATCGAACATCCAGCACCTAACTAGGAATAAGACAACTCCCGAATCAACCCGTCCAAACGCTCTTAGATATCTTCCAAAAGTCTTTGCCTCGCTATTCAACTGCTTTGCCCACCAGTCCATGCCCGAGGGGACGGTAAAAAGGCCAACCACGTCGTTCCAGACTATTGGCACCGGCGCGCCGATCACACCGAGATGCCCATGCAGCCAAGCCCATCCTTGAACTTTTGAAAGTGGGTCTTTCAGTATCCGTTTCGCATCAACTGAGAGGGTCCTCAATCGTCTGGCAAAGCTCTTTAGTGCCGCATGCCGCCTTCGCATGTGATCCAACAGAGCTTCATCTTCGTTCGCTACGACAGCTAGGAGCCTAAGAACGGAACGGCGGTCCCACCCAGCCCTCGCGAGCGCGTCCAAGTCGTATTTGCCTCTCGCTTCAATCTTCCTCTCGATTTCATCGAGCAGTTTGGAGTAATCGTGATAATCGCGGTCCAATTCGTCGAAACGGATCTCATTTGGTGTTGCCATTCCGCGCTACCTCCCGCGTGCCGATTCTAACATTCGAATGCTTGACTTTTTAACCTAAACAGATTAGGATATTAAGCATGAAACAGAATGAGATTCAGCGGTTCACAAGCTGGCTCGGGAAGCGCAGCTACGCGGCCCGCGTCGAGCGCTTGGGAATTGAGCGCATTCGAGAGATTGCGCGGGAGAACGGCAAGAAGGGCGGGCGACCGCCGAAGAAGGAGGGTGCGCGATGAGCGTTTACAGACGTGGAGACGTGTGGTGGTACAAGTTCCGGTTCGCCGGGCAGATGGTCCGCGAGTCCTCGAAGAGCGAGAGCAAGACCGTTGCGAAGGACGCGGAGCGCGCCCGCAGGCGCGAACTGGAAGAAAGCTGGAATCAGATTAAGCGTCGCAAGCTCCCGCCGCTGTTCTCCCTCGCGGCGGCGGACTGGCTCAAGACACGTACGAGCATCGCTTCCTCGACGGAGCGTAGCTACAAACTCGCCATTTCTCAGTTAGCGAAGGACTTTGGAAAACAATTGCTCTGCGATCTTTCCGGGGAAGACCTGGCGGCCTACCAGACCCGCCGCAAGCGCGACGGAGTGAGCAATCGCACGGTCAACCTTGAGCTTGGGGTATTGCGCAGCATCCTTCGACGCTATCGGATGTGGGAACCTATAGCCGCGGACGTTGACTTCCTGAAGGAAAGCCCCTCGCCGGGCCGGGCGCTCTTTCACGAGGAGGAGTCTCGCCTACTGGACGCTGCCTCGAAGAGCCGTTGCCGTAGCCTCTATCCCGTGGTCATGCTGGCCCTGAACACCGGGATGCGGGCGAGCGAGATTCGGGGCCTCACTTGGGCACAGGTGGACTTCCTTGCAAGCACGCTGATCGTGGGCAAGTCGAAAACTGCGGCGGGCACCGGACGCCTAATCCCGCTTAATCCTCGCGCCCTAGCCGTCCTGACGCATTGGCGCGGCCTATTCCCTGGCGCACTGCCCGAGCACTATGTTTTCCCCCACGAGAAGTACGGCCTCGCGGGAAACGACCGCCAGCCGTGCGCTTGGGAGATTGAGTCAACACAGCCGATGCACCGCTGGAAAGTGGCCTGGGAACATGCTCGCAAGGCCGCTGGCGTCTCCTGCCGCTTCCACGATCTGCGTCACACGTTCATCTCGCGGCTGGCCGAATCTCAGGCGTCCGATTCTACCGTCATGGCCTTGGCTGGCCATGTCAGCCGGGCAATGATGGAGCGGTACTCACACATCCGCATGGAAGCCAAGCGCCGCGCAGTGGACACGCTCAGCGGGGCCGATTTTGAGCCAGGTGTGGCACAAAATTGGGCACAGTTTTTCGTCTCGGAGAAATCAGACGAGGTTAACTTGTTGAAAAGAAGTGGTGAGCCGCCCAGGACTCGAACCTGGAACCCGCTGATTAAGAGTCAGCTGCTCTACCATTGAGCTAGCGGCCCGGCAGA
>Ga0335078_10006193_pt1 | contig 17722 bp, 15 predicted proteins | sample Lox_Sample_32_FD_206711 | JGI IMG/M metagenome (GOLD analysis project Ga0335078, IMG submission 206711) | Soil microbial communities from Loxahatchee National Wildlife Refuge, Florida, United States - Lox_Sample_3.2 | ecosystem: Environmental > Terrestrial > Soil > Wetlands | place: USA... | reverse complement strand
CGGCGCTACCTGCTGACCGATGCGCGCGGCATTGTGACCGCCGCCATACCGGCTGCCGACGCGATCATCGGCCGGCATCTCGTCGATCTGCTCGGGCCTTTGCAACCACTCACCACGCTCGGCGCCGCAGCCGGCCTACGCGAAATCGCTCTGCCTGACAGCAGTGACGTTCTGGCGACTGTGCGTACGTTAAAGCCGCCATTCGGCCAGATTGCCGTCTTGCAATTGCGCGAAGCCGCGCTTGCGCCGTGGCGCTCCCTCACGACCCTGACCGTCACCTTGGCGACAACCACCGGCTTTGTCGTCCTTATCCTTGGCTTTGCCTTCCACTGGCAGGCAACGCGAGCGCGAGAGGCGGACTTGATCTACGAAACGGTCCGCAGCCGCATCGACACCGCGCTCAACCGGGGCCGCTGCGGCTTGTGGGATTGGGACCTCGCGCGCGGGCGCATATTCTGGTCGCAATCCATGTTCGACATTCTCGGTCTGAAGGCCAAGGACGACCTTTTGTCGTTCGGCGACGTCAGCAAGCTCACGCATCCGGACGATCTGCGCCTTTACGACCTTGCCGCCGAGCTTGCCGAAGCGACGGCGACGTCCATTGATCACGCCTTTCGCATGCGCCACGCCGATGGCCATTGGGTCTGGCTGCGCGCGCGCTGCGAGTTGGTGCGCCAGCCTGGCGAGCCCGGCCTGCATGTGATCGGCATCGCCGTCGACATCACGGAGCAGAAAAACCTCGTCGAAAAAACCGTGGCCGCCGACATGCGGCTGCGCGACGCCATCGAGACCATCCCGGAAGCGTTCGTCCTGTGGGACGCCGATAATCGACTGGTGCTGTGCAATTCCAATTTCCAGGAGCTGCACAACCTGCCGGACGAGGCGATCACGGTCGGCGCCTCGTATGAAGCGGTGGTGGCGGCCGGCCGCAAGCCGGTGGTGCGCAGCCGCAGTATTACCGGCGGTCCGAACGTCCCCGGCGCGCGCACCTTTGAGGCCGAACTGGAAGACGGCCGCTGGCTGCACATCAGCGAACGACGCACCAAAGACGGCGGCTATGTCTCGGTCGGCACCGACATCACCGCGCTCAAGACGCATGAGGAGAAGCTGATCGAAAGTGAAAAGCGCCTCACCGCGACGGTCGCCGACGTGCGCGCCTCCGAGCAACGGCTGGCGGAGCTCGCCGAGAAATACGCTGTCGAAAAAACCCGAGCTGAGGAAGCCAATCAGGCCAAGTCGAAATTCCTCGCCAACATGAGTCACGAGCTGCGTACACCGCTCAACGCAATTATCGGTTTCTCCGAAATCATGGAGTCGGGCATGTTCGGCCCGCTCGGCGCCGAGAGATACAACGAATACTGCAGCGACATCCGCAGCAGCGGTGAATATCTGCTCGACGTCATCAACGACATCCTCGACATGGCCAAGATCGAGGCCGGCCGCATCCGTCTGGACTTCGAAGAACTCGATCTCGACGGCTTGATGGCGGAGGCTATCCGCGTCGTCGCGGCGCGCGCTCAGGACAAGCAGCTCGTACTCGCCACCAGGATTTCGCCGGCGCTCGGCTTGCGCGCCGACCGGCGCGCGCTCAAGCAGATCATGCTCAACCTGCTGTCGAATGCGGTGAAGTTTACCGCTGCAGGCGGCCGCGTCATCGTGCGTGGGCGCTCGGTCAAGGACTGTATCGTGCTCACCATCGCCGACACCGGCATCGGCATCGATGTGGAATCACTGACCCGGCTTGGCCGGCCATTCGAGCAGGTTGAAAGCCAGCTCACCAAGAGCCATCACGGCTCCGGCCTCGGTCTCGCCATCGCAAAATCGCTTGTCGAACTGCACGGCGGCCGCATGAGTATCCGCTCGACGCTCGGCAAAGGGACCTTGGTCATGGTACGCCTGCCAAAGTACCCCCAATGCCTGTTGCCGAAGGAAGAAGCGGCTTAAGGCGACCTGCCCAAAATCCGCACGAAGCTCGCGCGCACCTTAGCCTGCGTCTCGATCAGCGTAGCGTCGAGCGTGGGGAAATCCGGCACGTCGGCCGCGCGCGCGAGTAGACGTAGAAGCCCGGCGCCTGCGGTCTTCGGATCGAAGGGACCGGACAGACAAAGGCGTAGGATTTGCGTGAGATCGTGATAGAGCTGCGCCGCCGGGCGTAATATCTCAGCATCTTCCACGGACAGCACGTGCAACGCCCACGCTTTGTCAAGCACCCGAGCGGTCGAGGTGTCGAGAATGTCGGGCAGCCTGTGCGCGTGCACGAGTTGCAGATATTGCGCGATGAATTCGATATCGATGAGCCCGCCGGCGGCATATTTGAGCTCCCAGCGTTCCTTGTCGCCCTTTTCATTGGCGATCGCTGCCCGCATCTCCACAACATCGCCGGCAATCAGCGTCGGGTCGCGCGGGCGCCTGAGGACATCGCGAATGACCGCCTCGACCCGTGCGGCGAAGCCCGTGCTCGCCGCAACCACGCGGGCGCGCGTCATCGCCATATGTTCCCAAGTCCAGGCCTCGCCCTCCTGATAGCCGGTGAAGCCGCCGATCGAGGTGGCAAGCGGCCCGGCGCGGCCTGACGGCCGCAGCCGCATATCGACCTGGTAGAGCGCACCGTAATTCGTCCGCGCGGTCAGCGCATTGATCAGGCGCTGCGTCAGCCGAGCGAAATATTGCGCGCCATAAAGCGGGCGTTTGCCGTCAGACTCGGGATGCTCGGCGTTGAAATCGTAAATTAGGATCAAATCGAGATCGGAACTCGCGGTCATCTCGCACCCGCCGAGCTTGCCCATGGCAAGTACCGCGCTTGCCTCACCCTGCATGTGGCCGTGCGAGCGGGCAAAGTGATCGCTGATTCCGTGATGGACGGCGCGGATCACGGCGTCAGCGAGCCGTGCGAAAGCCTCGCCGGCCTGCCGCGCCGTCAGCGTGCCGGACAGGATGCGCACTCCAATCAAGAACATGTATTCGAGCCCGAACATACGCACTCTTTCGAGAAGATCTTCTTCGTAGCGCGATTGCGCCAACGCCTCATCGAGGCGCCGGCCGAGCTCAGTCTCGCTCGGCAGCGAGCCAAAGAAGCTCGGATCGACCAGCGCATCCATGACTTGCGGATGGCGCGCCAGCGTGTCGCCAAGCCGCGGCGCGATGCCGAGGACAAAAGCGATGAGGGCTATCAAATCCGTATTTTGCCGTAACAGCGACAACAGGCGCGCGGCGGCGTGTAGATTGCCGAGGAAATGGTCGAACAGCACCAGCGTCGAATTGGCATTGTCGGTGTGCGCCACTTGCTCGACCAGGACCGGCAGCAGAGCTTCGAGATGCCCGCGCGCGACCTCTCCGCGCAACGAACGATGGCCACCGGCAAGCCAGTGCCGGATGATGCTCGAGGCTTCCAGCGGCGCGCGGAACCCCAGTTCGGCCAGGCGGTCGAGCGTCTTGTGGTCGTCGCCATCGGCGGGAAACCGCAGCGCCGGCCGGTCGGCGGCGGGCGTCTTTTCGAACAGGCGCGAATAGTGCCGCTGCACACTGTCAAGATGCGCAAGCAACACCTTGGCAAAAGCATCGCGGTCGGCAAAGCCGAGAAAGCGCGAAAAGCGCTCGAGCTCCGCACGTTCCGTCGGCAATGTCTGCGTCTGCTCGTCGTTGACCATCTGCAGCCGATGTTCGACGGTGCGCAGGAAGACGTATGCCGCTTTCAATCGGTCGCGCGCGGATGCGTCGATCCAGCGGTCATCGCAAAGTTTGTCGAGCGTCGTCAGCGTATCGCGGTCGCGCAAATGCGGGTTGCGCCCGCCGGCGATCAATTGCTGCGTCTGGGCGAAGAACTCGATCTCGCGGATGCCACCGCGCCCAAGCTTGATGTTGTGGCCTTCGACCGCAATCGCGCCGTGGCCGCGATAGGCGTTGATCTGCTGCTTCATCGCGTGCACGTCGGCGACCGAGGCGAAATCGAGATATTTGCGCCACACAAACGGCGACAGCTCATTGAGCACCGCTTCGCCCGCGGGGATATCGCCGGCACAAGCGCGCGCCTTGATCATGGCGGCGCGCTCCCAGTTTTGTCCCGTGCTTTCGTAATAGGATAGGGCCGCGGCGGTCGAAATCGCGATCGCGGTCGAGGCTGGATCGGGCCGCAGCCTGAGATCGGTACGGAACACGTAACCGTCGCCGGTGCGTTCTTGTAAAAGCTTCACCAGGCGCTGGGTCACGCGCACGAACAGCGCAGCGGGCGCCGCATCGTTAGGCACGGCCGGCGCCGCCGGGTCGTAAAAGACGATGAGATCGATATCGCTCGAGTAATTGAGCTCTTGGGCGCCCATCTTGCCCATGGCGAACACGATATAGCCGCTGCCGTCCTGCGGTCGGCTCATGTCTTTCGGTACAAGACGCCTCTCGCGCGCCGCCTCGGAGAGTGCAAAGCGGGCAGCGGCATCGACCGCCGTATCGGCAAGATCCGTTAAGGCGCGCGCCGCCCGCATCACCGGCCAAGCGCCGCCGATATCGGCAAGCGCGATCAACAGCGCCGCTTCCGACTTCATACGGCGCAGCAGGGACATCGCCTCCACTTCGTCCTTGCTGACGGCGGCGGCCTGCCCTTTCTCGGCGAGCAGCGCGGCCAAATGCGGGTCGGGATTACAGCGAAGCAGCCGCAATAGGCGCGTGGCGTCGCCGCTTGCGAGCTCCCACAGATAAGGCGAGCTTTCCGCAAGAGCCTGCAACAGCAGGCCGACAAGCGGATGGGCGGCTATCAGCGCCTTGAGCGCCTTGGCCTGTGCCACCGGCAGGCCGGCAAGCCATTCCGTCACTTTCGCGCGGGCCCTCGCCGCGTCCGTGAGAAATGGCGCACCGACGACGCACTCAGCGAGAGTTGCGCCGGGGTTAGCGCCGGGCGCGGCCTTGCGGACAGGCTTCTTGCGAACGGTTCTCTTCGGCGCGGGCCGCTTCATCCCGCACTCTGTACCGGCCCTCCGCGCGGCAAGGCAATGATGCTTTTTAGGCCCGGCTCATTGTCGGTCAGCGTCAGCTCGCCGCCGTGGAGCCGCGCCACCGCCGACGCAAGGCTTAAGCCAAGCCCGGAACCGGGCTGCGAGCGGCTCTGCTCAAGCCGCACGAAGCGCTCGACGACCCGCTCGCGGTCGGCTTCCGGAATGCCCGGCCCGCTGTCGGCGACGGTAAGCAATATGCGGTCGCCTTCGTTGAGGGCGCGCACCACGATCTGCGGGGTGGCGCCGTTGCTGACCAAATCCCGCGGCTCAGTATATTTGATGGCATTGTCGACAAGATTGGCGAGCGCCTGGCTGACCAGCTCGCGGTTGCCTTTCACTTTAGCGGGCGTCTCCGCCTCGACTTTGAGCGCGATGCCCTTCTCCTCGGCGAGCGGCTCGTACAATTCGCCGACGCTGTGGGCGATCTCTGCGGCGTCGAACTCACTCATGTCGTCGCGCGCCTGGCCGGATTCGGCGCGCGCGATCATCAACAGCGCGTTGAAGGTACGGATCAGCCCCTCGGATTCCTCGATCGTCCCTTCTAGCGCCGCCCGATATTCCGCCTCGCTTGAGGCGCTGCGCAACGCCTCCTCGGCGCGATTGCGCAAGCGGGTAAGCGGCGTTTTGAGATCATGCGCGATGTTGTCGGAGACTTCTTTGAGGCCATACATCAACGCCTCGATACGTTCGAGCATGGCGTTAAGATTGTCGGCCAGCCGGTCGAGCTCATCGCCGGTGCCGGCGACCGGCAGCCGCTCGCCGAGATCGCCGGTCATGATGGTTCGTGTGGTTTCGGTCATGGCGTCAACGCGGCGCAGCACGCGGCGGGTGACGAACAGCCCGCCGGCGAGACCGAGCACGATGACAATGGCGACCGACCAGCGTCCAGCCGAAAGCACGATGTGATAGAGCCGCTCGCGCTCTTCGAGATCGCGACCGACCAGCAGCCGGAAGCCGCCGGGCAGCTGGAAGACCCGCACCAGCGCGTGATGATCTGGATGCTCGCCGCTCTCCGCTTCGTCAATGCGGTGATAGACGGTCTCCGTCCAGCCCGCGTTGTCGAGCGTACCCGGCGCCAGCGCCGTGACATTGCCGGCTAAGGCCTCACCGGTGAAAGTGGTGACAAGATAGAGGCTCGAACCGGGCCGCCGCGCGCGGGCATCGACCACGATGACCAGCCGCCGGATGCCGCCGAGCCGGTATTGCTCGGACAGGCCGGTGATCTCGGCATTGACCGTATCGGTGATCTGCTCGGTGATGAGGCGGCGGGTGTTGAGGGCGAAATAGCCGAGCAAAAACGCCGCAAACAGCGCGAACACGGTCAAATAGACCAGCGTCAGCTTGAACGTGGTGGTGCGAAAGAGTTTACCGAGCGCCGTCACGTATCATGTATCCCGCGCCGCGGACCGTATGCAAAAGCGGCTGGGAGAAACCTTTATCGATTTTCGAGCGCAAGCGCGAGATATGGACGTCAATGACATTCGTCTGCGGGTCGAAATGGTAATCCCACACGTTTTCCAACAGCATGGTGCGGGTCACCACCTGCCCGGAATGCTTCATCAGGTATTCGAGCAGGCGGAATTCGCGCGGTTGTAGCGAAATCTCGCCGGCGCCGCGGCGCACTTGGTGGGATAGCCGGTCGAGTTCGAGATCGCCCACGCGCAGCACAGTTTCCTCGTTGCGGCCGCCGCGCCGGCGCGAGAGAACCTCGACCCGTGCTAGCAATTCGCTGAAGGAGTAGGGCTTAGGCAGGTAATCGTCGCCGCCCGCACGCAGACCCTTGACCCGATCGTCGACCTGGCCGAGCGCGGACAGGATCAGCGCCGGCGTCTCGATCCCCTTGTCGCGCAGGGTGCCGATCAGGGAAAGCCCATCGCGCTTGGGCAGCATGCGATCGACGATGAGCACGTCATACTGCCCGTCAAGCGCCATGGCGAGCCCGTCCTCGCCGTCGGTTGCGGCATCGGCCACGTGGCCAACTTCGCGGAAAGCCTTGACCAGATAGTCGGCGGCGTCGCGGTCGTCCTCGATGACCAATAGGCGCATGGTGACCCGATCCGGTTGCGCGTCGGCCATCCGGCCGAAGGGGCGAGCCCCTTGAATATCCGCATAAGTGGGCATCGGTCACACCAAATCCAGTAGCTCCGTCAACTCCCCTCTTGCACCATTCCGTCCCTATTCCGCCGAATCGCCAGCCGGGACAGCATTTCTCGCGTCACTATTCATACGCGAGGGGGTGGCGGATTTGGCCCGCCACCCCCTCAACGACCCCACCCCAGCGGGGGCGACGGATGCCAGGGTTGGAGTTTCGTCGGACGCCGGGACGAACCGTTAGCGGCTTGCCCCGGCACCCAGGTTAGGTCGGGACGGGCATGAAGCCCGTCCCGTTGAGGTGCACCGCCAGCGGGGGCGACGGATGCCGACGGCACGCCCCGAACTCGCTCAGCCCTTGCCGACCGGCAGGGCCACAAAGCGGGTGTTGTCACCCGATTTCAGTCGCATCAACACGGTACGCTTGCCGTCAGTGCGCGCGCTTGCGATTTCCTTGCGCACGTCGGCGGGCGTCGAAACGGTTTTTCCGGCAACCTCGAGGATCACGTCACCGGTGGTAAAGCCGTGATCGGCGGCAACGCCCGACGAATCGACGCCGGTGACCACCACACCGACGCTGCCTGCGCCGGCGACGCGCGCAGCCGGCGCGAGCGTAAGGCCGAGCTTGGTGAGATCGACATTGCCGTTGCTATCGGCCGGCGCGTCGTTACGCGCCTCTTTGCTGGCTGCGGGCATTTCGCCGAGAGTGAGGTCGATCGTCTTCTCGGTGCCCTGATGGAGAACCGAAAGCTTGACCGACGTCTTCGGCGCCAAGGCGCCGATCTTTTTCGCGAGATCCCGCGCATCCTTAACCGGCTTGCCATCGACTGCGGTGATGACATCGCCCGCCTCAATGCCGGCTTTCACCGCCGGACTGTCCTTCTGCGGCTCGGCGACAAGCGCGCCCTCCGCTTTCTTGAGGCCGAGGCTGTCAGCGATGTCCTGCGTTACCGGCTGGATCTGCACACCGATCCAGCCACGCGTCACCGAGCCATGCTCCCTCAGTTGCGTGATTACACTGTTGACGGTATCGGCGGGGATCGCAAAGGCGATACCGACCGAACCGCCCGATGGCGAGAAAATCGCGGTATTGACCCCGATCACATTGCCGTCGGTGTCGAATGTCGGACCGCCCGAATTGCCCTTGTTCACAGGCGCGTCAATCTGGATGAAGTCGTCATAGGCGCTGGCGCCAATGTCGCGTCCCCGCGCCGAGACGATCCCGGCGGTCACGGTGCCGCCAAGTCCGAACGGATTGCCGACGGCAAGCACCCAGTCGCCGATACGCGGCGCTTTGTCGGATAGCTTCACATAGGGAAATGGACCGCCCTCCACCTTGATCAACGCGAGATCGGTGCGCGGATCGGTGCCGATCACCTTGGCCTTGTGCGTCTTGCCATCGTCGGTGGTCACCGTGACGCTTTCGGCCTTATCCACCACGTGATTGTTGGTGACTGCATAGCCGTCGCCGCTAATGAAGAAGCCCGAGCCTTGTCCGGTGATGATGTTGTGGCCGTGCCCCTCCGGCATTCCGTGCGGATTGCCCGGCATGTCGGGCATGCCGAATCGATGAAAGAATTCGCGCAGACCCGGCGGAATTTCATTGTTGGCGAAACCATCGGTCTGCGGGCCGCCGTCGACCTTGACGCGCACGGAAATCACCGCCGGCTTAACCTTCTCGACGATGTCGGCAAAGCCGACCGGCGCTTGCATTTTGTGCGCCTGCTCGCTCAAATTCTGCGCGAGCGCAGCCGAATAGCCCAGTGGATTAAGGCCGGGGACAATGACCAGTACGGCTGCGCCAAGCCCAAGGACGGTGGTGGCAAGTAGGGCAATGCGGCGCGGCGAAAATCTGCGCGCGCTTTCGCAGGGACGAGGCGTGACGCTTGAAGTCATCAAAGGCTCCAGCTTAAATTCCGCAGCGCGTACGCGCTTTTTCGAATCTGAAGATGGGCGGCGGAGCCTTACAGCGTCCTGTCGGAGGGATTAAACTTTGGTAAGGTTGGAAATGACGACAGAGCGCAAAAATACGCTATTAAAACAGCGGTCACTTGCGCTGCGGCTCGACCAAAGTCGCAATCCGGCTTTGCTCTTCGGTGGTGAGCGCGGGCGTGCGCACATCGACGGACCGGCGTCGGCGCGCCGCTAGGAGCAACGCCACCATGCCGGCGGCCAGCGCGAACGGCGGCAATCCCCACAAAAGGAGATTGTGCAACTCGAAGCGCGGCTTAAGCAGCACGAACTCGCCGTAGCGCGACACCAGGAAATTGAGCACCTGTTGATCCGTATCGCCCTTGGTCAGGCGCTCGCGGACTAGAAGCCGCAAATCGCGGGCGAGCGGCGCTTCTGAATCGTCGATCGACTGATTCTGACACACCATGCAGCGCAATTCGCTCGATAGTGCGCGTGCGCGCGCCTCAAGCTTAGGGTCCTTCAGCATTTCATCGGGATTGACCGCCCATGCGGCGGCCGGCACCGCGAGTACAATCGCAACAATGCAAAGGCGCAGCCAGCGCATCGTCCTACTCCGCCGGCTGTAACGCCGCCTTCGCCGCCGGTTTTGGCGCACCGACGCGCAACCGCCGGTCGGAAAGCGACAAGGCGCCACCCAGCATCATGATCACGCCGCCGAGCCAGATCAGCATCACCAGTGGCTTGTAATAGAGCCTGATCGCGATCGAGCCATCCTTGTTCGCATCGCCCAATGACAGATAAAGCTGGCCGACGCCCCGCGTCATCAGCGCCGCCTCGTTCGTCGAAGTCTCGCGCGCGGAGAAATTGCGCTTCTGTGGCTCCATCTGCCCGAGCGCGACGCCACCTTCGCGCACCGTGAATTTCGCCACCTGCGCATTGTAGTTCGGACCGCTCTGCTCGAAGATGCCGTCGAACGTTAGGTCATAGCCGGACAGCGAGACGGTGTCGGAAGGCCGGATCGAGACGATCCGCTCGGTGCCCCAGGCGGCGGCGCCGATGATGCCGAGTAGCGTCACCGCGATGCCAAAATGCGCAATCGCCGTGCCCCAGGCCGACCGCGGGAGCCCGGACGCTCGTGTCCAAACGGTAGCCATCGGCAGCCGCATCAGCCCGGTGCGCTCGACGAGATCGATGATGGCGCCCATCATCACATAAAAAGCCAGCCCAACACCGAACGGCGCCAGCACGGAGGCACCGCCCTTGATCGCAAAGGCGGCGGCGATCGCCACAAGACCCACGGCAAACGCGGCCATCAACCGCTGTGCGACGCCGAGCAAATCTCCGCGCTTCCAGGCAAGCAGCGGCCCGAACGGCATCGCGAACATCAGCGCGATGAACAAAGGACCGAACGTTAGATTGAAGAACGGCCCGCCGACCGAAATCTTTTCGCCGGTCACGGCTTCGAGCGCTAGCGGATAAAGCGTTCCCACCAGCACGGTCAGGCAAGCAGTAGTAAGGAAGAGATTATTGAACACCAACGAACCTTCGCGCGAAATCGGAGCGAACAGCCCGCCTTGTTTCAACGTCGAGGCGCGCCAAGCGAACAAGCTCAAGCCGCCGCCGATGAACAGCATCAGAATGCCGAGGATAAAGATGCCGCGCCGCGGGTCGTTGGCGAAGGAGTGCACCGAGGTGAGCACGCCCGAGCGCACCAGGAAGGTGCCGATCAGCGACAACGAGAAGGTGAGGATGGCGAGCAGGACGGTCCAAATCTTCAGCGCATTGCGCTTTTCCATCACCACCGCGGAATGCAGCAGCGCGGTGCCTGCGAGCCATGGCATCAGCGAAGCGTTTTCCACCGGATCCCAGAACCAGAAGCCGCCCCAGCCGAGCGTGTAATAGGCCCAATAAGAGCCGCCGGCGATGCCAAGCGTCAGGCACATCCAGGCCATCAACGTCCAAGGCCTCACCCAACGCGCCCAGGCGGCGTCGATGCGTCCCTCGATCAGGGCAGCGATGGCAAAAGAGAAGGCGATCGAAAAGCCGACATAGCCGAGATAGAGCAACGGTGGGTGCACGGCGAGACCCGGGTCCTGCAAGATCGGATTGAGATCACGGCCTTCCATCGGTGCCTGCGGCAGGCGCAGAAACGGGTTCGAGGTGAGCAGGATAAACAGATAGAACGTCGCGGCGATCCACGACTGCACAGCAAGCACATTGGCCTTCAGCGTCGCCGGAAGATTATTGCCGAACAGCGCGACCAAACCGCCGAACAACGACAGGATCAGGACCCACAGCAGCATGGAGCCTTCGTGATTGCCCCACACGCTGCTCACCTTATAGATGAAGGGCATCTGCGAGTTCGAGTTCTCGAACACCGTCGCCACCGAGAAATCGGACGTGACGTAGCAGATCACCAAGGCAAGGAAGGAGAAACCGACGAGCAGAAATTGCGCAATCGCCGTCGACGTGGCGAGCCGCATCAGCGCGCCGTCGCCGGTTTTAGCGCCGACGATTGGCGCCACCGATTGAATCAGCCCGAGCGCGAGCGCGAGCACCAGAGCATAGTGACCGAGTTCCGGGATCATTGCGTTTTTCCTCCGGCAACCTTGCCCTCGCTCTCTTCCCAACGCCCGCTCTTCTTCAAAGCGTCGACCACTTCCTTGGGCATGTAGCGTTCGTCATGCTTGGCCAGCACGGTGTCGGCGTCAAGGATGCCGCCCGGTTCCATCTTGCCCTCGGCCACCACGCCCTGCCCTTCGCGGAACAGGTCGGGCACGATGCCCTGAAAGCGCACCGCCACGTCATTCTTGCCGTCGGTGACGTCAAAGCGGATGCGCAGGTTGTCGCCGCGCTGCACGCTGCCGTCCTTCACCAGACCGCCGACGCGAATGCGCGTACCGACCGCGATATGTTTTTCCTTGATGTCGCTCGGCGAGTTGAAGAACACGATGGAACCGCTCAAGGCATTGAGCACAAGGCCGATGGCCAACCCCAAAACGCCGATGCTCCCGCCGATCAGAACCAAACGTCGCTGTTTACGGGTCATCGAAAATCGTTCCTGCTCAACGGCCGAGGCATCGCAAGTCGAGCAATGCCGGTGCTCCCCGGGCGAGTTCGCCGGCGAGCGGGGGCACCATATAGGCATGCGAATGCCCTTGCCATCCTTTGCTGCCGTCGTCTCGATCTACGTGCCCGTCTCTCCGCATACATCGCGCGCAATCGTGGCGGCATTGAGCAAGATCAATAGCCGGAAGCGCAGAAAACAGGCGTTTCGCCGCCTTCAGCTCATCGCGGTCCAGCTACCGTCCGGGTTGCGGCAGGCGGTGCGGCGGGCGGTCTGTGGCCGCCCGTCGATGTAAATCGTGTGCGTGTAGGAGCGGCAATTGCGGCCACCTTCGACATAGATCGGTCCCGGCACCACGGTACCGTAACGGCCGGAATCGGGATTTTTCCATGAGATCGGTGCTCCCGGCTGGCCGTGATCGAGCGCATCCATCTGTGCGGCATAGGCGCGCTGGCGGTCCTCGTCGTCGAGGGCAGCGCCGATACGATTACCGATGAGGCCGCCGAGCACGCTGCCGACGGCAGCACCGGCCAACCGGTTTCCCGCACCACCGCCTGCGACCGCCGCGCCAAACAGCGCGCCGCTGCCGGCACCGAGCAACGTGCCGGTGTTTTCCTTCGGACCTGGGCCCAATCCGCCCGAACTACCGGCGCAAGCCGCAAGCAAAAGTCCGATCAGGGCGGCCGCGGAGATTTTGAGCGCGGGCATACCGACCCCCGGGACATCGAAAAGAAGCAACACCGCGCATGGAGAGGCGAGGATTCGGGCAAAACTCCGGCAACGCAGGTCGGGTTATCAGGCCGCCGGTAGCACCAGCTCGGCGCGTAGGCCGCCAAGTGGCGCTGCGTCGAGTCTAAGTTCGCCGCCGTAAAGGCCGGCGAGCTCAACGACAATCGACAGCCCGAGCCCCGAACCCGGCTTGCTCTCGTCGAGCCTTTGCCCGCGCTCGGCCACTTGCTCGCGCTCGGGGGGCGACAGCCCGCGTCCATCGTCATCGACAACGATGTGCAACCTTCGGCCATCGTGCGTCGCGTCCGGCTCGCTCGTCACGGCAATTGCCACGCGCGACGCAGCCCATTTGCAGGCATTGTCGACAAGATTGCCGACCATCTCTTCGAGATCGGGCCGCTCGCCGCGGAAGCGCGCGCCCTCCTCGGCGTCAACCTCGATGGCGATGCCACGATCGTGATGGATTTTTTCCATGGTGCGCGCAAGCGCGGTGACAACCGGCTTAACCTCGGTGATCGAGCCGACCACGGTCAGCCGGGCCGCCAGCCGCGCGCGTTCGAGATGACGCATCACCTGATCGCGCATGATGGCGGCCTGTTCCTGCACCTTGGCGGCGAAAGGATCGCCGGGCCGCCCGGCCGCCTCGTTCACCATCACCGACAGCGGTGTCTTCAAGGCATGCGCCAGATTGCCGACATGCGTCCGTGCGCGCTCGACGATCTCTCGGTTGGCGTCGATGAGCGCGTTGGTCTCGCGCGCGAGCGGCGCGATCTCTTCCGGGAACTGGCCGCTCAGATGTTCGGCGCTGCCGGAACGGATCGCGGTGAGGCTGTCGGTGATGCGCTTAAGCGGCGCCAGGCCGAAACGCACTTGGAACGTGGTGGTGAGCAGCAGCACCGCGGCGAGCAGCGAAAAGGTGATGATCAGCGCCTGATCAAACGAGCGTGTCTCCCCGGTAATCTCGGCCGCATCGCCGGCGACGGCGACAAGATAATGCCCCTCGTCGCCGAGATCGATGGTGCGCTCGACGAGGCGCAGCCGCTGGTCCTCAGGCCCCGTTACATAACCTTCCCGCGTGCCATCCTGCCCGGCCGGAACACCGCGATCCTGCAGATGCGGCAGCCCGGCGTCCCACAAGGAGCGCGAAGCGCGCACGTCGTGCTTGCCCGGATCGAGCCGCGTCACCTGCCAGTACCAGCCCGAGAGCGGCAATTCAAATAGCGGTTCGCCGAGCGATTGCGGAAACTTGTCGCCCGCTTCTTCCGGCGAAGCGATATCCGCGACCAGCGTGCGCAGATAGACGTCGAGCCTGCGATCGAAGGCGCGCTCGACCGCTTGCCGGTAAATCGAGGACAGCACGACGCCGGTGATCAACAAGATCACCACGGCCCAGGCCGTGGCTGAGAGGAAAAGACGGAGCGCGAGCGAATTGGCGCGCATCGGGTCAGGCGCCGGGGGGCGCGAGCAGATAGCCGAGCCCGCGCACGGTCTGGATAATCTCGACGCCGAGCTTCTTGCGGATGCGGCCGACAAACACTTCGATCGTGTTCGAGTCGCGGTCGAAATCCTGATCGTAAAGATGCTCGACCAATTCGGTGCGCGAGACCACGCGGCCGGCGTGATGCATCAGATAGGCGAGCAGCCGGTATTCGTGGCTGGTGAGCTTGACCGGATTGCCCTCGACGGAAACGCGCCCGGTGCGCGAGTCGAGCCGCACCGGCCCGCAGGTGAACTCGCTCTTGGCGTGGCCGACCGAGCGGCGCAGCAGCGCGCGCACGCGCGCCAGCACCTCTTCGAGATGGAAGGGCTTGGCGACGTAGTCGTCGGCGCCTGCATCGAAGCCCTGCACCTTGTCGCTCCAGCGGTCGCGCGCGGTAAGGATAAGCACCGGCATCGAGCGCCCCGCGCGTCGCCATGCTTCCAAAACCGAAATGCCGTCCATTTTCGGCAGGCCGATATCGAGGATCACCGCGTCATAGGGCTCGGATTCTCCGAGATAATGCCCCTCCTCGCCGTCGAAGGCGCGATCGACGACGTAGCCGGCGTCGGTCAGCGCGGTCGAAAGCTGGCGATTGAGGTCGGGGTCGTCTTCGACGACGAGCAGGCGCAAGGGTTTATCTCCGCTAGCGCCCGTTCATAACCTCGCCGTTCGCGGCGTCAACGGCCACCCGGATCACCTTGCCGCTATGCGCCAGAAGCGTGAGCACATAGGCGAGGCGGTCGCCATGCTGGCAGAGACGGGCGCGCACCAGTTCGGCATGGTGACCGTGCGCGCGGACCCTTTTGACGGCTTCGCCGAGCGTGATCGCGTGGTGCTCGGCGACCGCCGCGCGCTGCTCGGCCTTGGTCAGGCAGCCGTGCTGCGGTGGATCGGCCGCCAGCGCCGGCGCGGCCAGCAGGCCGAGAAGCAGGATCGGGATGAGGGGTCGAGGAACCGGCATGGGAGGGATTTTAGGCGCGCGCCGGTGAACGCGGGCTGAACGCAAAGGTTCAGCAAATGCCTGAGAGCAATTGAAAGCTAGCCTTCAAAGCCAATAAACGTCGCATAATCGGCGAGCGGGGCACGCGGCGAGCGCCAATTGTTGATCGGCGCCGCCTCGTCGGCAAAACCGAGCGCGATACCGCAAAACAGAATATAATCGGGGGGAAGCTTGAGCAGGGAATAGACGGTCTTGTGCCAATGCGTCCAGGCTTCCTGGCCGCAGCTGTGCAGACCGCGCTCGCGCGCGAGCAGCATCACCGTCTGGATAAAGCCGCCGACATCCGACCATTGCGGCGGGCCCATGCTGCGGTCGATCGAGATGAGCATGCCGACCGGCGCGCCGAAGAATTCGAAATTGCGCGCATATTGCCGGTAGCGTCCGGCGCGATCCTCACGCCCGACGCCGATCGACTGGTAAAGCATCACGCCGGATAGGCGCCGGCGGCTTTCATAGGGCTCCTTCAGATCGCGCGGATAGATGTCGTATTCGGCACCCTCCCCGCGCGGCAGCAAATCTGGGCGAGCACGGATCAGGCCTTTGAGTTCTTCGAGCGGCTTGCCGGCGAGCACGTCGACGCGCCACGGCTGCACATTGCCGCCGGACGGCGCGCGCGCCGCGCGTTCGAGAATATCGCGAACCGTCGCCTCGGGAACGGGCGTCGGCAGAAAGGCGCGGCAGGAAAAACGGGAAGCGACGGCGTCGGCGACGTTCATGGGAAGGCTCCACGGATGTGCGCGGAGTGTGCCGGGCGCTCACGGCAATGCCAAGCGCCGAAAGTTTGTCACTTCCTTCCCAAAATCCGCGCCACCTTCTCCAGGCTGCGGCCGCCGAAATAGGCGGTGAGCACGATCATCGCCCATTGCGCGACGTCGCCGGAGAGCGCGTCGGTCGTGCCGAGGCCGAGCACGCGGTCCCAGACCACGACCTTCCACACGTAAATGACGAAGGCGAAGGCAAAGAGCGGTCGCGGCAGCGCGGTGTACCAGCGGCCCTGCTCCGCGATCACCACTTGCGTCGCCAATTCGCGCTCGCGCTGCTCGACGGCAAGCTCGCGCGCGGCGAGATCGGCGGCGATTTTCTCGGAGGCATTATCGGCGGCGAGTTTGGCTTGATAAGCTTTCACCGCGGCCTGCGCGAACGGACCGCCGATAAGATTGCCGAGCCAGGCGAGCACGGTTGCGAGCATATCAGCTATCTTTCGCGGCGGTGCGCCGCCGGCACAGCTCGGTGACGATGCCGATGGCGATCACGTAATAGGGGATGTAGTCCGGCTTGAGCACGGCGTGGATCGCATCGTTGACGTTCGGATCGGCGACGAGCGACTGCGCGCTGGCAAGCAGGATCCCGGCAAGCGCGACGATGCGCGCCCACAGGATGGTGGCGGAGTGCTTGAACGCCGCCTTGAGCTTTTCCCACATCGGTCAGCTCTGCGGTTTTGCGGCAGTCTCGGCGGCGGCGACCGCAGCGACCGCCGGCGTCTGCGCGGCATTGGCGATCATCTGCAGTGTGTTGCCGAGTCCATCGACCTTGGCGTTGAGCGCGGCGACGTCCCCGGAGGGAATCGTCGTCGCCCGCGCGACCGCCGAGGACGCCGCGGCGGCGACCGAATGGATATGGGTTGCGAGCAGATAGCCGCCGACCGCGCCGGCGATAAGGCCGATAAGCAAGACGATAAATGTGAGTTCCATGTCAGTCTCCTTGTGTTGCGCTCAGGCGGGCTTGTCTTGCTGCCGCGCCTGCCGCCAATGCCAGAACGCGTAGGTCCCGATCGCGAGGCCGGTGGCCACGGCGATGATGAATGTAAGAGTCCCGCTATTGGCGCCTGCTTGATGCGCTTGCTGCGCGGCGACGGCTCCCCCGACAACGACGGCACCGGCCGATCCTTGCTGCGCACGCTGGGCGACCGGCACCATGCCCTTGCCGCCGCGCGCCGCGACCGGCGTTGACGGTGTCGCAGCCGCGCCGGAGGCCAGTTGCAGCGCGAATGCTCTCACTTCGGCGACGCGGGCGCCCCAGCCCTTGCCGAACACGCTCCAGGTTCTGAGCGATTGCAGAAAGCGCAGCCGCTCGTCGCAGATTGCGTCGATAACCTGCCGTACATCCCAGCGCGCCAGCGCGGAGAGGACGGCATCGCTCGTATGCCAGTCATTGTCGGGCAGGCCGAGCACGCGGCGCAGCACCTTGCCGCTGCGGCCAATGCCCGAATTGACGCCGTAATCGAACACCGCGTAATCGACGCCGGCCGGCAATTCGTCGCAGCGCTGCGCGTCCCAATACTTGGCGCGGTACACCCTTTTCGCGAAATCGACCGGCATCGCCTTGACGTCCGCCGCGGTGACCCTGCGCCCCGCGATCCAGCCGAATTCGCCCGCGTATTTCTGCGCATCAAAGATGGTGATGCCGAAATTCGTCGGGCCGCCCGGATCGGCGGCATCGTTGCTGTAGCCGCCTTCGTG
>Ga0335078_10006192_pt1 | contig 17723 bp, 14 predicted proteins | sample Lox_Sample_32_FD_206711 | JGI IMG/M metagenome (GOLD analysis project Ga0335078, IMG submission 206711) | Soil microbial communities from Loxahatchee National Wildlife Refuge, Florida, United States - Lox_Sample_3.2 | ecosystem: Environmental > Terrestrial > Soil > Wetlands | place: USA... | reverse complement strand
GAGCACGGTCATCGCCCGGCTGACCGTCTCCACCGACAGGCCCAGGTAGTCGGCGATGTCGTAGCGCGACATGGTCAGCATGATGTCGACCACCGTGGCATCATGGGACCGCCGCGCCATCTCGACCAGGAATGCGCCCACCTTCTTCATCGCCGTGACGCGCCCGAGGATCAGGATGCGCCCCTGCAGGCGCGAGATCGTTTCGCACGCCAGATCGCGCAGCAGCCGCGCCACGTCGCGGTCGGTGTCGGCCAGCGCCTCGAGCCGACGCCGCGGAAACGCCGCGACGACGGTGCCGTCCGTGACCGCCTCGACGTCGAAATCGCGCTCCCGGCGCGCGGAAAAGCCGAAGAAGTCGCCGGGCACCAGGAAGTCCACGATGCGCCGGCGCCCGTCCGAAAAGACGGTGCTCTTGCGCGCCAAGCCGGAAATCACATGGTACCAGCTGTCGACCGGATCTTCGCGGGCATAGATCTGCTGGCCGCGGCGGCACGGCGTCACGATTCCAAAGGCTTGCATGGCCGCGGCCGGCGCCAGATCTTCCATGCAATCACCGAGGGTCGCCGCAGGGCCGTTCGCCCCGCTTTTCACTGCCGCATCTCGGCCGCCGAGGCGCGCGGCAATATCGTGACGGATGGAAACACAAGGACCAGGAAACCGCGGCGGGCCGACGCCGCGGTCGCGGTCTCAGTCTCAGAGGGAGGCGCTCAGGGCAAAGTGAAGGCTAAGACCCGTCGCTGGTCCGCGCCGGCTCCGGGGTGCGGCCCTGCGGCTGGGCGGGGCCCGAAGACACCCCGACCATGGCCGGCCGCAGCAGCCGATCATGGTGCACGTAGCCGGGTTGTACGACCTGGATCACCGTGCCGGGCGCCCGCGTCTCGTCGGCGGCCTGAAAAAGCGCCTGATGGCGCGCGGGGTCGAAAACCTCCCCGAGCGGATCGAAGCGGCTGATGCCGTGGCGCCCGAAGACGTCCATCAAGGCGCGTTCGGTCGCTGCCACGCCGTCGAGCCATTGGCGGAGCGCCCGCCGATCCGCAGCTTCCAGCGGCGCGCTCTCGATCGCCCGCCGCAGATTGTCCGCGACGGCGAGGAGCTCGCGCGCCAGATCGGCCTCGGCGAATTTGAGGGCCTCCTGGCGCTCCCGCTGCGCTCGCTTGCGGATGTTCTGCTGTTCGGCGACAGCGCGCAGGAGCTGGTCCTTGACCGCGGCGAGCTCCGTTTGCGCAGCATCGACGGGAGCGGCGGGCTGCGACGTTGCGGCCGGTTGCTCCGGCCGGCCAGCGGCGCCCTCGGATGATGTGGGACCGTTCACGGGAAACTCCTGTCGCGCGGAGCGAAGCAATTAAGCTCAGCGCTGGCGTCGGCGGCCCGAGCCCTTGTCGACCTCCGTGAACTCGGCATCGACCACGTCGTTCCCCTCGCCGCCGGCGCCCTGTCCGCGGTCGTCGGCTGCCGCTGCGGCCGAGTACGTGCCCGTCGCCGGGCCCTGCTGGGCGGCCAAGGCGAAGCGATTCAAGGCCTGGGACAGCGCGTCGATGCTTTGGCGCAGGCGCCCCACATCCTCGCTCGACATGGCGTTGCGCACGGCCGAGACGGCGTCCTCGACCGCCTTGCGCTCGTCCGCCCCGGCGCGGCCGCCGCTCTCGCGCAATTGCTTCTCGGCCGTATAGATCGCCGCATCGGCCTGGTTGCGGAGGTCGACCAGCTCGCGCCGCTGGCGATCCTCGGCCGCGTGCTGCTCGGCCTCGCGGACCATGCGCTGGATGTCCGCCTCGGACAGGCCGCCGGAGGCCTGGATGGTTATCTGCTGCTGCTGGCCGCTCTGCTTGTCGCGTGCCGAGACGTGGACGATGCCGTTTGCGTCGATGTCGAAGGTGACCTCGATCTGCGGCACGCCGCGCGGCGCCGGCGGGATGCCGAGCAGGTTGAACTGCGCCAGAAGCTTGTTGTCGGCCGCCATCTCGCGTTCGCCCTGGAAGACGCGGACGGTCACGGCGTTCTGGTTGTCCTCGGCCGTCGAGAACACCTGCGACCGCTTCGTGGGGATGGTGGTGTTTCGCTCGATAAGCTTGGTCATCACCCCACCGAGCGTCTCGATGCCGAGCGACAGCGGCGTCACGTCGAGAAGGAGCACGTCCTTCACCTCGCCCTGCAGAACGCCGGCCTGGACGGCGGCACCGACCGCGACGACCTCGTCGGGATTGACCCCTTTGTGCGGCTCCTTGCCGAACAGCTGCTGGACGGTCTGCTGGACCTTCGGCATGCGCGTCTGGCCGCCGACGAGCACGACCTCGTCGATGTCCGCGGCGCTGACGCCCGCGTCCTGGAGCGCCTTCTTGCACGGCTCGATCGTCCGCTGGATCAGCGGGTCAACCAGCGCCTCGATCTTGGCGCGGGTCAGCTTGATGTTCAGATGCTTGGGCCCGCTCTGGTCGGCGGTGATGAACGGCAGATTGACGTCGGTCTCCATGGTCGAGGACAGCTCGATCTTCGCCTTCTCGGCGGCCTCCTTCAGGCGCTGCAGGGCCAGGCGGTCCTGGCGCAGATCGATGCCCTGCTCCTTTTTGAACTCGCTGGCGAGGTAGTCGATGATCTCCTTGTCGAAATCCTCGCCGCCGAGGAAGGTGTCGCCGTTGGTCGACTTCACCTCGTACACGCCTTCGGCGATTTCGAGGATCGAGATGTCGAACGTGCCGCCGCCCAGGTCGTAAACGGCGATCTTGCCGGAGCCCTTCTTCTCCAAGCCATAGGCCAGCGCCGCGGCAGTCGGCTCGTTGATGATGCGCAGGACCTCGAGGCCGGCAATCTTGCCGGCGTCCTTGGTGGCCTGGCGTTGCGAATCGTTGAAGTAGGCGGGAACGGTGATCACCGCCTGGGCGACCTTCTCGCCGAGATACGCCTCGGCGGTGTCCTTCATCTTCTGCAGGATGAAGGCCGAAATCTGGCTGGGGCTGTAGCGCTTACCCCGGACCTCGACCCACGCGTCGCCGTTGTCGGCGCGGACGATCTTGTACGGCACCAGGCCCATGTCCTTCTTGACCATCGGGTCATCGAACCGGCGGCCGATCAGCCGCTTCACCGCGTAGATCGTGTTTTCGGGGTTGGTGATCGCCTGCCGCTTGGCGACCTGGCCGACCAGGATTTCGCCGTTCTTGCCGACACCCACGACCGAGGGCGTCGTGCGCGCGCCCTCGGCGTTCTCGATCACCTTTGGCTGGCCACTTTCCATCACGGCGACGCACGAGTTCGTCGTCCCGAGGTCGATGCCGATCGCTTTTGCTGCCATCCCGCGCCTCCATTTGCCTGACGCACAGCCTCTCACGCGACGGGGGCGGTCGCGTTGACGGCCGTCAATTTCGCCGCCGGCGCGGCCGCCGGTCCGGATCGCCCGTTCACTCTTGACGGCCGTCAAGGCGACGGCACGGCAAGTCGCGTTGGATGGCGACCCGCCCCGCTCTCATCGCGGGCGGCTCACCATCGAGGAGGCCCCATGAAAAAATCCGACGACGAACTGAAGCGCGATATCGAAGAGGAGCTGCGCTGGGATCCGGACATCGACGCCACCGATATCGCCGTCGCCGTGAAGGACGGCGTGGTGGCCCTCACCGGATTCGTCCGCAGCTATAGCCAGAGATGGCAAGCGGAAATCGATGCCAAGCGCGTCGCAGGCGTGTTGGGCGTGGCGAACGACATCGAGGTCCGTCTGCCGAGCAGCAGCAAGCGGCCGGATCCGGAGATCGCCCGCGAGGCGGTCGCCGAGCTCAAGCGCGAGCTGCCTTACTCGCACGAGATGATCAAGCCCGTGGTCAAGGACGGCTGGATCACCTTGGAGGGGACGGTGGAATGGAATTACCAGCGGCAGCGCGCCGAGGCTTCGGTTCGCCGCATCCGCGGGATTCTCGGAGTCAGCAACTTGATCACCCTCAAGCCGCAGGCCAAACCGTCCGACATCAAGCAAAAGATCGAGGAGGCATTCCGCCGCAACGCGGAGATCGATGCCGGCCGCATCACGGTCGACACGCAGGGCAGCGAGGTAACCCTGCGCGGCAGCGTGCGGTCATGGGCGGAGCGCGAAGAGGCCGAACGGGCGGCGTGGGCGGCACCGGGGGTGACGAACGTCAGGAACGAGATTCGGATCAGTCTCTGAGGCGCCTCCCGAGGCGTGGTGGCGCGGAAGGCTCGGCATTCCGCCCACCACGCTTGCAGCCGGCCGGCGTCAGTACCGCGCCGCTCTGGCTGTCGGAGCTAGCGATCGCCGAGGTAGCGCTGGACGAAGGAGACGGCCATCGCGCCCTCGCCGACCGCCGACGCGAAACGCTTGATCGAGCCGTGCCGCACGTCGCCGGCGGCGAACACCCCCGGAATATTCGTCTCGAGATAGTAGGGGTGACGGTTGAGCGTCCAGCGCGGCGGAACGCCTCCGCCCCGCATCAGGTCCGGCCCGGTCACGAGATAGCCGGCCTGGTCGCGGACTATCCCGACCTCCTCCGCCCAGTCGGTGCGCGGCACCCCGCCGATGCATACGAAGACCCAGGAGGTTTCGATCGTGTGCTCCTCGCCGCTATCGAGATTGCGGATGGTGATGGCCCGCAGCACGAGGTCGCCGCTCAGCCCCACGACCTTCGTTCGCAGGAGCACGTGGATCCGCGGCGTAGCCTCGATACGGTCGATCAGATACTCGGAGAGATGCTCCCGCAACGACGCCTCGAGCAGCACCATCGTCACGACCGAGGAGCGGCGGGCGAAATGCAGCGCCGCCTGGCCGGCCGAATTGCCGCCGCCGACGACCACGACGTGCGCGTTCTCGCACAGCGATGCCTCGCTGGCGCCGGCGCCGTAATAAATGCCGGCCCCGTAAAACCGGGTTTCATTCGGCAAGTCCAGGCGCCGGTAGTCGACTCCGGTGGCGCAGACCGAGGCCCGGGCCACGATCTTCGTCCCATCCGCCAGGTAGCCCGTCCCTTTGCCCGGCGAGAATTCGCCGCGAACCGCATCTCGCTGCAGGAGGATTTCGGCGCCGAAGCGCGTTGCCTGTTGGCGCGCCCGGTCGGCAAGCTCGCCGCCGCTGATCCCCTCCGGGAAGCCGAGGTAGTTCTCGATGCGCGGGCTGCTCGCGGCCTGCCCGCCGACCGTCCAGCGCTCGACCAGGACGGTCTTGAGGCCCTCGGAGGCGGCATAGACGGCGGCGCTGAGTCCGGCCGGACCGGCTCCGTAGATGGCGAGGTCGTATTCCGACCGTGACGGCATGCGGTACCAGCCGAGCTTCTCGAGCACCTGCCGCACGGTCGGGCGCTCGAGCCGGCTTCCGTCGGGAAGCACGCAGATCGGCAGCCGGTCGTCCGTCACGTCGCCGAGATTCGGCTCGCGCGCCGTAGCCGCGTGGTTGGAAATGTCGATCCACTCGAACGGCAGCCCGGCGCGATTCAGGAAATCGCGGATCGCATACCCGGCCGCGGATCCCGGGCGCCCATAAACACGGATCGACGCAGGTTCGGACACCGGCGACGCCACCTTTCGGGTCCCTTATAAGAGCACTCTCAGTGTGCCATCAGTACGGGCACGCGCGTCTCCGCGAGCATGTCGCGAGTCATGCCGCCGAGCACCATCTCGCGAAGGCGCGTGTGTCCGTAGGCGCCCATGACGATCAGATCCGCGCGGCCGCTAACGGCACGTGCGCGGACGAGACTGGCCGGCGATCGGCCGTCCTGGGTGATCGTCTCGGCTCTCGCCGGTAAGCCGTGGCGTGCAAACTGGCGAACCAAGTCGCCGCCCACGTACCAATCCGAATCCGGATGGGGATTCACGGACACGATGGCGACCGGGTTCGGCTTGGTGATCAGCGCCAGGGCGCCGCCGACGGCCAGCGCGGCCTCGCGGCTGTTGTTCCACGCCACGACAACGTTGTCTCCCACGCCTTCGATGGGCTTTCCATGCGGCACCACCAGAACTGGCCGGCCGCACGCGAGGATGACGTCCTCCGGCCCGTCGATGCCAACGGTTATGTTTGGGTCGTTTTGCCCGAGGACGACGAGGTCCGCGGTATGGGCGCGGTGCGCGATGAAGGGCGCCATCGCGCCGACCGAGTCGACCCAATCCCCGGCGAGCCTATGCGCCTCAACGGTCCAGCCGAACTGCTCTTCCAGGGCGGGCTTCTCGGGCTCACCGATCCCGGTCAAGAAGGCATCAAAGCGTTTCGCGAGGGAGGCCGCGAAGCGCAGCCTATCCTGCCCGGTCGACGAATCGTCGACATGGACGACGATGTGCTTGAGGATGGCGCTGAGGGACATGGCGGACCTTGGTTGCTGGGTATGACGCCGAACGTGGCGCACGCGGCCCCATCGGCATCGACCTATTAAGCTGGGCGCAGCCGGTTTGCCCGCGCTGTCGCTAGCTGTAGTTGAACTCCGGCAGGTGCTTCAGCTCGTCCTTGGTGGCGCCGGGAAGGACGATCTTGTGGTCGGACCGATCGGTCTGCAGGTTGTCGAACGGCACCGCCACCAAGTGGCCGCCGACGCCGAGGAAGCCGCCGACCTGCAGCACGGCGAAAATCGCGCGCTTGTCGGGACCGAGGATGATGTCATCAATGGAGCCGACGCGCTGATTCTGGTCGTTCCACACCGGCTTGCCTTCGAGCTGACTCACCCGATACCCCCGCGCGACCGCGTCCACGTCCACGACCACCAGCTGAACGGCCTGCGTCATGGCCGGCAACGGATCGAACAGCACGGCGGCGGCAAGCGCCAGCATGGGCGGCACAATGTGGAGTTTCCGGGCCATGAGTGTCTCCTTCGAGTTGTCGGTGGTCGCGCGGTCCCCGGCCATCGTCGGCAATGGTGGCAGCGCGGCGCCGGCCGGTCGTTGACGGTCGTCAATTCCGCCCCGGCCTCAATGCGCCATCAGCAGCGGTACAGGCATCTCGGCCAGCATGTCGCGCGTCATGCCGCCGAGCACCATCTCCCGGACCCGCGAGTGCCCGTAGGCCCCCATCACGATCAGATCGGTCCGGTCGCTGGCGGCGCGCGCGCAGACGAGGCCGGCCGGCGGTCGCCCATTATCGGCGATTGTCTCCGCCCGGGCACGCAGGCCGTGGCGCGCAAACTGACGGACGAGATCCCCGCCGACCTCCCAGTCAGCCTCGGCCTCGGGGTTGACCGACACGATCGTCACCGGGCTCGCATCCATCATCAGCGGCAGGGCTCCCTCGACGGCGAGAGCCGCTTCGCGGCTGTCGTTCCAGGCGACGATCACGTTCTCCCCGACGTGCGCGACGGGCTTCGAACTCGGCATGACCAGCACCGGGCGGCCGCTGTTGAGGATCACCTCCTCGGGCTTTTCGAGGCTGTTGGGAAACCCCGGCTCGTACTGCCCGACGATGACGAGGTCGGCGGCATGGGCGCGGTGAGCGACGAACTCCTCGATCGACCCGGTGGCGCCGATCCATTCGCCGCCGAGCGCTCGCGCCTCGATCGCATCGGCGAATGTCTGTTCCAGCACCGGATCCTCGGGCTCCCCGATGCCGGTGAGATAGGCCGCGAAGCGCTGCGCCAGGGACGCGGCGAAGCGGAGCCTGTCCTGGCCGGCGCTCGACGCATCGACGTGGACGATGATGTGCTTCACGAGATCACGGATGGGCATTGCTAGACCTTGTCAGGTTGGGGTCAGGTTGGGTGCCAAGCGCCCGGTGATTCAGCCGCCGCTCCGCCATCCTCGCCTTGACGATCGTCAATTTTCAAATGTCGCGCGTCGCACGGGCGACACGTACGCCGCGCCGCGCGACCCGCCGACCGGGTCTTGACGACGGTCAACGCGTCACGTCGCCGCTCATGCGTAGCTGCACGGGCGGCGAGAAATCAGGGAGGTCATCGATGGACACGAAGATCCTGCACTACGCAGCGACATCGGCTCAGTGTCGGGCCGCACGCGCATTCTTGAAGTGGACTCAGGAGGAGCTTGCGCAGCGGGCGAGAGTGGCGCGCAAGACGGTGGCCGATTTCGAGAGCGGCCGTCGCCCCATCAGGCGCACGCGACGCGAGATCACAACGGCTTTCGAAGCCGCAGGTATGGTGTTTCTGACCGATCCCGGCGAGGGCGTGCGCCGCGAACCGCCGGCGGCCGCACCGGCAGGTCCGAAGACCCGGCCGTAGCGAAATTCCACCGCCCGTCGCTTGCCGCTCGGATCCAGGGCACGGCCGCAGCCGTGGACCGTGGCCGCGGGAGGTCCCTCGGTGCGTCAGATTTACCATTTGGGGCCGCAATGCGTGCCCATCTCGTTTTTGTCTCACCCGCCGCATGAAGCGGCCGCGGTACTCTCGGTCGGCCAGGGCGCTCGAGTGAGGCCTCCATGCCACCTCGCGAACCGACGTCGCCGCCTCACGCGGCGAGTGTCCCGTCCTCTGACGACGCGGATTTGTCGGCGATTCTGCACGAGATGCTCGATGGCGTGATCGAGCTGCAGCACGCGGATTTCGGAACCGTCCAGCTGCTCAATCGCACGGACGGGACGCTCGAGATCGCCGCCAGCCGGGGTGTCGGACGGGACTTCGTCGATCACTTCCGGCGTGTCGATCCGACCTTCACGTCGCCGAGCGGGCGCGCGTTTCGCGAGCGCGTGATCGTCGAAGACGTCGAGACCGATCCGGCCTTCGTGCCGTACCGGTCGGTCGCTGCGGCGGTCGGATTTCGCGGCGTGCAATCGACGCCGCTCCTGGACCGCGGAACGGGCGCTCCCGTCGGCCTGCTATCGACTCATTTCCTCCGGCCGCACCGGCCGAGCGCGCGCGAGCTTCGCCTGACCGACGTCTACACCGCTCTGGCCGCCGACCTGATCGCCTGTCACCTTGCCGAGCGCCGCCTGCGAACCGGCCACGAACATCTTCGATCGGCCTTGAGTGCCGCCCGAGTGGGCATTTGGGAATGGAACGTCGAGACAGGGTTGGTGACGGCTGACGCCGCTCACCGCGCTCTATTCGGTCTCGAGCCGAACGACGAGCCGGAGCCCTTCGAGGTCTATGGCGCCCGCGTCTCCACCAAGCGGGTCAAGGCTGCCGTCGCGGTCGCCCGAGCAGCGCTCGAGAATGGCTCCCAGTTCCACACCGAGCAGCGCATCGCGGGCGCGGGGGGTACCATTTCCTGGGTTCAGCTCGCCGGCCGCGGAATGCGGGACGACCGCAAGACCATGATCGGCGTCAGCTTCGACATCACGCCGCGCAAATCCGTCGAGGAAACGTTGCGGGAAAGCGAGGCGCGCCTGCAAGCGGCGGTCGACCTGCTCGATCTCGGCCTCTACAGCTGGGATCCGAGGACCCACGCGCTGCGCTGGGACGCGCGGGTGAGGTCGTTCTGGGGCTTGGCGCCCGACGCCGCCGTCGACTACGACCTGTGGCTCCGCGGCGTGCATCCCGAGGACCGGCCCGCCGTGCTACAGGCGGTCGAGCGCTCCCTCAATCCGGACGACGACGGCGTGTATGAAATGGAATATCGCGTCATCGGCGTTGACGGCGTGGAACGCTGGGTGGCGACCCGCGGTCGCACGTCGTTCACGGATCGGCAGCCGGACGGATTTCTCGGCGTCGTTCTCGACATCACCGGGCGCAAGCGTGCCGAAAAGTTGCTGGCCGACAGCGAAGGGCGGCTGGCCGGCATTCTGGACCAGCTCCCTGCCGGCATCGGGTTGTACGACCTGAACGGCCGGTTGATCCAGTCCAACGCCGTTCTCCGGCAATACATGGCAAGCGAGGTGCTGCCGTCGGGCGGGGGCACGGCGGCGGCGCGTTGGCGCGCGTTCAAGCCGGACGGCGGCGCCCTGGACCCCGCGGACTATCCAGGCGCCCGCGCGCTGCGCGGCGAGACGGTGGTTCCTGGCATCGACTTCATCCACACGGCCGAGAACGGTCGACGAACGTGGATGCACGTCACCGCTGCGCCGTTTCGCGACCAGGCCGGCGCCACCGCAGGCGTCGTGACGGTGCTGCAGAACATCGACGAGCAAAAGCGTTCCGAGCAGGCGGTCCGGGAAAGCGACGAGCGTTTTCGCCAATTCGCCGACCATTCGTCGCAGGTCCTGTGGGTGCTCGGCGCGGGCATGCGAACCGAATACCTGAGTCGCGCCTACGAAAGCATCTGGGGCAGGCCGCGCGATGCGGGCACGACATCATGGATCGAAGCCACTTATCCTGACGACCGGGAGAGCGTGTTGGCGGCTCGCGAAAAGGCCTTCCATGGCGAGCGCATGGTCCATCAATACCGGATCGTTCGGGCGGACGATGCTGTCCGCTGGATCCGCGAGACCGTCTTTCCGATCCGCGATGAATACGGCCGCGTGCCGCGGATTGGCGGTGTCGCCCAGGACGTCACCGGCAGCCCGGCCTCGATGGTCTATATCGTCGACGCGGACGAGGCGCATCGTCAGACGCTGCTGCTTCTGTTCCAGCAGACGGGATACGGGACCAAGGCGTTCGCGGCGGGCACCGATCTGCTCGACGTGGCGCCGGTCCTTGCAGCAGGCTGTGTCGTGCTCCACCCCGGTCCCGCCATCGACGCAATCGCGCTGCTGAAACAGCTGAAGGCGCGCGGCAGCAGCCTGCCGGCGATCGTGCTCGGCAGCAGCGGCGGCAACGTCACCCTCGCGGTCGAGGCGATGAAGGCCGGCGCGGTCGACTGGCTGGAGGTTCCGTACGCGCCGAAGACGTTGCTGGCCGTGATCGCTGCGGCCCTGGCGGAGATCCGGGAAACGGCAGAGCGCGATTGGGACGCCGAATGGACGCGCGCGCGGATCTCCGCGATGTCGGTGCGCGAACGGCAGGTTCTCGACGGCGTCATGGCCGGCGGTACCAACAAGACGATCGGCCGGTCGCTCGGAATCAGCCCACGCACGGTCGAATTACACCGGGCGAGCGTCATGGAGCGGCTTGGCGCAAGGACCTTGCCGGAAGCGGTGCTTAAGGCTGCCGCGGCCGGCCTCCGGCCGCCGTTCTCTCCGCGAAAGTCGCCGCCGGCCGAATAACGATCGACCTCGGAACCGTCCCTAGGGCCGCACCGGCTTTGCGCCGCGCACGATCTGCATCAGGTTTCGACATGACCCCGGGGACCGCACATGTCCGCGTTTTTTGCCCTCTTCATCATGGGTGATTCCGTGCCCGCCCAGCTATTTGCAACGCCAATCGCACCGGAAAATTCGCTCGATCCGCTCCTCGGCCTCTCACCGATCGTCGATACCGTTCGGCGGCGACTGACTTACGCCCAGAGCCAGACGATCTACCGCGAATTCGATCTCGCCCAGCACTGGTGCTGCATCGTCTCCGGCGCGGCCCGCAAATACGCGGTGCTCGCCGACGGGCGGCGCCGGATCGTCGACTTCCTCTTGCCGGGCGATTTCTTCGGATTCTCCGTGCCACAACAGCACCGTTTCGGCGCCGAGGCGCTCATGGCCGGGACGACGGTCGTGTCGTATCCACGCCGCATGCTCGAGACGGCAGCCGACGACGACGCCCGCATCGGGCGTCAGGTCCGCGATATCGTTTTCAACTCGATCGCGCGCTCGCAGGCACGGCTTCTGACCTTGGGTCGGGTGACCTCGATTGCGAAGGTCGGCTCGTTCCTCCTCGAGCTGTCGCAACGATCAACCGGAGTATCGGACGAGATCGTCGCGCTGCCGATGTCGCGCTACGACATCGCCGATTATCTGGCGCTCTCCGTCGAGACGGTGAGCCGCGCGTTTACCGACCTGAAGCGCTGCGGCGCGATCCGGTGCCTGGACCATCATCGTATCCGCATCCTCGATGCGGAGTTTCTGGATGATGGGCTCGGACGTCCGGGCGCCCTGAAGACAAAAGAGCTCGCGACGGCGCGGCGCTAAGACGCGCCTGCTGAACTCTTGGCGCGCGTCGGCGGCAGATGCCGGCTTCTGTCTACGACCGATTCACCGAGGGCTTCGATGCGGCGGATCTGCGGGCTGCGAGAGCCATGCTGGTCGCGCGGCCGTACGGATAAGTCACAGCCCTGCGTAGCCCACCGGCATCCGCGTGCCCGCGCCGATCAGGCCGAGAGTGTGCGCGCGCAGGACGGCCTGGGCACGCCTCTCCACGCCGAGCTTCAAGAAGATGTTTTTGACGTGCGTTTTGACCGTCTCTGGCATGATTCCAAGCCGACGGGCTATCTCCTTATTCGATTGTCCGTGCCCGATGAGATCGACGATCGAGATTTCTCGTGGGCTTAGCCCCTGAGGGATACCGGCGGGCGCGATGAGTCTCCGCGTTCGGCAGGCCTCATCCGAGGCCTCGGCGCGCGCGTTCCGGGCCGTGGTCTCCCAGAGAGCCGTGGAAAATGTGCGCCCATCCATCATGTATATCCTTCTGTCACGTTAAATCGGGCGCTCATTCGCTGTCGCCATTGTGCGTGGCCTCGAAGAGGAACCAGGCGCGCCCTTCGGCTTCGTCGACCCAGTTCTCGATCAGGCTGGCGGTGGCGATGTCTCCGTGCTCGTCGCACAGACCGTGCGCGTCGCGCAGCCGCGTCGCGAGCTGGGCATTGTCTTCGCGCAGCTCGGCCAGCATCTCGTACGGCGTCACGTAGTCCGCGTCGTTGTCGATCACACGCTGCAGACGGGCGACATGACCGATCGAGCGGAGCGTGGTCCCACCGAGCTTGCGGACGCGTTCGGCGATCGCATCGGTGGTCGTGAAAATCTGATCTGCCTGCTCGTCAAGCAGCCGGTGGTAATCGCGAAAATGTGGGCCCGTGACGTGCCAGTGGAAGTTTTTGGTCTTCATATACAGGGCGAACATATCGGCGAGCAGCGCCGTCAGCGCAGCCGAAATGTCACGTACCGTATTGGCTTCAAGGCCGCCGGCCCTGCGAGGGGCCGTTTTCCGGCTATGGACGTCATTGGTGTTCATCGTGCCTCTCGCGACTTCGGAACGATGGTCGTTTTATCGCGAGAGGCCGCCCAAATCCTTGAAGCTACCCTGAAGAATCCTGATATCTTCGTGCTTAAAGAAGCGGCAATTGACCAGCCGCATCCTTTTAATTCCGCAAATACAATGGAATCGTCGCGGACGTGACAGCCTCGACGTCACAGCTGATCTACCGATCCGGCCAGGTGGAGATCGACCTCGCGCGGCGGGAGCTGCGCGTGCACGGGGTTCCGGTCCCGATCGGCGGCCGCGCGTTCGAAATCATCGAGATCCTCGTCCGCGAGGCCGGTGAGCTGGTCACGACCGATCAGCTCATGGAACGCGTGTGGCCCGGTGCGATCGTCGAGGAAAATACGCTCCAGGTTCACATATCCGCGGTCCGCAAAGCCCTTGGTCCCGACCGGGGGATGCTGAAGAACATCAAGGGTCGCGGTTACCGCCTGCTTGGGAACTGGCATGTATCCCGACGCTCGACGCCGGCCAGGGACATCGCCGTCGCGGCGCCGTCACCTCCTTCTGCCGCCAATAATCTTCCGGCCGCAGGACCGGATCTGATCGGCCGCGGCGCAGCCGTGCAGGAGCTGCAGGATCTGGTTTCAGCCTACAGAGTGATCACACTGACGGGCCCCGGCGGAATCGGAAAAACCAGGCTCGCCCTCGAGGCCGCGCGCAATATGGCCGCGCAAGGCCGCGGCGATGTATGGCTGGTGGAGCTGGCCTCGTTGTCGGATCCGGGTCTGTTGTTCTCTGCCGTTGCGAGCACGCTCCATTTGGGATTGGGGTTCTCTAACGTCTCGGCTGAGGGGATCGCACGCGCCGTCGGAGAGAGGAAAACCCTGCTCCTGCTCGACAATTGCGAGCACATCATCGACGCGGCAGCCATGCTCGCAGAAACAATCGTCCGTCTATGTCCGCGCGCCACGATACTGGCCACGAGCCGGGAAGTTTTGCGGATTGACGGCGAACACGTCTACCGCGTGCCGCCGCTCGAGGTGCCCAATCAGCAAGACGTGCCCGGCGACATTCTGAAATACAGCGCCGTGGAGATGTTTGTCGCACGGACTACGGCCATGTACTCCGCGTTCTCGCCGGATGAAACGAACCTGCGCGCCATCGCTGGAATTTGCCAACGCCTGGACGGGATTCCCCTCGCCATCGAATTTGCCGCGGCGCGCGCCGCCATGCTCGGCGTGTCTCAGGTTGCATTGGATCTAGACAATCGTTTCGGCCTGCTCACGGCTGGACGGCGGACGACGCTCGCCCGCCATCAGACACTCCGTGCGACGCTCGATTGGAGCTATGACCTTCTCACGGCTTCGGAGCAGAGCCTGCTTCGCCACGTATCGATTTTTCCCGCGAGCTTCACGGTGGAGGCGGCGGCCGCCGTCATACGAGATTCCGATCATGCCGAGCCGATTGTTGAAGGCATTGAAAGCCTCGTCTGCAAGTCGCTCCTGACGTTGGATGAATCTTTCCCAGGCGGCCGCTGGCGGCTGCTCGAGACGATTCGGGCCTACGCGTTCGAAAAGCTGCGCCAGAACGGCGAAGCCGAGCAGGCATTGCGACAGCATGCGGAATTCTTCTACGACCTCGTGACGCCGGCGCGCATCACTTCATACTGGGAGCCTACCCCCGAAGCCACAACCCGGTACTATCGGGAGATCGACAACATCCGCGCGGCGCTCGACTGGTGCTTTTCTCCTGCCGGCGACGTGTCGATTGGCACCGCCATGACGGCCGCCTTTCTGCCGGTATGGCTGCATTTCGCGCTATGGGCCGAATGCCGTAAGGGGGCGGAGACCGCGCTAGCCCGTCTTGGCGACGAGTCGAACAGCGATGCACGGCTCCGCATGCTGCTTCGCGTCGGTCGCGGACTCACGCTGAACCACACCGGAGGGCGTCGAGACGACGCCGTGAGCTTACTGACGGAGGGCCTGCGGATTGCGGAGTCTCTCGGTGACACGATTTCTCAGATGTACGCGCTATGGGGGCTGTGGGTCAGCCACGGTTACAAGGGGAATTACCGGGCAACCGAATCTGTCGCAGAAAAGTTCAGCAATCTTGCAGGAGCAAGCGGTGATCCGGCTAGAACCTATCTGGCCGACCGTCTGATGGGGACCACGATGTCCTATAGAGGAAACCAGCCGAAAGCGCGCGCGCACCTTGACCGGGTTGTGGACCAATATCGGAGGTCTCTCGAGCAGCCGCGGATGGTTTGGTTTGGCTATAACTTTTCCGAGTTTTCGCAATCGACTCTGGCGCGGGTGCTGGTGCTTCAGGGATTTCTGGATCAGGCCCGCGACCTGGCGCAAACGTGCGTCGACCGTACGCAACGGGCGAATCAGAAGATCGGGCTTTGTTATGCTTTGATCGAAGCCGCGTGTCCCATCGCGATCGTGATCAACGACATGGTTGTGGCGGCAAAGCATGTTGCGCTGCTCGTCGACGTCGCCAACGAACTCGATCTGACTTATTGGAAGACCCTGGCGCGGTGTGTGGAGGGCGTGCTGCTGATCAGGCAAGGAAACTACGAGGCCGGCGTTTGCGCCCTCGGCGCTTCGCTTGCGGCCTGCGACGAAGCTGGGGGGACGAGTCGCTATTCCGCATTTCTCGGCACGCTCTCGGAGGGACTTGCCGGGCTTGGCCGAAGGGATGAGGCGCGCCTCACGCTCGATCGGGCCTTGACCAGGGCAGATAGCGATGGCGAGGAGTGGTGTATCCCCAACCTTCTCTGCACGAAAGGCGAACTGGTCCTAAGCGATGCGGGCCCGGCATCCGGTCACACGGCTCCGGCGGAACAATGCTTCCGCGACGCGATCGACTTGGCCCAACAGCAGGGCGCCTTGTTCTGGGAGCTGCGGGCGACGCTGAGCCTTGCCCGCCTCGGCCTTGCTCAAAATCAGCCAGGCGCGCGGCAGATGCTGGCTTCTGTCTACGACCGATTCACCGAGGGCTTCGATGCGGCGGATCTGCGGGCTGCGAGAGCCATGCTGGACGCGCGGCCGTACGGATAAGTCACAGCCCTGCGTAGCCCACCGGCATCCGGGTGTCGGCGCCGATCAGGCCGAGCGCTTGCGCACGCGAGACCGCCTGGACGCGCCTCTCGACCCCGAGTTTCAAGAAGATGTTTTTGACGTGCGTTTTGACCGTCTCGGGCATGATTCCGAGCCGACGGGCGATTTCCTTGTTCGACTGCCCCTGCCCGATGAGCTCGACGGTCGCGATTTCCCGGGGACTCAGGACGTCGGTGATCGTTCTGAGCGGCTTCATATCCGCCCCGTGCGTCTCGTTCCATCGATCCATGAGCTCGCTCGCATAGGCCATGAGCTCGGGCGACGCGCCGTTCCGGCGGGCGAATTCCTGCAAGCCGGTCAACAACGGGCCAACCTCCGGGCCCGCATCCAAGATCATCTGCTTGATGCCGGTGGATGCGGCGAGGGTCAGCGCGTGGCGGAATTCGTCCGCAGCACCCGCATGCGCGTTCCCGGCCGCCATGATCACGGCCAGCCTCACCGTCAGTAGGATGCCCAGATAGCGCCGCTGCTCGCTCAGCGCGCGACGCCGCATCGGCCTCAATATGGCGACCGCTTCATCCACCCGCCCGTCGCGGGCCGCCACATTCGCTCTCGCCAACGCTGCAAACAGCCGAATCTCCGTCCACGCCGATCGTCCCGGCGTCGAGTATCGCTCGACAAGCTGTTCCAGGCGTTGGGTGCACGCCCCGGCTTCGACCAAACGTCCGGCCCTGCTCAAAAGCCGCGCGCGTTCGGCCAAAGCCATGGCAACGAGCCGGCCCCATCCGCGGCGCTCGCCCAGATGTTCCGCTTGGTCCATAAGCGCATAAGCCCGGTCCATGTTGCCACGGCCAATCGCTGTGCGGACCAGAACGGTGTACGTGCTGGCTGCGCATTCGAGCATGCCGATCGAGTTGATGAGGGGGAGACTGTCGATGATCGACTCTTCGGCTCCGGCCAAGTCACCTTGTTCGTAGCGGATCTGGGCGATCAGCCCCGCCGGCAACGCGGCCGAAGCCGAATGCGGTCCCGCGTACTTGGCGGCCAGCTGCGCCGCGTCCGCGTAATATCGTGCCGCGACGTCGAGCTTGGCCTGATAAAACTCTGCCAGTCCCTGCAGACAAAGGCGATACACGGACGAGTAGACGTTGCGTCGCTCCTCTTCCTCCGTGTAGGGGACCCACGGCACTGTATAGAATCGTCCGAAATCGCCGCTTTTCCAGTGGCAGAACCGCGCCACGTTTGACGCGACGTTTGCCGTCCACTTGTCGGCTTTAAGAGCCAAGCATTTTTCTGCGAGTTCCAACGCCGCCTGCGTATCGTCTCTCAGGGCCAGCGCCGTCGAGCGTACGGACAGGCATTGGCTCGTATAGAGGTTTGCCTGCGCCGGGTCGGCGGCGAGGTCTCGCTCCATGTCCGAGACGTATGTCAGGGCCTCCTCAAACCGCATGGCGAGCGCCAGGCCCCACGCGATCGCCAGGCGAACGCCGATTTGCCCGCGCATCAGCTCGGTCGGAAGGAACCGCTGCCAGCCGAGCAGCGTCAGCAAGTCTCCCTTCGTCACCAAGTCCATCGCGCAGCTTTGGACCCAAGCCATGGCCTGGCTTGTATCGCCGGCGGCGATGGCGTGCTGGACGGCGTCTGTCCACAAGCCTTGCGCCGCATACCAGCGGTAGGCGCGCCGGTGCAGCTGCGGAATCTCCTCGGCCGCTTGCATTTGAAGCCGTTGCCTGAGGTGGTCAGCCAGCAGCGCGTGATAGCGAAACCACTGGCGCTCCTGATCGAGCGACACGAGCAT
>Ga0335078_10006191_pt1 | contig 17724 bp, 16 predicted proteins | sample Lox_Sample_32_FD_206711 | JGI IMG/M metagenome (GOLD analysis project Ga0335078, IMG submission 206711) | Soil microbial communities from Loxahatchee National Wildlife Refuge, Florida, United States - Lox_Sample_3.2 | ecosystem: Environmental > Terrestrial > Soil > Wetlands | place: USA... | reverse complement strand
GTTTGAAGCAAGTTGCTACATCGCTAAGTCTCGGAGAGGTGGCAGAGTGGCCGAATGCGGCGGTTTGCTAAACCGTTGTACGGGCTAACACCTGTACCGAGGGTTCGAATCCCTCCCTCTCCGCCAGTTCCTTGAATCCCAATCACTTAGCTCCCTAGTTTGCGTACTGAATCGCCTCACCCTTCTGCTTCTCGGTGGGTTTTTAGTGTCCCGTAGGTGTCCCGAAGCGCTTGGCTCTATAGCTCCACAGAAGGATTAAATTTGCAATTCGCACATCAACACACAACCTCGCAGTCTCTTACCAGCATGCAGCGTTGTCGTGATCGCCTTCTTTTCGATGGAGGTAGCGTGCCAAAAGCCACGTTTGCGAAGGTGGGCACCGCGGAAACGAGGGAACTGCGTGTGTACGCCGCCAAGGACGACAGCAACTACTTCGTGCTGAGTCGAAGCCGGATGGGACGTTCTACGGAAACAGACCGGACATCTCGAAGCGGTTTATGGCGTTGCAGGTCGAGTACGAAGTGGGGGGGGACACGGCAGTAGTCTGGCACCGGGGCCAGCAAGCATCGACTTTTTATAAAATGACGCACGTACGCACAGCCGCAGATGTAGGGTACTGGGCCTAGGCGGTGCAGTCAGCCGTGATGATGCTAAGGCTTGGGACTGGGGGTATTCAGGCCGGGAAAAATTCCCCGCACCCCCGGCTGGATACTCGTTCGGCGCTTCCGGCATCTTCAAACGCGAAGGATTTAACCTGCGCGAATGTTGTCTCAGAAAAACAAGTACTCGAAAAAGCGATCGCTCCATTGTCCACGCCTGGCGAGTAAGAAACGAACGAACTCCGCGATAAAGGCATCAGAGTTGGCCTTCATTTCCGCAAAAGCCGCCACTTTGTAGCGATCCATATATTCTAAGTCTTTCAGCTCCTTACGCCAGTTAGCACTGGAAAGATGAGAGAGAAAAACATTGTAGAGACCGAGGACGCGGAAAAATGCCCCATCATTGTTTTCTTGGTAGACCCATCCGATTCTTTCTAGCGGTGTCAGATTCAGAGCGCGGAAAACGGTATCGATCTTCTTCTTGCCGCTATATTTGCTAGCTTCACCAACCAGAAACAGCAATCCGGCGTACATTACAATGCGACTGTGCCTTAGCTTCAGATTTCTCAATGCCCACTTCTCATTTTGTCGCCAAAAACTCGCCTGATAATTAACACAAATGAATCGAAAATAACGCATCAGGTCATTGGCCAGAAAGGCAAACTCTTTGTCGGGATCGACATCAACGTACTCGGAGTACTTGCGGAAGATCTCCTCCAGGAGTTGTTGGAATCGATCAGAACGATAGACAGGGCGAGACTCAAGCAGCAAAAGCATTCGTTTCCCAAACTCGTCAGATTTTTCGTCCGCCTTCCCGATAGGATCGATGAGCTGTGCTTTGGAGCGAGGCTGAGTGAATACGCCACTCTTGTTGGGAGGTGATACTCCATAGGCCTCGATTGCTCTCTGTAAGACATCCTTGTCTCTTGATATGGACGGGGCCGCGGGATCCCGCACGACCATTATGTAGTCTGCGTCCGATTCACGAGATCCTTCCAGTCGCCCAAACGATCCCGCAACACAGACCGTCTCGACGTTGGCGGACAGACTCCCCTTACAGCGTGCGGAAAGGGATTGCAGGAATTTCGATGAGAAGTCCCAGTTCTTGTGTAATGCAGCGTACCGCTCAAACTTACGAATTGTCCGGGGGGCGGTTGGTAGTTTCCATACTTTGTCGGCCGCGTTCAATGAGTACCCCTCTCTGGATGAAGGCCGGCCAATTCAAATTGGTCAGCGTGCAGCGATAGCTTTGAGCATTCGAGAATTTCAGCGCCAAAACTGCTTTTGCGTCATCAAATTGTTCGATGATCCCGACTAGCAGTCGCATAGGACCGGCGTGGGTCGAAACAAGAACCCTCGTCTTGTGCCGTACGTTACGACGTAAATCTACCAGGAACGACAAGATTCGTCGGGCAAGATCGAGATAGCTTTCGCCATTCTCGGGAGCGTACGACAAATCTCCGATTGCATATGCACCGATACGTCGTCTGGGAGACCCTTCCAATTCGCCCAAAGATCGTTCGTTCAGACGTGCATCGGTACAGATCGGAAGTCTTGAAAGTCGACCTAAGCGGAGACGATCGGCAAGGTCTAACGTTTGGTGACTGCGGCGAAGAGATGACATCCAAACGATGTCGTACTCCGGACCTAGACGAAAGGCTAAGAGAAACGCCTGTAAGTACCCACGAAACGTGAGATCCACTTCGGACTGCCCAGCAACGACATGTCGTGCGTTAGCTACAGTCTGAGCGTGACGTACGAGATGGAGTTCAATGGGGGGACCGGTCAGACCAGCACCCAGATCCCGCATCAGAGAATCCCAAGAGTACACGGTCGCTAGCTTGTAGTCCGCAACTCCGCAGGGTGCTGAACCGCTACTCGCAGATTTCTGATCGAAGCCACGAGGCAAACTCATAAGTATCTTCCAGGTTCAAAGGCGACGGGGGCGTCGGCGACCAGTTGTCGCCCCATCTCTTGTCCTCAAAAGTTGCGTCGCGCCATTTTCGCTTCGAAGTATAGCGTGGTACGGCGTGGACATGGAGCTGTGAATAGCCGTTTCCGAGTTGACCGTAGTTAAAACGATCGGGGGCGAAAAGTCGACCGAGTAGGAGTTCGTAACGGCAAATACAGTCGTGCAGCGAGTTCCATTCCGCCAATGTGCACTTTGATAAAGACCCGATCTCCACACGCGCAAGTCTAATTATTAACCGGCCGGGATAAGACTGGTTCTCATGGACCTGCCAAATCCAGCCGCCCATGCCAAGAACCTCAAGGCGAGAGTAGTCGATGTTGGCCATATATGCATTATGCTCTACCTCACGCAATGGTTCGGATGAAAAAACTATCCCGAGGTGCCAAGACCCTCAAATCCTGCCAATTCTAACCGCACCCGGTACTCTGCCATTCCGGTGAATGCGGACTCAGATACTTCTTCACACCGATTTCACGAAGGACGGTTCTGGGATCTCTTAGCGACGGGGTCTCGGGTTCAATTGGACCGACATAGGCAGCCGACAATGGTTGGGTGGCGTCGGCTGGAGCATCATTGCTCATCAGGATTAGCTGACCGATAGGGAAGCCAGGATACAGAACCTGCGGAGTGTTCGAAACGTTGGCAATTTCGAGTGTTAGGCATCCCCGATAAAGAGGATGTATCCATGGAGCCGTCTCGATGACGAGAAAAGTCCGTGCGACTGAGGACTTGGTCAGGATCTGTCCGGAAACGTCGCTTGGAAGCTTGACGAATTCCAGGGTGGCGCCGAGCACCGTTTGGTGTGCGGGAATTACAAGATAGCTTCCCAACGGCTTATGAACTCTGAGATGCGAATGCTTGGCCGAATTTGCCTCGGTCGGGTCAAGGAATGGCGCGGGCGGGCTCTGAGGAATCAAGAAGAATGTGCCGAGGCGAAGGTCTATCGAGTCGTAATCGAAGGGTTTCTTGCTCCCTACGATTGGGGTCACGACGAGGCTCTCTGGTTTCCACCCTGGAATCTTGAGTCGCGCTTCGATCGTCTTCTTCGATAAGACGCTCATGGCTCACCTGAGCAGCGTAATGTCTTCCAGGGCCTTTGACGTCCAGCTCTCAAGCTTTCTAATCCAGTACACCCGCGTTTCTGCCGAGTTCGGATCTTGACCTTCTACGCGCCCCATGAGTTTCTCAACATTTTCAAGGTAGAAGCAAGTGAAGCAATTCAACAGTGCAACGCTGCTGGGAACGGCCTGCTCAGATTCTGCGTTACCGACTTCAATTCTGATGGTCGACGGCACGATACCTTCCTGCAGATAGTCGGCAACGTGTGTGCGGAGTTGGCCGAATTCGTGCACTCCAGGATCTAAGCCTCCCATGATTTTTCCCAAATGAGCGGAAATCTCTGGGATCACCTTGAAAAAGGCTTCTACCAGCGTCTTTCTTCCCGGATCTTCGGTAACAGTAAAATCGTTGTCGTCTAAGGCCATTAGCGAGTCCAGCACGCGCACAGACCTGGAGTCGATGTTGCGCAGATGCGGCCACCAGTCTAGTCGCTTGAGCAGATCGGCCTGGTACTTGACGCGAAATGGATGTGATGGATGAAATGGGTAAAAGCGAATTGGAGGTCGTGCCTTGGTGGTCGCAACCGTCCCAGCCCTATCGAGCAAATTCGGCAGGTCGAAAAGCTCAATATAGGCAAAGGTGTAACACGGGCCGATCAAGTACACAGCGAAAAGATCGCAGAACAGCTCCTTGCCCCATCGCAGTATGGCGTCTACGAGAGAGCTTCTCTCGGTCTTATTTTTCTTTCGGTACTCGTCTCCGAGCAATTCCTCCAAGGCGACTTCTGCTTCTGGTTGAAGGTAATTGTCTAACGACTTTTCCGCATAGACATATTCTCCAATTTCGTGCGCTACCAGACAGTTTAAGAAAAGAGAGTTGCCTTGGGTACTTGGTATTCCGATTAGTCCCAGGCGTTCGGGAAATTCCTGCGCGCCAACGATGAAGGCCAGTTCCCGTGCCGCTTCGCGGATGGAAGTCGGATTGACCTGCAGGTAGTCAAATGAATCCGTGTGGAAGATTGCGAAATCTGCATCTTGCAGTCCCGGCAGTTCTTTCGTGCGGTTTCGCATCGATGAGATGAGTGCGCTGGGCTGATTCAAGGTGTCGGCATCGACAGCCGGCTTGATGAATTGATGCAGCTCCTGCCAAGCCCTGCGGATGGTGAGTAGCTCGTCGCGGGTCTGATGAAACTCGTCTTCCGAGGCGGTCTCAACACTATCCGCTGGGAAAACCGCCAAATGCCTCTTGGTGGCTGCGGCCAATTGATCGATATGCTGGAAAAATCGCGCTGATGATTCGGTGAAGGCGACCGACTGGGGAACGCGGCTGCATTGGGCGGAGAGTGAGTCGACAAATCCGTAAAGAGCGGAAGCCTCCCGCACGAGTTGATTACGGAGCGAAAGCATCAATCAACGGAAAGCTTCAGCCAGTGAAGGGTCGTCATAGTGATAGAGTGCACGATTCTCGACTGCGGAAAAAAACCCGATCACGGTACGGACGTCCTCTCCAGTGTACTTCTCTCCACCGAGGATAAGCTCGATCCTGTCTTTGAGCTTGGGGTCGTCGAGAACATGAATGACTTCTTCCACTGTCTGAATTTCTTCAAAGCGATTGAATCCAGCCTCGTCGTAGAGCCTAGAATAGAGGCCCTCCTGAGGCTTTTGACTCGTTAGAGAGTTGAGCACCGCTTGCAGCGCAGACTTCAACTCCGGTTCAAGTGCGCTCGCTGGCGATAGGAGTCTGAGGCGCTTCATGGCGCTCCTTGCCTGGAGTGCGAGGGACAGATAATTGATTCTCTCGCCGCGGTTAGCCATTGGCACACACAGGGTAGGCATAGTTTCCTCCCTTGTAAAGGCCCTTGCTCTATGTTGATTATACTTTACATAATGAGCCAATTATGTCAAATATATTCGACATGCTGCCGACTCGTGCTTGGATGACCGATCTGGGCGACCAGATAAGAGACGCAAGGCAGGGCAAGGATTGGAGCCAAGACGACCTCGCGGAAAAAGTGAATAAGAGCCGCGCGAGCATCAATGCTTACGAGAACGGGAAGGGAAATCCTGAGTTCCAGGTTGTGGCCGAAATCGCAGCAGTACTGGAGAAGGAGTTTAATGTTCTTGGCTGCACAATCGGTCCGAAAGATGTGATCCGGCGCTTGCCTCTGGCCGAACAGCTCTGCTTCGAATTCGGTCGCGATCATACGTTCATGGCTACGCTGACGATCCGGCCGTCGCAGAAGTCGGTCACGATCACCGCGGAGGCGAAACTCAGCGACAAGCTCGCGTAGGCTAAGCTTCCCAGTCGAGCTAAGTCTCGCTCTCCCAACCGAGAGCCTTCTCTACTGGATTGTGGCGGGCTGCGCGTCGGAATCGCTATCTGTGGTTTCCTTGATTCCTGATCGAATCTGACCAGCTTCCACGATATGGTTTTCCAACTTCGCCATCGCACTCCGAACGTCATCAGCGGCTGTCTTGATGTAGTAGGTTGCGGTGGTGCTAACGTTCGCGTGTCTCAGGATTCGCTGAATCACCAGGTCCGGAACACCTAGGCGATACAAATTGCTCCCAAGGCCGCGCCGCGCCGCGTGCCAGCCGTGCCACTGAGGGATGCGAGTATCACGCTTGTACTCATGATCTGCTTTCTGGTGATCTGACTCTGTCTTCCCGCAAGCCTCGCAGCGATTCAAACTGGGAAGAATGGCGCGATTGACCACGCTGCCGAGCGACAGGGGATTGCCCAGGGAGTTTGCGAAGATCGGACCTTTGGCCGGATTTCCTGAGCGTAGTCGATGCATTTCTAGCCGATCCGCAAGCTGTCGAATGACTGGAACAGGAGCACGTCCCTTCCGAGTCTTGGGGTCCGAGACGCGGCCATTCCAGATTGAGCGAGAAACGTACAACTCCCCGTCGCGATAGTTTTCCCACAGTAGACCCTGGATTTCGCCGTGTCGTAGCCCCATGAATGCCGCGACTGCGAAGGCTGTTGCTGCCGGCTCAGGAAGCAGGCCGAGGATGATCTGTATCTCCTCGAGCGTGTAGGCGTACGTTTCCTGCGGTTCTGCGGACTTGGGGTTAATGGCAGAGTCGCGGGCGGGGTTTTCCCCCTGGAAATAGTCCTGCTGCTTCGCTAGAGTGAAAATTCCACTGACTACGCTTTTGACGTGTTTCAGCGTGTTGCGGCTGAGCTTCGCCGCTCCAATCTGATTCAGCCAACTTTGAACGTGATATGTCCGCGTGTCCTTTAGCCAAACTTGCTCCGAGAGCGGTTTGAGGTGATCCTCCCAGATGTCCCGATAACCCTTGGCCGTGGAGGGCCGCTTGTGTTCCGCAATCCAAGGCAAATACACCTGCTGGGCAAAATCGCCGATCGTAACGATTCGGTCGGCGGGGACTGTGCCGCTGTTGACGGTTGCCATATGACGTTCGGCCTCGCTCTTGATGTCTGCCGGCGGATGTTTTCCGCGGGTGGAGACTTGACCGATCGAGTGGGTGACTCGCTTTCGCTCAATGGTTCCGGCTATGTTTCGGCGTTCCCAGTAGCGGACGTACCAGCGATTACCGATGCGGATGATCTGGCCCTGTTGCTTTCTCATTGAGTTACTCCTGTTCTCAAGAAGTTGAGACCAGACGACCTGCGATGGGTGGGACTGAGATGGTGGGATTCTGAGGCTATGAATTACACTTCAGAAAGCCGCCGTTCCTACCATATCTAGGCGCGTCGGTCAGTGTCGGGCGCTGTTTGCGCAGCGCTCGGCACGCTCTCACTCTACGCCTGGTCCGCCCGTTTTCAGCAGAAAAATTTCTCGCTTAGCTGTCTTGATCTTCAACCGCGCTGCTTCTCAAGCCACCCTTCCAATTCGGCGCTGCCCCAACGAAACCGCACATACCTTCCCAACCGAACACACGGAATCCGCTGATCTCTCGGAGTGCGAGAGCGCGTGTGACTCCGAACCCAAGATTCCGGGACTCGCCACCGCGCTGCCAACTCAGAGGAATCGATCAACTCCGGACCCTTCCCGTGGGTTTGGGACATCAATGGGACATCGGCTGTTTCTAGGTTCATGTTTTCACTCATTTAGAGAGATACAGCGGTTACAGAAACCGCGATACTCTTGCATCGTGCAATTCTGACTGTCCCGTGTCCCGAAACCCCTAGTACCTCGAGATATGGGACTCTTCAAAACCCCTAGACGGGGGGAGAACACCCGTGGTTCGGTGTCTCCCCGTCCGGTTCTGCATCATCTCGGGAATGTCCCGCAGTGGGACAGTTTTGGGACGCATCATAATCGGACAGCCATCGGTCAACCGTGCTCTTTCCGACTCCTACCGTCTTAGCGATCTTTCGAAGCCCAACTCCTCCGGACCGCAGTTCCACGGCCTGAGCCAACTTTCCACGTTTGTCAGTCACAGCCGGCCTGCCGCCCTTCTGCCGCAAGTACGAGCGCAACTGTTCGGCTTTGCCTGGCTCTTGCAGCATTTTGAACTGCCCGGTCGCATCCAGGTGCGGACGGCCTTCTAGGACGAACGGCTCACAAGGTTGAAAATCCCGCGGCTTGACGTTCTCGACGAAGAGTTGATTTCGTGCAGCGTCAATCTGACGCACTCCCCAACAGGTGCACAGCATTGCCCCGAGGTCACCACTTCCGCGAAGGATGTTTTCGAGAGTCATATAGTCTTGGCCCTCGAATCCCTTCGGCGCATGATGGGCGCCGGTGATTGACCGGGCGCCGGCATTAAGTAATCGAAACAGAGTGTCCGCGAAGGGTCGTGCACTCTCGACATCGTTTTCCGATCCATTCATGAAGCGCACTGCCGTATCCAGGAATACATCCGCACATTCGGCTGCCTGGAGCAGCCGTGAGTCACCAAGGGAAATCTGCTCACGGGATGACAAGGTCTGAACGAGCAAACGATCGCCGCGGACATGTTCTTGAAGCTGGAAAAGTTGCAGACGCGACCAGAATGGCCCTAACGCACTTTCCGGGATGAGATAGAGAACACGTTGTGCTGCACGCGGGACCGAAAACAACTCGTATCCGAATAGCGGCGACTCTTCGAGTAGCGCCTTCGCCATTGCCAGCATGAGTAGCGTCTTCCCGTGCCCGGCAAGGCCCCCGATCAGCGTCACGCCAGCCTCCTGGAGAAAGCCGTCAATCGCAAAGCGCAAAGGCGGTGCATTCTCGAATTCTTCCCATTTGTGGAAAATGCAGCGCCAATTCTCCAGGTCTCCCGTCCTTAGCAGCGTTCCCCGCATTCGTTCTACGCACGCCAGTTGGTCTTCCGGGTTGGTCAAGTCCGCTAGCTGTTCATACTGCTTCGAAAACCGAAGGTCCTGCCAAGCCTGGCGTAACTCACGAACGTTGCGCTCTAGATTCTCGGGAACGACGCCCGTGGTGAAGTCCCAGATCCGAAGATTGGTGCAGTCGTCGAGCTTCCCGATCAACGAAGGCACGTCAGGAATCTTGCCCTCGTTGCGAAGCTCTCCCATGGCTCTGAAGATTCCGCGGTGATCGCTTGTCGTGAATTGATCGGCGGCCAGTCCGGACGCGATTAACCTGTCCAGTTCCTTGACAGATCCCAGCGAACAAAATTCCGCGAGGCAACCCAGCACAGCTCTTTCCAAACGCACCACGCAATCCACGATGTTTTTCTGGGCGGTCCGCATTCATTTGCCTTTCGCTACGGTGAGCTGGCTCAGGCCCCTACCCCATCTATCAATCGCTTCGTCAATCGCGGCCCTGAGTCGCTCGTGAAGCTTCACAAGCGTTCTTTACGTTTCGGTCAGATCGTTGATCAAGGTATTTGGCTCCGCAATTCAGACAACGCTGCTTCTGTAGCCATCGTTCAAATCTCTCCCGCTCCCATCGTCGCTGTTCACAGATGCGATTGCGCTTGTCTGCCCGCAAGCACTCTTTGTGAAAGTGCCCGCGGAAGCCAATCGGAAGCTTGGCTCCGCATCCACGGCAGAAGTGGATCGATTCTTTCGAATTGACGTAGTTGCAGGCTTGTTCACTCATGATGTTTCGTTGCGTTTGTCTCACCCGGAATCGCTCCCTCGTGAGAATTCCCGTTGCACTTCTCGCCTCCAACTGCAAAGTGCTCCATTGACGCTCGCGAGATCAGAACTCGTCTGCCGATCTTGTGCACTGGAAGCTTCTTCGTGAGGATGAGCTTGTCTAGGGTACGAACTGAGATGGAAAGAGCTTGGGCTGCCTGGCGCTTGCTAAGTAATATCTGTTCCGGCATGTTGGTCTCCGTGCCGCGACCTGCGCGTTAAGGACACTATCCCATCAACTCGGAGCAGGACAGAAGGACAAACACAGCCTTTTTGAGGGGGGTATTTGTCCGGAGGAGGGTTGCAGTCTGGTTGCTCAGTGGACCTAGAAACGGGATGTCAGGCCGAATTTCGTAGTTCGTTGTTTCAGCTTGGCCAGAGCATCGGCACCGAAGAATTCGGGGATGCTTTCTTCCACCCCGCCAGCGGCCAAGAATCCGCCGGTCAGAAGGTCCGACATATCCTCATACCTTGGGCTGCCTGTGCTTTCTTCAACGTACAAAAGCAAGCGAAGAGTTTCAAGGTGGACAAATGTCAGCCTCTTGAGGAGTGCTTTAGTGAACTTCGAAAAATGCTCCAAATGAAACGCATACATGCGCATTAGTCCAGGAAGCACGTCATAAAGGCGTGCCACATGCTGTCGGGTCGGATCCCGGACCGCATCTGGCGGCGCAGCTAACAGATCAAGTTTCGGGTTCAGTCGTGTGCGGTTCACACGTTCAACGAGATCAGCGAGCGAGAGCAGATCCTTTGCTAGCCGTTTCCATCGTGGCGTCGATATATCGCCCAAGTCGAGGAACCCTCTCCGATCTCCGACTGCGATGGTGCATACCCAGAATAAAAGGCCGCCTAGAGTTTCGGCGTCGCAACCCGCCTTGGAGATCTTGTTGAACGATTTCTCATAAACCATGCCGCTGGCGAAGAGCCTCTTTAGGAAGACATGGCTATGTTCTCGTACACGATCTCTGTTAGGCACTCGCTAGCTCCTTTGAATTCCGAATCTGGCGCAATGCGGTTACAACTTTCCGACGATCAGTAATAGTCCGATTACACCGTTACACCGGCTCGTACTTCGTTTGCCAATAAGCCGGCAGCGCCAGACAGCGCAAATGGCAGGATTCATGAGCAGTACCTGGTCCGCCAGACAGGAATTGTAATATCTGGCAGGCCCCGTCCTGCGGTACCCAGTGGGCCTAGGAAAGAAAAAAGTCCAATGGCTTTCGATACAGCTTGGCTAGTTCGCCGAGCTCCACTACATCCACCCGTCGCTCCGCACCAGAACTCGAGTCAATTAGAAGGGATTGCACAAATACTTCAGTTCTGATTGCGGCTGTCCGGGAATCGAAACACCCCTGACCGTCAGAATCTTCCAACCCCTTCTTTGTGCGATAATTCGCTTTCCCCCGTTTGTTCAACCGCATATTTGCCTTCTTATGCCTATCACCCCAGAGGATCGGGCGCGGGAGAACATCGACAAACTTCTGACCGACGCTGGCTGGATCGTCCAAGACAAGCGCTCAACCAACCTGTCCGCCGGCAGGGGCGTGGCCGTGCGGGAATTTCCGCTGAAGTCGGGGCACGGCGAGGCTGATTATCTTCTCTTCGTCGATGGAGCGCCTGTCGGCGTCGTCGAGGCCAAGAAAGAGGGCGACACGCTCACCGGCGTCGAGCTGCAGACTACCAAGTACAGCGAAGGTGTCCCCGACAATCTCACAACGCCTCGCCGACCCTTGCCGTTTCAGTACCAGAGCACAGGGATAGAGACTCGCTTCACCAATCTCCTGGAGCCCGATGCCCGCAGCCGCCGCGTATTCAGCTTTCACCGCCCGGACACTCTGGACCAATGGCTCACCCAGGAGCTTCAGCATCCCGGCTCGACACTTCGGGCCAAGCTGCGCAGCCTGCCTGAACTCATCACGGAGGGCCTACGGCCGGCTCAGATCACCGCAATCCGGAATCTGGAGAAGTCCCTTGCCGCGGACCGTCCCCGTGCCCTCATTCAGATGGCGAGCGGCGGCGGCAAGACGTTCACTGCGTGCAACTTCATCTATCGGCTCATTAAGCACGCTGGGGCCAAGCGCATCTTGTTCCTGGTGGACCGCAGCAACCTTGGACGCCAAGCCCTGGCCGAGTTCCAGAAATTCCGCAGCCCGGAAGAGAACCGTCTCTTCACCGAGCTGTACAACGTCCAGCGGATGCAATCGAACAAGCTGGATGATGTCAGCAAGGTCTGCATCACCACCATCCAGCGGCTCTATGCCATGCTCCAGGGAAAGGAGATCGATCCCGAGTTGGAAGAGCAGTCCGGCTTCGAAACGTCGCTCCTGCAAACCGAGCCTGTCCCGGTCAGCTACAACCCTGGTCTCCCCATCGAGACCTTCGACTTCATCGTCACCGACGAGTGCCACCGATCCATCTACAACCTGTGGCGGCAGGTACTTGAGTATTTCGATGCCTCCATCATCGGCCTGACCGCCACGCCGTCCAAGCAAACTCTCGGCTTCTTCAATCAGAATTTAGTCATGGAGTACAGCCACGAGCAGGCAGTTGCCGACAGTGTGAACGTCGGCTTTGAGGTCTATCGCATCCGCACGATGATCAGCGAGCACGGATCGACTATCAATGCGGGCTTTTACGTGGACAAACGCGACAAGCTCACCCGCAAGGTGCGCTGGCAACAACTGGACGACGATTTCAAGTACGCGGCGAACGAACTCGACCGCAGTGTGGTCGCCAAAGATCAGATCCGCACGATCATTCAGACGTTCCGCGACCGTCTGTTCACGGAAATCTTTCCCGGCCGTACCGAGGTACCCAAGACTCTGATCTTCGCCAAGGACGACAGTCACGCCGACGACATCGTCCAGATCGTGCGAGAGGAGTTTGGCAAGGGGAACGACTTTGCCCAGAAGATCACCTACCGGACGGGCACGGCGCGGGTAATCAACAAGAAAAAGGCGGAAGATGGCCGCGAGACCGAGGAAGTGACGTGGGTCAACACCGGCGCCAAGCCGGAGCACCTGCTTTCTTCGTTCCGTAACAGCTACAATCCACGCATCGCCGTCACCGTCGACATGATCGCCACCGGAACTGACATCAAGCCTCTGGAGATCGTTTTCTTCATGCGCTCCGTGCGCAGCCGGAATTTCTTCGAGCAGATGAAGGGCCGCGGCACTCGGGTGATTGAGTCCGATGAACTGCAGGCCGTGACGCCCGATGCCAAGTTCAAGACTCACTTCATCATCGTGGACGCGGTTGGTTTGTCGGAAGAAGAAATGTCCGATACCCGGCCTCTGGAGCGCAAGCGCACGGTATCGTTCGAGAAGCTGCTCGAAGCCGTCTCTTTCGGCAATCGGGAGCCGGACGTGCTCAGCTCTCTCGCTTCCCGTCTGGCCCGTCTTGATCGTGAACTGAATGATGACGACCGCAAGCAGATCACGGACGCCGCCGGCCAGCCTTTGGCTCAAATTACCAGCCGGATCGTAGAGGCGCTTGATCCCGATACCCACATTGAAGCAGCGAAGAAAGAGACCGGCGCGGACGAGCCGTCGCCAGAGCAGGTCAAGCAGGCCGCTACCAAGCTGATCCAGGACGCGGCTCAGCCCATTGCCACGAACCCCAATCTGCGCAACCGACTGGTCGAAATCCGCCGCTCTTACGAGCAGACGATTGATACCGTCAGCAAAGACCAGCTTCTCTCCGCGGGGCACGATGCCGCGGCTAAACAAAAAGCCCAGAGCATCGTGCGGTCGTTCGAGCAGTTCATCCGGGAGAACAAGAACGAGATCACCGCGCTGCAAATTCTCTACAGCCGCCCTTACCGGCAGCGGCTTACGCTCAAGCAAATTGACGAACTGGCCAGGGCCATCGAGCGCCCGCCGCGGGCCTGGACCGCCGACCGCCTCTGGCAGGCTTACCAGGCCCTCGACCGCTCCAAGGTGCGCGGTTCGGGACAGCGCGTGCTCGCCGACCTGGTATCACTGGTGCGCTTCGCCATGCACGAGCAGAGCGACCTGCATCCGTTCCGCGACGATGTCCACAAGAACTTTGCCCAGTGGATGGCGCAGCAGGAATCGAATGGCCACCAGTTCACCGCAGAACAGCGGCAGTGGCTAGAAACGATCCGCGACCATGTCGCCGCCAGCCTAACCATTGAGTCCGACGACTTCGACTATGAACCTTTCGTGCAGCGCGGCGGGCTGGGCAAGGCTTATCAGGTGTTCGGGAACGACCTGGAGCCGATCTTGAAAGAATTGAATGAGGTGCTGGTGCAGTGAACTTCGTGTCGGTTCCAGTGGGCTGGTCAATCGCGAGGCTAGGCGACATCCTGCCACTTTCTTACGGGAAGTCTTTAGTCGAAGAAAAACGAGATTCGCACGGAAAGATTCCCGTGTACGGCTCCAGCGGATTGGTGGGAATGCACAATCAGGCTCTGGTTCATAATTCCGCAATCATCGTCGGTCGCAAGGGCAATGTTGGTGCTGTATATTTCTGCGATAAGCCGTCATGGGTTATCGACACAGCCTATTACACTGTCGGTTCTGAAGACCTCAATCTCCAATTCTTCCAATACTTGCTAACTTTTCTGCGACTTGCTCAATTGGACCGGTCGACGGCAGTCCCGGGACTCAGTAGGGACGATTACAACGTTGTTGAGGTCGGCGTTCCACCACAACCTGAACAGGGGCGCATCGTCGCCGAGATTGAAAAGCAGTTCACGCGGCTGGATGCGGCGGTGGCGGCGCTCAAACGGGTGCGTGCCAACCTGAAACGCTATCGGGCGTCGGTGCTCAAGGCAGCCTGCGAAGGACGCCTCGTCCTCACCGAAGCCGAACTCGCCCGCAAGGAGGGACGCAGCTACGAGACCGGTGAGCAACTCCTCGCCCGCATCCTCAAAGAACGCCGCGCCAAGTGGGAAGCTGGCCAACTCGCGAAGATGCATGCGGTCGGCAATCCACCGGAGAATGATGATTGGAAGCAGAAGTACAGAGAACCCACTCCGCCTGACACGCGCGAACTGTCGTCCCTGCCTCAAGGATGGGCATGGGCGACCATCGACCAGGTTTCGGTGTGCTTGGATGGGCAGCGCATTCCGGTAAACAAAAATGAGCGTTTGCGACGCGGCGGCGACATCCCTTACTACGGCGCCAATGGCCAAGTCGGAGTCATAAATGATTATTTATTTGACGAACCGCTGGTCCTGGTTGTTGAGGATGAGACGTTTGTTGGCAGGAGATTGCCGTTCTCATATCTCATTAAGGGCAAATCTTGGGTAAACAACCATGCGCACGTATTACGAGCTACTGGAGCGGTTTCCCCGGAGTTCCTAAACTACTCACTCGCGTTTTATCCATTTACGCGGTTGACGACAGGCTCGACCGGAAGGCGCAAGCTGACACAGAAAGCCTTGATGCAAGCTCCATATCCTCTCCCTCCAATTGAAGAGCAGAGTCGAATCGCAGCCGAAGTAGAGCGGATGCTTTCGATTGAGGATGAGATCAACTCGGATCTGCAAGCAGACCTCGAGCGTGCCGACCGTCTTCGCCAATCCATCCTGAAGCGCGCCTTTGAAGGCAAGCTGGTGCCGCAAGATCCCAACGATGAGCCCGCATCTGTACTTCTGCAGCGCATCCGCGCGGAGGGTGAGAGTCAGCAGGACCGGTCGTCCCACCGGCGCGCACGCAAACTGTCGCAGCAGACATTTCTCGCGGAGGCGAAATGAAGACTCTGCAGAAGCCACGATTATCCGAACAGGATGTCGAGTCCATACGCAAAATGATCGACCAACGTATGGCCGACCCATATGTGCAAGAGCGGACAACGGAAAACGTGTCTGGGCCGTCGCGCAGTTTCGATAAAGAACGGTTTTGGTGGGTCCTGCTAGGTTGTCTCCTGACTTCCCAGCAGCGATCGACAACGGGCTATCCCGTGGACCGCTTTCTTTCTATTCGCCGAGTTTCCTCTCACCCTTGCTCGATGTAGGGGCCGAGAGCAAACAATCATGGAGAGCTTGACCGAGTTCGGCGGTATTCGAATGGCACCCACGATAGCTCGCCGAGCCCATGCCAACTATGTGTGGCTTGAAAACGGTGGATGGGTTCGAATGGAGCGCTGGTTCCAGCGCCTCGCAGAGCAGAGGTCGCTCGTCCCAAAATGCGAGCATTCTCGAAGGGAAAGGGATGCCGCGCACTTCGCGGCAATCAATTTGGAAGGCATCGGGCCGAAGCAATCCCGCAACTTGTGGCAATGGCTTGGGCTAACTCGTTATGAGATTCCTCTGGATAGCCGCGTAGTCGACTGGATTAACGGGAATCTGTCGATTCATATCGATGACTCAAACCTGGGGGATGACAAATATTACGAATTGGTCTTGGACTATGTGCAGGATATTTGTGCAAAGGCAGGTGTGCTGCCTTGCATCTTCGACGCAGCCGCTTTCGACAATGAAAACGCTTTGACTGGAGGAATTCTCTCCGGAAACCGCTGTTGTGGCACCCCCAATCTATGAGTAACGGCATCGTCCAAAAACTCTGGAACTACTGTAACGTCTTGCGCGACGACGGGCTCTCGTATGGAGACTACGTCGAGCAGCTCACGTTCCTGCTCTTTCTCAAGATGGCCGATGAGCAGACTCGCCCGCCGTTCAACAAGCCCTCGACCATCCCCAAGGGCTACGACTGGCCCAGCTTGCTGGATGTGGAAGGCGATGCGCTCGAAATCCACTACCGGCACATCCTGGAGACGCTGGCCAAAGAGCGGGGCATGCTCGGCGTGATCTTCCGCAAGGCGCAGAACAAGATTCAGGACCCGGCCAAGCTGCGCCGCCTGATCGCCGACCTGATTGATAAAGAGCAGTGGACCTCGCTCGATGCCGACGTGAAGGGAGACGCCTACGAGGGCCTGCTGGAGAAAAACGCCGCCGACGTGAAGGGCGGCGCGGGACAGTACTTTACGCCGCGTCCGCTGATCCAGGCCATCGTGGACGTGATGCGGCCGGCGCCGGGGCAGACCATCCACGATCCAGCTTGCGGCACGGGTGGATTCCTGCTGATCGCGCACGACTACGTAAGCCAGCACTACGAACTCGACCGCGACCAGAAGAAGCACCTGAAGCTGCAAGCGCTCTCAGGCAACGAACTGGTAGACAGCGTGGCTCGGCTATGCGTGATGAACCTCTACCTGCACGGCGTCGGCGGCGATGATTGCCCGATCGATGGCGGCGTCGACAGCCTGGCGGAAAAGCCCTCGGTCGCCTACGAAATGGTGCTGACCAATCCGCCGTTCGGGAAGAAGTCGAGCATTACGGTGATCAACGAAGAAGGGGATGAGAGCAAGGAAGCGCTGACCTATGTCCGCGACGATTTCTGGGCGACCACGAGCAACAAGCAGCTCAACTTCCTGCAGCACGTGAAGTCGTGTCTGAAGATCCATGGCAGAGCGGCCATCGTGGTCCCCGACAATGTGCTGTTTGAAGGCGGAGCCGGGGAGACGATTCGGCGGGAACTGCTGAAGCAGGCCGACGTTCACACGCTGCTTCGCCTGCCAACTGGCATCTTCTACGCCCAGGGAGTGAAGGCGAACGTTCTGTTCTTCGATCGCAAGCCGGCCAGCGCGACTCCGTGGACGAAAACGCTATGGATTTACGATTTCCGGACGAACGAGCATTTCACGCTCAAAACCAATCCGCTGAAGCGCGCAGACCTGGACGACTTCGTCTCCTGCTACAACGCCGAGAACCGTCACCAGCGCAAAGAGACCGAGCGCTTCAAGTCCTTCGCCTATGAGGACCTGTTGAAGCGAGATAAAGTGAGCTTGGACATTTTCTGGCTGAAGGACGAAAGCCTGGAGGACTCGGCCAATCTTCCCGATCCCGACGTGATCGCCGCCGAGATTGCCGAGGATCTGCAGGCGGCGCTGGACCAGTTCACGCAGATCGCAGCGGACCTGAAACGATAATGGCGTTTGAGGTCGGTAGTTTTTGAGCGGAGGTATCGCATGCCTTCAAGTCTCATCGCGAATGACCTGCAACAGTTTGTG
>Ga0335078_10006190_pt1 | contig 17725 bp, 13 predicted proteins | sample Lox_Sample_32_FD_206711 | JGI IMG/M metagenome (GOLD analysis project Ga0335078, IMG submission 206711) | Soil microbial communities from Loxahatchee National Wildlife Refuge, Florida, United States - Lox_Sample_3.2 | ecosystem: Environmental > Terrestrial > Soil > Wetlands | place: USA... | reverse complement strand
GATGCACTATGCCAATGCCACCGATCCGGTGCTGCCGGCGACGCTCGCCAATATCGTCTCCACCATTCGCGGGCTGCACGATTTCCGCCTGCAGCCGCGCATCCACGCGATGGCGCCGCAATACAACAATGGCGGCGGCGTGCACCAGATCGGACCGGGGGACCTGGCGACGATTTACGACATCACGCCGCTGTACCAGTCCGGCATCGACGGCACCGGGCAAAGCCTCGCGATTGTGGGCCAGACGGCCATCAATACGTCCGATATCACGAATTACCGGAATACCTTCGGCCTGCCGGCCATCAAACTCACGCTGACCATGGTTCCGGGGAGCAATCCGGGCAACATCGGTGGCGGCGACCTGCTGGAATCTGATCTGGACCTGGAATTATCCGGAGCGGTGGCACGCAACGCGCAAATCATTTTCGTGTATTCCACTGACGTCATCACCTCGGTGCAATACGCTATCGATCAAGCCGTGGCGCCGGTGATGTCCATGAGCTATGGCGCCTGCGAAGTCGCCAACCTGGGCGGCCTGTCCACGTTCCAGCAGTGGGCGCAACAGGCCAACGCGCAGGGCATGACCTGGATTGGCGTGACCGGAGACCAGGGCGCGGCCGATTGCGAAATGAGCATTCAGACGGGCGGAAACACGTTGTATCCCACCATCGCCGAAAACGGCCTGGCCGTGGACTCGCCCGGCAGCGTGCCGGAGGTTACGGCGATGGGAGGCACGGAGTTTTTCGAGGGAACCTCCAACTACTGGGCGGCGAGCAATTCGAACCCCAACAGCGGCTCGGCGCTCTCCTACATTCCGGAGATCGTGTGGAACGAGACCTCCAGCCAGGGATTGGCGGCGGGCGGCGGAGGCAGGAGCATCTTCTACCCGCAGCCCTCCTGGCAGACCGGTTCGGGCGTCCCCAACGACGGGGTACGGCATGTCCCCGACATCGCCTTCAACGCCGGCTCCGGCCACGACGGCTACTACGTCTATTCATCGGGCAGCCAGCAGCAGGTCGGAGGAACGTCAGCGGCGGCGCCGGTGATGGCAGGCGTGATCGCGCTTCTGAATCAGCATCTGGGATCCAGCCAGCCGGGCGTGGCCAACATCAATCCCACGCTATATCGCATGGCGCAGAGCAACCCCGCTGTGTTTCACGATGTCACGCAGGGGAACAACATAGTCCCCTGCGTCGCCGGCTCGCCGAATTGCGCCAACGGGACGCTCGGCTATACCGCGGGCGCGGGATACGATCTCGGGAGCGGCCTCGGATCGCTGGATATCGCCAGGTTCGTCAACGCGTGGACGGCCACGCCGGCTACGGCGGCGTCCGTGGTGGCTTCGATCGATCAGAACCCGGTCTATCAGCAGGGCCGAAACTGGCAATTCACCCTGACGCTGACGGAGGAAGCCGGCATCGGCGCCACACTCACCGGATTTACGGTGAATAGCACCAGCTATAAATCGCAGATTTCGTCGCTCTTCGGCAGCTCCGCGATTCCCGCCAATGGCTCCATTTCGGGCACTATGACCCTATCCGGTCTGAGCGTGCCCGCCACGCTTACCTTCGTCTTCACGGGCACCGACGCCAAAGGCAACGCGTGGACGGTACAACTCGCGGTCCCGTTCCAGGGGCCGCAGACCCAGCTTTCCATCGGCGGCGTCACCAACGCGGCATCGCATCAGCAAACTTACGCGCCGGGGATGCTGATCTCGGTATTCGGCACAGCCCTGGGAGATTATGCGGAAGCAGCCGGCACGGTTCCGCTGCCGCAGTTCCTGGCGGGCTTCAGCGCGACGATCAACGGCCTGCCCACACCGCTGATGTACGTTTCTCCAAGCCAGGTGAACATCCAGATACCCTACGAGACTCCGTCGGGCCTGGTGACGCTCACGGTGAGCAACCCGTTGACGGAATCGAACTTCAGCCTGCGAATCGCGTCCTCGGCGCCGGGAATCTTTATCTTCCCTGATGGTACGATCAACCCGTCGTCCAGCGCGACCCGCGGGACGACCGTCAGTATGTACGTAACCGGCGCCGGCAAAGTCTCCCCGGCGGTAGCTACCGGTGAGACACCTTCGGCGCGTGGCGCCACCCCGGTGCCGACTCAAGCCGTTACGGTGACGGTCGGCGGCGTCAATGCCCAAACCAATTTTGTCGGCATTCCCTCGTGGTCCGTGGGCGTCCTCCAGATCAACTTCACCATACCGACGAGCGTCGCCGCCGAAGTGCAGCCGGTAGTGGTGACGGTCGGCACCGCCAGCAGCGCCCCCGCGAATATCAAAGTCCAGTAGGCCAGACGGTCGTTTTTTGCCGTTTGGCAAAATCCTGTCCGATTGCGGACGTCCAACGTGTTACAACCGTAGTCAGAAGGGAGTGCGGTATGCGATATTTGGCTAAGAATTTGGGGATGATTGGTTTGCTGCTTGCAGTACCGGCTCTTGCCGACACCGCCGCTGGGTTGGCGGCATTCAAAGAGAAGGACTACGCCAGAGCATACAAGGAATGGAAGACCGCGGCCGACGCGGGCCAGGCGGAAGCACAATTCGATCTCGGAGTGCTTTACGCCCAGGGCCTGGGAGTCCGCCGCGATCTGACGGAAGCCACCAAGTGGTACCGTAAGGCAGCCGGCCAGGGAAACGCGGAAGCGGAGTTCGCCCTGGGCCAGATGTACCTGCGCGGCTGGGGCGTACCGCGCGATACCGCCGATGCCGTCCGCTGGTTTCAGATGGCCAATTCGGTGGAATCCGACGGCCCGCCCACGGATTGGGCGCCGATCGAGGGATACGGCATCGAGAAGAGCTCCAAGCAGGCGGCCTACTGGTATCGCCTGGCGGCCGATAACGGCCACGCCGAAGCGCAGTACAACCTGGCGCAGCTTTATGCCAAGGGCGACGGTGTGAAAAAGGACGAAGAGCAGGCCGCGCGCTGGGTGAGCGCGTCGGCGACCCAGGGATATGCGCCGGCCATGTCGGAGCTCGGCCAGCGCTACGCCGAAGGACACGGCGTCACCCAGGACGACAAGCGCGCCTATTTCTGGCTCACCCTGGCTTTCCTGCACGGCGACAAGAGCATCGAAAAACTGCGCGCCGGCGAAGGCGCCAAACTGAAACCGGCCGACATGGTGGAGCAGGACCGCGCCGCGCAAAACTGGAAGCCGCGCGTCTCGGCTGCCAGCGCCAAGAAGTAAGCTGGAAACGCCGGACTGGATGCGGCTGTTTTTTTCATTTCTCGCGATCACCGTCCTGGCTGGCGGACAAACCAGCCCCGCGCCCGAGACCGTCCTGGACGCGGCCAAAGCCAGGCTGAAGGCCATGGCGCAGCGGCTCGAGGAGTACGTCTGCGTGGAGACCATCAATCGCAGCTACTACCGGCGCGTCACGCCGCTTCCGCCGCCGGCGCATGCCGAGTCGGAATGCGAGGGCGCGGCGCCCGAAACAGTGCGCGATTCGCTCAAGCTGGAATCCACCGATCGCGCCCGGCTGGAGGTGACCGTTTCCCAGGGCCGCGAGCTGCATTCGTGGCCCGGCGCCACCCGCTTCGATACCCGCAACGTCGACGACCTGATCCGCGATGGTCCCATCTCCACCGGGTCGTTCGGCGCATTCCTGGCCAGCATTTTCGACCGGCCGGGAGTCACGTTCCAATATACCGGCGCCAAAAACTCCGGCCAGGGCGCGATTTTTGAATACCACTACCGGGTGGCGCGCGCGGCCAGCAAGTACGAGGTCAAGGTCGGCACCGCGTGGGTCCCGGTGGCGTATGAAGGGGAGTTCTCGATCAATTCGCGCTCGATCGAGCTGGAGCGGCTGACCATCCGCGCTTCCGATCCACCCCCCGACGCGGCGTTTTGCGCGGCTTCCACAACGATCGATTACCAATCCGCGCGCATCGGCGATGGCGACGTCTTGCTGCCGCGCCAGGCGCAGCTCGAAGTCTTCCGCAAAAACGGCCAGGAAAGCCGCAACATCACCACGTTCGGAGCCTGCCGCGAATATCATGCGGAATCGGAGCTGGTCTTCGATGTGCCGGCCGATTCGGAAGCCGCTGCCAGCCCGCGCGCGGGCGGCCGTGTCCGCGTGGCGCTGCCGCTCGGCCTGTCCGTTACGCTGGCCCTCGAGTCCGCCATCGATACCGATACCGCCTCGGCCGGGGATCCCATCGCGGCCAAAGTGGTGAAAGCGGTGCGGCGGCCGGGCACCAGCGAGGAGCTGCTCCCGGCCGGCTCCATCGTCCGCGGCCGCATCCGCCGCGTGGAACATCATCTTCTGCCTGAGCCCTACTTTCTGATCGCCATCTCCTTCAATCGCGTGGAGGCGCACGGAACGGTGTCCGGCTTTGTCGCGCGCAGCGACGCCGATCCGGAACTGGCGAAATCGCTGGGCGCGAATCTGGAAGTGCGCGATTCCGGCATCTGGTATTGGGGGGTCGGCACATTCCTGTTTCCCACTTCAAAGGCGCACTATGTGATACCCGCCGGCTTCGAATCGAAGTGGTTCACGCTCGCGACCGGGGCACGATAAGTGGATATCGTACGTGACTGGTCACGTAGCTGTGAACTCGTGACCGCTCACGTATAGTGGATTCGTGGCCGTCAAAGCTGCAAGAAAGAAGGATCCCGCCGCCGTCGCTCTTGGACGAAAGGGCGGAAAGAGAGGCGGTCCCGCACGAGCGGCCAAGCTAACTAACACCGAAACAACGCAGTGAGAGCGCACGCAAGGCGGTCCAGGCGAGATGGGCAAAGGCGCAAAACGGAGAGGACCATATGGTAGTGAAAAGGGGGAAAATGAAAGCTGCTCTGGCCTCCACAATCGACACATCCGACAACGCTGTTCTGACCCTGCTGAAGCGCATCAAGGAAACCAACGACCGCAACGAGATTCGCCAGCTATCCGATCAACTCGAACGAGTGATTTTTCATAAGCAGTACGTCAATGCCTGAAGCCATTGTATTGTCCAAATTCGCAGCCGCAGGGGTCTGCGAACTACCGTTCAAATGCCCAAGATCAAGAAGCCGCCACCGAGACTCCTGGACCACTTGGTTGAACGCTGGAAGGAAGGTCGGGTTTCCAGTAGCGACTTTCTCGAACTGAAACATTGACTAGAAACGAATCCCGACGTACCCCCAGGAAAGTGGTACAAGCGTTTCAAGTCCGGTGTGTTGGCGGAAATGGAGAACTGCCATCCACATTTCTGTCACCGGGCATGGCAGTTGAAGGCGAAGAGATTCAATGAAGTGTGTCGCCAACACGACCTAAGTGCGACGGGCCAGAACCAGGGCCAAGGGCGATACAATACTTGACTTACCCGGCAAGACCGAAGCCGAGCACTTTGCCAGCGCTGATCGCCGCGAGGTTGATCCACGCACGGGCGTGAACTTCGCGCTGTCCCAATACCGAACACTTTCCAGGATCTCCAAGCCGTATTTTCAATGAGTTAGGGTTGGACTCCGAAATGCCCGTGCAAGCCGCCATGGGAGCCGTCAAAAAGAACCGGCGCAATGCGATGCGCTGGTTTCACAAGTACTGCGGATTCATCGCCGCTGTCGTAACTGTCTTTGGGCTGGCAATTGGGGCCCAGTCCGCGGTCTCCCGGGTCGGTTCTCTCGATCGGCAGGCCAGAGCGAATACCGGGCGGCGGATTGCGCTCACCGGATCCGCCGAAAACATGCAGGCCGCGTGGGTGGGGAGCGATTTCTTCCGGATTCTTGGTGTTCAGGCGCAGATCGGCCGGATTTTCTCGGATGGCGACGGCCAACCCGGGCGCGGCCGCGTGGCGGTGATCAGCGACGGGTTTTGGAAGAGCCGCTTCGCGGCCAGCCCGGGCGTGCTCGGCCGGACGCTTCTCATTAATGGCGTGCCGTTTTCGATTATTGGCGTGGCGCCTGCCGGCATGTCCTTTCCCGACGGAAGTCTGGGAGACGTCGACATCTGGATGCCGCTGGTTACCAGTTTTGGCGCGGCGGTCTGACAATTGGACCGGCCGTGCTATAGTGGACCGGCAGGGATGCTCGGAGGAAAGAAAATCGCAGGTTTGGTGCGCGCCGCTACGGCTGCGTCCCTCGCTCTGCTCCTATCTTTCGCGGCGCTTGCGCCGCTGGACGCGTTCTCCGATCCCACGCCTTCGTGTTGCCGCGGAGGCATGAAGTGCTGCTGCCGGAAAGGCAAATCGCAAGCTCCGGATGCGCCTGCCTATGCCAAACGGTGCTGCGACGGATGTCGCGGCGCCTGGGCGCCAGGCAGCGCCGGCATCAACGGATTGGTCCGGCCGCCGCTCGCCTCGTCCGCCCCGGCAATCATCATCCTGCCTCTTGTATCTGGTTCGACATCGAGTCTTGCGGCGCGTCTTGACTTCGACGCGCTCCGTCAACGTCCCCCGCCCGTAGTCCGATAACCGCCGGATTCGACGCCAACGTAAACCGCCTGCTGACGCGCGCGGCTCCAGCCTGAGCCACGACCGTCGCGGAGCGGTTTTCGTAGAGGGGGAACATCATGAGTTTGCGTATTCTGGAAAACGTTTTGTTTCTATCGATCTACTCTTTCACCGCGGCTGCCGGGGCGAACGGAGCCTTGCGGGGCATCGTCCACGATCCTCAACACCGGCCGATCCCGGGAGCGCAGATCACGCTCCAACGCTCAGGTTCCCAGGTGGCGACAACGATTCATGCCAATGCGAACGGAGAGTTTCAGCTTGCCGATACGCCTGAAGGCACCTACGACATTTCCGTCGCCGCTCCGGGATTCCTGCCGCTCACCCGCGCTGTGACTATTACTTCGGCGCCGGGACCGGTCCTGCACATTCAACTCGAGGTTGCCGCCGTCACTACCAGCATGGAAGTATCGGGCGCCGCCAGTAAGCTCGACACCAATACTTCCACCGTTCAGACAACGGTCACGAAAGAGGATATTCTTCACGCCGCCGGGTCCGATCAAACCAACAGTCTGGCCATGATCACCGATTTCACTCCGGGAGCCTACATGGTCCACGACATGCTCCACATGCGCGGCGGCCACCAGGTGAACTGGTTCTTCGATGGCATTCCCGTCGTCAACACCAACATCGCCGCCAACGTAGCGCCGCTCATCAACCCCAAGGACGTCGAGGAACTCGAGGTCGAGCGCGGCGGTTTTTCGGCCGAATACGGCGATCGCACTTACGGCTTTTTCAACGTGCTGACGCCTTCCGGTTTCGAGCTCAACAACCAGGTGGAAGTGATCGCATCGGCCGGAAACTTCTACTCCACCGACGACCAGGTCGATGTCGGCGGCCACACCGAACGCTTCGCCTACTACGCCGCGGTGGATGGCAACCGGTCGGGCCTGGGGCTGGCCACGCCCGTTTCCCAGGTGATCCACGATCAAAGCAGCGGCGAAGGCGGGTTTGTCTCTCTTCTCTTCAATCCCAGCGCCAAGGACCAGATGCGTTGGATCGCATCGGCGCGCGACGACCATTATCAGATTCCCAACGCGCCGGACGACCAGGCCGCCGGTATTCGCGATCTGGACACGGAGAGCGATTACCTGGCCGGATTCCATTGGACGCATAGCTTCACCGATGGATTCACGTTCACGCTCTCGCCCTACTACCACTTCAATAGCGCTCATTTCGCCGGCGGCGCCAACGACGCGCCCTTCGTCCTGGACGATAACGCGCGCGCCAACTACTTCGGAGCGCGGTCGGTTCTGCAGGTCCAGCGGCGGAACCACTCCCTGGCGGCCGGCGTGGAAGTCTGGGGACAGCGCGACAACACGTTTTTCGGACTCATGGCCAACCCGGGAGGAACGGCGCTGAATCAGACGGAGAGACACTGGGCATCTTCGTCGGCGCTATTTCTGGATGATCAATACCAGCCCGCGTCCTGGCTGACGTTCGATCTCGGCATCCGGCTGACTCATTACAGCGGGCTGGTGGACGAAAATGCCGCCGACCCGCGGCTGGGCGCCTCCATCCGTATTCCCCGGCTGAAATGGACGCTGCACGGCTATTATGCGTACTACTATCAGCCGCCGCCGCTCGACAGCCTGAGCGGCCCCTCGCTCGATTTTGCAGTGGCGCAGGGTTTCGGGTTCATCCCGTTGAAGGGCGAGCGCGATATTCAACACGATATCGGCCTGACGATTCCGGTTAGCGGATGGACCCTGGATGTGGACCAGTTCCATACCAGCGCCCGCAATTTTCTCGATCACGATGTCATCGGCGACTCCGGAATCTTCATTCCGCTGACGGACCTGGGCGCCATCATCAGCGGCACCGAGGTGACGGTGCGTTCACCCCGGCTGTTCCGCGTGGCGGAGTGGCGAATCGCGTACAGCAACCAGATTGCGCAGGGCATCGGCCCGATCACCGGCGGGTTGCTGGAGTTCGCGCCGGCCGGCAACTTCCTTCTCGACCACGACCAGCGCAACACCGCCACGTCCGTGCTCTCCCTGACATTGCCGGGGCGCTTTTGGGCGACACCCGCGTATCAGTTCGGCTCTGGATTCCTCAACGGCGACGGGCCCGCGCACCTGCCGCCGCATTCCACCTTCGATCTTTCGATCGGCAAGGAATTCGGGGAAACACTCGCCGTTTCCGTCAACGCCGTGAACATCGGCAACACGCGCTACCTGCTCGACACCAGCAACACATTCGGCGGCACGCATTACATCAATCCGCGCCAGATCTATGGCGAGGTGAGATATCGGTTCCATTTCTGAGCACTGCGTGACCTGCAACCGCGCTATGCTAGCGCCCAGATGCCCATAAAATATGCCGTAGCGCTGGTGTGCTCCGTTCTGTCTCTGCGCGCACAGGATACGCGCCACGTTACCGAGCCGCGCGTTCCGCCGGCCTGCACCGTGCTCCAGGCGCAACTCAGCGCGCCCGGAGGCCTGCTGGCCGATGCCGACGAGCGCCGACCGGATACGGCTCGAATCCAGGGCGCCATCGACCATTGCGCGCCCGGCCACGCCGTCGAGCTGAAGCCATCGGGCGGGAACCACATCTTCCTGGCCGGTCCGCTGACGCTCAAAGCGGGAGTGACGCTGCTCGTCGATGGCGGCGCGGCGCTCTTCGCTTCCCGCAACGCGCGCGATTACGACCTCACTCCCGGCAGTTGCGGCGTGGTGAATGACAGGGGCCATGGTTGCAAGACGTTTCTCACCGCCGATCATGCGCCCGGCGGCGGAATCATGGGCGACGGCGCCATCGACGGGCGGGGCGGCGCGAAACTGCTCGGCCAAAACGTCACCTGGTGGGACCTGGCCAAGACGGCCAAGATCATGGACCAGTCGCAGAACGTGCCGCGGCTGATCAGCATCCGGCAATCCGACGATTTCACCGTGTACCGCATCACGCTGCGCAATTCGCCCAATTACCACGTCGGCATCGACCAGACCAACGGCTTTACCGCCTGGGGCGTAAAGATTCAGACTCCCAAAACGGCGCGCAACACCGATGGCATCGACCCCACGTCTTCGAGCAACGTCACCATTACCAATTGCGAAATTTCGACGGGCGACGATGACGTGGCGATCAAGACCGGCGACACCGGTCCCGCCAGCCACATCACGATCGATCACAATCATTTCTTCTACGGCCACGGCATGTCCATCGGCAGCGGCACCAGCGGCGGCGTCAATGCCGTTCGAGTCAGCGATCTCACTCTCGATGGCACCGATTACGGCATCCGCATCAAAAGCGACCGCAGCCGCGGCGGCCTGGTGGAAGACGTCGTGTACGAAAACGTCTGCATGCGCAATGTGCCGAATCCGATCCTGATCACCCCCATGTACACCACCTTCTCCGGCGACAAACTGCCGGTCTATCGCAACATCGTGCTCCGTAACGTGCACAGCGTCACGCCGGGCTGGATCACGCTCTTCGGGCTCGATGCCGAACACAAACTCGGGCTCGCGCTCGAGGATGTCAGCGTCGACGGCCTGAGGCAGGACCAGATGCTGGTCGAAAACGCGGACATTCGCGGCGCCATCGAGAACCGGGCCGCCGCCGGCTGCCGCTTCCCCGGGTTTCCGGAGATTCCCACCGCGCCGGCCGCGGCCGTCACAGCGCCGCCCGAAGACAAGACTCTCTATGTCGCGGCGTCCGGCACCGGCGATTTCTATTCCATCCAGCGCGCCATCGATGTCGCGCCGGCGGATGGCGCGGTGATCTCGGTCGCGCCCGGCGTCTATCGCGAAACGCTGAAAATCAGCAAGCCTCACATCCATCTGCGCAGCCCGTACACCGACCCCTCGAAAACCGTCATCGTGTTCGACAACAGCGCCGGCAGCACCGGCAGCACCTTCCGCTCGGCCACGGTCGAGGTGAGCGGCGACGACTTCCTGGCCGAGAATCTCACCTTTTCCAACGACTTCAACCGAACCCATCCGCAACGGCCGCAGGGTTCCCAGGCATTGGCCATCAATGTCACCGGCGACCGCGCCGTGTTCCGCAACATGCGTTTTCTGGGCAACCAGGACACGGTCTACGCCGCCAGGAAACGCCAGTATTTCGTGGATTGCTACATCGAAGGCAATGTCGATTTTATCTTTGGCGACGCGCGCGCCGTATTCGAAAACTGCGAGATCCGCAGCAATCGCAAAAGCGGCGGCTACAGCACCGCGCAAGGCAAGAACGATCCGGCGCAGGACAGCGGCTTCGCGTTCAACCATTGCAGGCTGACCGCCGATCCCGGCGTGGAGCATGTCTGGCTGGGACGTCCGTGGCGGCCCTACGCGACGGTGATTTTCCTGAACACGGAGATGGGGGCGTTCATCGAGCCGGCCGGCTGGCGCGAGTGGCATCCCGGTGAAACCCACTACCTCGATACCGTCTACTACGCCGAGTACAACTCCACCGGTCCGGGGGCGCATCCCTCCGAGCGCGATCCGCACACCAAACATCTGACCGCGGCCGAGGCGGCGCACTACGAGACCAGGCGCTATCTGGCAAGTCCGGATGGGTGGGATCCGACGGTAGTGAAGTAGGCTCTTGTGGACAAGACCGAACGCCGGCATGAGTGCCGGCGCTGCACGCAGGAGTGCGTGCGCCACGGCTTGCGTGGGTAAATTACCCAAGTTGGTACTGATTTTAAAGGACTTACGGTGTTTTTTTGGGTAAATTACCCAAAAATTGACGAATTCAGGGTCCGCAGCTCGCCGAGATCGAGGCGGCCGGTATAGATCGCCATGCCCAAAGCCGCGTGAATTCCCATGCCGAGAAGCGCGCGCACATCGTCCATGGTGGTGATGCCGCCGGCCGCCGTAAGCTCCAGCGAAGTGGCGGCGCGGAGCCGTCGAAACCACTCCAGGTCGGTGCCTTGCAGCATGCCTTCCTTGTCGACATAGGTGCAGAGAAATCCCGAGCAATACGGCTCCAGTTCGTGCAGGACAGCCTCCGCCGACAGATTGGTCGATTCCTGCCAGCCGCGAACTACAATCCTTCCGCCTTTCGAATCGAGCGCGATCACGATGCGCCCGCTTCCGACCGCGTCGCGCAGAGACGCCAGAAAATCGTGGCGGACGCCGTTGCTCGAGAATGCGGAGGTTCCCACGATCACGCGATGCGCGCCCTGAACCATCAGCGATTGCGCGCGTTCCACGGTGCGAATGCCTCCGCCTACGCGAGCCTTGGCCCGCGAAGCGGCCAGCCGCACCAGCTCGTCATTGGAACCGCGGCCCATGGCGGCATCCAGGTCGATCACCTGAATTTCCGGGAATCCCGCGAATTTGCGCAGCATTTCCTGCGGAGAATCGGCTTCGAGCGCTTTCTCCCGGCCTTGCACGAGCTGCACGACCTTGCCGCCCATCAGATCGATGCAGGGAATGATCACGCCGTGAGCCTCACGGGGATGCCGCGCTTGTCGAGCTCCTCTTTCAGACCGCCGACGGTGTAGGCGCCGAAGTGGAAAATCGACGCCGCCAGGGCCGCATCGGCGCAGCCATCGGTCAGGACGCGCACGAAATGCTCGGGCTTCCCTGCCCCGCCGGAAGCGATCACGGGAATATGAGTGGCTTCCGATACGGCCCGTGTGAGCGGGCAATCGAATCCATCCTGCACGCCGTCGGTATCCATGGAAGTCAGCAGAATTTCTCCGGCGCCCAATTCCTCGCCGCGGACGGCCCATGCGAGGGCATCCATGTGCTCGTCGTCGCGGCCGCCGCGCGTGGTGACGGTCCAGGCGCCCGGACCCGCGCGGCGCGCGTCGATGGCCAGGACCACGGCCTGGGCGCCGAACTCCTGTGAGAGTTCGGCAATAAGTTCCGGACGGCGAACGGCCGCCGTATTGACCGAGACCTTGTCGGCGCCCGACATGAGAATGCGGCGGGCATCGGCGATGGAGCGGATGCCGCCGCCCACGGCCAGCGGGATGAAAACCTGGCGCGCGGTCCGGGCCACCACATCGGCCATGGTCTCGCGCGCGTCGCTGGAGGCGGTGATATCGAGAAACACCAATTCGTCGGCGCCCTCGCGGTTGTAGCGGCCGGCCAGTTCCACGGGGTCGCCGGCATCGCGCAGGTTCACGAAATGGACGCCCTTGACGACGCGTCCGCCGGTGACATCGAGACAGGCAATAATGCGCTTGGCAAGCATTCTAAAGCTCCACGAAACTACGGACGATCGCTATGCCGGCCGCCGCCGATTTCTCGGGATGGAACTGCACGCCGAAGACGTTCGCCGATTCCAGAATGGCCGTGAAAGGCGCCGCATAGGTGCAAATGGCGGCGGCGCGCTCGTCCGCGGGGACGTAGTAGCTGTGCGCGAAGTAGACAAACAGCTGCGGCGGGAGCCCCGCCATTAAGCGGGAAGACGCCCGGCATTCCAATTGATTCCAACCCATGTGCGGCACGCGCGCGCCGGCCGGAAACCGGCGAACCTGGCCGGGGAATACGCCCAGCCCGCGGGCATCGGGAGCTTCTTCGCTGGATTCGAACAAGGCCTGCAGGCCGAGACAAATTCCCAGGAACGGCACGCCGGCGGAAATGCGGCTGAGCAGCGCTGCGCGGATATCGAGAGCATCGAGCGCGCGCATCATCTGCCCGAAATGCCCGACGCCCGGCAGGATGATTTTGCGCGCGTCCAGGAGACCGGCCGGGTCGCGCACCAGGCGATAGGCGCAGCCGATCTCGTCGAGCGTGTTCTGCACGGAGCGCAGGTTGCCGGCGCCGTAATCGAGGATGGTGATCATGGCGTTATCCAGCCCGGCGGACTGACAGTCCGCCGCAGGCTGCCAGCCTGCCCCACAAGTCTCACAGCAATCCCTTCGTAGAGGGCAGTTGATCCTTCAGACGCGGGTCCTTGGAACAGGCATAGCGCAGGGCCTTGGCGAAGCACTTGAAAATCGCCTCCACTTTGTGGTGATTCGACCTGCCATAGAGCACTTTCACGTGCAGGTTCGCTGTCGCATGATTCACGAAGCCGCCGAAGAAATCCTCCAGCAGCTCCGATTGCAAATCGCCCACCAGCCGGACCCTGACCCGATCGCGATAGACTAGCGCCGGACGCCCGCTCAAATCCAGCGCGACCACCGCCAGCGTCTCGTCCATCGGCATCACGAAATATCCGGCGCGATTGATGCCCCTGCGATCGCCCAGCGCCCCCGAAAAAAGCTGCCCGAGTACGATGCCCGCATCTTCCACCGTGTGGTGCTGATCGACATCCAGGTCGCCGGTGGCGCGCAGCTTCAGATCAAAGCCGCCGTGTTTGGCGAAGAGTTCCAGCATGTGATCGAGGAAGCGAATTCCGGTGGAAATCTCGTACCGGCCGCGTCCTTCGAGGCGCAGATCGCCCGCAATCTGTGTTTCCTTCGTGTCGCGGCGAACGGTCGCTTTCCTCACGACGCGAACACCTCTTGCAGGTAATTGATGTCGTCCACGATGGCGTAGGCGCCGGTCTCCTGAAACAGGAAAACCAGGTCGAGGTACAGCGGATTGGAGGGCGCGGCGATCCCGATGAAGGGAATTTGCGCGTCGCGGGCGCAGCGGGCGTCATCCACGGAGTCGCCGACGTAATAGAATTTCGCCTCGGGATAAACGTCGCGGATCAGGAGCAGACCTTCGGGCGCGGGCTTGTGATTTTGCACTTCGTACATGCCGATGACGGGGGAAAACTCGAATTCCGGCGCGAAACGGTCGAGCGTGATGCGTGCTTCCTCTTTGGGACGCCCCGTGAACAGGGCGAATTGAAACTCCCCGTTCAGCCGCTCCAGCGTGCCGGGGCGCGCCACCCACTTCTCGCGCCGCATCAGGCCATCGGCGCCGTTGCCCAGAAACAATTTCTGAAAATGCGATTTCACTTCGTCGAAGGAAGCTTCGACTCCGGCAGAGGTGACGATATGGTGGGAGAGCTGCCAATCGTCGTTCCACCCGCCCTGATTCTTGTACTCCTGAATCTTCTCGTGGGACACGGCGGCGCCGGTGAAGTGCTCGACGGTGCGCGCGATAGTCTCGCGATAGCTTTCCGTCACGTCCACCAGGACGCCATCCATGTCGAAGATCAAAACCGGCTTCATGAATTCCACACCTCGTTCAGCGCTTCCAGCAGGGTGCGCGTCTGATCGCGCGTGCCGACGGTGATGCGCACGCATCCCGGGGCTTCGTAGCTGCGGTCGCGGACCAGGATGGCGCGGCCCCGCAGCGCGTCGCGGACCTCGATGGCGCGATCGCCGAAATCGCCCAGGACAAAATTGGCCGAGCTCGGGACGTAGCGGATGCCGAGCTTCTCCAATCCCAGGCAGAGCAGTTCGCGCGCGGCCAGGACCTCTCCTACGTACTGCTCGACGTGCGATGTATCCTCCACGGCGGCGCACGCCGCGGCCACCGCCAGCGAATTCACGCTGTAGGGCGATTGCGCCTTGCGGACGGATTCGATGTTGGCCTGGTGGCTGAACAGGCAGCCCAGGCGCATGGCCGCCATACCAAAGACTTTGGAAAACGTTCTGCAGACGAACAGGTTCGGCACACGGCCGATTTCGCCGAGCGCGGTGATGCCCGAAAACTCGAAGTAAGCCTCGTCGACGAGGACAACGGCTTTGCGCGCGCGATGCAGGATGCGCTCGATGCCCAGCAGCGAAGTACCGGTTCCGGTGGGATTGTTCGGGTTGGCCAGAATCACCGCGCGGGTTTCGGGGGTGATCGCTTCCAGCAGCGCCGGCAGAGGGAATTCCAGCTCGGGCAATGCATACTCCACTTCGCGAATCGCCGCCCCCGCCACTTCGCAGTAGAAACGATACATGGCATAGGACGGCCGCAGCAGCACCACCTGCTGGCCCGCATCGATGTAGGTATTGACGAACGCCTGGATGGCCTCATCGGTGCCATTGGTGAAGGTGAACTGGGAAGGCTCGACGTGAAAAAAGCCGGCGATGGCTTCCCTGGCATGGCCGTATTCCGGGTACATGGTGAGCCCGGCGGCGTCGATGGCGTCGCGCAGCGCCGCAACCACCTGCGGCGAGCAGCCGACGGTGTTCTCGTTGAAATCGAGCCGCAGCTTCCCCGACCTTCCGGCAGTGGGCGGATTATAGGGCGCCATCTTGAGGACCGCCGATCGGGGTTTTATGGCGCCTTTGGGTAGTTTCATATGGATGTGGGGCTAGGCTGGCAGCCTGCGGCGGACTGGTAGTCCGCCCGTCGGCCCCACGGTTCGCGCTTCCACCGAGCGCGCGTGCGCTTCCAGCCCTTCGGCGCGCGCCAGCGTGGTGATGGCCGGCGCCAGGCGCCGCAATGCCCGCTCCGATAGTTCCTGCACCGAGATTACCTTCACGAAATCGGCCGCAGACAATCCGCCGCGCTGCCGGGCGGCGCCTCCCGTCGGCAGCACGTGGTTGGGACCTGAGGCGTAATCGCCCGCGGCTTCCGGACTGTACGCGCCCACGAACACGCTGCCGGCATGCCGGACCCGCTCCAAAAGAGACTGATCGGGAATGCTGAGATGCTCGGGCGCCATCCGGTTGGCGATCTCGATAGCTTCATCGAGAGAATTCACCTGCACGACCGCCGAATTGCGCCGGATCGATTGCCGGGCGACGGCCGCGGTCGGCAGCGATTCCATCTGCCGTTCGACTTCCCGCGCAACGGACTGCGCCAGCCGCTTCGAAGTCGTCAGCAGCACGGCCGATGCATCGGCATCGTGTTCCGCCTGCGCCAGCATGTCGGCGGCGAGGCAGCGCGGATCGCCATCGGCGGCGATCATCAGAATCTCCGTGGGGCCGGCCACGAAATCGATGCCGACTTCGCCCGCCAGCAGTTTCTTGGCCGCAGCCACATAAATATTTCCGGGGCCGACGATGCGATCGGCGCGCGGCACGGTTCGTGTTCCATAGGCAAAAGCCGCAATGGCCTGCGCCCCGCCCATCCGGAACACGTTCGTCAGCCGCAGCAGCGACGCCGTGCCCAAAACCTCCGCCGCCGGCTTGGGAGACGCCACGCAGATATTGGCGACGCCGGCGACCTGCGCCGGAACCGCGGTCATGAGCAGCGTCGAAGGCAGCGGGTAACGGCCGGCGGGAATGTATGCGCCGATGGTGTCGAGCGGCCGCACAATCTGGCCCAATCGCAGCCCCGGGCTCACTTCGCGCGACCAGCCGCGCGGCATCTGAAACTCCGCGAATCTTCGTATGTTCGCCGCGGCGGTCTCGACAGCGCCGCGGAACTCCGGCGTCAGGCGCGTTTCGGCGGCGCGCAATTCGCGCTCCGGCACGCGCACGCCGCGGCCCTCGAATCCGTCGAACTTGCGGGCAAATTCCAGCAGCGCGCGATCGCCACGCTTGCGGACTCCATCCAGAATCGGCCTCACAATCTCCTCGGCTGCCGCCAGCCGCGCCGCGCGGCGCTTCAACAAGCGCCCGATTTCCCGAGCCTGTAGGATTCGCATCACAATACGATCTTGTTGAGCGGATACTCGACGATTCCCTGCCCGCCCGCTTCCTTCAGCCGCGGTATGATATCGCGCACCGTGGATTCGTCGAGGATGGTGTTCACCGCCAGCCACTCCTCGTCGCTCAGATTGGAGATTGTCGGCCGCTTCAGCGCCGGCAGCACTGCCAGCACACCAGACAGATTGTCGCGGTGGACGTTGAGCATCAATCCCACCTTGCCGAGAGCATTGATGGCGCCCTCCAGAAGCATTTTCAGATCTTCCAGCTTGCGGCGCTTCGACTCGTCTTCCCAGGACGACTTGTTGGCGATGAGCTGCGTGTTGGATTCCATCACCGTGTCGATGATCTTCAGCTTGTTGGCGCGCAGCGAGGAACCGGTTTCCGTCACTTCCACGATGGCGTCGGCCAGCACCGGCGGTTTCACCTCGGTCGCGCCCCAACTAAACTCGACCTTCGCCGCCACGCCGTGAGATGCCAGGTAGCGGCGGGTGGTGGCCACCAGCTCGGTGGCGATGATCTTCCCTTGAAGATCTTCGACGCTGCGGAAATTCGACGCCTCCGGCACGGCCAGCACCCAGCGGACCTTGCCGAAGCTTTGCTTGGCGTAGATCAGGTCGGCCACGGGAACCACGTCGGCATCGTTCTCCTGGATCCAGTCGCGGCCGGTGAGGCCGGCGTCGAGGATGCCGTCTTCCACGTAGCGGGCCATCTCCTGCGCGCGGATGAGCATGCATTCGATCTCGGGATCGTCGATGGCCGGGAAGTAAGAGCGCGAGCTGGTGGTGATGACGAATCCGGCGCGGCGGAACAGTTCGATGGTGGCGTTCTCGAGGCTACCCTTGGGAATGCCGAGCTTGAGGATCATGCC
>Ga0335078_10006189_pt1 | contig 17727 bp, 18 predicted proteins | sample Lox_Sample_32_FD_206711 | JGI IMG/M metagenome (GOLD analysis project Ga0335078, IMG submission 206711) | Soil microbial communities from Loxahatchee National Wildlife Refuge, Florida, United States - Lox_Sample_3.2 | ecosystem: Environmental > Terrestrial > Soil > Wetlands | place: USA... | reverse complement strand
GAAAAAGCTCGGCTATGGACCCGACAAGCATCTGGCGGTGACGATGACGACCCGCAACGTGCCAGCCTACCGCGACGCGGCGGTGCTGCTGATCGATCAGCTGAAGGAGATCTGGATCGACGGTACGCTCGATACGGTCGACACCGCGCAATGGTATCCCAAGGTGATGCGCAAGGATTACGCCGTCGGGCTGACGGTGGCGGAGAACGGCCTCGACGACCCGGACCAGCAATATTACGAGAACTACCGCTGCGGTTCGGAGCGCAACTACACCGGCTATTGCAACAAAGAGGTGGACGAGCTGACCGACCGCCAATCCGCCGAACCCGACCAGCAGAAGCGCAAGGAGTTGGTCTGGCAGATCGAGCGCAAGCTGATCGAGGACGACGCCCGGCCGAGCATCTTCTTCCCGCGCTCGGCGATCTGCCGTTATCCCTATATGAAAGGCCAAGTCGCCACGGTAAACGGCAACTACAATGGCTGGCGGATGGAGGACGTTTGGTTCGACCGTTAAATGGGGCGACGCCACACGTTCTTGCTCGGGACTTACAGGTCAAGCACGCCGCGGGCTCTAGCCCGGCTGGGGCTCCGGCCTTGCCAGCAGTGCCCAGAGAAAGGCCGCGATCCAGCCGATCAGCGTCCAGCCGAGAAGGATGTTGAGGATCAACAGCTCCTGGCGCCTCGGATGCTGGCGGCCATAGGCAAGCAAACTCGGCAGCATGTAGAGGATGACGATGAGGATCAGCAGGACCACCGTGATCGTATGTTCCACGCTGTCTCCTCCCGCTGCTGCCGTGCCGGCGCACTCTGCCGCTGCACGCCGCGATCATACTCCACGGGCAGGTTGAAGCCAAATTTGCCCCCGGCGCGCAGCGGGCACGAGGGCGGGCCCGACCGCCTATCAACAAGCATCGCCGGCGCTGCCGGCGCGGCCCGGTGGGTGAAAGCGGGGACCGGCATGTATCGCATCGTCTTCTGGGCGGGGGTCGCAACCATGGCCGTGTGGACGGTGTTTTCGGCCTATTCGGCGCTGCACTTCATGTAGAAGCAGGCCCCGCCGATAGAAACCGCTGCCGGCGCGGCCCGACGCGGCTATGATGCCGCAAGGCGACCACCGCAGACGGGCGCAGCGGCATGAGCGACATCAATCACTATATCGGCGGCAAGGGCGTTACCGGCGCCAGCGGGCGCGGCGGCGATATCTACAACCCTGCGACGGGCGAGAAGATCCGCACGGTTGCCTTCGCCAGCGAATCCGAGGTCGACGCGGCCGTGCGCTCGGCGGCGCAGGCATTCCCCGGCTGGGCCGCGACCCCGCCGCTGACCCGCGCCCGGGTCCTCTTCAAGTTTCTCGAACTGCTGGCGCGCGAGCACGACAATCTCGCGCGGGTGATCTCCGAGGAGCACGGCAAGGTGTTCTCCGACGCGCAGGGCGAGATCACCCGCGGCGTCGAGGTCGTCGAGTTCGCCTGCGGCATCCCGCATCTGCTCAAGGGCGAGTTCGCCGAGCAGGTCGGGCGCGGCATCGACAGCTGGTCGGTGCGCCAGCCCTTGGGGGTGTGCGCCGGGATCACCCCGTTCAATTTCCCGGCGATGGTGCCGATGTGGATGTTCCCGATGGCGCTCGCCACCGGCAACACGTTCATCCTGAAGCCGTCGGAGCGCGACCCGTCGGCCGGCGTCCGCATCGCCGAGCTGCTGACCGAGGCGGGATTGCCGCCCGGCGTCTTCAACGTCGTCAACGGCGACAAGATCGCGGTCGACGCGATCCTGCACCATCCGCAGATCGCCGCCGTCAGCTTTGTCGGCTCGACGGCAATCGCCGAATACATCTACACCAACGCCGCCGCAGCCGGGAAACGGGTGCAGGCGCTGGGCGGTGCGAAGAACCACATGGTCGTGATGCCCGACGCCGATCTCGATCAGGCGACCGACGCGCTGATGGGCGCGGCCTACGGCGCGGCCGGCGAACGCTGCATGGCGGTGTCGGTGGCGGTGGCGGTGGGCGGGGTCGGCGACAAGCTGCTCGACAAGCTGATCCCTCGGGTGCGCGCGCTGAAGATCGGGCCGGGCACCGACCCCGAGGCGGAGATGGGCCCGCTGGTCACCAAGCAGCACTACGACAAGGTGCGCTCCTATGTCGATCTCGGCGTCCAGGAAGGCGCGAAGCTTGTCGTCGACGGCCGCAACCTCAAGCTCCAGGGGTACGAAAACGGGTTCTTTCTCGGCGGTTGCGTGTTCGACGACGTCAAGCCCGAGATGCGCATCTACAAGGAGGAGATTTTTGGCCCGGTCTTGTCGGTCGTGCGCAGCGCCACGTTCGATGAGGCGACCAAGCTCGTCAGCGACCACGAATACGGCAACGGCACCGCGATCTTCACTCGCGACGGCGACGCCGCGCGCGAGTTCGCCAGCCGCGTGCAGATCGGCATGGTCGGGGTCAACGTGCCGATCCCGGTGCCGATGGCGTTCCACAGCTTCGGCGGCTGGAAACGCTCGCTGTTCGGCGACATGGCGGTCTACGGCACCGAGGGGGTGCGGTTCTACACCAGGCTCAAGACCGTGACCTCGCGGTGGCCCACCGGCATCCGCGCCGGCGCCGAATACATCATGCCGACGATGCGGTAGCGCGCCCTATATCAAAGACGGGATCAAAGGCGGGCTGAAGGCGGCCCCTGCCGGTCGGGAGCGGTCGCAACGCGCCTGTCGCCGGGCGGACTAGCCGGCAGATAGCAGGACTGTCTGCGTCATGCGCGCCAAGTGCGACAATTGGTACCGGATTCGTGCTTGCGTCGCCGCATCATCGCCCCATTTCTAGGTTGAATCGCTCCGCGGCGGCGCCGTGTGGGCGGTGCCGCGCATTCGGCTAACCCGTTGCTTTGCGACCGAGGGTCGGGCAGTTGATCATCGCACAAGAGCAAGAAACCCACTCTCGGCGCGGCATCAGCACCTACCTCAAAATGCGGGCGCGGCTGTTCGCGCGCCACAACATCCGCAACAGCGATGTCGGGCTGAGCGTTGTCGCCGCGGCGATCGGCGCGGTGATCGCCTTGGGCGTCGCGCTGACGAGCCTCGCGGTCGCCGAGTTTCACCATCTCCTGTTCGGCGTTCCGATCGAGAGCCGGCTGTCCGGCATCGTCAACATCGAGCGCTGGCGCGTGCTGCTGGTGCCGTGTGCCGGCGGGGTGGTCTACGGCCTCGTCGCCTATCTGCTGTGGCGCTGGAAGCCGCGCGACATCGTCGACGCGATCGAGGCGAACGCGCTGCACGGCGGCCACATGTCGCTGTCCGACAGTTTGCGCCTCACCGGCCTCACCGTGCTGTCGGCCGGGGTGGGCGCGTCGGTCGGGCTCGAGGCGGCGTACACGCAATTGGGCGCCGGCACGGCGTCGCGGATCGGCCGTTATCTGCACCTGCGGCGCAACGATCTGCGAACCTATGTCGGCTGCGGCGCCGCCGCGGCGATCGCAGCGGCGTTCAACGCGCCGCTCGCCGGCGCGTTCTACGCGTTCGAGCTGATCATCGGCTCCTACACGCTAACGACGCTGGTGCCGGTGTCGCTCGCCGCGATTTTCGCGACCTTGGTGACGCGCGAGCTGATCGGCGAGCAGCCGATCTTTGTCGTTTACGCCCATGTCGACACCTTCGCGACGAACTACCTGATCCTCGCGCTTGTCGGGCTGATCGCCGGCTTCATCGCGATCGGCGCGATGCTCGGCGTCACGGTTGTCGAGCAATGGTCCAAGCGCGCGGCGCTGCCGACCTGGGCGCGCCCGGCATTGGGCGGGCTGCTTCTCGGCAACATAGCCTGGTTCTTCCCGCAGGTTCTCGGCAGCGGCCATGGCGGTATCGAAAGCACGATCTCGACCGGGCCGACCAGCTATGAACTGCCGCTGCTGATCGGCCTGATCCTGGCGAAGATGGTCGGCTCCGCGGTGTCGATCGGCAGCGGTTTCCGCGGCGGCATGTTCAGCTCATCGCTGTTTCTGGGCGCGCTGTACGGCGCCGCCGTCGTGCTCGGCCTGCACAAACTGATGCCGGGCGCGACGATCAACGAAACCAGCTATGTCCTGGCCGGGATGGGCGCCGTCGCCGCCGGCGTGGTTGGCGCGCCGCTCACGATGATCCTGCTGGTGCTCGAATCGACATCGGACTTCTCGGCGACGCTGGGGGTCACGGTGGCGGTCATCGTCTCGATCCTGGTGGTGCGCCACGGCTTTGGCTATTCGTTTGCAACCTGGCGCTTTCACCTGCGCGGGGTCGCGCTGCACAGCCCGCACGATATCGGCTGGCTGCACGATCTGCAGGTCGCCAATCTGATGCGGCGCGACTTCTCGGTGGTGCCGGCCGCCCTGCCGTTGCAGGAGCTGTGCCGCCAGTTCCCGCTCGACACGACGGTGCGGGTCTTCGTTGTCGACGACCAGGGCCGTTACCAGGGCAGCGTCGACCTGGTCGACGCGCATCGCAGGGCGTCGCGCGAAGGCGGCAGCGCGCTTGTGGCGCGCGATATCGCGTATGGCGCCGATCATTTCCTCACCCCGGGTCAGCCGGTGCGCGAGACGCTCGACCATTTCATCGCCTCGGCCGCCGAGACGCTGGCCGTTGTCGACAACCCGCGCGATCGGCGGGTCCAAGGGTACTTGAGCGAAGCCTTTGCGCTGCGCCGTTATTACCGCGAACTCGAAGCCCGGCATCGTGAAGAACTTGGCGATGACGAGTTGTTTAACCTGCATCACGCCGCATCCGACGATTGATTTTTGCTGAACATCTGGCCGTAACACTGTCGTTCGCGGCCAACCGTGCTATCTTTCGGGCATGGGGCGAGAGCGAATATTCACCGTGGGGCTGTTTGGTCTGAGCTTGGCCGCCGCGTCGACGGCCCTGGCCGACGATACGCCCGCGGCACGGATCGGCCGCGTCGCTGTGCTTTCCGGCGCGGTGCAGTACCGCTCTCCGGCAGGAGGCTGGTCGAGCGCGCTAGTCAACGAGCCGGTCGCTGCCGGGTTCGCGCTGCGCAGCCGACCGGACGCCAGCGCTGAACTCGCGATCGCCGACGCCCGGGTCGCGCTGGCCGGCAACGGCGAGCTGCAAATCGCGCGGCTCGACCGCGACGCGGCCGATCTGGTCCTGCCGCGAGGTCGCATTTTCGTCCATCTCGGCGGGTCCGGGGCGGCAGCGAGCGTCGAGATCGACCTACCGAACGGCGGTGTCTGGCTCGCCGTGCCGGGCGACTATGCGATTTCCGCCGGCGACGCGCAGACCCCGGCGCGGGTCGAGGTGTTCGCCGGCAGCGCCGCGCTCGGCGGTGGGCTCGGCACCGATGTTCTGACCGCCGCCCCGCCCGACGATGTCGAGGCGCTCGCTCGAACCGAGACCGGCGCGGCCGAACCGGCGGGGCCGCTGCCGCCGGAGGTGACGGGCGACGACCGCCTCGCGGCCAACGGCAAGTGGGAAAACGACGACACATTCGGCAGCGTCTGGTACCCGCGGGACCTCCCGGACAATTGGGCACCCTACCGCTACGGCCGCTGGCGCTACCTGCCGCCCTGGGGGTGGACGTGGATCGACGACGCGGAGTGGGGGTTCGCGCCGTCGCATTACGGCGCTTGGGAGCGCATCAACGACCGCTGGGCCTGGGTGCCGGGCTCGAACAATCCGGCGTTCACCCCGGCCGCGGTCGCCTTTATCGGAACGCCGGGGATCGGCCTGAGCCGGCCGGGAAACGACGGCGCCGCCGTCGCGTGGTTCCCGCTGGCACCGGGCGAGGCGGTCGACGACGGCAGCGACCCGCACTACCGCAATCGGCGCTCGGCCAGCGTGGTGCCGCGCGCGGTCTTCGCCGCCGGGCAGCCGGTGCAGTCGTCGCTGCTGGACCTGCCCGAACGCCGGCTCGACGACGCGCCCGTCGTCACCGGCGCGCTCGGCATCGCGCCGAGCGCCGAAGGCGGCTCCGGGTTTGTCGCGGCGGCGGCGCCGTCCCCGGTTGCGCAGGATGCGCGCGTTGTCTCGGTTCCGCTCGTCGTCAAGCCGGCGGCGGCCACGGCGACGAGCTCGGCCCGACACAAGCTGGTTTTTGCGCGGCTGATCCACAACGTGCTGGCCCACGCCGCGCGGGCGTCGTCGCACCGGCCCCATGCGGTCAGGCTGGCCCTCGCCCGGCCGCGCGCCGCGCCATCGACGAGCGCGGTGCATTCGCCGCATAATCGCCGACACCTCGCCGCCGCCCGGCGCGGAGGGGTGCAATAACAAGCGCGAGGGCGTCTGCCCGATGATCGATTTTCGCAGTGACAATACCGGGCGTGCGGCGCCCGAGATTCTCGACGCCCTCGTCGCCGCCAATCGCGGCACGGCGCTCGGCTACGGCGCCGACGACTGGACGGCGCGGTTGCAGGAGCGCTTTTCCGAGCTGTTCGAGACGCGGGTTCGGGTGTTCCCGGTGGCGACCGGCACCGCGGCCAACGCGCTGTCGCTCGCCGCGATCGCGCCGAGCTGGGGGGTCGTCTTCTGCAGCGCGGCTGCGCACATCAACACCGCCGAGGCCAACGCCGCGGGGTTTTTCGGCGGCGGCCTCAAGCTGGCGCCGGTTGCCGGGCCGCACGGCAAGGTCGAGGCCGAGGCGCTGGCCCAGACCCTCGCCGGGTTTCCGCCCGGCCAGTTGCATCGCGGCCAGCCGGCGGCGGTCAGCCTGACGCAGGCGAGCGATCTCGGCGCGGTCTACCGGCTCGACGAGGTGCGCGCGGTCGCCGACATCGCCCGCGCCCATGGGCTCAGGCTGCACATGGACGGCGCGCGGTTCGCCAATTCGCTGGCGCGCCTGCAATGCAGCCCGGCCGAGCTGTCCTGGCGCTCGGGGATCGACATCTTGTCGTTCGGCGCGACCAAGAACGGCGGCGCGCTGTGCGATGCGATCGTCGTGTTTTCCCCGGAAATCGCCGACGGGCTGGCTGTGCAGTTGCGCCGCGCCGGCCAGGTATGGTCGAAGATGCGCTTCGCCTCGGCGCAGCTGATGGCCTATGTCGAGAACGGCCTGTGGCTGCGCCTCGCCGCGGCCGCAAACCGCGCCGCTTCGCGTATCGCGGCGGGGATCGGCGGCGTCGCGGGCCTCAAGCTCCTGGCCCCGGTCGAGGCCAACGAGATTTTCCTGGAAATGCCGCCCGAAGCGATGGACGCGCTGGAGGGCGACGGGTTCGCGTTCTACCGGCGCAGCGCGACGCTGGCCCGTTTCGTCTGCCGCTTCGATGTGACCGACGACGAGGCGGACGCGCTGGTCGGCGCGCTGACGCGGCATTGCGCGATGCCGGCAAGAGCGGCGGAGTAGCTACTCCGCCGCCTCGCTTTCGGGCGGCAGCATGCCGAGCGCGCGCCGGTAGATGTCGAGCAGCGTCTCCTGCTCGTCGAGATCGTCCTTGTCCATACGCCGCAAGCGGACCACCTGGCGCATGATCTTGGTGTCGAAGCCGGCGCCCTTGGCCTCGGCATAGACCTCCTTGAGGTCGGCGCCGAGCGCGCGGCGCTCCTCTTCCAGCCGCTCGATCCGCTCGACAAAGCTCTTCAGCCGGTCGCCGGCGATTCCCCCGATATCGGCCATGGCGCTCGCTAGTGCTTGTGCTGTTGCGCGGCGAAGGCGGCCTTCTGCTCCGCGCTCGCCTCCTTCTGGTATTTCTTGCGCCACTCGTCATAGGGCATGCCGTAGACGATCTCACGCGCCTGCGGGTCGCTGAGCTCGACGCCGCTTTCTTCGGCCGCGGCGCGGTACCATTTCGACAGGCAGTTGCGGCAGAACCCGGCGAGGTTCATCAGGTCGATGTTCTGCACGTCGGTGCGCTCGCGCAGATGCGCGACGAGCGCGCGGAACGTCGCGGCTTCGAGTTCGATGCGGGTCTTGTCGTCCATGTCGAACACCTCCAATGCTGCGCCTTATGTAGCACCGAACGCGCTCAATGGAAGCGCGGCTTGACCTCCTCGCAAAGCAGCTGGAGCGCCCGCATCACGCCGTCATGCGGGATTTTTCCGCCGCAATTGAGCTCGGCGAGGATGCCGTCGAGCCCGAGTTCCTCCTCGACCTCGCGCAGCCGCGCCGCGAAGCTGTCCGGCGTCCCGCAGATGACCTGCGTCGCGAGCGCCTCGTCGAAGGTCAGCGCCTCCAGCCGCTCGACCCGCTTCAAACGCTGCACCGCGACCTCGCCGCCGGCGCGGCGCGCCGAATCGCGGCCCAACTCGGCCTGGTAGCGGAAGAAGCTCATCAGGCTCTCTTCCAATTCGGCGCGGGCGCGGGCGTCGCTGTCGGCGAGATAGGCCGGGACGCGCAGGTAGACCTTGCCGCGGCCGGGGTGTCCCGCCTCGCGGTAAGCGGCGCGATAAGCCTCGATATAGGGCACCAGCTGCTTGAACGGGCCCTGCCGCACCGCGACGAAGACCGGGAAGCCGAGCCTGCCGATCGCCGGGAAGGTCTCCGGCGTCGCACCCGCCATGCGCAGCTCGGGATAGGGCTTCTGGTAGGGTTTGGGCGACAGCGCGACGTCGTCGAAGCTGTGATACTTGCCACGATACGAGAAGCGCGGCTCGGTCCATGCGAGGCGCATGATCTCGAGCGTCTCGGCGAAGCGCTCGCGGCTCTCGGCGTAGGAAATGCCGTATTCCTCATAGGTGCGCACCACGCCGCTGCGGCCGATGCCGTAGATCAGGCGCCCGCGGCTCACCTGATCGACCGTCGCCGCCTCCTCGGCCAGGCGCAGCGGGTGCGACAGCGGCAGCACCTGCACGGCAATGCCGATCCGCACCCGCTCGGTGGCGGCGGCAATCGCGCTCGCCACCATCATCGGCGCCGACAGCACCGAGCGCTCGGGCGCGCCGTGCAGTTCGGCAAGCCAGACCGCGTCGAGGCCCTGGCGGTCCGCCGCGGCAACCTCGCTCAGCGCCTGGTCGAACGCGGCCGCCTCGCCTTGCCCGACCGGCGGGAACTCCATGAACGTGCCGAATTCCATCGCGGTATCTCCCGTGCCCGGGCGCATCGCGCGCCGGCTGAACCTGCTCTCCTAACCTCAACACGGGCGCGGGCACGGGTGCAAGCCTGTCGCCGGCAGAAAACTATACGAAACGGTTGCGTTGCGCCGGACGCGGAATTACTGTGGCGTGGTTCACGCTATTCGACAATTTCGCAGCCCCTTCAAGGAGGCCGGACGATGACCCGTCTGCGTATCGCTGCCACCTCGCTTGTGCTGGCGGGCCTGCTGGCGCTGCTGCCGCTGGCTCCGGCCGAGGCGCATCACTGGCGCGGGCCGTTTTTCCTGTGGCCGTTCGCGGCGGCCGCCGCCGTGGTCGGGACCGCCGCCGCGGTCGCCACCGCGCCGCTCTACGCGGTGGCGCCGCCCTATTATCCGCCGCCGGCCTATGCGCCGCCGCCGGCCTACTACGCGCCGCCGCCGGGATACTACTACCCGGGCTATTACTACAACCGCTGATCGGCGCTGGCGCCGCCCTCGGGCGCGCCGCTAAGATGCGGCGAACCAACCGAAAGGAGGCGCCGCGATGCGGGTCCACAACCTTTACACCGACGCGAACGGCCAGTCGCATTTCCGCGACATCGAGGTCGAGTGGGTCGAGGAAGGCCGCGCCGGCAAGCTGTCGAAGCGCCTGCCGGCGACCGGCATCATCTTCCGCGAGGTGCAGCCCGACTACGATCTCGACTGGCACCCGGCGCCGCGCCGCCAGTACATCATCAACCTCGACGCCGGGGTGAAGATCACCGCGAGCGACGGCGAGGCGCGCATCATCAAGGCCGGCGAGGTGATCTTGGTCGAGGACACGACCGGAAAGGGCCATCTGTCGCAGGCCGTCGACGGGAAGATCCGCAACTGCATCTTTGTGCCCGTCGAGTAGCGCGCGTCACATCCCCAGGATCGATCCCGTCGTCGCGCGCGGGTCGCGGCGCGGCCAGCGGCCGGCCTCGACTTGGTGAAAGAACTCGTCGCACAGTCGGTTGAAGAGATCGGGCTCTTCGAGGTTGAGCGCGTGCCCGGTGTTGGGCAGCACGACGAGCGCCGCGCTTTTGATGTGCCGCTTCATCAACAGGCCCGGTTCGAGGCACGGGTCGTCCTCGTCGCCGGTCGCGACCAGCGTCGGCACGTCGAGGGCCTGCATCCTGTCGACGAGGTCCCATAGCGAAGGGCGCCGCGCCTGGACGCCGCGCATCGTGTTGGCCGAGCCCAGGGTCGAATGCTCCGCGAGCTGGGTGAGGAACTCGGCGTAGCCGCGCGGGTCCTTGTTCTGCAGCTGCACCCGGGTCGGACCGGCGCCGTAGGTCTTCGACACCTCCGCCATGCCCTTCGCGGCGATCTGCGCGGCGGTGCGCGAGGTCTCGTCGTGGAACTGCCGGCGCTTGCCGGGCTCGGCGCCATAGCCGCAGCCGGCGACGACCAGCGACAGCGCGCGCTCGGGATAGGCAAAGCCGAAATGCAGCGTCGCGAACCCGCCCATCGAGATGCCGACGACGTGCGCCTTCTCGATCTTCAGCCCGTCGAGCACGGCGCGGATGTCGTCGCGCGCGCGCTCCTGCGAGTAGCGCTCGAAATCCTCGGGCACGTCGGAAGGCGGGTAGCCGCGCGCGTTGTAGGCGACGCAGCGATAGCGCCGCGCGAAATAGCGCAGCTGCGGTTCGTAGCTGCGGATGTCGCCGGCAAATTCGTGGACGAACACGACCGGGGTGCCGCTGCCGGTCTCCTCGTAATAGAGCCGGATGCCGTCGTCGGTTGTCAGATGCGCCATCTGTCGGTCTCCCGGTTCGGGGGTTGATCCTGTCTCATTGCGGCAACGCCTCGCCGCGCCGCGGCAGCCGTGCCGGAGCATCGGCGGAGTGCTGATCGGCGGACGGGCCGACATCGACCGGCGGCAGGGCGACGACCGGCGAATCGATATTGCCGGGAGCGGGCGGATGGTCCGTGGCGGGCGCCGCCGGGCTGGCGGCGAGCGGGTCGGCCGGCACCGCCGGCGAACGCGGCGCGGTCGCGGCCGCAGCCGCAGCCGTCGTCGGGCCGGGCTTGATCGGCGGCGCGCCGCGATCGACGAGCTGCATGACGCCGTTGCCGGCGGCGATCGCGACGTTGTAGGCGATGTCGCCCCACGGGCCATCGAGCCGGCCGCGCGGCAGGTCGTTTTCCTGCGCCACGGTGCCGACCTCGCCGCCGTCGGCGCGCACGACGTGCCAGACGATCTTGACATGCTGCAGGTTGGCCTTCGGCTCGACCGTCACCCGGGCGTCGACATCGAGGTCCGGCTTGCCGCTCGCCGGATCGACGAGATCGAGATCGGCGTGCTTCAGCACCGCGCTCATCGAATTCGCCAGCGACGTGTCGCCGTCGCCCGGCGCGCCGTCGATCTTGCGCACCGCCACGCGAACCCTGCCGCTCGCCTGCTGCTCCTTGGGGGTCGCCTCGGTCACCAGCGAGGCCAGCACGTCGGCGCTCGCCGCCGCGAGTTGCCCGACCGCAGTGTCGGCGCCCTCCTGCCAGTCGCGCGCAGACGCCGAGACCCGGTTGCTGTGCTGCTCGACGACGCGCCCCTGGGCGTCGCGCAACTGCCAGAAGACCGTGACGCTGGCCTTCCCCGCTTGCGGCGGTCCCTCCTCGATGCGGCCCTCGAGCGTATAGCTGGCATGGCTCGTCGTCATGTCGCTGGCGGTGACGTCGTGCTTCAGGAGCTCGCTCGCGACCGCACCGCTCAGCTTTGCGGCGGTGGCGCGCGGTTCGCCCTGGATCGAGGCGATCGCGATGCTGATGCTGTCGGGCACCGCCAGCAGCGCCGCTGGCGGGCGGTCGGCGGCGAACGGGTGCGGCAGCGGCTGGCAGCCGGCGAGTGCGGCAAGACCCCATCCCGCCAGCGCTGCGCCGCACCGACCCGGGGTCACGACACGATCGCGCAGGTGACGAGCAGCCCCAACAGGCAGGCCGCGCCGAACATGATCAGATAGGGCATCTCAGGCGACCAGCGCGATCGCCGCAAGCGCGCGCCCGTAGTCGCGCTCGCCGGAAAGACAGGCGCGGCGATAGCTGAAGAAGCGCTGCGGGTCGGCGGCGGTGTCGCAATCCGCGCGCTCGACGGCGGCGAGGCCAAGCCGCGCCAGCCGGTGCGCGATATAGCCCGGAAGGTCGAAGCGGAAATGTCCGGGGCGCGCCGCCGGCACGAAAAAGCGGCCGCTGGCGCCGTCGATCTTGGCGAAACGCGGCGGGAACTCGGGGCCGACTTCATAGGAAGCCTGGCCGATGCACGGGCCGATCGCGGCGCGGATGCGCTCGACCCGGGCGCCGTGCGCGGCCATCGCCGCGACGGTCGCTTCCGCAACGCCGCCGAGCGCGCCGCGCCAACCGCCATGCGCCGCGCCGACGACGCCGGCTTCCGCGTCGGCGAAGAGGATCGGCGCGCAATCGGCCGCGAGCACGCCGAGCGCGATGCCGGCGCAGGTCGTCACCATACCGTCGGCCGACGGCGAAGCGTCGCGCCGCCACGGCGCGTCGACGCTGACGACGGTGGCGCTGTGCACCTGCCGGCAGGTGACGAGGCGCTCGGCCGGAACGCCCAGCCGGTGGCACGCGATGGCCCGGTTGGTCGCCACCGCATCGGGGTCGTCGCCCGAGCCGAAGCCGCAATTGAGCGAGGCGAAGAGGCCGCGGCTGACCCCGCCTTCGCGCGTGAAAAACGCGTGCCGGACCGCGTCGTCGCCGGAAAGCACATCGAGGGTGATCATCCGCGAGCCGTGGTTGCGCCGTCGCCGAACCCTTCCGGCGGCGGCAGGTTGGGCGAGGTCACCGCCAGCACCTTGAAGAGGGTGCCCATCTCTTCCGGATCGATCAAGCGCCTGTACCCGGCATCGAGCCCCGCGCGCTGCGCCGGAGTCGCGCGATGGCGCAGCAGCGCATGGCGCTCGGCCGCGCCGAGGCGCAGCAGGAAATCGCGCTGCGTCACCGGGCCATGGACCGCGGCGCCGGCCGCGCGGGCGGCTTCGGCAAAAGCGGCGAAATCGACATGCGCCGAAAGGTCGGCATCGCCCGGGCACTCCAGGATGCCGGCGGCGCGGTGCCGGCCGACCGCCGCGAGAGTCGCACCCGGCGAGCCGTCCGCGTAGCCGTAGTCGATGAACCAGGCGGCGCCGGGCTGCCGCACCAATCGCTCGGCGAGCACGGCGGCGAGCGTCGTTGCGGCGGGGCACAGCTCGACGATCGCGCCGGCGGCGGCGTCGCGCCGCGCCTCCGGCACCAGCAGGCTGAGCGCCTGACCCTCGGCGCCGTCGACCAGGCAGAGGCGGCCCGCTTCATCGGCCGCGACCATCCGCTCCGCCCATCCGGCGCGGCCGCGCACCAGCTGGCGGATCGGCAACGCATCGAGGAATTCGTTGGCGACGAGGAGCAGCGGACCGTCCGGCACGTCGTCCAGCGTGTCGACCCAGGTCGGGTTGAACTCTGCAAGGCGCTGGTGCTGCTCGCGGCGCAGGATCGGGCTTGCCTCGACCAACGCCAGCCGCACGGCCGCGCGGAAGCCGGGCGCGGTCGCTGCGGCGCGCAGCAGGTCGCTCATCAGCGTGCCGCGCCCCGGCCCGAGCTCGGCGAGGACGACCGGAGCGGGCCGGCCCATCCGCGCCCAGCACTCGGCACAGCTCGCGCCGACGATTTCGCCGAAGATCTGGCTGACCTCCGGCGCGGTGACGAAGTCGCCGGCCGCGCCAAGCGGTTGGCGGTTTGCGTAGTAGCCGGCTTCCGGGTCGTGCAGCGCCACCGCCATGAAGGCTGCGACGGTCATCGGCCCGTGCGCGCGGATGTGGCGTGCAAGCCGGGTCGCGAGCGCGGGCTGCGTCATGGCGCGGCGGCCGATGCGGCGGGCGCGCGGCGCGCCCACCAGATCAAGGCAAGACCGGCGACGAGCACCGGGATCGACAAGAGCTGGCCCATCGTGACGCCGAACGGGCCGATGGAGAACAGGAAGCCGAGCTGCGGGTCGGGCTGGCGGAACAGCTCGCCCGCCATGCGCGCCACCGCGTAGCCGGCGAGGAAGATCCCGGTCTCGAGGCCAGGTTGCCGGCGCGCGCCGCGCTGCTCGGCGACGAGCAGCACGAGGAAGAGCGCGATGCCCTCGCACGCCGCCTCGTAAAGCTCGCTCGGGTGCCGCGGGCAATTGAGGCCGGCGCTGCCGTCGGCGAAGGTCAGGCTTTGGCAGAGGCCGCGCAGCGCGGCCGGCACCTGGTCTGCCGGCATCGCGCCGGATGGGTAGACGATCGCCCAGGAAACGTCGGTGATGCGGCCATAGAGTTCGCCGTTGATGAAATTGGCGATGCGCCCGAAGAACAGGCCGATCGGCACCGCCTCGATGACGATGTCGCCGAGCGCGAGAATCGACAGCCCGCGCTGCCGGGCGAAGAGGACGATCGCCACGGTCACGCCGATCGCGCCGCCGTGGAACGACATCCCGCCGCGCCAGAGATAGAGCGCCTGCACGGGATGCTCGGCGTAATAGGCGAAATTGTAGAACAGGACATAGCCGATGCGCCCGCCGAGGACGACGCCGAGCGTCGCCCAGACGAGGAAGTCGTCGATCTCGCGGGGGGCGACGAGGTTGGGTTGCCGGCCGGCCAGGATCAGGCAATAGCGCCAGCCGATCACCAACCCGACGATGTAGGCAAGCGCATACCAGCGAACCGCGAAGGGCCCCAATGAGATCGCGACCGGGTCGATCGCCGGAAACGGGATCACGAACAGCGGCATCGGTCGTGCTTATAGGCGCGGTGTCACCCGCGGCCAAGCGGCGGGCGCGGCTGCAAAGCGTCGCGGATAACGGCTAGCCGGCCGGCGGAGGCTGGGTCTCGGGGTTGCCTGGCAGCACGTGGTAGCCCGGCGGCCATGTATCGTAGAAGCCCGGGACGACCGCCGCGGTCGGAACCACAATGGGCTTGTAGTCGGCGACCGGCGCCGCGGTCGCTGCCCCGACCGCCGCGCCCAGCGCGCCGCCGGCCTCGACGCCGACCACCGCCCCGATCCCGGGATCGATGGCAAAGGTCGCGCCGAGCCCGGTGCCGAGCGCGGCGCCCAGCACCGCGCCGGCGGCGGCCCGCTCGGCGGCGTCCTCGGGGTCGACCGGATGGACGCAAGCCGCCAGAGCCGTCGTCGCGACCGCCATCGCCGCCAGTGCCGCGAACCGCATTTCCGAATCCCCTTTCGGCCCGATCGCGTGTCCAAACCCTTGTGGCGTGGTGGGCGCGACTGGGATTGAACCAGTGACCCCTACGATGTCAACGTAGTGCTCTCCCGCTGAGCTACGCGCCCGTCGCCATGCCAATGGGATTCGGCCGGACCGAGGCCGAGGATTTAGCCGAAAGCCGGCCGAGGGGCAAGCGACCGGCGTGGGTCGTGTCGAGAGCATCGACCGCGCCGGCAGCCACTCGCACCGACGCTCGGGGCGAATCTCGTGCGCCGTCCCGTGGAGGCGCTTCCTACCACCGCATCGGCTGGCGGCAGACCGAATACCACAGCCCCAGATTTTCCTGCTTCCAGTGCTCGTCAGCGCAGTCCTTTTTGAGGACCTCTTCGGACGACATCGCCGGGCCGGCGGCGACCGGCGGCGCTTCGTCCTTGCTTCCGAACCAGCCGCATCCGGCGAGAGCCAGCACTCCCGCCAGCGCCAGGTAACGCAGCCTCACGACCCCCCTCCACCTCCCGTTCCGGCCCGCATAGTACCGCGGGTCTCGGCGCCGGTCAGCCGGCGGATCGGCGCATCGGCCGATCAGCGGATCTCGCCGACCGGGTTCATCCGCAGGATGCCCGGATCGGCGACGCTCTCGACCGCCTCCACCACCGTCTGCAGCGCAGCGAGGCTGCGCTGGAGCGTCGCCGCCGGCCCCACCGTGTCGTCCTCGTCCTCGTTGAGGAGCCGGCCGAAGAGCACCGCCGCGATCCCGCGCTCGCGCGGGAAGACGACGACGTCCAGCGGTGCGCCGGCCGGCAGGTTCGCCGCTTGCCGCGCGAGCTCCAGCGCCGTGTCGTAGCCGCCGAGCGCATCGACAAGCCCCCGCGCCTTGGCGTCCTCGCCGGTCCACACGCGGCCCTTGGCGGCCGCTTCGACCGCATCGGCGGCGAGGTGCCGGCCCGCAGCGACGTGGTCTTTGAACCCGCGATAGGTCTCGTCCAGCTCGTCCTCGAGCCGCTGCTTCGCCAGCGGCGAAAAATCCTGCGTGGCCGCGTACATGCCGGCATTGGCGCCGCGCTCGACGGCTTCGCCGGTGATGCCGAGCTTTTCCATCAGCCCGCCGAGGATGATCTTGCCGGCCAGCACGCCGATCGAGCCGGTCAGCGTCGCCGGCTCGGCGACGATCTTGTCGGCCGGTGCAGCGACGTAATAGCCGCCCGAGGCGGCGACGTCGCCCATCGAGACGATGACGGGCTTGCCGTGCTCGCGCGCCCGCACGACCTCGCGCCACATCGTTTCGGACGCGATTGCCGAGCCGCCCGGGCTGTCGATGCGGAAAACGATCGCTTTGACGTCCTTGTCGCGGACCGCCGCGGTGAAGGCGCGGGCGATCCGCCGCGCGGTGAACGCGGTGTCGGAGAGCGGGCCCGGCCCGCTGCTGGAGCGGGTGATCAGTCCGGTGCCGTAGATCAGCGCTATCTTCGTGCCCCTGTCGTGCGGGCGGCCGGCGGCGGCGAGGTAGCGCGCGATCGAGATGAGCCTTGCCCCGGCGCCGGCCTTGTCTTGCGCCCGCGCCTGGGCCTCGTCGCGGTAGGCGACGCGATCGATGAGGCCGGCCCGCTTCGCCGTGTCCGCGGTCAGCGGGGCCCGGTCGACAAGCGCGGCGACTTGGGCTTCGCTGAGCTTGCGGGCCTCGGCGATGCCGCGATCGATCTGTCCGGCCGTCGAGGTCAGCAGCGCCTCGACCTCCTCGCGCTGCGGGCCGGTCATCGTCGTCTCGGTGAGGCTGTTCATCGCCGTCTTGAATTCTTCGCGATGATCGAAATCGGTCGTGATTGCGAGTTTGTCGAGGAGCCCGCGGATGAACGGCGTCTCGCTGCGCAGGCCGATGATGCCGACCTCGCCCAGCGGCTGCAGCCAGATCTCGTCGCACGCGGTCGCGAGGTAATAGGGCCGCGTGCCGGGCGTGCCCTCGCCGAACGTGTCGGCATAGGCGATCGCGAATTTGCCCTTGGCGCGGAACGCGGCGATCGCGTCGCGCACCTGCTGCGTCTTGGCGAGCGCCAACTTGTCGTCGCCGAGCTGGATGTAGAGGCTCTTGACGCGGGGGTCGTCGGCCGCGCGGTCGAGCGCGTCGACAAAATCCCTGAGCGTCGTCTTCTGCCCGAACAGCAGGCGCGACATCGGATCGGGCTCCGCGCTGTCGGGAAGGTCGGCGGTGAGGTCGGCGGTCAGCACGATGTTGGCGGGAAGCTCGTTCGCCTTGCCGGCGAGCCGCATCGTGACGATCGCGATGCCGACGAACCCGACAAATCCGACGAGGAAGATGACGCCGAGGGTGACGAAGAGGCCGACAAGAAAACGGCGCATGGCGGTTCCGATCTGCGGTGCGGTGCGGCTCCTTTTACCGCAATCGCGCCGCCGACTCAGCAGCCGGCGCTGCCGCCGCCGTCGCCGCCCCCGCCCGCATCGGAAAACCCGGCGTCGAAGCTGGCGAAGGCGCCGCTGTCGAAGCTGCTGAAATCGACCCCGCCGAAGTCGAGACCGCCGAAATCGAGACCG
>Ga0335078_10006187_pt1 | contig 17729 bp, 17 predicted proteins | sample Lox_Sample_32_FD_206711 | JGI IMG/M metagenome (GOLD analysis project Ga0335078, IMG submission 206711) | Soil microbial communities from Loxahatchee National Wildlife Refuge, Florida, United States - Lox_Sample_3.2 | ecosystem: Environmental > Terrestrial > Soil > Wetlands | place: USA... | reverse complement strand
GCAAGTTTACCCGCCGTCGCCGGCTCAGCGGCCGTAGCGGCGGGGGGACTCTCTGCGTTTGCGCCATCCGCCGATGCCGAGACCGTCCATTTTAAGGGGCAATCCGGATTCGGAGGCGGCAACCCGTTCCGCTGCGAAGCCGACATTCGCGATTGTGACATCGACGGCGAAATTCCCCTGAATATTGATGGCGCGTTTTATCGCGTTGGCCCCGACTGGCAGTACCCAGCGCCGAAAGGCATTCCTTTCGACGGCGAAGGCCACGTCAGCATGTTCCGCATCAAGGATGGCCACGTCGACTTCCGCTCGCGTTATGCGCGCACGCAGCGATACAAGGCGCAGGCCGCTGCGCGCAAGCGGCTCTTCAACGTCTATCGAAATCCGTTTGAAGATGATCCCACTGTGAAGGGCAAGAATATCAGCCGCGGCACGGCGAACACGCACGTCGTCTATCACCACGGCCTGCTCTTCGCGCTGAAAGAAGATAGTCCGCCGGTGGCCATGAATCCGACCACGCTTGAAACGGTCGACGATTACTACACGTTCGGCGGCGGCTTTCACAGCCTCACGCACACGGCCCATCCGAAATTCGATCTCGCCACCGGCGAAATGATTTCCTATGGCTATGAAGCCAAGGGCCTCGACACGGACGACGTCTACGTTTTTTCTGCGAACGCACAAGGCCACATCACGTGGGAGTGCTGGATCAAAGTCCCGTACGTCGGGATGATTCACGATTTTGCGGTCACCCAGAAATACATAGCGTTTCTGATTCTGCCGATGGCGACTAATGTCGAACGCATGAAGCAGGGTCAGGTTCACTTCGCGTGGGATTCCACTCTGCCCACCTGGTTCGGCGTTCTCGAACGCGGCGGCGATGGCAAGGACATCCGCTGGTTCAAGGGCCCGGAGCGATGCGCGACGCATGTCATGGGCGCCTTCAACGACGGCAACAAAATCTACGTCGATATGGACATGGCGCTGAAAAATCAGTTCCCGTTTTTCCCGAATCTCCATGGCGAGCCATTCGATCCCAAAGCCGCTTCCGGAACGGTGCATCGCCTGTCAGTCGATCTTTCCGACAAAACGCCGCGCGATTACGGGATGGAGGAGCTCTATCCGCAGTCTGGCGCGCTGCCGCGGCAGGATGACCGGTATCAGACGATCCCCTACAAGATCGGCTTCATGCCGACGACCGATCCCACGCGGCCGCTGAACCCGAAGCTCGGCAACGTCGCGTTCCGCCCGACCAACACCTACACGATGTTCGATCATTCGACGCGCAAGACGCAGCAGTTCTGGATCGGCGACGACTCGAGCCTTCAGGAATGCTGTTTCGTGCCGCGCAGTAAGAACGCGGCCGAAGGCGATGGTTACCTAGTCGGCATCGCGAATCGCATGCTCGAAGATGGGCGGTCGGATTTGATCATCGTCGATACGCAGCACATGGACGATAAGCCGGTCGCCGTCGTCCACCTGCCGTTCCGTAGCTACAGTCAGGTGCACGGCTGGTGGGTCTCCGGCCCCGATCTGCCGAAGGTCTGAACGACCACTGAAGTTGTCATTCCGAGCGAAGTGGCCGGAGTGAATTTCATTCGCGACGCTCCTGCGGCGCGTCCGGCCACGTAGTCGAGGAATCTCTCTTCAGCCCGCACAAAACTTAATCCGCACTTCCTTGCGTAGAACTGAGTGCCCAGGGCAGTCCTGCGATCTCACTGATGAGTAGCAATACCACATGCGGTCCGAGCGCGCGAGATTCCGAGTCGGCTTCGATTTTTTCATCCACGATGGCGCTTATCTGGGCGATCGCTATCGCGAAATTTCTCTTTCATCTCTACTTCAACAGTCGCTACGGCTATTTTCGTGACGAATTCGATTACATCGCTTGCGGCAATCATCTCGCATGGGGCTACGTCGACCAGCCTCCTCTGATTCCCCTCATCGCGCGCGCCACGCTCGCGATTCTCGGCGACTCTCTGCGCGCCGTGCGCTTCGTCCCCACGCTGGCATCATCGCTGCTGATCGTGCAGACAGCGCTCATCGCCCGTGAACTCGGCGGTCGCCGCTTTGCTCTTCTACTCAGCGGCATCACGATTCTCATCGCGCCGCAATATCTCTCGAATGCGGGCCTACTCACTACGAATTGCCTCGAACCGAATCTCTGGATGGGCTGCGCGTATTTCGCCATTCTTGCGATCAAGCGCGCAGAGCCGCGCTGCTGGCTTTGGTTTGGCGTCGTCGCTGGCATTGGCCTCGAAGAAAAATACACGATCGCCCTTTTTAGCTTCGGCATCGTCGTCGGCCTGCTTCTCACCGAAACTCGCCGCGTCTTCGTCGATAGATGGATTTGGCTCGGCGGCATTGTGGCATTCCTCATATTTCTCCCGAATCTTCTCTGGAATATTCACTACCACTGGCCGTTTCTGCAGCTCATGCACAACATTCGCGCCGAGGGACGGGACGTCGTCCTCGGGCCCGTTCCGTATTTCGTTCAGCAGGCGATCCTTATTCACCCTCTGACGGCGCCGATTTGGCTCACAGGTCTCGTTGCGTTTTTCTTCTCGCAGCGCTTGCGGCCCTATCGCTTCCTTGGCTGGACCTATCTCGTCTGCTACAGTGTCCTATTCGTTCTTCACGGCAAGAACTATTACCTCGCGCCTGTGTATCCGATGTTGCTGGCTGCGGGCGCCGTGATGATCGAGTCTGCGCTCGATCGTCCCATCGGTGCCTGGTTCAAACCGGCCATCGCAATCCTTCTGCTGGCCGCCGGAGCGCATCTCGCCCCGATCACCGTGCCGGTTTTGTCGCCCGACCGCTTCCTCGCATACATGAAGACTCTGCCCTTCAAACTTCCGGTGATGGAGCATGCGCACGAACGCGCCGCGCTGCCGCAGTGGTACGCCGATCAATTCGGCTGGCAGGAAATCGTCGCAGAGGCGGCTATTGCTTGGAAAGAGATTCCTGCCGCGGATCGCGCGGGCTGCGCCATCTTCGCGCAGGATTACGGCCAAGCTGGGGCCATCGATTTTCTGGGGCGTCGCTATGGCTTGCCGCCTGCTCTGAGCGGTCACCAAACGTATTGGCTTTGGGGGCCGGGCAGCTACTCGGGCAATTGCTTGATCGTACTCGGTGATCGTCGCGCGCGCCTCGAGCAACTCTTCGCCAGCGTGCAGTACGTCGGCGATTCCGAAGATAATCCCTACGCGCTCGAAACCGGAATCGCCGTTTGGATTTGCCGCGGACCCAATTTCGGCACGCTCGCCCAAATTTGGCCCCAGCTAAAGAAATGGCGCTAGTGAATCGCCGGGTCATATGGCTGTGGTCAGATTTCGGAAACCGGACGCGGCGCGAGCCGTCCATTAGCATTGGCGATCGCCGCTCATCATCTCAATCCTGTCGCTGCGCTGAAGTCTCGTTGCGGCTTCAGATTGCTTTTGATATAGATGCGGCGCACCAATCGCACCAAACCACAGGGGGGTCGGGGGGGATATGATCTGCGCGAGGAAATCCACAGCAATCTTGTTGTCCGCTTTCATGCTTAGTGTTCTGGCGGTGAAGTCTGCTTCCGCGCGGCCGGCGCCGGCAAAGGGTCGCGATTGCGATCGCGCTTGCCTCAACGGTTTCGTCGATCAATATACGGCGGCCGTTGCCGCGCACGATCCGTCGAAATTGCCGACCACATCGAACGTGCGCTACAGCGAGAACAACGTCGAAATGCCGCTCGGCGAGGGATTGTGGCAAACCTCAGACGGATGGGGCTCGTACAAGGTTTATGTCGACGATCCGCAAGCGGGCGAGGTCGGATTTCTCGGCGTGGCCAACGAAGATGGTCATCTATCTTGTTTCGCCGCCCGGCTAAAAGTCGTCGATCACAAAGTTTCTGAAATCGAAGTGATCGCCGCGCGCCCGGACAATCCGGGTCCGCGAGGCGCCGGGCCCATGACGGGCGGCCCTGAAAATCTCCAAGACAAGCCGCTCTTTTCCGAGGACGAGCCCACTGATCAGCGTGTCTCGCGCGACAAGCTCATTCAGCTCGCGAGCGGCTACTTCGATACGATTCAGCTCAACACTGGCAAGATCTATACGACCTTCGATCCCGATTGCCAGCGCATGGAAAATGGTTCGATCACTGCCAACAACCCGAACGCCACGAACCCGGTTGCGAAAATGGGATGCCAGGCCCAGCTCGAAACCGGTTTGCTCAAGATCGTTACGCGCGCCCGCGACCGCCGCTACGTTGTGGATGAACAGCGCCAGATGGTTCTCGTTTCGACGTTTTTCGATCACAACGGCACGGTGCGCAAGAATCAGTTGGTCGATGGCAGCGTTCGCGAAATCGGGCCACCGTTCGATCGGCCATTTTCGTTCGTGATCTTGGAGCTTTTCAAAATCAAGGACGGAAAGATTCGCCAGATTGAAGCCGTACTCACATCGGTCCCGTATTACATGCCCAGTCCCTGGGTCGAGTACGCGAAGAAATAGAGGCGAGACTGCGATGCGCTCGAAGTACAGACGACTCAACTTTGCGGCCGTGCTCGTTTTCGCGGTTCTCGCGCCGATTGCGGCGCGCGCGCAAGCAGCCCCGCCGCCCGCCGACTACGATCCCAATTTCAACTACGATTGTGATCGAGGCTGTCTCAATTCTTTCGCCGACGAATTTCTGGCCGCGCTCGTCGCGCACGATCCGTCTCATCTTCCGCTCGGCAGGGAAGCGCGATACACCGAAAACGGCCAAACGCTGAAGCTCGGCGACGGCTTCTGGGGCACTGCGAGCGCCCTTCCGAATTACAAAATCTACGCCGACGATCCGCAGGCTGGGCAGGTGGTGTTCCTGGGCGTGATGCAAGAGAACGGCGTGCCGGTGATTTTCTGCTCGCGCCTGAAGGTCGAATTGCACCGGATCACGGAGATGGAAGTCATCCTTTCGCGGAAGGAACCCGGCAGCCTCGCGCGGCCGGAGAACTTGGTCACTCCGAACCCGATCTTCGCGGAAACGGTGGCGCCCGCGCAGCGCCGCTCGCGCGCAAACATGATTGCCATCGCGAATAGCTATTTCAACGCGATCGAAAAAGGCCACGCCTCGTTCGTGCCGTTCGATACCAACTGCAATCGCATCGAGTCCGGCGTGCAGACCACCAACAATACAGCGCTGGCAACACAGCCCGATTCAGTCCTCGGCATGGGCTGCGCCGATCAGATCAAGACGCGGAATTTTCAGCCGGACACGTTGATTCGCGACCGGCGCTTCGCCGTCGTCGACGAAGAGCGCGGGCTCGTCTTCGTTCTCGGGTTTTTCGATCACGATGCGCAGCTTCGGTCGTATCAACTGGCCGACGGCCGCACGGTGAAGCAGACGCGCACCGCCCCCTGGACCTGGGAAATCGCGGAAATTTTCAAGATTCAGGACGGGAAAATCATGCGCGTCGAAGCGCTCGTGAATCCCGCACCCTACGGCATGAAAGCGGGCTGGTAATCGCAGGTAGAGCTTACTTCGTAAATCCGATCCAGCGTCCGAACGCCACGACGCCGATCCACAGTACGATTCCGACGGCTCCCGCAATCTTGGCGCTCGCGGGAACGCGAGCCCCCCGGTCCGCCTCCGCAACGCGCCGGTACGTGCGCAGCTCAAAAAGCCCCGCGTTGACTCCGATGATCGCGAGAAGCAGCATCTTCATGCGAAACGGGAAATTCACGTAATACTTGGTCGCCGCCGAACTGAACAGGAGAGCTCCCGCCACCACTGCGACCGCAAACGCGCCCCACGTCCACGGCAACACTTCTTCGTGCACTTCGCGGATGCTGCGATCTTTCGAGGCCACGCCGAGCAGGCGCAGATCCAGCATCGTCACCGAGCCGACCACGATCACGATCGCGAGCACGTGAATCGTTTCGACCGTCGGAAAAAGCCAAGTCGATTGGCGAATGGCCGTCGCGACTCGCGTTCCCTCGATCCATGCGCAGATTTCCGGCAAAAGCATCATGCGACGTGATTCTCCTGCGAGAAAGACCAGAGAACGCCCTGTTGATTAGTAGTATGCAATCCAACGCCCTGCCGTCACGATCCCAACCCACAGCAGCAGGGAAGCGACGCCCGCAATCGCAGCAACTGCTCTGCGCTTGTCCCAATAGCTCTCGTCTTTTTTGGTTTTGCGCTGGACGATGAACGTAATCACGATGACGGCGACCAGCAAGCACATCTTTGTGCGGAAGTAGGGATTCAGGAGTTCGCGCGTCGGCTCGCCGATGGTGAGAATGGTTCCGGTGATCAGCAGAATCGGCAGCGTCCACCACACCCACGGCACAAACCGGTTCACCAACCGCGAAACCGGTTGGCGCTTCGCCACGCCAATCAGGCGCAGATCGAGCATGGCCATCGATGCCATCACAATCGACACACACAAAATGTGCACGGTCTGAACCGCGGGAATAATCCACATCACGGTTTGAATGGTGAGGCTGACGGACGTGTTCGACAGCCAGTCGCAGAACTGCTCAATCATTCCTGATTCCACCCCCGCTGCGCCCGAAATACTACCCTGTTGCGCTGCCCCTGTCGAACGGAATACACGGTGACTCCGTCGTTGACGCAAGCCGCGAAGATTCGTACAGTGACGGTCCTACAAGGATTGGTTCTCTTCAACCTGGGGGTGGTGAAATGACGAACTCGAGATTCACTTTGGCCGCCGGGCTGGCTTGCGCGCTCAGCTTCGCGACATTTTCGGCGCCGCGCGCTGCCGCGCAGCAGTCACAGGATCAAGCCCAGAAGGATATTCCCGCGATCCCGGAAGGCGCACTCGCACCGGACAATCTCGCCAAGCCGCGTCCGAAGCCGCCGTTCAACTTGACTGGCACGTGGACGGTCGATCTCAGCGCGGGCTTCAGCTCCTTCATGTTTGGCCCGCCCTATCCGAAATTCAAGCCCGAGGCGCAGGCCGCTTTCGACGAATCGAAAAAATACGCCGCCGAGCACAAGCCGTATCGCGACGACATCGGCCACTGTTATCCCGCAGGCCTGCCCATGTTGATGACGCGCGTGTGGCCCATCGCCATGATCCAGTTGCCGACTGCCATCTACATGGTCAGCGGATTCGAAAATGGCCTGCGCATCATTTATCTCGATGGCCGTCCACACACTGATCCCGATGTCGTCGTCCGCACCTACAACGGCGACTCCGTCGGGCATTGGGAAGGCGATACGCTGGTCGTCGACACGAATTCCATGGTCACGGATCATCACTGGATCGATAACGGCTTGCCGGTGAGCGATCAATTCCACGTGATCGAGCGGATGAAATTGCAGGATGGCGGCAAGCGGCTCGAGATTCAATACATCATGACCGACCCGAAAAATTGGGAAGGCGAGTGGACCAGCACAAAGCACTGGGTCCGCGTCGACGACACGGACATCACCGAAGTCGAGTGCACGCCGGATCTAAACGAGCACCTGCTCAGCACGCACTGACCCGCTTGCTGGGTTGGCCTAGTATTTTGGCGCTGCGCGATAGGCCGGATCGGTCAGCACGGATCCATCCGGCAGCGTCACCGAGAGAAAGCTTCCGCCCTTATCGCCATTTCGCAGCGGGTGAATCAGGATCGTGACTTTATCGCCCGGCTTCAGGCTCGTCGACTTCCAACCCATGCGTACGAGATTATTCGGGCTGTTGCACTCGACGCTCCAACGGTCCGTCCCGCCGCTCTCATTCGGCACATCGACCTGAATCCAACTGTGCGGATTCGTCCATTCGAATTGGACGATCGTGCCCGTAAGCGTCACCTGTTTGTCACGGTCAAACATTGCGGCGGAGTGATGCGCGGCCGCCGTTTTGGCGGCCATCAGCGCGATCAGACCCAGACACGCGAACATCGAAATCTTTTTCATCTCACTCCTCCGTTCTCCACCCATTCGAATTCTCGAAAATTCTACTGCTTCGGGATCGCACTTCGATGCCGGAATGCAGCCTCATCCAGCGTCGATCCATCCGGCAGCGTCAACGAAATAAAAAGTCCGCCTTTTTCGCCGCTCCGCAGCGGCCAGATCACGACCGAGATTTTGTCACCCGCCTTCACGCTGTCCGAGTGCCATCCCTGCCGCGACAAATTATTCGGGCTATTCAGTTCGATGCTCCACTTGTCCACGCCGCCGCTTTCGTTGGGCACATCGAGTTCGATCCAGCTGTGGGGATTGGTCCACTGAAATTCATGCACGGTGCCGACGAGCGTGGTCTCCTTCGCGCGGTCGAACATGGCGAAAGAGTGGTGCGCGAAAGCGGAGCTTGCCGCCAATAGAAGCAGGGCGCCCAGGCAGGCGCTCCATACCGCTTTCTTCATCAAACCACCCCCAAAATCTGGCCTAAAAGCCGGCCACCCAAACTCTAGCGCGGCCCGCATAAAGTACTATAATACGCTCCGTTTTTTGCAGTGAAGTTTTACGCGGCGTCGGTTTCGTTTCAACGGGTGGAAACGGAGAAAAGATGAAAACGTCCCTTGCGATATTTCTGGGTGCGTTCGCGGTCGCCGGATTTGTTTGGACTGCACAGGGGCAGGTCCCGGCAAACGATTCGAAGGCCACGCCAAGCGCAGCGTCGCCCTACAAACCGAACGGCCCGTATCCCGATTGGAGCGGCATCTGGGTGCTGAATTTTCCGCAACCGGGTGATGCTCCGGCGGAAGTTCCCTCCCTCACTCCGGCCGCGCAAGCTCAGTTGAAGATGTTCAACGCCGAGGACGCGAAAAACGTCGAGCCTGCCACCGACGCCGCGAACTGTCTTCCTCCCGGCATGCCAACGATCATGTTCATGCCCTACGATATCGAGCTTCTTTTTACGCCCGGGCGCGTGACGATTATTCAGGAAGCCTACATGCAGGTGCGGCGCGTCTTCATGGACGGTCGCCCACATCCCGCGAAACTCGACCCCACATTTAACGGCCACTCCATCGGTCACTGGGAGGGGGAAACGCTCGTGATCGATACCGCGGGCCTCGGCAAGAACACTCCCATCGGTTACAGTCGCCTGCGGCACGGGCCGAATCTGCATGTGGTCGAGCGCATTCGCCTAGTGAAGCTCGATCTCATGGAAGACCGCATGACGCTTACCGACCCCGATGTCCTCGCTGCGCCGTGGCACACCGTGCACACGTTCACGCGCCATCGCGAATGGGATCAAATGGAATACATCTGCGAAGAGAACAACCGCAACCAGATCGATAAAAGCGGCCAGGTCAAACCATTCTGAGCGGGGGAGTTTGTCTTTACTCCTTTTTCTCTTTCCGGCGGGCCTCCCAGCCCCATGGGACCGTCTTTGGCCCTATGGGGAGTTCTGTTCCTTCTCGATGGGGAAGTGTTGTTTCAGGCGACGGCTCATCGCGGAGAGTTGGCTTGAGATAATCACTGGCAGCATAACGATGACAATCAGGAGTGCTTCGACCTTCGCCACCGATTTTCTTCCGGCGTCCTGCGCCAGTCCCATCTTGCTGGGCTACGGAGGATCTTACCTCTGTGCGTGGTGGTCGAGGTTCAGCATACGCTTGGAATCGTCTTCGACGCAGGCCGGCGATTCGAGCAGCGGCTCAGTCGATGGCTTGATCAGCCGCGGCGCTTGCGTCCACGGCTGGGTCAACACATTCGGATCGTCGACAGTCACCTGATACGCGAGTTCGTCGCCAACTCTCCAAAATCTCTCGATCACGTGCATGGTCGGTGTGTGGAAATATCCGTTTTCGCCGAACCACGTGTCGTCCACGAAATTCGTCGCATCCACAACCAGCGTGTCGCCTTCCCAATGCCCAACCGAATCCCCGTTGTAAGAAGGATCGGCATCCGCGCGGTGGCCGCGGCCATCGGTGGGAACAATCCGGTAGGTATCGCCGGACATGTCTTCATAAAGGAAGATCATCTCGTTCGGCTGCTGAATGATTTGCCGCGGCGGACCCAGGCGGGGCACGCCCGGCCTGCCGCAGAAGAAGACGTTGTCGAGCTTCGCTTCGTTGTCGAAGAGATATTTCACTCTTCCTTGCAGCTCGGGCTTGTATGAAGGCGTGGGTTGAAACGGTTGTGATCCCGGCACCGGCACCTTCGCCGGCATGCGCCCGCTCAGGTCGATTTGCTTCACATTCGCCGAGCCGTTCGCTTCGCTGCGCTTCACGCCTCCGCCGGGCACGAGCACGGAGTATTGCCAAATTCCGCTCAAATCCGGATGCCCATCGAGCATCTGAACGCCCTTATCGGCCGCCGCATGGGCGTTCTGCTGCGAGTACGCGGGAACGGCCAGTAAAACTGTCGCTATCATTGCGCAAGCGATTTTGCATTTCATTTCCGCGGCTCCTTTCCTAGCGGGAATCGGGCGATCCCGGCGCGACCATCTCGAGCGAAGTCCCGTCCGCAAACGTAATCTTCTGCATGAATCCGTAAAGCGATCCATCTTTCGCGCGGTTTCCATCGACAGTCACGGTTTGTCCGATCGCATTCTTAAATTGGCTGCTGCTCACGCCCACGCGGCGCAGAAACGCGGGCGGCGCGCTCTCGAATTTCCAGTTTTCGACGCCGCTGCCGTCAGCTTTCTTGGCGTCAATGTAAATGGCGATATGCGGGTTCACCCACTCGACCTGCGTCAAAGTGCCGGTGAGAACGAACTTCGTCTTCATATCGAAAATAGAAGAAGGCGAATGATGAGCGAGCGCGGAACTCGCGACCACGAGTATTGCCACAACCACGAAAGCGGCTATGAATTTGCGGTGCAAGGTCAGAGCACCCCCTTTTTCCCAAGTTCCGCGAGCATATCACAAAGCCAAATTAGATTTCCGGCCGCGCCGAGCGGGACGTACCCGGGGCCGCCCCGCGATCCTCGTGGTAGAATCCACCGCGCCCAACCCTGTCAGGCGAGCGAGGTTCCCATGACGACTTCCGCTTCCATCGAAACCAATGGCCTGCGCTTTGATATGTTCACGGGCGAAGAACATTTTCTCGCGCCCAATGCCGTACTCATTGCGGGACGCCACGACTGCATGCTCGTCGATTGCGGCTTCGTGAAGCCTGATGTCGAAAAACTGCTGGCGCTCGTGAAGGGAAGCGGCAAGCGTCTGCGCGCCATCTTCATCACACACGCGCACCCGGATCACTACGGCGGCATCAACGAGTTCGCCGCCGCCTTTCCCGGCGCAACAATCCTCGCGCGCCAGGGCGTGATCGACGGCATGCTCGAGTGGCCCGCAAAGCGACTCCACTGGCAGGATATGTTCGGCGGGCTTCTTCCCGCCGGGGATATCGTCTATCCAAAGCCTCTTCGCGGCGGCGGGACATACCTCGAGGATCGCGAAATCATTTTCATCGATTTGCCGATAGCGGAAACCGTGCACGCCACCGCGTTCTACGTGCCGTCCGCGCGCGCTTTGATTGCGGGCGACCTCATCTACAGCCGCTACCATCTCTATATGGCAGACACAAACAATCCGGAATCGTGGACGAATGCGATCGAGCAGGCGCGCGGCATCGGCCCGATCGACACGGTTTTTCCGGGTCATGGCAAGTTCGGCGGCCCCGAAATCTTCGCGGAAATTCTGAAGTGGCTGCAGGATTACCGCGACGTCGCCAAGCCCGGCGCGCACTTCACCTTTATCGCAAAAGAAATGACGCGCCGCTATCCGAGCTACGGCTTGTCGTTGCTCCTCTGGCTTTCGCGCGGTCCGGGTTTCGGCACGGCCGGCGCCAAGGAGCTTGGCGTTCCCGCGGAATTGCTCGGCCCCTGAAACGGCGCGCCGCTCGACGCCAATAAATTTTCGCCGTTCCAAATTGGCCGGATTGCACACCGCTATTCTGCCGTTTTGCGTTGCGCGACTGCGCGATCCTTGGCTACAACTTCCTCATGCCCGACGCAGCCCCTCGCTCGACGTGGAAGACGCTCCTCGCTTTCGCGATCATTTATTTCGTCTGGGGCTCGACGTTTCTCGCCATTCGCATCGGAGTCCTCGAATTCCCGCCGTTTCTGATGGCCGGATTGCGTTTCGTGATTGCGGGAGCAGTGATGTACGGCTGGGCGATCGCGCGCGGCCAGAAATCGCCCGCGCGGCGGCAATGGATTGCGATTCTGGTGCTGGCGATATTTTTCTTCCTGCTCGATTACGGACTCGTCTTCTGGGCCGAGCGGCGCGTGCCCTCCGGAGTGACTGCTGTGATGATGGCCATGATTCCGGTTTACATCGCGCTCTTCGAAATCATTTTCCTCAGAACGCAGAAGCTGACGCTGCGCTTGGCGCTTGCGCTGGCGGCCGGCGTCGCGGGAGTGGCCGCGCTCGTGAGCCGGTCTGTTTCGCTCGGCGGCGCGCCGATCGACACGGCTGGAGCCATCGGGTTGATTTTCGCTCCGATGACTTGGGCCGCGGGCACGATTCTCACGCGCAGATTTTCACTTCCGTCATCGAAGGTGATGAGTTCAGGCTCCCAAATGTTGACGGGCGGTATCTTGCTGATGCTCGCTTCCGCCGGCCTCGGTGAATTTCGCGGTTTTCATTGGGGCGCTGTGTCGCGCGAAGCGTGGCTGGCATTGCTCTATCTGATTGTCGCCGGTTCGATCCTGGGGTTCACCGCCTACATCTGGCTGCTGGATCACCAATCGCCTACGAAGGTTGGCACGTACGCCTACGTGAACCCGGTTCTCGCAGTCTTCCTTGGTTATTTTTTGGCGGGCGAACCACTTGGCGCGCGAACGATTCTAGGCACGTTGCTCGTCCTCGCCAGCGTGGTGGCGATCACCACAGCAAGGGCCAAGAAGCCCGCAGCGGCCATGCCCATGAAACAGACAGTGAAGGCCGCTGGATGAAGCCGAGCCCGGGGAAACCTTCGCCCCGCCTCAGCAATCTAATGGGTGTAGAATGAATTCATAGTTGGGGCCGCTCCTAGGCCGGTTCTAGCGGAGGTGCCCGGATGTTTAAGTCCTTCGTTCCGAAATCATTCGTTCCTTTCGTCGCGGCTCTTCTCTTGGCCTTTCTTCCGAATCCAACGCTTGCCGCAGGCCACGGTGGTGGCGGCCATGGCGGCGGTGGAGGCGGCTTTCATGGTGGGGGTGGCGGCGGATTCCATGGCGGTCAGGGTGGGTTTCACGGTGGAGGCGGTGGATTCCGTAGCGGCGGCAGCTTCCGCGGCGGTTCTGGCGGTTTTCGCGGCGGTAGCTCGTATCGCGGTGGCTTCGGCGGTTATCGCGGCGGCGCCTACCGAGCAGGAAGTTTCGGCGGCGCGTACCGCGGAGGCGGCTACAGGGGTGCGTATCGCGGCGGAGCCTACGGCTCGCGTGGCATGGCTGGGTCGCGCGGATTCAGCGGAGCTCGCGGCGGAACGGCCAACGGGAATTTTCGTTCTTTCGGCGGCTCCCGTTCGTCTGCCGGCGCGCGTGGCGGCATAGCCGATGGCAACTGGCATTCGTTCGGAGCCTCTCGCGGAACGCTCGGCGGTGCCAATGGCTTCAATCGTGGCGGCTTCAACTCCTTTGGTCGTGGCGGATTCGATCGCGGCGGCTGGGGTGGGCGAGGTTGGGGCGGACGCGGTTGGGGTTGGGGCGGACGTGGATGGGGCGGTTGCTGGGGTTGCGGTTTCGGTTGGGGATTTGGCTGGGGATGGGGACTCGGTTGGGGCCTAGGCTGGAATTGGGGATGGCCTTGGGCATCAGCGTGGTGGGGTCCCGGATGGGGCTGGGGATGGGATTGGCCTGGTTACGCTTACGATCCGGGCTACTATTCATATCCCGACCCTTATTACCAATACGGACCTCCGTATCAGGCGCCTCCTCCGCCTCCGCCAGCGACGAACAACGACAATGACCCGTACGGCGATTACGACACCTATGGTCCTCCCTACTCGCTGCCTCCGGACAACGGCTACGATCAATACTCCGCGCAGGCGCCGAGCTATTCTCAGGATCAGTACGCAAGCGACCCTGGACCCTCGACTGGCAACGTCGCCGAATCGATGCCGACCGTTTTGCTTTATCTGAAGGACGGCACGGTTTACCCGGCGACCCAGTATTGGGTTTCGGGCAGCACCGTTCACTACCTGGTTGCGTACGGCGGCGAGAGCACCGTGGCGATCTCGGACGTGGACATGCAGCGCACGATCGAGGAAAACGCCAAGCGCGGCGTGCGATTCAATCTCAGACCGCGCAGCTACTATGGCGATATGCCGACGGCCAGCGCTCCTTCGAATACCGCACCTGCGGCGCCCGCTCCTGCCGCAGCGCCGGCAGCGAAGGGACAACCGATCGCGCAGTTCTTCCAACTTCAACCGGCTGCGTAATTCGTCGGAACCGCTTCTTAATTGCCCGCCCTTTGCTTGACGCGAAGGACGGGCTTCTTTTTGTGGATTAGTTCGCGTGAATGCGCAGGACGCGATCACTCGGCTCGTCTTCGTACAATTCTTCGACCAGGTCGGCGCGACGATCAAGAATCACTCGCTGATTGAGCGAGCCTTTATCCGTGATTTCTCCGGCGTCGAGCGACGGCGGCTCTTCGAGAATCATCGCCCGCTCGACGCGAGTCGAACTCCCGGTCGCTTGCGCGGCAAACGATTTCAGGAGTTCCGTGAATTTCGCTCGCACGGCCTCGTGATTGAGGATTTCGCTCCGCGACGCTCCTGCGGGCAAATTCGTCAACGTCCGGCACGGCTCTGCATTCGGCACCAGCAGCACCGCAAGATGATTTCGATCGTGCCCCGCGATCACCACGTCCGCCACATACGGGGCGAACCAATGAATCATTTTCAGCCGCAGCGGGCCGACGTTGACGAATGTTGCGGAGGCCAGTTTGAAATCCTCCGCCAACCTACCATCGAAAAAGAGACCCTTGTTCACGTCATTCGGATCTACGAATCGCACCGCATCGCCGAACTTGTAGTAGCCCTCTTCGTCAAACGCCTGACGTGTTAGCTCAGGCTCTTTCCAGTAACCGGGCGTGACATTCGGACCCTTGACGCGGCATTCCAGTTTCCCGCCCACGGGCACCAGCTTCGCTTCGACGCCGGAAATCGGGATGCCGATCACCCCCGAATGCTCTGTGTCCCACGAACATTGCAGCGCCATCGGCGAAGTTTCCGTCGCGCCTAGGCCCGTCGCCATCATGATGCGCTCGCCGCACGCTTCGATCATCAACTTGCGATACGCATCCCAGAGCGCCTGCGATAGCGCCGCGCCCGCGTAGAACATCAGTTTGATACGGCTGAAAAAGTTTTTGCGCAACTGCACATCTGAGCGGAAATGCGGAAGCAATTCCTCGTAGCCGCGTGGCATGTTGAAGTATATCGTCGGCGCAATCTCCTTCAGATTCTTTACCGTCTCGCCGATGCCTGCATGGCTCGGCCGCCCGTCGTCGATATAGAGCGTGCCGCCGTTGTAGAGCGGAAATCCCGTGTTGTGATTGCCGCCGGCCGTGTGATTCCAGGGCATCCAGTCCAGCATGATCGGCGGCTCGTCTGCGAGAAACGGAAACACCTGCCGGATCATTTGTTGGTTGCTGCAAATCATGCGATGCGTGTTGATCACCGCTTTCGGCAGTCCCGTCGAACCGGAAGAAAAAAGAAATTTGGCAATGTCATCGCGCCGGATTGCCGCGTGTGCGGCATCGACTTCCTGCGTGGCAGTAGTAGCCGCGAGATCGTCAAACGAACTCCACTTGCGCCCGCGGAACTCTCCATGCGTGTTCACCACTTCGATTTCGGGCCCTACCGCTGCTTCGATCGCCCGCCGGTATTTGTCTGCATCGGAAACGAACACCATTCCCGGTGTCAAAATCTTCATTACGTGACGCAGCTTCGCGAAATCGGTCGAGATCAACGAATATGGCGGCGCAATCGACGCGGTTGGAACGCCCACATGTTGCCCGGCGAGCATGAGCAGCAAATGCTCGAGATCGTTGTCAGAGAGGATTGCAATCGGGCGATTCGCCGAGAGCCCGCGATCGAGAAACGCTTGCCCGAGGCTCCGCACTTTGCGCAGTGCCTCTGCGTAGGTCAGATAGCGCCACTCGCCTTTCGCGTCGCGCTTCGCCGCCAGCGCTCGATCCGGCGCAACGCCGGCCCATTGAATCAATCGCTCCGTGAGCACGCGCGGGTATTCGGCCAGCGGCTCATCCGGGCGGATGAGAATTGCTCCGTCGGCGCGCCGCTCCACCGACGCGCCCGACGTGCGCAGCTTCACCGGCCGCACGCGCGTTCCTCCTCTCGAATTGTCGATCGCTTGCGTCGGATTCACCGAATGAGATCCGGATGCCTTAAGAAATTGTATCGCGGCGAAGTTTTATGACGCTAGCGCGCAGACTTGTGCGCAGCCGCCCGTTGCGTCACGTACAGCTGAAACCAAGTGCCGCCGCCGCGATGGCTCACTTGACCCACATCTTCGCGAAAAACCACCAACGGCCGAAGCAGCTTTCGCGGCACCTCGAAGGCGAGCCATCCTTCGACGGAATCCCCCGCTTTGAGCGCACCGCGCAGCGCCGGTTGCGGCTGCGTGTTGAGCTGGGGTGATTCGATTTCGCCGCCCCTTGCGTTCGTCGCCACGAACTGTGATGGATTCAGTTCGTATGTGTCATTCGCGGGCGATGTGCGCGCGGCAAACTCAAAGCGCACCTTGGCCAGCAGATATTCAGCTCCGGGTTTCGGCTCGGGATTGAAAGCACTCGCCTCGCGGATTCGTTCCCACGCTTTTTCGCCGCGCACGACTTCGAGCACGGTGATCTTGGTGTCGTAGAGTTCGCTGCCGAGATACTGTTCGCCAAACTCGATGATCTCAGTAGCGGAAGTTCCAACGGCAGTGGTTTTGATCGCTGCCGCCTGCGCCTCGGCCGCGCATCTTTGCAGGAAAAAGCCCGTGTCAGCCAGCAGAAGAGTTGCCACGAATCGTGCGAATCGTCGGTTCACTACGCCCACTGATCAATTGAAACGCTTACGCGATAACTCAGGTTCCCGACCATGTGGTAGGGATTCGTCTGTCCGCCAATCACGACAAAATTGTACGAATCCGCCTTTTGATAATAGGGAACGCGCGCGTCATCCGGCGTATTCCTATCCGGCACCCAGCGATTCGCAAACAACGTCGAGCGCGCATCCTTCGCCGCAATCGTCTGATTCTTCTGTAGCCAGTCGGCGAGTTGCTCCTTCGTTTTGTAGCCCAGCTCGACCAGTCCCTGCGCCACTAGCGGGTCCATCACCACGAGCGCGCCGAAGAGCGGCCCGAACGGAGTGCAGTTGTAGGCGATCGCTTCGTGATATTGCGGAACAGGTTTCACGCCCAGCCCGATGCCACCCTGCCCTTGCGAGATGCTGAAGCCGACAAACAGACTCACCACATTCTCATCCTGCTTAAAACCCTTTTGCACACTGAACGGCGTCCACGGGCTCGCCTTCTCGTTTTCCGGCAGAATCAGATTGTTGTAATTGACGCCGTTTCCGAGCGTGCCGAGATACGTCTGCCCGGGTATTCCCGAATTGCTCAAGTTGCGCGAAAGAATCGTCCACGCGCGGCCGATCGCGGCATTCGGCTGAGAAAATGGTCCCATCGCGCCGATTCCGTAGTTCATGTTCAACTTGTCGCGGATCGGCCCGTTGATGATCGCCGCGACCGCAAACGAATTGGTCGAACTCGATAGCGCCGTCACTCCGCTCGCTGCGATCGCAAGAATTGTCGGAAAATGTTCCGGTTTCGCGCCCGCCATTACCGCGTTCACCGCGACCTGTTTCACCGTGTACGACCATTCCG
>Ga0335078_10006186_pt1 | contig 17729 bp, 9 predicted proteins | sample Lox_Sample_32_FD_206711 | JGI IMG/M metagenome (GOLD analysis project Ga0335078, IMG submission 206711) | Soil microbial communities from Loxahatchee National Wildlife Refuge, Florida, United States - Lox_Sample_3.2 | ecosystem: Environmental > Terrestrial > Soil > Wetlands | place: USA: Florida... | reverse complement strand
AGGCGTGCAATCCCGTGCCCCCAGCGCCGAACTATACGGGCTGTGTTCCCTTCGGTGATATGGACGCCAACTATTCGAACGGCAGCTCCATTTATCACGGCTTTACCACCAACCTGCGCAAGCGTTTCGGCGGCCACTACGAGTTCCAGGCGTCTTACACCTGGTCGCACGCGATTGACGACTCCACCGATCTGGAGTCCACGCTGACGCCGCAGGACAGCTATTATCCCGGTCTCGACCGCTCGAATTCGCTCTTCGATCAGCGCCATCGTTTCGTATTCAATGGCGTTTACCAGAGTGGAAAGCTGGCGGGCGGCGGATTCGGCAGCAAATTTCTCAGCGACTGGACTTTTGCGCCGATCATTGAAGTGGCTTCCGGGCGGCCGTTCAACATCATCACCGGCGACGGCGACAACCTGCAGCTCTCTTCCCTCACCGGCCGACCCAACACGACCGTCAACCCAGCCTGCGGGCCGGTTTATCACTCCAAGTATTCGCCTACCGGAGTTCTGCAGGAGCCGTGCATTAACGGCTTCGTTGCGGCGGGAGTGGTACCCACGCTGCTGGACCTTGACGGCAATTTAGGCCGCAACGCGGGCGTCACGCCGTGGACGGTGTTCAACGATCTGCGCGTGGCGCGGCGGCTCCGCTTCGGCGAGCGCTTCAGCGTGGACCTGATGACCGACATTTTCAACATCGCCAACAAAATGAACGTGGCGGCGGTGAGCCCGCTGTTCAGCAATGCCGGCACGCCGACCGCGGCGTATGATCCGCGCCAGTTCCAGTTTGCGATGAAAGTGAACTGGTAGCAGCCGAAGCCAGCGCCGCAGTTTTGACTTCGCGCGTGCTCCGTCCTAACATGCGTAGGCCTGCCAGAGGAGCATATCCCTGCTCGGTCAGACCATTTCGCACTACCGCATTGTCGAGAAGCTTGGCGGCGGTGGCATGGGCGTGGTGTACAAGGCTGAAGACACGCGCCTGCACCGCTTCGTGGGGCTGAAGTTCCTGCCCGATGAAGTGGCCAAAGACTCCCAGGCCCTGAGCCGCTTTCAGCGTGAGGCGCAGGCGGCCTCGGCGCTCAATCATCCCAACATCTGCACGATTTACGATATCGGCGAAGAAAACGGCCAGGCTTTTATCGCCATGGAATATCTCGATGGCGTGACCCTGAAGCATCGCATCGCCGGCCGGCCGCTGGAGACCGAGGTGCTGCTTTCTCTCGCCATCGAGGTCGCCGACGCGCTCGATGCCGCACACTCGGAAGGCATTATTCATCGCGACATCAAGCCGGCCAACGTTTTTGTGACCAAGCGCGGCCACGCCAAGATTCTGGATTTCGGCCTGGCCAAAGTGATTCCGGCGCGCAGCCAGTTGCTCGAGCCGGCGGGCGTGATGGCCGACGCCACGGCGGGCGTGAGCGTTGAGCACCTGACCAGTCCCGGTACTGCCATCGGGACGGTTGCCTATATGTCCCCGGAGCAAGCGCGCGGCAGAGAGCTCGATGCCCGCACCGATCTTTTTTCCTTCGGCGCGGTGCTCTATGAAATGTCCACCGGCACGCTGCCCTTTCGCGGTGAAACCAGCGCGGTGCTCTTTGACTCGATCCTGCACAAAGCTCCGGTTGCGCCGGTGCGGCTGAATCCCGAGCTGCCGGCAAAGCTGGAAGAAATCATCAACAAGGCTCTTGAGAAGGACCGCGACCTTCGCTACCAGCACGCCTCCGAAATGGCCGCTGACCTCAAGCGGCTGAAACGCGATACCGATTCGAGCCGAAGTTCGGTCGCAGCGCCGTCGGAAGAGGAAGTGTTTGCGGCGATGGCTTCCGCCTCAGGAACCGCGGCCACGCCCCGCCCTTCGACCGCGAAAGAAAAAGCCGCGTCGTCAACAATTGCTCCCGCAGTGAGTTCGGGGTTCGTCTCTAAGAATTGGAAGTTGCTTCTGGCTGCCGGCGCGCTCGTGGTGCTGGTGATCGCCGGGTTCATCTACTGGCGGGCGCGCTCTACTCCCAGGCTGGCGGCGGCCGATTCTATCGTACTGGCTGACTTCGCCAACACTACCGGAGATACGGTCTTCGACGACGCCCTCAAGCAGGCGCTCGCCGTGCAACTCGAGCAGTCGCCATTTCTCAACATACTTTCCGAGCAGAACGTAAGTCAGACGCTGCGCATGATGGGACACCAGCCCGGCGACCGCCTTACCCAGGATGTGGCCCGCGAGCTCTGCCAGCGCACCGGCAGCAAGGCCATGATCGCCGGCTCCATCTCGAGTTTGGGCAGCCAATACCTGGTGGGCCTCAATGCCATCAACTGCCGCGATGGCGACTCGCTGGCGCAGGAGCAGGAACAGGCCGCCCGTAAGGAAGACGTGGTGAAGGCGCTCGATAAAGCAAGCTCGAACCTGCGCGAGAAACTGGGCGAATCCCTCTCCACGATTCAGAAATATGACACGCCCATCGAGGAGGCCACGACGCCGTCGCTGGAGGCTCTGCAGGCCTACAGTCTGGGAATTAAAACCTGGGCGACCAAAGGCGAGTCGGCTGCCATCCCTTTCTTCAAGCAGGCCATAGAGCTCGACCCCAACTTCGCCATGGCCTACTCGCGCATCGGCACCTGCTACAACAATATTGGGGAAATCGGCCTGGCGACACAGAATACGACTAAGGCCTACGAACTGCGCGATCGTGTGAGCGAACACGAAAAGCTCTACATTGATTCGCACTACTACCACTTCGCGCTCGGAGATCTGGAGAAAGCTGCGCAGGTATACGAGTCGTGGAAGCAGACCTTCCCGCGTGATTTCACCGCACCCAACAATCTCAGCGCCATTTACCTGGCGCTCGGGCAAATCGAGAAGGCCCTCCCGGATGCGCAGGAGGCCTTGCAGTTACATCCCGACGCCGCCACCGGGTATTCCAATTTGGCCGGAATTTATATCAGCCTGAACCGTCTTGACGAAGCCCGCCAGATACTGGAGCAGGAGCAGTCGCTTAAGCTGGAGAGTTTCGCCCTGCGCGTGACCTTGTATCAAATTGCCTTTCTTCGCGGGGATACCGCCGAGATGCAGCGCCTGGTCGCTTCCGCGCGCGGCAGGCCCGGGTTCGAAGATCAGTTGCTCGACGCTCAATCGGATACGGACGCTTATCATGGCCGCATGGGGAGCGCCCGGCAGCTCAGCCAGCAGGCCGACGATCTGGCCCGCCACAACGGGGACGTGGAAACCGCGGCCAGCTATGCGGGTGAAGCAGCCCTGCGAGAAGGCGAAGTGAACGACAAAACTGCCGCTGCCCGCGATGCCGCCGCGGCTTTAGCCATTTCTCCCAATCGCTACATCCAGGTGTTTGCTGCTTTGGCATTCGCCCGGGCCGGTGACGTTGCGCGCGCCGAATCCATCACCAACGACCTGCAGAAGTCTTACCCCTCCGATACCATCATGAACAATTACAACTTCCCCGTGATCCGCGCGGCGGTGGAGCTGGATCGCAATAACCCCAACCGTGCCCTTGAGGTTTTGCAGCCCAGCCAGGCTTACGAACTGGGCGGCGGCGCTCCTCTACCGCCCCTCTATCCTGCATACCTCCGTGGGCAAGCCTATCTTGCGCTCCATCAGGGTGTGCCTGCTGCCGCCGAGTTCCAGAAACTGATCGCACATTCCGGCGTGGTCGCGAACTATCTCCTCGGTTCGCTTGCCCATCTCGGCCTGGCCCGCGCCTACGTTCTCTCCGGCGACACCGCCAAAGCCCGCACCGCTTATCAGGATTTTCTCGCCCTTTGGAAAGACGCCGACCCCAATGTGCCACTTCTTAAAGAGGCCAACGCCGAATACGCCCGCCTGAAGTAGCCCTCCCAATTCCCTTTGTTGACGCTGCCGCTCTTTCCACCCTAAGATGGCGGGCTGCGATGATTGGCCAGACCATGTCGCACTACCGCATTGTCGAGAAGCTTGGCGGCGGCGGCATGGGCGTGGTCTACAAGGCCGAAGACACTCGCCTGCATCGTTTCGTTGCTCTCAAGTTTCTTCCCGATGAAGTCGCCCGCGATCCTCAGGCCCTGAGCCGCTTTCAGCGCGAAGCCCAGGCCGCTTCCGCCCTCAACCATCCCAACATCTGCACCATTTACGATATCGGTGAATTCGATAGCCAGGCCTTCATTGCCATGGAGTACCTGAAAGGCTCGACCCTGAAGCACATGATCGAAGGCCGCGCTCTCAAGACGGTGCAGTTGCTCGAATTGGGCATTCAGATTTCCGACGCACTCGACGCCGCTCACACTGGCGGAATCGTCCATCGCGACATCAAGCCCGCAAACATTTTCATCACCGAGCGCGGACAGACCAAGATTCTTGATTTTGGCTTGGCCAAGGTGACGCAGGCGCACCACGTGGACGCTACCGCGGTCACGCTGGGATCGGCCACGGCCGTCAGCCCCGAGCAACTCACAACTCCCGGCACCGCGATGGGAACCATCGGCTACATGTCACCCGAACAGGCCCGGGGCGACCCGCTCGACCATCGCAGCGATCTTTTCTCCTTTGGAGTTGTGCTTTATGAAATGGCCACCGGAAAGCAGCCCTTCTCGGGAGCGACTTCCGCTGTGGTCTTTGACGCAATTTTGAACAAGATTCCCCCTCCGCCGGTTCAGTTGAATCCCGAACTTCCGCTCCAGATCGAACAGATCCTCAACAAGGCGCTCGAGAAGGATCGCGATCTGCGCTGCCAGAGCGCGGCCGAGTTGCGCGCCGATCTGAAACGCCTGAAACGCGACACCGATTCTTCGCGGGCCGTCAGCAGTGGCGTTGTTCCAACCGTGACGGAGCCCGGGAAAGATGCGCCGGTAGCTGCGGCTGCAAAGGTCCAAAAGATCGGCCGCTTCGTGCCTATTCTTTTCGTCTGTGGCTGTCTTGTTGCCGGGGCCATCGGCCTGCTGGCGGGCAAGCGTATCTGGCAGTCTTCGGGGCCCAGCGCGCCGCTCTACCACGAGATCACTTTCCGCCGTGGCGAGATTCGTTCCGCCCGCTTCGCGCCCGACGGTCAGACCATCCTGTATAGCGCCGCCTGGCAGGGCAATCCGGTGGAAACCTTCTCCGCGCGTCAGGGCATGGTCGAGTCGCGGTCCCTGGGCCTGGGTCGTGCCGAGCTGATGGCCATATCCTCCAAGGGTGAGATGGCTCTTTCGCTTGGCAGCCATCCAGTCGGCACCTGGATCAATGTCGGCACGTTGGCCAGAGCGCCGATCGCCGGCGGCGCCCCCAGGCCCGTCCTCGAAGACGTTGAGTGGGCCGATTGGTCGCCGGACGGCGTTAACTTGGCGGTCGTCCGCAACGTTGGCGGCCGGGACCGCCTCGAATATCCCATCGGCAAGGTTCTCTATGAAACCAGCGGCGGATGGATCAGTTATCCGCGCGTTTCTCCCAAGGGCGATTCCGTGGCCTTTATGGACCACCCCAATCAGGGCGATGATGGGGGCTCGGTCTCGCTTGTGGATACTTCCGGCCACAAGAGAGACCTGACTCGCGAGTGGTACGGCACGCAGGGTCTTGCCTGGGCGCCCGATGGTAGCGAAGTCTGGTTCACCGCCAGCGAATTAGGACTCTTCCACTACATCACCGCGGTCAATCCAACCTCGGGAAAGCAGCGGCTGGTGACCCGCGTTCCCGGTTCTCTGGTTCTTTTCGATATCTGGCGGGACGGCCGGGTGCTGCTCGCTCGCTCTGATCGCCGTCGCGAAGTCATGGGCTTGGCCAACGGGGAAACCAAAGAGCGCGACCTTTCCTGGCTTGACTACTCCTATCCCGCGGACCTTTCCGCCGACGGCAAAACGCTTCTCTTTGACGAGGAGGGAATCGGCGGAGGCGTGCAATACGGCGACGCCCAGGATCTCACTTATGCCGTCTATATTCGAAGTACTGACGGCACACCCGCCATTCGACTCGGCGAAGGCGGCGCCACCGCTCTTTCCCCGGACCAAAAATGGGTGATTGTGGCCACTCCGGTTCCGCCCGCGCAACTTCGGCTGCTGCCTACCGGTGCAGGCGAGGCGCAACCGCTGACCAACGACTCCATCAACCACCAGTGGGCGCGCTGGTTTGCTGACGGCAAACATTTTGTTTTCTCCGGTAACGAATCGGGTCACGGTGTGCGCCTCTATACGCAGGATATCTCCGGAGGAAAACCCAAGCCGATCTCGCCCGAGGGAGTAGATGCACAATCCTTCGCCACCTCGCCCGACGGCCAGTCAGTCGTGGGCATCGGTCCCGACGACAAGGGTTATCTTTTTTCCGTGAACGGCGGTGATCCTCGACCCGTTAGCGGGATAGAGCCCGGCGACAATCCCATCACTTGGAGCCCGGATGGCCATTCCATCCTCCTCTACCGAACCGGCGAGGTTCCCGCCAAGGTCTATCGCGTGGAACCGGCAACCGGGAAGAGAACGGTTTGGAGGCAGATTGCCCCGCTCGATCCCACCGGCATTTCCACGGTTGGGCCGATCCTGATGACGCCCGATGGCAAGAGCTACGTCTATGGCTTTCACCGCACGCTCGGTGATCTGTACCTGGTGGAAGGGCTCAAATAGCGACCTTCATGATCGGCCAAACCATTTCGCATTACCGCATCCTCGAGAAGCTCGGGGGCGGCGGCATGGGCGTGGTTTATAAAGCCGAAGACACCCGCCTGCACCGCTTCGTGGCCCTCAAGTTTCTGCCCGACGAAGTCGCAAAGGATTCTCAGGCGCTCAGCCGCTTTCAGCGCGAGGCCCAGGCCGCCTCTGCGCTGAACCACCCGAACATCTGCACCATCTATGACATCGGCGAGGTGGACGGCCAGGCCTTCATCGCCATGGAATACCTCGATGGTGTTACGCTCAAGCACGAGATCACCGGCCGCGCCCTCGAAACCGATGTGCTGCTTTCGCTGGCCATCGAAATTGCCGACGCTCTCGATGCCGCTCACGGCAAGGGAATCGTTCACCGCGACATCAAGCCTGCCAATATTTTCGTGACCGACCGTGGCCACGCGAAGATTCTCGATTTTGGCCTGGCGAAGGTGATCCCGGTGGGCAGCCGGATTGCGGAGGCTGCCGGCGTGCACGCGGAAATCACGGCGGGTGTGAGCGCCGACCATCTCACCAGCCCGGGCACGGCCATCGGGACAGTAGCATATATGTCCCCGGAACAGGCGCGCGGCAAAGAGCTCGATGCCCGCACGGACTTATTCTCTTTCGGCGCCGTGCTTTATGAGATGTCCACCGGCACGCTGCCCTTTCGCGGAGAGACCACGGCGGTACTGTTCGATTCCATCCTGCACAAAATTCCGACTGCGGCGGTGCGTTTGAATCCTGATCTGCCGGCCAAGTTGGAAGAGATCATCAACAAAGCGATGGAGAAGGATCGCGACCTGCGCTACCAGCACGCGGCTGACATGCGCGCTGATCTGAAGCGGCTGCAGCGCGACACGCAATCCAGCCGGACCGCCGCAGCCACGCTGCCCGAAGAAGAAGTTGAGGCTCCGGCTGCTTCCGGCGCCCGCCAACCTTCGAGCGCCCAATCGCGGCGGGCCTCGTCCCAATCGGTTGCCGCGGTCGCGGAAAAGCCGCCCGCTCCATCCCGGAAAATTCTGATTCCCGCAGCCGTGGCGTTGGTGATTGTTCTGGCGCTCGCCGCCGGCGGCATTTTCTACTGGCGTTCGCGCCAGGCGCCGGTCCTCACGGAAAAAGACACGGTCGTGCTGGCGGACTTCGAAAACACCACCGGTGATCCGGTTTTCGATGACGCCCTCAAGCAGGCGCTTGCCGTCGAACTCGGCCAGTCGCCCTTTCTCAACGTTCTTTCTGATCGCAAAGTCGGCGAGACCTTGGCTCTGATGGGACGGCCAGCCAACGATCACGTCACCCTGGCGGTCGCCCGCGAACTCTGCCTGCGCACCGGCAGCAAAGCCATCATCTCCGGTTCCATCTCCAATCTTGGCTCGCAGTATGTGATTGGTCTGAACGCCGCCGCCTGCAGCACCGGCGATCCTTTGGCTGAGGAGCAAGCGCAAGCCAACGGCAAGGAGGAAGTCCTGAAGGCCCTCGACCAAGCGGCTACCGCATTGCGCGCCAAGCTGGGCGAGTCATTGGCCTCGGTGCAGAAATTCGATGTGCCTATCGAGGCCACCACGCCTTCGCTTGAAGCTCTGAAGACATTCAGCTTGGCCACGACCACGGCGCGTACGGAGGGTGACGCGCAGGGCCTTCCCTTTTACCGCCGCGCTATCGAGCTTGATCCCAATTTCGCCGTTGCCTATGCTGGGCTGGCGATTTCCTACTCCAACCTGGGCCAGCCCAGCCTGGCTACCCAAAACATCGAGAAGGCCTACCAATTGCGCGACCGCGTGAGTGAGCGCGAAAAAATGCGCATCACCGCCGATTACTACGACATTGCCACCGGAGAATTAGAAAAAGAGGCCCAGACTTACGAGCTCTGGATTCAAAGCTACCCGCGCGATTCCGTACCTCATGAGAATCTGGGGGCGAATTTCAGCGAACTCGGCCAGTGGGATAAAGGCATCGCCGAAACCCAGGAAGCCATGCGCCTTGAACCGAACGTAGTGGTCAGCTACTCGAATCTTGGCTCCATGTATATGGCCCTTGGCCACTTTGATGATGCCAGGGCCGTTCTCGGCCAGGCGCAGGCCCGCAAATTAGACAGCGGCACCATGCATGACGTCGAGTACTTTCTCGCTTTTCTCCGCCACGATGATGCCGCCATGCAGGCCCAACTCGCCTGGGGCTCGGGCCGGCCCGGAGAAGAAGACCCCCTGCTCGATGCGCAATCCGATACCGAAGCCTATTACGGCAAGCTGAGCTTAGCGCGCGATTTTACCCGTCGCGCCACCGACTCGGCGCTACGCTCAGACTCGAAGGAAACGGCGGCGCTGTGGCGTGTCAATGGGGCGTTGCGCGAAGCGGAATTCGGCAACAGCGACCTGGCGCGCAAGGAAGCCGCCGCTGCGCTCGCCCTCGATCCCGGCCGTGACGTGCAAGTTGTGGCCGCCCTTACTGACGCCCGCGCCGGCGACCCCGCTGGAGCTGACAAGCTGGTTCGTGAACTGGAGAAGAACTTTGGAACCAACACTGTGCTGAAGCTCTACTGGCTTCCCACCATCGAGGCTGCCATCAGCCTCGATCACAATGATTCCGCGCACGCTTTGGAACTTTTGCAGGCGCCGGCGCCGTACGAAACTGGTGGTCCACCGCCGTTCCAAATGAGTACGTTGTATCCCGCGTTTCTGCGCGGCGAGGCGTATCTGGCGGCGCACAAGGGCACAGAAGCCGCCGCCCAATTTCAGAAGATCATTGATCACCCCGGCATGACCTTGAACTTTCCTTTGGGAGCGCTCGCGCATTTGGGTCTGGGCCGGGCCCGCACGCTCTCGGGCGACATGACTGGCGCCAAAGCCGCCTATCAGGATTTCTTCACCCTCTGGAAAAACGCCGACGCAGATATCCCGATTCTGAAGGCCGCCCAGTCCGAATCTTCCCGGTCGAAGTAGCACCGCCTGCGCACTTAGCACTTGGACTTAGCCGTCGAGGGATTTGCGAGAGCGCCGCGGAACGCGACTGGCCAAATCCCAAATGCTAAGTGCCAACTGCAATTTCCTTTCTGGCCGAATGCTGACTGCTGATTGCTGAATGCCGAGAGCCGAGAGCTCAAAATGCTACACTCATCCTTCACCATCCTTGGCGCTTGCCCGGAGCATCTTCACCCATGTCTCAACCTCAAACTCCCACCCCTCGCACCCGTGTGACTCGCGAGCCGGAGCGCGCGGTTTACGACCGCGCCGCTGCCTACAAAATTCTCGACGAAGGTTTCATCTGTCACGTCGGCTTCATAGTTGACGGCCAGCCTTTCGTGATTCCGACCTCTTACGGCCGCAAGGAAGATAATCTCTATATTCACGGCTCCGCCGCCAGCCGCATGCTGCGCAACCTGGAGGAAGGCGTTCCGGTTTGCATTACGGTCACGCTGCTCGATGGCCTGGTCCTTGCCCGCTCGATTTTCAATCACTCGATGAACTACCGGTCGGTAGTGGTTCTGGGCGTGGCCACCGCCGTGACCGATCCCGCCGAAAAACTCGCCGCGTTGCATGCGCTCTCGCGGCACATACTTCCGGGACGCTGGGAGGATGTCCGCCAGCCCAACGAAAAGGAACTCAAGGCCACTTCGGTTCTGCGCCTGCCCATCGAGGAATTTTCTGCCAAGGTTCGCCAGGGCCCCCCGATTGATGACGAGGAAGACTATTCTTTCCCCACCTGGGCCGGCGTCATCCCGCTTACGCTGGTTCCCGGGGCTCCCATTCCCGACCCGCGCCTGGAGCCGACACGCCCGGTGCCCTCTTACGCCAATCGCTATTCGCGAGGGCTTACTTGACCGAATCGGTAATGCCATTATCTTTACTCTAGGAGCCATGGGTAAAGATGAAATACTCCAGCTCCATCAGCTCCAAGGGCCAGGTTACCGTGCCGCAGGAAATCCGCCATCGGCAAGGCTTGTCCGCAGGCGACCGCGTCGAGTTTGTGATCGAAGGCGAACGCACGATAATTCGACCGGCCCGCGGCGTTGCGAACCCGTTCGAGAAATACATTGGCGCTCTTGGGACGTTTCCCGGGACTCCTACGGAATCAGCAGCAGCTTCCCCGTAGTCTTTCTTCCTTCCAGCTCCCGGTGCGCCTGCTGCGCCTCGCTGAGCGGATAGGTGTGCGCGATCCGCAGCTTCAGCTTGCCGGCGGCAATCATGTCAAACACTGCGCCCGAGCGTGCCAGCAGCTCCTCGCGCGTCGCGGTAAAGTGCGCCAGGTTGGTACGCGCCAGAAACAGCGAACCTTTTTGCGACAAAACATTGGGATCAACCGGCGGCACCGGCCCGCTCGACGATCCGTAGTGCACCAGCATGCCGCGCGGGCGCAGTACATTGAGGCTCTTATCAAATGTGGCCTTGCCGACGCTGTCATAGACCACGTCCACGCCTTTGCCGCCGGTCAGGCGCCGGGCTTCGGCCTCGAAATCGGTTTGGGTGTAGAGAATCACCTCATCCGCGCCGGCCTCGCGGGCCAGCTTGGCTTTCTCTTCGCTGGAAACCGTGCCGATCACGCGCGCTCCCAGATTATGTGCCATCTGCACGAGCAGCAGTCCCACGCCGCCCGCGGCGGCATGCACGAGCGCCGTCTGGCCGGGCTTGAGGGGATAGGTGTCGTAACACAGATAATGCGCGGTCATGCCCTGCAGCATGGCCGCGGCCGCGTCGCGCTCGCTGACACCGGCAGGGATTGGCACCAGCGCCTCGGCGGGCGCGGCGACGTATTCCGCGTAGGAGCCCAACACGCCGCTCCACGCCACCCGATCGCCGGGTTTCGCCGTCTTCGCCTCAGCGCCCGCCGCAATCACTACACCCGAGCCCTCCTGCCCCGCGATGAAGGGCAGCGGCCGTTTATAAGTCCCGTCGCGGAAGTACACATCAATGTAGTTCACACCGCAGGCCGCAATCTTCACTACCGCTTCCGTATGCTTGGGCTGCGGCATGGGCACATCAACCATTTCCAGCACTTCCGGTCCGCCGGGCTGCTTCACCTGGATCGCCTTCATGTTCGCCTTTGATTGTGGGAGGTTTGACTGAAAATGCAACGCGCGATTCTATCAGGGCGGTTGCCTTCGCAGTTAGCAGTTAGCCTTTAGCCCCTGACTTTGGAGTAGTCAATCAACTTTCGCTGGCGAAATGCCAAATGCGAACTGCCAATTGCTAAGGGCTCGCGCCAAAATGCTAAGTGCCGATTCTGTGATCCAGAATGGGAATTCGTGTCCCTTCCCGATACTTCGATTTCTTCTGCACGGGGACGCCGAACAGTCCTTCCACAACCCGGGTTTGCCATTGGCTGCGAACGTGCATCCAAACCTCTTGCCCGAAGCGAGATGGCCGGAGTATTATGCCGCCCCTATGTCGAAAGTAATGTTGGGCTTACTCCTATAGGCCATTGCGTAAGGCATTTTCTGAGGCTTACGATTTAGGCTCGCCACAGTTGTGAAGTAATGGTGCGCCCTCTGTAAGCTATAGATAAGCATGCGAGTTTTTCGAAATCATTCTCTGGCCGTTGCGCTGCTCGCGGGATTGCTGGCGGCTCCAGCGTGCCAGACCACGCACCCTGCGGCGCTGCTGCCCGCTCCGCAAGCCAATGCCCCGGCGCTGACGCCGCCGGTCACTGCGGCGCCCGAGCCCGATGCCAAATTGCGGCAGCCGGAAACTGCGCCGCCGGCTCCGAACCTTGATCCTGTGGAACTTTTGGTCACGAATGTTGATAAGGAGTATCAATCCGGGCTGGCCAATCAATACGCCGGAAATCTGGACGCGGCCAAGGAGAACTTTGACAACGCCGCTACACTGCTGACCGGCGCGCCACAGAGTTTGCAGTCGGACCCGCGGGTTGTACAGGAAACTGACCTGGTTTTGACGGCAATCGAAAGCCTGGAGCCGCAAGTCGCGAGTTCCACCGACAGCGTCGCGGCGCAGAAGTCCGAACCCGCGCCGATTGATGAAGCCAATGACGCGACCCCGGCGGTTGATCCGAATGTGGAGGCCAAGGCTGCGGCGGAAATCAAAGTCACCCACTCCGACTTGCCGCTCATGATGACCGATCCGGTCGCCAGCTACATCAACTATTTTTCCGGTCGCGGCCGCTACATTCTGCAGAACGGACTGGCCCGCAGCGGCCGCTACGACGCCATGATTCGCAGCACCCTGAAGGAAGAGGGCATCCCTCAGGATTTGATCTACCTGGCGCAGGCTGAATCCGGATTTCATCCCACGGCGCTTTCTCGCGCCGGTGCGCGCGGCCTGTGGCAATTCATGGCTGGTCGTGGACGGGCCTACGGATTGCAGCGGACGTCCTGGGTGGATGACCGCCAGGACCCGGAAAAGTCCACACGCGCGGCCGCCCATCACTTGAAAGATCTGTACGACCAATTCGGCGACTGGTACCTGGCGATGGCCGCCTATAATTCCGGGCCCGGCACCGTGCAGAACGCCGTGAAACGCACCGGCTACGCCGATTTCTGGGAGCTCTACAAACGCAACGTTCTGCCCAAAGAAACACGCAATTACGTTCCCATCATTCTGGCTGTGACCATCATGGCCAAGAACCCGGCGCAGTATGGGTTGACGGACGTTGTCGCCGAAAAGCCGGTTCCAGCAGATTCCGTCGAAATTGACTACCCGGTGGACCTGCGCCTGGTTGCGCAGTGCATTGATCAGTCGCCCGCCACGTTGCAGGACCTGAATCCCAGTCTGCTGCGCTGGACGACCCCGGCCGAGGGCACCTTCGTTTTGCGGCTGCCCCAAGGCAGCAAAGAGCAGTACCTCTCAGCCATCGCGGCGATTCCCCAGGATCAGCGGCTGTGGTGGCGCTATCACAAGGTACTGCCCAATGACACTTTGGCTTCCCTTGCGCATGCCTATCGCACCACGCCGCAGGCAATCGCCAGAGTAAACGAGCTGGATTCGAGCGCCGCCCTTCTGGCGGACACTAAGCTGATTATTCCGATCGCTCCCGGCAAGCACGGCATCTCCGAGGATTCTGAGACCTACTCCCGCCTCATCACCCGCTACCACGTGCGACGCGGAGACACGGTGCTGACCGTGGCCGATAATTTTGGCGTTCCGCCAACCATGGTTCGCCGCTGGAATGGCCTGCGTGGCGATAGCCTGCGGGGCCGACGCGTGTTGTATGTCCATCTGCCGGTCGCACCCGGCAGCCGCAATGCAGAAACGCATAGCGCATCTAAGTATAAATCTGGCAATAGCTTACATGCTTCAGCCAAAGATCAGGTCGTGCGCCACAAGGTGCAGCCTGGCGAGACGCTCAGTTCCATCGCCTCGAACCACCACACGACCGTCAAGGCACTCAAGCGCGATAACAACATTGCGACTCTGCGTCCCGGCATGATTCTGCTGATCCGTCCTACGCCATAGCTGCGGACTTAATCAGCAAGCCAACAATTGAATTGCGACCGGTGTAATATGCCTGTGATCACGGCATCGCAGCTGAAAAGTGCAGCGATATCGCTGTGCTATAATCGCGCCCCGTTCAGCCGAAATGACTGATCGCCAGTTGTCTTTTTATTTATTCAGCGCATCTCGCGCTAAGGCAGGGCCGGCTGCGCGCCGGAACATCAGGAGGACATATGACATTCGACGAGACCCTCTACGCCGGGGATGATGAAGCAGATGAGTTCGGTGACAGCAGTGCCTACGGCGATTCGCTAGAAGAGGATTACGAGGAGGAGGAAGAAGAGGAGGAAGAAGCGGAACTTCCCGGCGCAAGTGAAACTGAGCCGGCGCCTGCTCCAGAGCCGCCCGCGCCGCCTTCGAAACCGCCGGCGAAGAAGCCGGCCCGCAAACCGGCCAAGAAAGCGCCGGCAAGGAAAGCTCCAAAGAAAAAGAAGCCGGCCAAGAAAAAACCCGCGCCGAAGCGCAAAGCGGCAAAGAAGAAAGCGGCAAGAAAGCCGGCCAAGAAAAAATCAGCCCGTCGCCGCCGCTAAAGGCGCCGGTGCGAAGCAGACCATTGAGACGGCGAAGCCGCAGTTCCTGCGGCTTCGCTGCTGTATTCAATTCGAAGTTGCGGCCCCAGGGTCCAGAACGCGCTCTCTTCTACCCCCGTCACGCTCTCATCTCTGATTCGATTGTGAGGAGTTTATGAAGCTCTGTTTCCCAGAGCCCTTCCGTGCTCCCCTTTTCTGCGCTCTTGTGCTCCCCGTTTCGCTCGCGCAGGCGCAATCCGTCGCCCCACCGCCACCCACTCCCCGCCACCCCGTTGCCGACACCTATTACGGCGTCACCGTCACTGACGATTACCGCTGGCTCGAAGACTGGAACGATCCCGCCGTCAAACAGTGGAGCGCCGCCCAGAATCAGCAGGCTCGCAACTATCTCGATCGTCTGCCCGCGCGCCCGCTCATCAAAGAGCGCCTGCAGAACCTGGTCGTCGCGAGCAAAGGCGATTACTTCGACCTGCTCTTGCGCGGCGGAACTCTCTTCGCCTGGAAGGCCGAACCGCCTCGCCAGCAGCCGTTCCTCGTGGGGCTCAACTCCGCCGACGATCCCGCCAGCGCCCACGTCATACTTGATCCCAACGGCATGAGCGCCAACGGATCGGTCTCCGTTGATTTCTACGTGCCATCCTGGGATGGCAAGCTGGTGGCTGCATCTCTCTCCGCGAACGGGTCGGAGGACGGTACCGCGCAGGTCTTCGACGTGGCAAGCGGCAGAGAATTACCCGACCGCGTGCCACGGGTCAACTTTGCCACCGCCGGCGGCAGCATTGCCTGGAAGGCGGACGGCACCGGCTTCTACTACGCCCGCTATCCTCAGGGTAACGAGCGTCCTGCCGCCGACGCCAACTTCTATCAGCAGGTTTATTTTCACAAGCTGGGAACTGAAAGCGCACAGGATACCTACGTCATCGGCAAGGATTTTCCCCGCATCGCCGAAATCCAGTTGCAAAGCAGGGAAGATGGCCGCTGGCTGCTGGCCGAAGTCGCCAGCGGCGATGGCGGCCAGTTCGCCTACTATCTGATGGACGCCGCTGGCCGCTGGACGCAGATCGCGCAGTTTGAGGACGGCATCGTCTCGGCAAAGCTCGGCCTGCCCGGCGATGACGTGCTCTATCTGCTCTCCCGCAAAGATGCGCCGCGCGGGAAAATTCTGCGCCTGCCACTCGCCGACCCGCAGCTGGCGAAGGCCGCGGTCATCATCCCGCAGACTTCCGGATCGCCCGCGGAAGAGAGTTCGCGTGCCTCAATCGAGGGATTCATTCCCACTCCTCGCCGGCTCTACGTGCTCGACGTCATCGGCGGCCCGGAGCGGGTGCGCATCTTCGATCACCAGGGAAAGCAGATTTCCTCGCTGCCCGTGGGGCCGGTTTCCGCCATCAACGGCCTGGCCCGTCTGCAGGGTGATGACGTCGCCTTCCGTGTTTCCACCTATCTCGATCCCCCGGCCTGGTATCGCTTCGACTCCGCCAGCGGAAAATCCAGCCGCACCGCCTTGTTCGAGACCCAGCCTTTCAACTTCAACGATGCCGAGGTAGTCCGCGAATTCGCACTCTCCAAAGACGGTACGCGCGTTCCGCTCAACATCATTCGCCGCAAGGGCGTAAAGCTTGACGGAACAAATCCCACGCTTCTCTACGGTTACGGCGGCTACGGCAGCAATATGAGTCCGAACTTTCTTGGTCCCACCGGGCGCATGTGGCTTGACCAAGGCGGCGTTTACGCCATCGCCAACCTGCGCGGCGGTGCCGAATACGGCGAGGAGTGGCATCAAGCCGGCCGCCTCACCCGCAAGCAGAATGTGTTTGACGATTTCGCCGCCTGCGCCCGCCTGCTGATTGACCGCAACTACTCTTCACCCGCGCGTCTGGCGATTCTGGGCGGCAGCAATGGCGGCCTGCTGATGGGCGCCGCACTCACCCAGCACCCCGGAATGTTTCGCGCCGTGGTCTCTTATGTCGGCATCTACGACATGCTGCGTGTCGAACTCGATCCCAATGGCGCCTTCAACGCCAGCGAATACGGCAGCGTGAAGGATGCCGACCAGTTCCGCGCGCTCTACGCCTACTCCCCCTATCACCACGTGAAAGATGGCGCCGCCTATCCCGCGATTCTGTTTCTCACCGGCGAAAACGATCACCGTGTGAATCCTATGGAGTCGCGCAAGATGACGGCGCGGCTGCAGGCGGCCAGCGGTTCCGGCAATCCCATCCTCCTGCGCACCACCTCGGCCGCCGGCCACGGCTTCGGCACCGCGCTCGATGAAGAGATCGAGCAGGGCGCAGACGTGCTCAGCTTTCTCTGCGATCAGCTGGGCATCCGCTACGTGCAGCCGGATGGCCGGTGATAGCTATGGCGGAATCCTATCGCTTTTCCGATCTTCGCGAACTGCTCGCGAAGGCGAATGAAGAAAAATCGGGCGATCAACTGGCCGGAATCGCCGCTGCTTCCGAGCGCGAGCGTGTGGCGGCGAAGTGCGCGCTTGCCGATTTGCCGCTGAACGATCTGCTGAAAAATCCAATCATCCCTCCCGAAAGCGATGAGGTCTCGCGGCTCATTCTGCAGTCGCATGATACGTCCGCGTTCGCCACCATCCGCAGCATGACGGTCGGGGAGTTTCGCGATTTCATCCTCAGCGACCAGACGACAGAAGCGCAATTGAAGTCGCTGCAGAAGGGCATCACACCCGAAATGGCGGCGGCGGTAGCGAAGCTGATGAGCAACAAAGACCTCGTGCTCGCGGCTGCCAAGATTCGCAACGTGACGCGATGTCGCAACACCATGGGAGAACGCGGCGTTCTTGGCATTCGGCTGCAGCCGAACCATCCTACGGACGACATCGGCGGCATTCTGCTTTCCGCTTTTGATGGGTTGCTGTACGGATGCGGCGACGCCGTGATCGGCGTGAACCCGGCCACAGATTCTATCGAAAGCGTGGCCGCGATACTCAATGCGCTCGACCGCTTCATCACCGCGTTTGGCATTCCCACCCAGGCCTGTTGCCTTGCGCATCTCAGCACGCAATTGGCGTGCCTGGATAGCGGCGCTCCCATTGATTTGCTGTTTCAGTCGGTCGCCGGAACGGAGGCAGCGAATGCGAGTTTTGGAATCAATCTGGCCATGCTGCGGGAAGGACGCGAACGAGTTCTGGAGCATCA
>Ga0335078_10006185_pt1 | contig 17729 bp, 16 predicted proteins | sample Lox_Sample_32_FD_206711 | JGI IMG/M metagenome (GOLD analysis project Ga0335078, IMG submission 206711) | Soil microbial communities from Loxahatchee National Wildlife Refuge, Florida, United States - Lox_Sample_3.2 | ecosystem: Environmental > Terrestrial > Soil > Wetlands | place: USA... | reverse complement strand
CCACTTTTCCACCGCCTCGACTACTTCTCCTCTTGCTCCCAAAACCAAGGCGCAGAGGATAGCATGAAACTCAGACCGGACAACTAGCGTGTCAATAAAACCGGACAACTTCAAAAACTAACGACACCGATAAGCTGGGATTTGCTTACAGAATCTGAGCACTTCCGCCGATCCCATGTCCCGGTGATAGAATCTTTTCAAGTTGGATCGCAAGGGCTCTCCCCCTCCCTTGGTCCGAGTCGTGCATTTATCGCATGAATTTGGAAGACGTCCGCATCCTGTTGGTGGAAGACAATCCCATCGACGCCCGAAGTTTGCGCGACATGATCCGCGAAGCCTGTTCGGGACCATTTCACCTGGAACACGCGGATCGTTTGTCGCGCGCGCTCGAGCTGCTCGCGGCGAAGGAATTCGACGTGGTGCTGCTGGATCTGTCACTTCCGGACGCCCGGGGTTTGGAAACAGTCGCACAAGTCCATACCCGCGCGCCCAAAGCACCCATCGTGGTGATGACTTCTCTCGACGACGAAGCGGTGGCCGCGCGCGCGTTGCGAGCCGGCGCGCAGGATTACCTGGTCAAGGGGCGCGTCAGCGGCGATCTTCTGGTGCGCAGCGTGCGTTACGCCTGCGAGCGTGCGCGCGCCGTGGAAGCGCTGGAACGCCGCGAAGAACATTACCGTTCGCTTACCGAGAACTCGCTCGATCTGGTCAGCATTATCAAAGCCGACGGTACCGTCCGTTACACCAGCCCATCCCACAAGCGCATCCTCGGCTACGATCCCGACGAGCTGGTTGGTAAGAACGTTTTCGATTTTGTGCACTCCGACGATCGCGCCCGCGTACAGGCCGCTGCGCGACAGAATCACGGATCGATGACTATCGAATACCGGTTCCTTCACAAAGATGGCTCGTTCCGCACCATGGAATCGTTCGCGCGCGATCTGTCCCACCTGCCCGGCGTCGGCGGCGTGGTGGTGAACTCGCGCGATGTTACGGACCGCCGGCGTCTCGAGGAGCAGCTCCACCATTCGCAAAGAATCGAAGCCATGGGGCGGCTGGCCGGGGGCGTCGCGCATGACTTCAACAATCTGCTCATGGTGATCTCCGGCCACTCACAAATGCTGCTCGATAGCATGCTGCCGGGCGATCCGGCGCGCGACGATCTGAATCAGGTGGTGCGAGCCGCCGACCGTGCGACGGATTTGACGCGCCAACTCCTCGCGTTCAGCCGCCGCCACACGGTGAAACCGGCACTGGTGAATCTGAACCAACTGGTGCAACAGATGGAACGGATGCTGCGCCGGGTTCTGGGCGAGCACATCCATCTGGTTACCGATCTTACATCCGGTTGGAGCATGGTCTATGCCGATCCCGGCCAGCTCGAGCAAGTGATCCTGAACCTGGCATTGAACGCGCGGGACGCCATGCCGGGCGGCGGGACGCTGTCGTTGAAAACGGAGCACACCAGCGATCCGGCGGTATCGCTCGCACGGCTCACCCCGTTGGTCGCGATATCGGTGAGCGATACCGGCGCGGGCATCGCCCCGGAAGTGTTGCCGCACGTATTCGAGCCGTTCTTCACCACCAAGGAGAACGGCACCGGGTTGGGCCTTTCCACCAGCTACGGAATTATCAAGCAGGCGGGCGGGGAGATCGACGTCGACACCCGTCCCGGAGCCGGTACAACCTTCCGCATTCTGCTTCCCGCCGCAGCAAGAGGCGAGGAACGTCCCCAGCCTTCTAATGAAAGCGCCCCGCCCGCCGGGACCGAGACCATCTTGCTGGTGGAAGATGAAGAAGGCGTGCGGCATGTATTGGAAACCATGCTGAAGCGCAGCGGATATCGGGTGCTCGCATCTGGGTCCACGTCGGAGGCGCTGGCGGCTGCGCGAGGCTTCGAGGGGTCGATCGACCTTCTCATCACCGACATGGTGACGCCCGGTGCGATTGGCTCGCCCATTGCCGATCAACTGGCCGCGCAGCACCCGGAAATGCGCGTGCTCTATGTATCCGGTTACGGCGAACCGGTTTCGCCCGGGAGCGGTGCCGCGTTCCTTCAAAAGCCATTCTCGACCGCCGATCTGGCGCTCAAAATCCGGGAGGTCTTGCAGCCGGTGGCCGGCGTGGGCGCCAGTGACGTTTGAGTTTCGAGCCTGCACGTTTCGCTTCGTGGCCTGCGAGCCGGTTATTTTCGACGCCTGGGGTTCGGGGAATTGGCTGCGGGGAGCCTTCGGCGCGGCGCTGCGGGAGATCGCCTGTGCGCCGGATTGTCCCGGCCGCTCGGGTATGCCGGTTCTGAGCTGTCCGCATCGCGAGAACTGCATCTACGCGAGAATCTTCGAGCCTGTTTCCCCAATCGGGCCCAGTGGCCTGGCCGATCCTCCGCGGCCTTTTGTGTTCCGGCTTCGGCATCTCGCGAATCGTAGCATCTCGCCCGGAAGTGAGTTTTCGGTCCAGATGAACTTTTTCGATTCTCGCCGCCCCGATTTTCAGGAACTCGCGCACGTGTTCGGACGTCTGGCGCGTGCGAAACTGGCCGATACCTCCTCGACTCTGTTCTCGCTGTCTTTGGGCTCATTGCTCGACCAACCGAAGCGCTTGTGCGTGCGCTTTCTGAGTCCCACCGAGCTGAAGAGCGCCGGCGCGCCGTTTGAATTCTCGACACTGTTTGCTCGCGCTCGCGATCGCGTGAGCACTTTGCGTTCGCTATACGGACCTGGCCCGCTGGACGTCCAGTTCCGCGCCTTGGGGGAGCGCGCCCGCGCGGTGCGCATTACCCGGATGGATCTTCACCGCGTCCGCCGAGAGCGCACCAGCGGCCGGACCGGCCAGACTCACGGCATCGGGGGCTTTATGGGCGTGGTGGAGTACGACGGCCCGGTCGCGGAGTTTATTCCGATTCTGCAAGCCGCGCGCTGGACCGGCGTCGGCCGCCACTGCGTGTGGGGCAATGGCGAGATCGCCATCGACGCGAAATGATTCCCGCGAACGACCCCAAGCTATCCTGAACACATGAAGGCTTTCGCGGTGTTCCCCGCTAAGCATCAAGCTCGGCTCATCGACCATCCCGAACCCAAGCTCACCTCACCCACCGAGGCGAAAATGCGTGTGCTCGAGGTAGGGGTTTGCGGCACGGACCGCGAAATCGTCAGTTTTCAATACGGCGATCCGCCTGAGGGTTTCGATTACCTGGTGATCGGCCACGAATCGCTCAGTGAAGTGATCGAGGTCGGCCATCAGGTTTCGCGTGTCCAGACGGGCGACCTGGTGGTGATCACTGTTCGCCGTCCCTGCGCACACCCTGAGTGCATCGCCTGCCGGGAAGGCCGTCAGGACTTCTGCTACACCGGCGATTACACCGAGCGCGGCATCAAGAGCAGGCACGGCTTCATGACAGAGCTAGTGGTGGAGGAAGAGCGTTATTTGAACGTGGTCCCGCGCGCGTTGCGTGACATCGCCGTATTAGTGGAGCCCCTCACCATCGCGGAGAAATCGCTCGAACAGCTCGCGCAGATCCAGCAGCGTTTGCCCTGGGCGACGCCCGTGGAACCTGGCCAGTTTTCCACCGCGGGCCGCCGAGCCGTTGTGCTGGGCGCCGGACCGGTCGGCTTACTGGGCGCCATGGCCCTGCGTGTTTCTGGCTACGACGTCGCTGTGTATTCGCGCTCGCCGGGCGGCGCGGAAAACAACGACATCGTAGCGGCGATCGGCGCTAAATACATCGCGGCGGAGACCCATTCCATCGAACAGCTTGCCTCCATCGCCGGCCCCATCGACGTGGTGTACGAAGCCACGGGCGCCTCCGGATTCGCCTTCGAAGTCGTCCAGCACCTGGGGCCGAACGCTGTGTTCATCTTCACCGGCGTGCCCGGACACAAAGCCCCGATATCCGTCGATACGGACCGCATTATGCGCGACATGGTGCTCAACAATCAGGCCATCGTCGGAAGCGTCAATGCACCGCCGCACTGCTTCCAAGCGGCCATCAATCATCTAGGGGTATTTTTGAGCCGTTGGCCCACCGCGGTGCGTTCTCTGATTACGAAGCGCTTTCCCATCGAGCAGGCTATGGAGCCGCTTTCGAGTGGAGCAGGCGGCGTAAAGAATGTGATCGCAATCGCCTCGTGAGCAGCGACTGGATCGACATCTCGCTTCCGCTGCACGACGGAATGGTCCATTGGCCCGGCGATGCGCCTTTTCAGCGTCGCAAGACTCTCGCGCTGGCCGACGGCGATGCATGCAACCTCTCCGACATCCGGTGCAGCGCGCATACTGGAACTCACATGGATGCGCCGCTGCATTTTATCGAGCACGGCGCGGCGATCGATTCCCTGCCTCTCGATGCCACGGTCGGACCGGCGCGCGTCATCCAAATCCACGATCCGCGGCTGATTCGGATCGAGGAACTGGAACCGTACCATCCGCTCCGGGGCGATCGCCTGCTCTTCAAGACCGCAAATTCCCGGCTATGGCGATCCAGCCAGTTCCACTCCGACTACGTACACCTTCCGCCCGAGACCGCCCGGTACCTCGCAGAGATCGGCGTCCGGACCGTTGGCATCGATTATCTTTCCGTCGGACATGGCGAAGGAGGCGGAGCTGAGACGCATCGGATTCTCCTTGCGGCTGGTCTTTGGATAATCGAAGGTCTTAATCTTGAGACGGTTACACCCGGCAGGTACGAACTGATCTGCCTGCCGCTTCGGATCCTGGGAGGCGATGGCGCCCCTGCTCGAGCGATCTTGCGTGAGATTAGGACGGCTTAACCTCTGGCAGTACTAGTAGTTACAAATTTGACGTAGGCCTTCCGCGCTTCTTAGGCGTGCACTAGACTAGGTAAAGAAAGTTTACAGTCGAGTTTCTCTGGAGAGATGCTTCTTGAAGAATGGTTTAACGTTACTTGCCGCAATCGGTATGGGGTTGGTCTGCTCCAACTTCGCGAAGGCGGATATTGTTTGGGATGTAACAGCCACTTTGACGGACGGCCGATTGGGGACTGACACCATATCCGGTTCGTTTACGGTCAATTCGGCTTTGGACTTCGTCACCTGGGATATCACGGTTTCGGGTCCGGATATGAACTCATACGTGAAAGGCGACGGCAGCACTGCCGACCTCTCTGATGGGAATCGCGAGATCGTGTTCGAAGATAGTCTATTGGGTCCGGGGGTGGGTTTGTTTCTCGCGTCCGCCTTGCCGCCCAGCGGTGGCTCCACGATCAATCTGCTAGCCGGCAGCTTTTCGGACAGCACGAACGTTTGCAGTCCACTGTGTTTGAATGGCGGCGACACTTTCGTGTCTGGTTCTATCAAAGAAGCGACAACGCCCGCTCCGGAGCCCGTGTCGGTGGCCTGGTCGGTTCCGGCCATCCTCGGCGTATTGCTGCTGTTTCGCCGACGCCAAGTTTCCGCGAATTAAGGTAACCCCAGCAAAGGTCCATTAGCGGCTCGCGGGTCTTAACCCGCAGCCGCTTTTTGTTTTTCCGGCCAGCTTACCGGCCGTGGAGCACCATCCGCATTCCGTACTTCGTCCGCAGGGTAATCAGAGGCAGCACATCCACTTTCTGCCCGGGCGCTCGGCGTAAACTCCACTTCTGAGCGATGGTCGCGAGCACCAGGACGCCCTCCATCCAGGCGAACCGCTCGCCAATACATACCCGCGCGCCGCCGCCGAAGGGGAAATACGAAAACTTAGGCCGCGCTTCGCGCGCTTCCGGCGTCCAGCGCTCAGGATCGAAGCGCTCGGGATCCGGAAACCAACGCGGGTCTCGGTGCATAACATAGGGGCTGGCCAGGCAAATCGATCCGGACGCGATCTTGAACCCCGGCAGCTCGCAATCTTCCTTCGCCATACGGCCAATGGTCCAGGCTGGCGGATAGAGGCGCATTGCCTCGGTGAAAACCATCTCAGTGTATTTGAGTGCGGGAAGATCTGAGACCGCCGGCTCGCGTCCGGCGAGCACCGATTGGAGCTCTTGATGTAGTTTGCGCTCGCAATCGGGATTCTCCGACAGCAGATACCAGGTCCAGGTCAGCGCATTCGCGGTGGTCTCGTGCCCGGCCAGGAACAGCGTCATAGCTTCGTCGCGGATTTGCTTGTCCGTCATGCTTCCGCCGTCGCCTTCTTCGTCCTGGGCGAGCAGCAGCATAGACAGAAGATCGCCGGAGTCGCGGCCGCTCTTGCGCCTTTCCTCGATCAATCCGTAGATAGTCGCATCCAGGCGCGCGCGGGCTTTCTCGAATCGCCGAACAGGCGGCAGCGGCAGTTTTTCCAGGTATTCGGCGAACGGCAACAGCAGCAGCCGGAACATTTTGAGGACAGTAGTCAGTGCTTCGCCAATTTCGGGCGCCTCCGATTCCACGTCCGCGCTAAACAGCGTTCGGGCGACGACATCGAGCGTGAGCCGCATCATCTCATCCGCGACATCTACGGTGGAACCGTCCCTCCAACGGTCGCGCACGCGTCCGGCGCAGCTGGTCATCACCTGACCATACGCCATCAACCGCTCGCGATGGAAAGCTGGTTGTGCCAAGCGGCGCTGCCGGCGATGGAACTCACCTTCGCTGGTGAGCAGCCCCTCGCCAAGAAGAATACGCGCACGCTGCAGCGCCAGACTCTTGACGAACTTCGATTGTTGAGTAACTAAGACTTCGCGCACCAGATCCGGATGGTTCAGCAGGTAGACGGGATACGACGCCAGCTGAAAATGGGGAAGATCGCCATATTCGTGGGCGATCCTCATCAGAAACGGGATGGGACGGGCGCGAAAGGCGGGAAGATGGCCCAGCCAAGGCAGGCCTCTCGGTCCGCGCACCACCGGAACGGTAGCGGATGCAATCACATCCTCAATCTTACGCTTCCGGAGTCAGCGCGGACCGGTCAACGAGTACCGGAGTTACTTCGACGCAGCTGCCGAGCCGGACGTGGACGCGCCGAACACGATCTTCGAGCTGGTACCGCCCAGATCGATTTCCTGGATCTTCTTGTCAATCGACTCATACGTAGTCAGCGAATACTTTCTCTCGCCCTTCTGAAGCGCCGCCGGAACTTCGATCACGGTTTTGCCGCTCTTGAAGATTGCTTTGTCGCCCGAGACTTCGATCTTGTACTCGCCCGCTTTCAGTTCTTTGCCTCCGGCGAATTGCGTACTGTCGAGTTGGAGGGTGTAATGGGATGCTGCACTGGCCGCGGCAAGTGCGAGCGTAGCTAGAGCAAGTGTCTTGATAGACCTCATGTGACGTTGTAACTCCTGTATTTAGAATTAGTTGGCTACGACGGGGTACTTACTTTCGAACTTTAGGGCATCGTTGCCCTACGCTAGTCGATGCGCTTCGATCTGAGAACGATTCGAAAATCGAAGTAGCTTGAATTAATTTAGCACACCTGAAGCCCCACGCGGTAGTGGGCGATTCGCCTTAGGGCGACGGACTCCTGGGCGGCGGCCCAACGCGGCTCGTCAACCGCAGACTCAATGACCAGGTCGTTCCGCGGGCATCATTGGCGCTTTTTTGTGTTCAACGCCGTCGCCGGTTGTGGCGACCCGTCCAACTGGAGAGGCCCGTTTCAGTCGCGGCGCCGACTCTGCTTACGCCTCCGACGGCGCGCGCAACGGCGTCCGACACCACGTTGCAGCACAGCAGCAGCGATCAGCCTTCGATAAACGGGATGTGGAACTTTCAGTTCTTTTCGCAAAGCAACACCAGCCACAATCCGCCAATTCCAGACGGCGCGCTGCTCGATTTCGGCTATCAGGTCTGGCACAGTGATATGACCGAGTTCACGAATTCAACCCTGCACAATCTGGCCACGCAGAACTACCGCCTCGGCGTGTGGGGACAAACCGGATTCAATGCTTTCGAACTGAATCATTTTGCGCTGCAGTACGATGCGACGTCTGGAATGGTCTCGGGAAACGCAAATATCAAGGAGCAAATTACGCTTTCGCCGAGCGGGGACAGCCTCTCCGGCACGTTTACGATCGACGTCTACGACTCGAAAGGCAGTAAGCTAGACCATGTTGCCGGGACGCTGGCGGCCACAGGCGTTACGGTAGACACGATCGTCACAGCGTTACCGTAAGTCGCAGTCGATTCAGTCCCCGGGTCTTGAGAGGCCGGGGCGCGCACTCGTTCCTCCGGTCTACTTACCCACCGGCCGGATTTATACCTCGATCGAGCTATTTCAATGCCCTTCTGAATGCACTAGTCTGTCTCCAGCAAGACGAAGGAGCAGAACCACATGACGTTCTCCGCTCACCAACCCCGTGCCGGTCGTCTCCGGAGAAAATTGGAAAATTGGGAGAATATTAGCCCTGTTAGCGCCCCTCCCCGGGGAGGGAAATAGCCATGGGCGCGCGCAAGTCCGATCTGGAAGCTCGTCTGGAATCGTATTTCGCCTCGGTCCGTTCCGCGTCGGCAAAGGATCGCTGGAAGCGCCGCATGGAGAATTGGCAGGTTTATGCCGCGGTTACGGGCTCTGCCATGGCGATGCTGACGGGCGCCTCGGCCTCGCTCATCGCGAGCGGCACCGTCGACGTCCGCAGGGCGGCGGCTGCCAGCGTTCGAACCATGAGAGAGGTGACCGCCAGAAAAATCGTCGCCGATCCTCTCCGATTGGTTGCTCAAGAACCCCCAGGGGGATTGCTGGCGGCGGCGCTGACGACGACCAACACCCCCGATTCCGCTGGAGGGCCCTCGATTCTGCCCAATGGCGTTGTGCCGCTGGATAGCTCGGCCGGGATCATTCAACCGGGAGAGTGGGTTTCGATTTACGGCAGTAATCTGGCAAGCACCACGGCAAATTGGAACGGTGACTTTCCCACTTCGCTCGGCGGGACTTCCGTTCAGATCAACGGCAAGCTCGCCTATCTGGAGTCGGTGAGTCCTTTTCAAATCAATTTGCAGGCCCCGGACGATTCGGCGACGGGCACGGTGTCCGTGGTGGTTACGACCGCCGCGGGTTCGGCCACATCCACGGTGATCCTGAATCCGGTCTCGCCGTCTTTCAATCTGCTTCCGGGTCTGCACGTCGCTGGGATCATTCTGCGGCTGGACGGATCAGGTGCTTTCGGTGGCGGAAGCTACGATATTCTCGGGCCGACGGGGAACTTCTACGGCTATCCGACGGTAGCTGCGCGTGGCGGAGACAATGTCGTGCTCTTCGGTGTCGGCTTCGGTCCCACCACACCCTCGGTTCTGGCCGGCGCTCCATACACCGGTGCCGCCCCGATCAGCAGTCCGTTTAGTTTGTCCATTAACGGCGTGGGAATGGCGACGAGTTTCGTGGGACTCTCGAGCGCCGGCCTTTATCAAATCAACCTGACGGTTCCTCCGTGCCTGGGCCAAGGAGACGTGCCGATTCTTGCAACGGTTGCCGGGATGCGCACGCAATCGGCAGTTTCATTTCCGCTCCAGGACCTGTGTGTCCCTGGCGGCAGCTCGGGCGGCGGAGGAGGGGGAACGGGCGGCGGCGGATATGGCGGCGGTTCGGGATTCGGATCGGGCGGAGGTTCGGGTGGCGGATCCGGCGGTGGATCGGGCGGAGGTTCGGTAGCTTTGCCGCCCGGGCAGAAACCGTATCAGCCCAGGATGCAGTTTGGATCCAAGTAACTCATGCCGGAGGACGAAATCGATGAAATCGAATAAGACCTTGTGCTGGCTAGCGACAAGCGTGCTTTCATTTTCCGTTTTGGGCGAGCGTGCCATTGCGGCGACAAGCGGCGATCCGGTGGAAGTCGTCAGCGGTGGAATTCAAAGCGTGGACGCTCCGGCTGCCCGTTCGGCGGCACTGGAGCTTCTTGACCGCGCTCGAAGTGGCTCCAGATTGCAGGCCCGCGGGCAGGGTTACGATCTCAAGGTTTCCTTCACGGTGAATTCGGGCGGGCAAACAAACTACGACGGCGCCTGGCAGATGGAGGACATTTTCGATCCTCAACAGGGGCTGCGCTGGACGGCGCGAACCGGCAACGCGTACACGATTACCGAAATCTCATCCAAGGGGAAGTTGTACTCCGAGGGCACGGAAGGTCCGATTCCGCTGAGATTGCAGGAGGCCCGCGCGGCGCTGTTGGATGCGATTCCGTCGGCGGCGCGGATGGCGCTGCTAGATCTTCCGTCAGCAGCGGAGTTCACTCGCGCGCCGGTGCGGACCGCGATGGCGACTTTCCAGGGCACATCCGTAACCTGCGTTCTGTATTCGCTTGCGCAAACTACCGCGACAGCCGAGCCAGGACGCCGGTGGCAGGAATTGGAGGATTGCGTCGATCCGCAATCGGGACTGCTCATCGTTCATTCGCAAGTTCCAGGGCGCTACTTTGCTTACGACTATTCCAATGCTCCGCAGCTCGCGGGCCAGATGTTCCCGCACCGGGTGACCGTGATCGAGGCGGGCAGAACGGTTTCGCAGATTTCCGTGGACAGCCTGACGGAGCTTCGCTCGGCGGACGAAAGCTTGTTCGTGCCTACGCCCGAGATGCTAGAGGGGGGACGCGCCACGACGATGTCGGGCGCGCGAAAGATGGCGCGTGTGGTGGGCGAGGGTAAGCCGGCCGGTACGCCGATTTGTATCTTCGGGGTGGTCACCGCCGCAGGGAAACTGGTTGAGGCGCACTCGTTGCAGCCGGACGACCCAAACAGCGCGGCTGCTGTGAAAGCCGCTGGTGAGATGAATTTTCTGCGCCCAACGCCCGGCGTCATTGGCGCACCACCCCAGCAGCAATTCGCGTTTGTGTTTATCCGGTTCGCGTCGCAGTCGCGTTAACAAGCCAGCGATCCTTCGCCGGGGTCAATGAAAGGTGATGTCGGTCGAGCTTTCGAAATGCCGGTGATTCTTGTATTCGACCTCGACTCGCCAGCGCTTTCCGGACGAATAGTCCACTACAAAATTCGCCGCCACCGGAAGCAGATACGACGCGTCGCCGATCTTCACGGAATCCCACGAGACTTCTTCCTGGCGCCGGGCAAAATCAAACTCCGCGGGAAATGGGCTGGCGTCTTCTTCCAGATGGATCAGGTTTCCCGAACGATCGTCAATGGAAATATGTCCGGTGCGCGCCGGGTTGTAGCGTTGATACTCGACGTAAAAGTCATTAAAGCAGCCGTCGGCGGGAGAATCGAAGTTGAACTTCAGCGCTGGCCGTCCGCGTATTTCGGCGGGGCCATCGTATTGGATCCTGGTGGGACACTGCAAGTCGAACAACGGGCGGATCTCGGCGCCAAAACCGCCGCCCCATTTGAACCCGGGCAACGCCTGAAAGGGCCGGTCCCACTTTCGCCCGTTTCTGCGAACTTGCACGCGCGTGGCCCGGTTTTTCTGAAAGGTGACCTCGGCCTCGATGGTGTCGATATAATGCCAGCGAGTGGATCGGGTGTCGCTGGTGTAGCGTTTCGCCGTTTCGTCGGCGATGAAGTTCGGCAAGTTCGCGGCGTAATCGAGATTCACTTCGCGCGCACGTTCCAATTTCCTGAGGCCTTCCGCTTCAGGACCACGCGCCGTCACATTGGGCGCGCCGGCCGGCCCCTCAACGGCAATGTCCGGCGTATGCGGACGCTGCAGCAGGTTCGCTTCTTCTCGCCACGCCGGGAGCTGGCGCATACCGGACAGCTCGTCCGCCGATGCTTCGCGAATGAACCGAAGCGTCTTCAGCTCGAGAAATTGGAGGCGAGCGGAGGCGTCTTCCCACGACGGCTGTATTCGATCGCAGGCGATCTCGACATGGTCGCCGAATTTATAGCGCCGGGCGATTTTGTCCGCGGCGAGTTCTCCCGTGGATGCGGGTTTGGCGTCGATGATTCTTCGGTCGGCCAGGCGAATCGAAATGGAATCTTCGGTCAGGCGCTCCAGGCTTCCCGAGAAATTCAAACCGTTCGCGAAGGCGGGATAGAAAGGCAGGCCAAGCAGCAAAAACGAAGCCACCACTTTCCCCATACCTTGAAACTATATTACTGTAGCTGCAAAAGGTTGGCCGGAATTGGAGCCGCGGGTTTTTCGAATGGCCTCTCGTAAAGTTCTTTTGGTCGGATGGGACGCCGCGGACTGGAAAGTGATTCGCCCGCTTATGGAGGCGGGTCGAATGCCGAATGTCCAGCGGCTGGTGGAAAGCGGCGCTAGCGGCCAAATTGCGACGCTGCATCCGCCACTCTCGCCCATGCTGTGGACTTCCATCGCCACCGGGAAGCGCCCATTCAAACACGGCATCCACGGCTTCGCCGAGCCTGCTCCGGATGGCCGCGGCGTGCAGCCCATAACAAATCTCTCGCGGACATCCAAGGCTGTGTGGAACATTCTTCACCAGAATGATTTACGCAGTGTCGTGGTCGGCTGGTGGCCGAGTCACCCTGCCGAGCCGATCCGCGGCGTCATGGTGTCGGATCATTATCACCGGGCGACCGGCCCGCGCGATCAAGGCTGGCTTCTTTCACCAGGCACGGTTCATCCGCCGGAGTTGGCCGCGACACTGGCGAATCTACGCGTGCATCCGGAGGCTCTCAGCCCGGACCTGGTCGAGCAATTTATTCCCCGCGCCCGCGAAATCGATCAAGAGAGCGACGGACGCCTGGCCCTGTTCCTGCGGACGCTGGCCGAATGCATGAGCATTCAGGCAGCCGCGAGGTGGTTGGCCGAACGAGAGCCGTGGGATTTTTTCGCGGTTTACTTCGATGCGCTGGATCACTTCAGCCACGGGTTCATGCGATACCATCCGCCCCGGCAGTCGTGGGTCGCGACGGGCGACTTCGAGCTGTATCGCCACGTGGTGGCCACGGCGTACCAATTTCACGACCGGATGTTGGGCGAGCTGCTCGAAAAAGCCGGACCCGAAGTCGCGGTGATTCTGATGTCGGACCACGGCTTTCATCCGGATCATCTGCGTCCCGCATCGATCCCTAATATTCCTGCCGGACCCGCGATCGAGCATCGCGATCTCGGCATTCTTATCATCAGCGGGTCCGGCGTGAAGAAGAACACGACGCTGCACGCGCCCACCATATTAGACATCGCGCCGACAGTTCTGACGCTTTTCGGATTGGCGATCGGCGAGGACATGGACGGCAAAGCCTTATTGGATGCGTTCGCCCAGCCGCCCGGAGTGCAGTTTATCGCGAGTTGGGAAAATGTTCCCGGTGAGGATGGCAGCCATCCACCGCACGCGCGTCTCGATGCGGTGGCGGCTCGCGCCTCGCTCGAGCAAATGATCGCGCTCGGGTACGTCGAGCGGCCGGACGAAAGTCACGAGCGCGCCGTGGAGAAAACCATTCGCGAGCTGCGATTCAACCTGGGCGAAGCGTATCAGGATGACGGACGGCATGCCGAGGCGTACACGATTTTCAGAGACCTGCGCGACGCCGATACGAACGAGCAGCGCTTCGCGGTGCGATTGTTTGTTTCGTGCCAGGCACTCGGGCTGCTGGACGAGATGCGGGGGATTGTCGCAGATCTCGCGAACGGAACCGCGGAGCCCGCCATGATCGGATATCTTCGGGCCCAAGTTCTGACCGCGGAGAAAAACTACCAGGCGGCGCTGGCCGCGCTCGAACAAGTCAGCCAGGCTCCACTGGCGCGGCCGGGGCTATTTCTCCAGACTGCCGATTTGTACCTGCGGCTGGGGCGGCTGGGCGAAGCTCGCAAGGTCTACGAGAAGGCGCTGGCGGTAGATCCCGACAATGCACAAGCGCACCTCGGTCTGTGCCGGATCGCTCTGCGCCAGCGTCGATTCGACGATGCCGCGCATGCCGCCCTGAGTGCGATTGAACGAAGCTACCGCGATCCTTTGGCACACTATTTTCTCGGTGTGTCGCTCATGGCGGGGAAGGATTTCGCGCGAGCGGCGGACGCGTTCCGATCAGCCATCGCGAGTCATCCGAACTTTCCGCAGGCGCATCTTCGGCTGGCGGGGCTGCTCGAAAGACATTTGAGCGATGCCGAGAGTGCACGTGAACACCGGCGCCTGGCTGCACGGATGAGGCAAGGGTCGCTGATGCATGTGGAAACAAAAGGTACTGCCGTCGTTTTGGGTTCTCGAGTGGGCCATCCTTGGTCAGCCGAGCTGCCTCCGCTGTCAGAATCGCTCGTTGTAGTAACTGGCCTCCCGCGATCAGGTACATCGGTGATGATGCAAATGCTGGCCGCGGGTGGGATGGAAGTGCTCACCGATCAGGCGCGCGCAGCCGATGCAGACAATCCGCGCGGGTATCTGGAATTCGAGCCGGTGAAAAACCTGCTGGCGGATTCGGCGTGGCTGGCGGACGCTCGTGGAAAGGCAGTGAAGATCGTGGCGCCCTTGCTGGCCGCGCTGCCCGTTGATCTCGCTTGCCGCGTAATCCTGTGCGAGCGCGATCTCGGGGAGGTGCTGGATTCCCAAGAAAAGATGCTCCAGCGGCACGGCGAGCCGGTGGCAACGCCGGATCGGCGCCAACTCCTAAGGGAAGAGTACGCGCGAACGATCGAGCGGGTGAAAGCAATGTTGACGCACCGAGCGCACACCGCATTATTGACGATGGATCACGACGAAGTGGTTTACGATCCTGTTAATGCCGCGAAAAAACTCGAGGCGTTCCTCGGCGCTGGACTGAACGTCGCCGCAATGGTGGGGGCGGTCGAGCCCAGTCTTCATAGGAATCGTGCCGCGGCTGCGCAACCGGATCTCGCGCCGGTTCGTCACACTTAGAACTGTGGCACGCGTAATAAACCGGAATATCGCGCTCGCGTTGGTTCTGGCCACGGCCTTGCTCTGCACGTCTTGCGAGGAAATCGCGGACGCGATCTCAGCGAATATTCAGGACCGGCACATGCCGTTCGGGACGGTGATCGATCCGATCTTCGCGTCGTCGGCTAGTGACACGATCGTGGGGTACACGCGCTGCGGCGACTCGGCGATCTGGACCGGTCATTATCTGGCAGCCGAGTCGTTTCGCTACAACGTGACGACAAATGCCGGCGCGCTCACGAACGTTCGCAGAGCGCTCCTGGGTTTGAAATCTCTGGTGGACGTCACAGGGACCGATGTGCTGGCGCGCTGTGTGGTGCCGATGAGTTCGCCGTTCGCGGCTGGAATCGCGAGTGAGGAATCGGCCAACGGCATCCACACCAGCGGCCAGAACTTCTGGGTAGGTAACACCTCGCGCGACGAGTACCTGGGGGTCTTCTTCGGATTGAGCGTCGCATACAGCTTCGTCAATCAACCGGACGTTCGCGCAAGCGTGCAGGCGCTTGCGACGCGGATGCTCAATTTCCTGACTGCGCACGCCTGGACGGTTGTGATGCCTGACGGCACCGTCGTTACTACGTTCGCGATCCGGCCCGAGGAGCAGCTAGCACTCATGCAAATCGGGAAGCAAGTGAACCCGAGCGTGTTCGCGAACCAATACCAGAGCCTGGCTTCCAACCTTGCTTCGCTTACGACGATTCCGATCCTGGTCGACGCCGGCGACGTGCGCGATTCCTACTTCAAATTCAATTTGGATGCGATCGCGTTTTATAATCTGATTCGCTTGGAAACCGACAAGTCGCTACTTGCGCAATACAACACGGCTTATTCGGTCTATTGGAATGCGATCGAAACGCACATGAATCCGCACTTCAACATGATCGATCGCGCGCTCAACGGCGCCAACGCCAGGCGCGACGCGCAAACAGCCGCGTACTTGAGCGAATTTCTCCAGCGCCCGCACCGCGACGTCTACGTGAATCTGGAAGGACAGTTTCCTTCCTGCGTTAGCTCCGATCAATCCTGCGATCCCATTCCGATCCCGCTGCGCGTGACCACGGATTTTCTCTGGCAGCGGAGTCCGTTTCAATTGGTGGGCGGCGGATCGGGCACGATCGAAGGCGCGGGAATCGATTACATCCTGCCCTACTGGATGGCGCACTACTACAAGGTTCTCGATGATGGCGTTGCGCGGGCGGGCGATCATCGTTGAGGCGCGGCTGCCGGCGTGTGTCAAGATAGTTCTGTCATGTCGCCTCAAGCACCGCCGAAATTCCAGTTGGTGAACACTCCCGACTACCGTGAAAGCTACGCCAACAGCGTCCAGATCCGAGTGAACCTCTGGGATTTCTTTCTGATGTTCGGGACCGTGAATCAAGCCGCGCCCGACAGCGTCATGATCCACAATTTCCAGGGCATTTACATCAGCCCGCAGCAGGCCAAAGCGCTATTGAATGTGCTCACACAAAACCTCACGCAATATGAGGCGACGTTCGGCGAGATCAAATTGGAGCCGCACACTCAAAGCAGCGCAATTCAGTGATCCGCGGCGCGGCGGTATTTGTTTTCGTCGCGCTGGTGCTATACGCGGGGCACGCCTCCTATCTCTCGCTTCCGTATTTTTGGGATGAAATGGGCCAGTTCGTCCCGGCGGCGCTGGATATCTTTCGCGATGCCGCCTGGGTGCCGCACTCCACCGTTCCCAATGCACATCCTCCGGGCGTCATGGCGTACCTGGCGCTCGTCTGGAAGATTTTCGGCTATTCGATTCCTGCGACGCGCGCGGCCATGCTGCTGCTCGCATGCCTCGCGGTAGTTGCAACCTGGCGCTTGAGCGTGCGGCTGTCGCCGGCGTGGACTTTCGCACCGGTGATCTTGTTGCTGCTCGATCCGCTTTTCTACACGCAATCGATGATGGCGCAGCTCGACATGCCCGCGATGGTGTTTACCTTGTTGGCGCTGCTGTACTTTTTCGAAGACCGGCACCTGCTGGCGAGCGTGGTGTGCGTGGCTTTGGTTCTGGCGAAAGAAACCGGCGCGATTCTTCCGCTGATTTTAGGCGGTGCGCTGTGGCTCGATCGCTCGCGCCGCAAGGAAGCGTTGTGTTACGCGCTGCCGTTCCCGATTCTGGCAGTCTGGTTTTTTGTTCTCTGGCGAACCACCGGGCAGCTGTTCGGCGATGCGGGTTTCACGCACTACAATCTCGGCTACGCGCTGAATCCAGCGCGGGCGAGCCTCTCGTTGCTACGCCGGTTTTATTATTTGTTCCTCGCGGATTTTCGGTGGATCGGGTCGCTTGCGATTCTGTTGGCGTTACGGCGAACGAAGATTTTCTCCACGCGCGAGTGGAGGATCACCTGGCTGTTCATTGGTGCGCACGCGATCCTGGTTAGTCTGCTCGGGGGCGCGGAGCTCGAGCGATATCTCATGCCCGTGATTCCACTGATCTATATCGCGATGGTCGCGGCGTGGTCCGCTGTGCCTACGTTCGCGCGCGTTCTTGCGTTTGTATCGGTTTCCGCCGGCTTGCTATTCGCGCTGTTCACGAATCCCCCATTTCCGTTTCCTTATGAAAATAATTTGGCAGTGGTTGACTTTGTCGAACTGCAGCGCGACGGTGCGCAATTTCTAGAGCGCGCCTATCCTAATGAGACGGTCTACAGCGCGTGGCCGTTCACGCAGGCGCTGCGCGATCCGGTCTTCGGCTACGTGGATAAGAAGCTAGCGGTTGCTGAGACAGGCGATTTGCGCCGCTCAACGCTCGAAGGCGTCCAGCCACAGGCCGTCAAAGTGCTGGTGCTGTACTCGCGGACTTGGGAGCCGGACTGGGGCATCCTGCACTGGACGGTTGTCGAACAGTTCCTGGCGCGCTACTACGAGTACGGGCGGCAGATGAACGCCGACGAAGTCCGGCAACACTTCGGTCTGGCTCCAGTTCGGCGCTGGGAGCGCGGCGGGCAATGGATTGAAATTTATTCGCGCTAGAACATCGGAAGCCTGGGCAAAGATGCCATCGCAAGACGCTCCT
>Ga0335078_10006184_pt1 | contig 17730 bp, 16 predicted proteins | sample Lox_Sample_32_FD_206711 | JGI IMG/M metagenome (GOLD analysis project Ga0335078, IMG submission 206711) | Soil microbial communities from Loxahatchee National Wildlife Refuge, Florida, United States - Lox_Sample_3.2 | ecosystem: Environmental > Terrestrial > Soil > Wetlands | place: USA... | reverse complement strand
TCGTAGAAATACGAGGCCGTGATGCCGGGATCCTTGCCGTATTTCGCCTTGAATGCCGCTACGAAATCGGCGCGCGCCTTTTCGCCTACGGGGGTCGATTCGGTCTTGCTGGTGGCGAGATAGACGCCGTTTGCGGTATTGCCAGCAAGTCCGAAAATTGCCGGGTCGTCGAGCATCGACGTGCCCATGATCTGCGGCTTGAAGTTGAGTTCGGTCATTTGCCGGAATAGCTGCGCTGCTTCTTTATGGGTCGCGACAATGAACATCGCATCCGGATTGAGCCCCTTCAGCTTGACCAGCTGAGGCTTGAAATCAGTGGTCCCGTCCTTGAAGCTTTCGGTGCCCAACCATTTGCCGCCGTCTTTCTCAAAGCCCTGGCGCACCAGCTTACCGTTCATCGTGCCATAGTCGGTCTGAGCAAAAAGACCGGCGGCAGTTTTGGCCTTCAGGACCTTTTTAACAAAATCATCTTCGGTCGTACCTATCAAAGCGTCCGACCCGGCCAAGCGATAGATAAAACCGCCAGGCGATGTCAGATCTGGGTGCGAGCTCATCGTGGACAGATAGACAACTTTGTTTTCGCGCGCAATCTGTGAAGCAGGCAAAGCAACTGAGCTCATCATGCCGCCAACAATAACTGAAACCTTGTCGACGCTGACCAGCTTCTGGGTCGCCGAAACGCCCGCTTTGCCAATACCCTGATCGTCCTCGATCACAAGTTGAACTTTAGCGCCGTTGACGCCGCCGGCAGCGTTTGCTTGGTCGACCGCCAAATCAGCGCCGCGCTTGGCGTCTTCCCCGTAGCTTGCCGCGAAACCGGTCAGCGGTAAGGTCACGCCGATTTTCAGATCGGCCGCCGATGCAGAATGCGCGAACGCAATGGCAAGCAATGATGCGACGATCGAAACCACTGATCTCATGACACCCTCGTTTGCTCCAGGCCGGCACCTTGCCTGGGCATTCTGTTATTGGCCAGGAATGCTGTCAATGAGATTGTCTGACATTTTGTAATGGTACCGCCTCCACACGCCCGGGAAAGCCCGACCGGCCTTCGCGCCGGCGCCATCCCCAAGCTCAACCAAACGCCACTGCGGGGGGCAGAATTTGGTCGTTACTTTTTCGGCAACGCGACGACACGCAAAGTTTCCTGACCTCGGCGCCCCCGTTCACCCTTTGCGCGCGCTTTGGCAGGCGCAAAAGTCCTGGTTTGCGCAGTGCCTACCCGTTTCGGCGACAGCATGATTTTCTTCGCCGTTTTGCAGGCTGAAGAGATGTGAGTACGTACCGCCTGGCGCGCCAGCGTCGGCTTGTTGGCACGGATCGCGGCAATCATCAGTTCGATCTCCTCGATGCACCGATGCCGCCATTGCTGATCAAGAAGCGTTTGCGCGCGCAGAAAGTTTATTCGCGACACCAGCAAATAGACCATCTCCACCAGCAAATCGTTGCCGCACTTTGTTAGAATAGTGTTGAAGATCGCGTTTGTTGCGGCGAGCATTTCGAGGTGATTGTCGAGTCGGGAGGCCAGTTTCAACCGGGCGACCATGCGGCTCAAATTCGCGATATCTTTCGGATACGCCACGCTTGCAAATCGGTACACGCCTTCGCCTGTCAGCATGCTCCATACGTCGTGAATCTCCTCGATCTCGAGCTCGCCCAACCCGGCTACCGAGGGTCCGCGATTGGGAACAAGTTGGATGAGCTTTTCGACTTCGAGCACGCGAAGAGCTTCGCGCAGAGAGGGCCGGCTGATCGCCATTTGCTCGCACAAGTCGGCTTCGATCAATTTCTGACCGGGCCGTAGATTTCCATTCATAATGTCGGCCCGAAGTTGGCTGACGCAATCATCGATGACGGTCGTGGGCTGACCGTTCGCGCCGAACCTGGTCTTTGTCATGAGAATCCCGGGCATTGTCGAAGACTTTTGGAAAAGATTGACTGCCGGCCGCTGGAATACGGGCGTTATTACCGTGTTTCGTTTTTACTACAGCGCAATTTGCCGTGCAATTTTTTATAGTTTGTTCGGCTCGCGAGGGCCTTTTCAGCGCCGCGCAGCTTACCGTGGGGGCGGGAGTCAGCGTTGAGTTTGTCAGACAATATTGCTAGAAGAAACTAACCGCACAAAAATATGGATCCGCCGATGCGCGAAGAGCTTGTCAAGGACGTAACGTCACTGGTAAAGCCGGCGGCGGTGCATCGTTCGCTTTACGACGATCCGGCAATTTTCGAGCTTGAACTCGAGCGCATTTTCGGGCGGGCGTGGATCTATGTCGGCCACGAAAGCCAGGTTCGCGAGCCTGGCGATTATTTCTGCACCCAGGTCGGACGAAAGCCGGTCGTCGTGGTCCGCGGTCCCGACAAGACGCTGCACGTCCTGCACAACCAGTGCGCCCATCGCGGTGCCATGGTGGTCGCCCTCGACAAGGGGCGGACTGACGAATTTCAGTGCTGTTATCACGGCTGGACCTATCACCTCGACGGCCGCCTGAAGGCGGTGCCGCTGCAGCACGGCTATCCGGCCGACTTCAACCCGAAGAGCGGGTCGATGGCGATGCTGGCGGTGCCGCGGGTGTCGAGCTATCGCGGCTTTATTTTCGTCAATCAATCCGACGACGGTCCGAGCCTTGATGACTGGCTCGGCTACATGGCGACCTCGCTGGACGACATGGTCGACCGGGCGCCGGATGGCGAGCTGGAAATCGCCGGTGGCGTGTTCAAGCACACCTACAACGGCAACTGGAAGCTTTATCTGGAAAACCTCTGCGACGCCGCGCATCCGTGGTTCACGCACCGCTCGTCGATCGACGCGGCGCAGCAGCAGAGGGACGACGTCTACACCGACGGCGCCGGCGAGATCGCAATCCGGCAGATGCGGCAGAACGGCGCCCCCTACAGCTTCTGGGAATCGCAGGTTGGCATCTGGACCTACCCGAACGGCCACAGCTTTCTCGGCGATTATCACGACGACAAGAAGCTCGTCGCGGCGCTGAACGATCCGGTGTTCCGCGACTACGTGGAGGCTTTGGAGAAGAAGAAGGGCAAGGAGGAAACCCGGCGGATCATGGAAGTCCGCCGCTGGAACAGCAACGTCTATCCGAACCTGTCGTTCATGAGCCAGTTTCAGCAGCTGCGGGTGATCCATCCGCTTGCGGTCGACCGGACTTTGGTCTGCACCTACAACTTCCGACTGCGCGGCGCGCCGGAGCGGATGTTCCACAACACCATCCGCTTCGCCAACATCGTCAACGGCACCGGCTCGCTGGTGCTGACCGACGATCTGGAGATCTACAACCGCATCGGGCTTGGCATATCGAGCGAAGGCGCCGCATGGCTGCAGATCGGCCGCGGTTACCAGAGCGACGTGGCCGATGAGCACGGCGGTCGCCGCGGCAAGAACTCGACCAGCGAGGTTTACATCCGCAACATGTTCGATGCCTGGGTCGGCTACATGGCCGCGACGGGGACCGGGACGAAGATGAAACAAGCGCAGCTGGAAAGCATTTCCGCGTGACTCTGCCGCGAGGGGCGCAGGTGAAGGACGAGCGTGCCGGCGTCGGGGTTGCGAAGCGTCTCGACGTTGCGGAGTGCGAGCAGTTTCTGCTTCACGAGGCCCGGCTGCTGGATGAAGCCAGATTCGACGCCTGGCTCGACCTTTTTACACCTGAGGCCACCTACTGGGTGCCGAGCGAGCCAAATCAGGCCGATCCGCTCGAAACCGTATCGCTGATCTACGATGACCGGCGGCTGCTGGAAACCCGGGTCCGCCGGCTGGCCAGCCCGCGCATCTACTCGCAGGAGCCGCGGTCGCGCACCAGCCGCATCGTCGCCAATGTGACGGTCGAGGCTGATGCCGACCCGGCGACGACGACTCTGGTGCGGTCGAAGTTCGTGCTGATCGAATTCCGCCGCAACGAGCAGCGGCTGTTCGGCGGCACCTGCTTTCATCGGCTGACCGTCATCGGCGGCGCCATCAGGATCGCCTCAAAACGCGTCGATCTTGTTAACTGCGACGCCCCGCTCGACGGTATCGTCGTGCCGTTCTAGGGCGTGGCCTCCGTCCTTTGGCGATCGCCAAGTCTTATCGGCTTTTGCCGACAGCGCACCAGCGTGCAGCTCGCGGCACTTCGGTTTCCGGCGGCGCGACAGCACAGCCGGTTCCATCGCGGATAATGCTGTGGATATGATGGAGAACGCAACGGCGTTGCCCGCATGTCCGCAGCTGCAACAACAACATCAAGCCTTCGATATGATATCTTTAAGCAGCCAGACCGCACCAGCGAGAGTCTGATCAAGTGCACCGTTCAAGTGGTCCGACGGATGAGGTCCACTTCAGAGGCCCTCGATCAACCGGCGGGAAAGTGACCGGGTGAAGAGATCATGCCAATCGAAGAATACTTCTCAAGCTCGTATTCTGAAGCACGCCTCAAGTTTGTTGCTGCCGCTCGCAGCGCAAAAGCCGAACTGGATAGCTACCGTCTGACGAGCCGGTCAGGGCCGGGTAATGAAGACCTCATCGTCGACGTTGCCAAGCTCGGCCCTAAAGACGCGCGCGATATGCTGTTGGTGATTTCGGGGACACACGGCGTGGAAGGATTCTGCGGTTCAGGCTGTCAGGTCGGATACTTTAACGATAGACTATTTGAAGTTCTGCCGCCGCGTACAGGCACAACGCTCATCCACGCGCTGAACCCCTTCGGGTTCGCATGGCTTCGCCGGGTTAACGAGGACAACGTCGATCTGAACCGTAACTTTCAAGATTTCGCGAAGTCACTCCCGCCGTCGCCGGAATACGACCGGCTTCATAAATTGCTGGTTCCGGACGACTGGGACGGGCCGAAGAGAAAAGAGGCTGACGCCGCACTAATGAAATACATTGCGGACAATGGGGTGAAGGCTGTCCAAGCCGCTGTCTCTGGCGGTCAGTATTCCCACGCTGATGGCTTATTCTATGGAGGAAAGGAAGCAAGTTGGTCAAATCGGACATTTCGGCAAATTCTGAGCGATCATATTCCGCCTGAAACGGAGAAGCTCGCCGTGCTTGACTTACACACTGGGCTCGGTCCGCCCGGCTACGGCGAACCGATTTATTTCGGGGCCTCGAATGAAGATCTCGAACGAGCGATCAAGTGGTATGGACCGTCCGTCCGTAGTCCGGCCAAGGGCGATTCCGTATCCGCAAAACTCACCGGGACACTGGCCGACGCAATTCGACTGGCGTTTCCCCATGCACAGACGACCTACATTGCTCTCGAGTATGGGACAGTGCCTGTCATGGAGGTGCTTGCTGCCCTCCGTGCCGACAATTGGTTGCATGCGACGCCAGATCGGCAAGGCTCCTTAACTCAATCGATCAAAGATCAAATCCGCGCAGCTTTTTATGTGGACGCTTCTTATTGGAAGGCGGCGGTTTACGGTCGATTTGCAGATTTCGTGCTGCGGGCCGGCCGCGGGCTAGCCGGTCTGTAGAATTCTGGAATGTCGGGTGAGCAGCGATAAGGGGTGCTGTTTCGGCACCGCGTTTCCGCACAAACGTGAAAGGTGCCGTTCCAGGAGCGGGATTATTGATTCTGCCATGCGGAGTTTCGAATCCTCCCGCCCTAGCCGGCCAGCCAGTGTCGTCTTTATCGGCTTTTCCGCAGTCGGGAAAATTGGTCGCTTGAGACTTAGGTTCGAAAGCGCTGGGAGCGCTTGCCGCTCGCGCTGCGCGCACCTGTGCTGAAGTTCTCGCCGCCTTCGCTGGCAACCCACCCGCCGGTTCAATGGCGCCAGACTCGACTCGGTGTCGATCACCTGGGAAGGCCGATACGAAAACCGAGCCCACAGTTGGACCGAAGGCCTTTTCGACGCGCAGCGCTGGTCAGATGCTCATGATCGATTCTTCGAAAATTTTTCAATCAGCGCGGTTCCCGTATAAGCACAATGTTTCCGGCAAAGCTCGGAGACTCCAGGAGCGTCTCCAAGTCTGAAAAACCGTGCCATTTGGCGGTGCTCTTCCTGCGCGCGCCGCAATTCCCCGGTTTCGGAAGCCAGTATCCTGATCAAGGGTGCAACCGCATCGCGCAGCATTCCGATTTGACGACGCAAATATTTGCGATTGCAACTTTGATAGAGCCGTTCGTGAAATTGCTCGTTCAATCGCCCGTAATCGTCGAACCCTTCGTTACTGTCTATGGCGGCGTCGAGCGATTCGACAAGGCGGTCGAGCGCATCGGCATCCAGTGCCGTCATTCGTTCGGTTGCCAATTGTCCAGCGCGCGCCTCGAGCATCGCACGCATTTCAAAAATATCTTCGATTTCGTCCGGTTTCAGAGATACGACATAGAACCCGCGGCGCGGCTTGAGCTCGACGAGTCCCTCAGTCGCCAGCCGATTCAAGGCTTCACGTACAGGAAGTCTGCTTAGCCCAAGCTGTCGGGCGATTTCTTCCTGCCGCAAAGCCTGTCCCCCCTGCAGTGCGCCGGAGAAAATCAATTCACGCAGCCGCGCATGGGCCGCTTCCTGCGCGCTCACCAACAGGTCGCCGAGAATTTCCGTCATGACAGGCGCGCGCCTATACCGATTCCGGCTCTTCCGCTGGTGCCCCATCATGCACTTTGCTGTAACTGTCTGTTCCCTGCCAGCCGTGTTTGGAAATATCAAAGATAACGCCGTCAGGGTCCTTGAACTTGCGTTCAAAGTTGCCCTCCCGTTCGTTTCCGAGATCAAAGAAAAAATGCCCGCCGTTCGCCTCGATGCGCTTTTGAGTTTCGGCAAGATCGTCGACCTGAAAGCCGAAATGGTGGGCGCCGACGAAGCCACCGGGATTCTTTAAGTCGGAAGCCTTGCTGCCCTGGCTGCCCGTGAAGTTCAGCAATGCGAGGTTGATGACGCCATCGCTCATGTAGATCGCTGAGCCGATCTCCAGGTCCTCGCGCGCAATGCGCTTGAGGTCAAATACCGACTGATAGAACGCCGCGGCTTTATCGAGATCGTTCACGCAGATAGCGAAATGACGCAGACGAGCCATGGAAAATTCTCCAATTGTGCGGGTGGCGCGTTGGTCCGTGAAGAGTCCAAGCGCCGCGCCTCTTGTAGCGCATTTGACATTGCTAGCGTATATTGGATACAAAATCCAGATTGATGTTTGGAGATCTTCTCCACCGGGGCGTCAGCTTGATCGGCGAGCGTTCGATGGCCAGGAGTTTGTCGTGAGCGAGTTCGGAATCGGCGCCCGGCTGCCACGGCTTGAGGATGACCGCTTTCTGAATGGCCGTGCACAGTTTTGCGCCGACATTGCGCTGCCCGGAACGTTGCATGCGGCTTTCGTCAGAAGTCCACATGCTCACGCGCGTGTGGTCTCAGGCCGTAAGCCCGCCGGGTTAGAGAAGTCTGTGTATTTTGCTGATGACCTTTTCGGGCTCGGACGGCTGCGTTCAACCGCCAAGATGCCTGGTTTCAAGCCATCCGATTGGCCGATTTTAGCGAAAGGCAAGGTGAGGCACGTCGGCGAGCCGGTCGCCATGGTGATCGGCGCCGCGCCGGCCGAGGCCGAAGATTTGGCTGCACTGGTCGAAGTTGACTACGAGCCGTTGCCGCCAATCGTCTCAATGGTTGACGCACAGCAAAAAGGCCAGCCCTACGTCCATGACGAATGGGGCGACAATGTCCTCGTCGACATCAAACTGGAGGCCGGCGATCTAGCCGCAGCGAGAGCTGCTGCCGTTCACGTCATCGAGCGCAGTTTTCGCATGAACCGGATGCACCCGCTGCCGCTGGAAGGCCGCGCCTGCATTGCGCACTACGACTCAAGACTCGACGAACTCGTCGTCTATGTCGCCAATCAGCTCCCAGTACCATTGCAGATCGGCCTGTCACAGGTATTGGGCATCAGCCAGCGAAGGGTACGCATCGTTGCTCCGGACGTTGGAGCGTCGTTTGGGCTGAAAACCTATCTCGAAAGCGAAACCGTCTGCGTCGCTTGGGCCGCGATGCAGTTGCGTCGTCCGGTTCGTTGGATTCAGGACCGTTATGAATCTCTCGTGTGCGACGCCAACTGCCGCGACTACCACTGCAAGGTCGTCGCACACGCCGATGCAAACGGCCGTGTGCTGGGTCTTGAGTGCGACGTGACCGTCGATTCCGGCGCATACTCTCCATGGCCGTGGCCTGCCGGAATAGAAGGCGGGCTGGCGATCGGCAACATGCAGGGCTGCTACGACATTCGCGCTTTTCGTGGCCGGGCGATCAATGTTGTGAGCAACAAGCCCGCCGGCCAGCCGTTTCGGGGCGTGGCGCGTCCATTATCCTGTATTGGCCACGAGCTTCTTATGGACGGTATCGCCGACGCAGTGGGCATCGATCCGGTTGAGGTGCGTCTGCGCAATTTCGTAAAGCCCGACCAAATGCCCTATGTGTCGATTACGAAGAAGACGCTCGACAGTGGGGACTACGGGGCCGTCCTCAAGCGCGCCGCAGAGCTGATTAATCTGCCCGACGTGCGTACTCGCCAAAAGATAGGCGAGCCGGATGGCAAGTTGATCGGCGTGGGCTTCGCTTCGTTTTATGAGCAGACCGCTTACGGTACCGGACCATTCGGTTATTCCGCCTGGGGTATCGAACTCGTTCCTGGGATGGAGCCCGCAGTTGCGCGGCTCACCGGTGACGGCGAGCTGATCATCGAGGTAGGTTCCCATTCGCACGGACAGGGCCACGAGACGGTTTTTGCCCAGGTTGCCAACGAGGTCCTCGGAATCGATCCGCGCAAGGTTTCAGTCAGATTTGGCGACACCTCGACGTCCCCGGTCGGCACCGGCACCTACACCTCGCGTTCAATGGTGACGACAGGGGGAGCGGTCGCGGAGGCGTGTGAACTTTTGAAAGCTCCGCTCATCAAGATCGGCGCTCATCTGCTGCAATGCAAAGCCGGCGACGTCCAGATCAAGGACGGCGCGGTCCACGGCCCGCAGGGCAGTGTTGGGTTCGGCGAAATCGGCCGCGCCTGGTATCATCATCCGGAAGATCTTCCGGCAGACATGGATCCCGGAGGATTGAGCGTCACCGCCGGTCACAAACCGCATGATCCAGGAGTATTCGCCTATTCCGCCCACGCCGCGGTCGTCGCAGTCGATCCGGAAATCGGCAGCGTCGAAGTGCTCGACTATGCGATTGTTGCGGATTGCGGAAAGCGGGTGAATCCGTTGCTGGTTGAGGGGCAGATCATCGGGGGCTTCTCCAATGGTCTCGGCAATGCGCTTTACGAGGAAAGCACCTACGACGAGCTGGGCCAGCCGACGGCGACGACTCTTGCCGACTACACCGCTCCTACTGCACCGTCCATGCCCGACGTCAAACTTGAATTCCTCGAAACGCCTTCGCCTTTTGCCATGTTCGGCATGAAGGGGATCGGCGAGAACGGCGCGATCGGGCCGCCGGCGTCGATCGTCAATGCAGTGAACGATGCGTTGCGACCGTACGGCGCGATTGTGTCTGAGACGCCTGTTACCGCGCGTCGCGTTCGAGAGGCCATCGCGCACGCGAAATCGATCAAACCGTCATGAAGCCCGCGGGATTTACCTACACGCGCGCCGCCACGCTCGAGGATGCACTGGCCAGCGTTGCCTCCTCAGCGGCAGGTCGCGTCATCGCGGGCGGACAATCGCTGGGCCCGATGCTCAACTTGCGAGTAGCTGAACCAAAACTGCTGGTCGATGTCTCGCGCCTAACCGAATTTCGCCAGGCTAGCATCGAGGGTGACGTTCTGGCGATTGGTGCAGGCGTGACGCACGCCCAAATCGAGGATGGCGAGATCGCCGATGTAACGCGTGGGCTGATGCGGTTCGTCGCGCGCGGCATCGCGTACCGTGCGGTTCGCAATCGGGGCACCATCGGCGGGAGCATCGCGCACGCCGACCCCGCCGCCGACTGGCTCACAACAACAATCGCGCTGGACGCCTCAATCCGGCTATCGGGAGCGGCCGGTCAGCGCAAGATCAAGGTTTCGGACTTTGTCAGAGGCCCTTTGGATACGGCGATCGGTGATGGCGAAATCATCACGCACGTTTTGGTGCCGTGCCTTTCCACCAGTGCTTGTTGGGGCCATGCGAAATACGCCAAAAAGCTTGGTGATTTTGCGCAATCCATGGCCGTCGCTGTTGTCGATCCGGATAGGCGCCTTGCCCGCATCGTTCTGGGACAGCGCGCCGAGCGTCCAACCCTCATGCGCAGAACATCCGAACTGCTCGCGGCGCAAGGACGCAGACCGTTGTCGATAGCTCCGCGTACTGCGATTGAGAGCGATCTTGCCGAGGCACAAATCGATGCAGGCGATTGGACCATGCACCGCGCGATCCTCGAACGTGCCGTTCAGGATTTGGTGGCATGAAGACCGTCAAAATCCGGATCAATGGCGAGATGGTATCGCATCCGGTTGATGATCGTCTGTCGCTGGCTGATTTTGTGCGTGATCATTGCCTGCTGACGGGAACGCACGTCGGCTGCGAACAGGGCGTGTGCGGCGCTTGTACGCTGATGCTGGACGGCAAGCCGGTTCGTTCCTGCATAACGCTGGCGGTCGCTGCCGAGGGCGCGGACGTGCGGACCGTCGAGGGCTACCGCGACGCTCCGCTCATGGATGCTCTTCGTATTGCGTTCAATCGCCGCCATGCGTTGCAATGCGGCTTTTGCACGCCCGGCATGCTGGCGACGGCTCACGATATTCTTTCGCGCATTGATGAGCTTGATCGGGAGCGCATTCGCACCGAGCTAGGCGGCAACTTCTGCCGCTGTACGGGTTATCTCCCGATTATCGAAGCCATTGAAGACGTCTACGCCCAGCGTGCGCCATCGGCAGTCTCGAAGCCGGTCGTCCAAGCTGCCGAATGAGCACGAGATCTTGAGGAGGGGATTAACATGAGCAAACGCATTGCGGTCAATCGAAGGCAAGTCCTCGCCGCCGGGGCCGGCGTAATTGGCACAGGCATTCTGCCACGCGGCGTCAGAGCGCACGGCGCTCCCGTCAAAATCGGCGTCATCCTCTATTTGAGCGGCGTTCAAGCTTTCATGGGCCAGCAGACGCGCAAGGGCAACGAATTCGGCGGGATCTATGCCAAAGAGGCGGGAGGTCCGCCGATGGAGTTCATCTACGGTGACGCGGAATCCAAACCGGAAAATGGCCGCGTCGTCGCTGAGCGGCTGATCCGCGATGGCTGCACGCTGCTAATCGGAACGAACGATTCCGGCAGCACGATTTCTGTCGCGCAGGCGGCGGAAGCGGCGAAGATACCGTTCCTCATCAATATCGCGTCCGCGCCGCAAATTACCGAACAGGGTTTCACCCAGATTTTCCGCAACTTTCCCCCGGCGACAACGCTGGTCGGTAACGCCGTCATCCGCATCAAGGAATTGGGAGCGACGACAGGCATTGAGCCGAAGACCGCCGTCATTCTTCACGTCAACGACACGTTCGGCCAGGGGATTATGAAAGGTGTCGATATCGTCTGGGAAAAGGTGAAAGTTCCGATCAAGATTGTTGAACGGATTTCCTATGACGTTCACGCACGCGATCTCTCGGTTGAAGTTGCCAAAGCCAAAGCGACCGGAGCCGATTTGCTGATGCCGATCACACGCGTTAGCGACGCGATACTGATCATTCGCGAAATGGTGAAGCAGAACTGGTCGCCGATGGGGATCATAAGCCCGGGGAGTCCTGGCCCATACGAGAAGGCTTTCACCGACGCGCTCGGAAAGTACGGTGACGGCTACATGTCGTGCGTTCCCTGGTACAATCCGACAAAAGCCGGCGCGCGCGAAATTGCCGTCCGGTTCGAAAAGGAAATGGATGGCCGGTTCGACCTGAATGCGGCGTTTGCTTTTGAGGCCGTCCAGATTGCAGCCGATGCCATCAAGCGGGCGAATTCAAATGAACCGGCGGCGATTCACGCGGCGCTGAAAACCACCGATATCAAGGATCACATCATCTACGGTGGCCCCATCCGCTTCAACGAAAAGGGTCAGAATCCCAATATCGGCGTGGTTATGCTGCAAAATCAAAACGGGAGGCCGGTTGTCGTAAGTCCGGCTGACGCAAGCGAGGCCAAGGCCGTTTTCCCGCTCGTACCGTTCGACAAACGGTGATCGGCGACCTCGGGGCTGGCATCCGGCTAATGTAGGTTGCCGTGACGACGCTCTATCTGAATGTAATCGCCGGTGGAATATTGATCGGCATTGTCTATGCGCTGATTGCGCTGGGACTCACCATCATATTCGGCGTCATGCGCATCGTGAATTTCGCTCACGGCGAAATGGTGGTCATCGGCATGTATGTCGGATACGGGATCTGGTCCGTGACCAAAATCCCTCCTTGGATGATCGCGCCGGTGGCTGCGCTGGCATTGTTCATGTTGGGCTACGCGTTGCAGCGTTCCATCGTGAATGCCTTTATTGAGCGGCCGCAACATGCGCAATTCATCCTCTTCATTTCGTTCGCTCTGATCATAACCGGATTGCATCTGGTGCTGTTTGGTCCGGATTCGCGACCGATCGACATCATCGAAAGCATGCAGTCCTATTCGATCGGACCGCTGCGCCTCGACGTCGTGCGCTCGCAGGCGGCGCTGATGGCGCTCGCGTTGATCACTGGTTTGATTCTGTTTCTGCGGCAGTCGATGTTGGGTCGCTCGATCAGGGCCGCGGCGGACAATCTGATCGGGGCGCAGGTTATCGGCATTCGAATCCGCAACGTCTATTCGGTGACCGCCGGCATTGGCATGGCCTGTGCTGGGGCGGCGGGAGCGCTGGTTGCTCCGATGTTCGACACGCAGCCGTTTCTGGCGACCGATTTTACTCTCATCGCATTCATCATCGTGATCGTCGGTGGTTTGGGCAGCCTTACCGGCGCACTCCTTGGCGGCGTTATTATCGGGCTGTCCGAGGCACTGGCCGCGCTCGTCTTTTCTCCCGCGCTGAAAACCGTGTTTTCGTACGCGCTACTCACCATCGTGCTGATCTGGCGGCCCAACGGCCTGTTCGGAGAGCAGAGCCGATGAAGCGAGCGCTATCGCCGCGGCCCTGGCCAGCTTTCGTCTTCTTCCTCGTGGTTGCGGGGCTTGGGCCGGTGTTGGATTCATTTTGGCTCAGTCTTTTGACGCTTGTGTTTTTCTACGCGCTCATGGGGTTGAGCTGGAATTTGATGATGAGTGCCGGCCTTCTGTCGCTTGGTCACGCCCTTTTCCTCGGACTCGGCGCATATACGACAGCGGTGCTGACCGCGTCGGGCGGCATTAGTCCGTGGCTCGCCATCCCGGCAGGCACAGTCATTTCGGCGCTTGCCGGCAGCATGATCGCCTGGGTGGGCGGCCGATTTTCGGTCCGCGGCGTTCAGTTCGCGGTGCTGACGATTGCGTTTGCAGAACTTGTGCGAGTCCTGTTCGACAATTGGAACTTCGTTGGCGGCACCGGCGGGTTTTTTCTTAAGGCAATCAATCCGGACACCAACCGGCCGCTGTTGACGCTTCGCGGTGGCGCTCTATTTTTTTATTTCGCGTTTCTCGCGATTACCGCGGCGGCGTATTTTCTGGTGCAGCGCCTGATGGCCTCGCGGTGGGGTTTCCGCTGGCGCGCGATCAGTGAGGACGAGGACGCGGCGCGCGCTCTCGGCGTTCCGGCGTTGCGAAGCAAGGTGCTGGCGGTAGCGATCAGCGCCGGCCTCGCTGGTCTCGGAGGCGGTCTTTTCGGCTTGATGCAGGGCAGCCTGTTTCCCGATTCTACGATGCGACTCCAGCTGTCCATTGAAGTCTTGATCGCGCCGATCGTTGGTGGCCTCGGCTCGCCGTTTGGCTCCGTCATGGGAGCCTTTTTTGTCGTGCCATTGATGGAGTTCGCCAACGTACTGGGCCAGCGCACCGGCTATTACGGTGTTAACACATTGATCTACGGGATCGTCATTCTCGCTGTGATCGCTTTCCTGCCTCACGGTATTTGGCCGCGTGTTGTGCAGTTTGTCAGATCCGCGCGTCCAGCCTGATGCTGCAAGTTCGCGCCCTGACCAAGGCATTCCGTGGCCTCACCGCCGTCAGGGATGTTTCGTTCGATGTTGCCGACAACGAAATCGTCGCTTTGATCGGCCCTAACGGCGCCGGCAAGACCACTTGCTTTAATGTGATCTCCGGCGCGTTGAAGCCAACGGCGGGAACCGTGATGCTCAGCGGCGAAATCGTCGCCGGGCTGCCGCCGGAACAGATCGCGATGAAAGGCCTGGTGCGGACTTTCCAGATCGTGCGGCCGATGCGCACGATGACGGTACTGGAAAACGCGATGATTGGCGCCTTCGCGCGCACTGCCGACGTCAGTAAGGCTATGGACACAGCCTTTCGTTCGATTGCCCGGGTAGGCCTGCAGAACAAGGCCGACGCCCTTGCCGGCAACCTTACGCTTCCCGACCGCAAAATGCTCGAACTTGCGCGGGCGATCGCGGCGGGCCCACGGCTTTTGCTGCTAGACGAGGTTATGGCCGGTCTGCGAACAGCCGAAAGCGATCGGATCGTCGATATTATCCGTTCGTTGAAAGCGGAGGGCATGACTGTTCTACTGATCGAGCACATCATGCGCGTGGTCATGGCTTTGGCAGATCGCGTGGTCGTCCTGCATCATGGCGAGAAGCTTGCGGAAGGAAAGCCTTCGGAGATTGGCGCCGATCCAAAGGTGATCGAGAGCTATCTGGGAAAGAGGACGAAGCTCGCATGACCGATGCGCTGCTGGATGTCCGCGACCTCGAGGTAGGCTACGGAGAAGCACGTGCTCTGAACGGCATCAGCTTCGCTGTACCGAACAACAGCCTGACCGCGATCGTCGGCGCTAATGGCGCCGGCAAGACGACGTTGGTCCGCGCCATCGCGGGCATGATCAAGCCCAAGCGAGGGCAAATTGTGTTCGATGGAACCGATATTATCGGCATGGATTCAAGTGAGACCTGCGAATTGGGAATTGGCCAGGTGGCCGAAGGACGTCAGATATTCCCTAATCTGACCGTAGACGAGAACTTGCAACTCGGCAGCGCACTGCGGCGGGCCGCCAAGTCTTTTAATGTCAACCGGCAACGCGCCTTTGATTTGTTTCCGCGGCTGGCCGAGCGCCGCAGACAGAAGGCGGGAACGCTGTCCGGCGGCGAGCAGCAGATGTTGGCGATCGGGCGCTGTCTGATGAGTAATCCGAGATTCATTATGTTTGACGAACCTTCGCTCGGACTGGCTCCTCTCATGGTCGAGACCATCTTCGCGGCCATTCTCGAACTCAAGAACACGGGCGTCACGGTCTTGCTCATCGAGCAGAATGTTGCGGAATCCCTTGAGCTTGCGGAATTTGCCACAGTGCTGGAGAACGGCGAGGTCGCCTTGTCGGGTGCAGCTGCCGATGTCGCCGGTGATGATCGGGTGCGGAAGGCCTATCTCGGATTGTCGGCGGCAGATCATCAATAGGGGTTTTCATTGCCCTATGTAGGCGGCAATCACCGTCGGGTCTCGTCGCACAGCTTCGGGTTCGCCATCGGCTATGACTCGGCCAGCATCGAGGACCGTGATCCATTCTGCCAGCGTCATGATGAAACGCATGTGATGCTCAACCAGCAAGATGGTAATCCCGATGCTTCGGATCTTGCGTATGACACCGATCAGGTCCTGTATTTCGGAAGGGTTCATCCCGCCGGCCGGCTCGTCGAGCAGAAGAAGTCGTGGTTGGCTTGCGAGCGCGCGGGCGATCTCGACACGACGTTGGTCAACCAAGGTCAGTTGATCCAAGACGCGGTTGGAGTGCTGTCCTAATCCGACAAATTCAAGTGCGTCTTGCGCCTGCCGGCGTGCCGTGTCGCGGTCACCGGAAGGCACGACAAAATCAAAGAGGTCGCTCCAGGTCCCTCTGTCAATCTGAGCATCGCTGCCAACCATCACGTTCTCGAGTACTGAGAGGCCCTTGAACAAGCGCACGTGTTGGAAATTTCGGGCGATACCCAAGGCATGAATGGCATCTGGACGGTGTCCGGTGTAGAGCTGTCCGGCGAATGCCACATTGCCTGCGGTCGGCTCGGTGACTCCGCTTATAACGTTCAACAACGTGCTCTTGCCGGCTCCATTGGGACCGATCAGCGCATGGATCCGACCCTCGGTCACGTCGCAGCTCACGTCATTGAGCGCAAGAAAACCGCCGAACCGTTTCGACACGCCGTCGATTTGAAGAATAGCGGTCATTGCCGCGACCTTACGGCGGCAATCAATCCATCCGGACGCCAGACTGCCGCGGCAATCAGCAATGCGCCGAAGAACGTCATCCGCCAATCTTGGAGGAAGCGGAATACCTCGGGCGTTAACGTGGCCACCGCCGCGCCGGCAATTGGACCCAGCGGATTACCGATACCGCCGAGTACGACGAACAGAAACGTGTCGGCGGAACGCAAAAAGCCGAATTGTGCCGAGTCGATGAAAAGCGCGTAGTGCGCGTAGAAAGCACCAGCCACCCCTGCCACGAACGCGCCTACCGAGAACGCCGTCAATTTCACGCGGACGACGTTGACGCCCATGGCCTGGGCGGCGACTTCATCGGCATGGACCGCGATCATGGCGCGCCCAATGCGGGCGTAACGAAGCCGCCATGCGACCAGGCTGGTCACGACGCAGGCTGATGCGACCCAGGCGAAATTTGTGTAGGGCGGCATGCCACCGATGCCGCTGGCGCCGCCGGTGTAACTAAAATTGAGAAAAAAGACACGTACGATCTCGCCGAAGCCAAGCGTGAGGATGATCAGGTAGATGCCGCGAATTCTGATCGCGGGAATGCCGACGAGAATGCCGCTCAAAGCGGCAAGGAAGCCGCCTGCCGCGACTGCGATCGAGAACGGTACGCTGTCTTTTGTCAGCACCGCGCTCGCATAGGCGCCAATCGCCATGAAGCCGCCTTGGCCGAGCGAAATTAATCCGGCTGTCATCGGGATGTATAGGCTGAAAGCCATCAGCACGTTGATGCCGAAGAAAATTGCTACCGAGCCCCAATAGCCCTCGAACATGGCTTACCGCTCCGCTGACATACCCGTCGCGAAAAGGCCGCGCGGCCGCAGCAGCAGAATGATGATCATGAGGCCGAAGGAGACGGCGTCACGGTACGAGGAGGCGGCGTAGGCGACGCAAAGGACTTCAACGATCCCAAGCAGAAGACCGCCGACCATGGCGCCATAGATACTCCCGAGGCCACCGACCAGCATGATGGCCAGCCCTTTCACCGCCATGTTGATGCCCATGAACGGCGAGACCGCCGTGTAGGCCAATCCGACCAGCACCCCCGCAATGCCGGCGAGAGCCGAGGCGACCGCGAAGGTGAGCATGATAACCGCGTCGGTGTTGATGCCAAGAATGCTGGCGATTTCGATATTCTCAGCGGCGGCGCGCATCGCCATTCCATAGCGCGTGCGCGATACAAACAGGTGGAGAACGATCATGGAGATAAGCGCAATCGCCATGATGAACAGTTGCGTTTCGCTCACGAGAACAGGTCCAAGATGATAAACGTCGTTGCCGAGCCCCGCCGGAAATTCACTCTGCTCCGCGCCGAAAATTTTCGTGAATACCTCCTGCAAGATCAGGCCGGCCCCGATGCTGGTGACCATCGGTGCCAGAAAACTTCCGCCCTTTCGGCGAATCGGCCGGAACACAATCAATTCAAGAACGATCCCAAGGATGGCCGTGCCAAAGATGGCGGCCGCAAGCGCCGCTA
>Ga0335078_10006183_pt1 | contig 17730 bp, 13 predicted proteins | sample Lox_Sample_32_FD_206711 | JGI IMG/M metagenome (GOLD analysis project Ga0335078, IMG submission 206711) | Soil microbial communities from Loxahatchee National Wildlife Refuge, Florida, United States - Lox_Sample_3.2 | ecosystem: Environmental > Terrestrial > Soil > Wetlands | place: USA... | reverse complement strand
GTCTGGACGATTTGATTTTGGATGCGTTGCGCGATACGCCGCACCCGATGCACATGACGGTGGAGCAGGCGCTCGAGCTGGTGCGCGAACTGGCCCCGCAGCGCGCGTGGTTCACGCACATCGCTCACGAACTGGGCCATGCAGAAACGAATGAGCGGCTGCGCAAGGCGGGCCATCCCAACGTGCAGCTCGCTTACGATGGTCTGCAAATTCAGGTGAATCTGTGACGGCATTCCGGGTGGCGCATTCAACGGCAGAGTGGGCTTCGCTCGTCGGAAGCGAAAAGCGGGCCGTGGTGTCTGTGGGAAATTTTGACGGATTGCATCTGGGCCACCAGGAAATTCTGCAGCGAATCGTGGAGCGGGCGCGCCGCGATAAGAGCATCGCCGCGGCCATCACGTTTGACCCGCACCCGATGAAGGTGCTGCGTCCGGAATCGGCGCCGGCACTGATCATGACTCTGGCGCAGCGGCTGAAGGGATTTGAACGCGTGGGACTGGATGCGGCGCTGGTTTTGCATTTTGATGAGGCGCTGGCGCGAGTTTCCGCCGAAGATTTCGTGCGCACGGTACTTGTGGAAACGGTGCACGCGCGGGCGATCATGACCGGCGCAAACTTCCGGTACGGATACAAGAACGCGGGCGACGTCGCGCTGCTGAAGAAATTGGGCGTGCAATACAGCATTGCAGTGGAGATAGTTCCGCCCGCAGAAGTGGATGGAAAACTGGTTTCGAGTAGCGCCATACGGCAGGCGGTTGCGGAAGGCAGACCCGAGGAAGCGGCGGCGCTGCTGGGGCGTCCATTCACACTGACGGGCACGGTGCAAAAAGGAGCGGGACGCGGATCGAAGATCCTCTTCCCCACTCTCAATCTGGCGCCCGCACAGGAGCTGCTGCCGGCGCGCGGCGTGTATGCGACTGAGACGGTGATTGGCGGCGGAATGTATCGCTCGGTGACAAACGCGGGCGTGCGTCCAACTTTCGATGGGCAGAGCTTATCGATCGAGAGCCATCTATTACATTTTCCGAACGACAAAACCTTCCCGAAAGACGAGACCCTCTCCGCAGACAAAACTCTTGTCGCAGATAGAACTGGCGAGACGATGGAAGTGCGCTTCTGGAAGCGGCTTCGCGAAGAGCGGAAATTTCCGGATGCCGACGCTTTGAGGGCCCAGATAGCGCTCGACATCGAAGCCGCGAAGGCGTTCTTTGCCCACCAAGGCCAGCCTACCAGCTAGCGGCATTCCCCGCTGCACGGCCCTATAAGATTGAAATGAAATAGCTTCGGCGGGTGGGCCCTGCGATTTTCCGTCGCGGCACACCTTCGTCGCTCGCGCGTTCAAACGTCCCATAACTTTCAATTTTCGGGATTATGTTAATGGCGATGGTCGTGAAATGCGCTTCCCTGCCCCTACGTACTTTTCCCCTGGTCCAATTTGGGCACGGAATCAACCTTAAATTCCCCAGCCCTGAAGTGCGGGGCTACAAGTGCGGAGGCAACGCCGGCATCCCTGTCTTCCGGCAGGCAAGCTTCGGTCGACCGCCGGGGATGCCTCAGGGTCGCCATCCCGATAAGAGATACCGGGATGCCGTACCCTGATCTACCACGGCAAGATCAGGAATGCGCGCAAGCTGCTTGACAGAAAAACACGGCGCACATAGCTTGATTTCGCCAGAAATCGGAGAGAGATTCCGATACGGCGCGAGACCTCTACGCAATGGGACGCAAAAATAGATCGCGAGATGCGGCGCGGCAAGCGACGGCCGCTGATTCAGCCGTCGCGACGGTGCGAAAGTCCGCTGCGACGCCTGCCCCTTCCGCGCCACTCGTGAAGACACAAACCTTGCTGTGGAAAAGGAATCTGATTGTTGCCGCCGGCCTGGGAGCACTCATGCTGCTGGTGTATTCCAATTCATTCCGCGCTGGATTCCCTCTCGACAATGCATGGCTAATCAAGACGGATCCGCGGGTGCACGCCGCGACGCGCGTGAACGTCGGTCTGATATGGAATGACACTTATTGGTGGCCGGAATCCGCCAGCAACTTGTATCGGCCGCTGACGACGCTTTCGTATCTTTTCAATTACGCCGTCCTCGGAAATGGAACGAATCCCACCGGCTATCACGTCATCAATTTTTTGCTGCACTGGCTGAACACTTTTCTGGTCTACCTGCTGGCGCTGCGGCTGCTTCGTAGGGAGTGGCCGGCAATTTTTGCCGCCGCGCTGTGGGCCGCACATCCGCTGCTCACGGAATCAGTGACGAACATCATCGGGCGAGCCGATTTGCTGGCGTGTCTCGCAATACTGGGCGGGCTTCTGATGTATCTCCGGAGCACGGAATCCACGGGATGGCGCCGCTTCGCATGGCTGGCAGGAGTGGCGGCGCTGACGGCAATCGGAATATTTTCCAAGGAAAGCGCGGTAGCGGTGATGGGCGTGATTGTGCTGTACGAACTCACGTGGTGGAAAGAAAAGAAAAATCTACGAGCGCTGCTCTACGGATGCGCGGCCGCCGGTCTACCAATTCTGCTGATGCTGGCCAAACGCTGGGCTGTGCTTGCGGCGTCCGGGCCGGATGTGCCGTTTTATCTCGATAATCCGATCAGTGGCGCTTCATTTCTTGCCGGAAGGCTGACCGCGATATCCGTCATCGGGAAATACCTGTGGCTGCTGGTTTGGCCTCTCAAGCTTTCCGCAGATTATTCGTACAACCAGATTCCAATCGTCACCGGAACGATGCGTGAATGGATTTCCTGCGGCGCCGCGTTGCTTGTGGTGATCGGCACGGTCGCGCTGTACAAGAAAAGCCGCGTAGCGTTTTTTTTCGCGGGCTTCGCGGTCATCACATTCGTGCCAGTGGCGAATATTCTTTTCCCCATCGGGACAATCATGGCGGAGCGCCTGGTCTACGCACCGTCGATCGGTTTTGCTGGTTGCATGGTGATGCTTTTCTACTGGCTTGCCGCGCGAATCGGGCAACCGGCGTTCGCACCTGCTGTCTTGTGCGTGATCATCGTCGCGTTCGCCGTCCGGACGTGGGAACGGAATTTTGCGTGGCGGGACGACGTGTCGCTCTGGCGCGCGTCGCTTGCTGCCGCGCCGAACAGCTATAAAACGCACGGCGCTTATGCGTACGCTCTAGACGCGGCCGACCCGAATCATCCGTATCTTGAAGAGCAAATTTCTGAAGCAGAGAAAAGTTTGGCGATTTTGAGCAGCCTCCCGGATGCGATGAGTACGTCGGATGCGTATTCCGACATGGGAAGATTTCTGGAGGAAAAAGGCGATACGTTGCGCCGCATCGGACCGGATGGCCGGGTCGTGTCGACTCCAGAGAGCACAGCCGAGTACAAAAAATCACTCGAGATGCTGCTTCACGGCGTCGCGATTGACCGTATTTATTCAGCGGAGCGCGAGCAGGCGGAGTTGAAGAGCGGAAAACCGCGGTCGGAGATCGCTCCGAGCGGCCAATTGGAATTGTACGACCGGCTGGCATGGACCTATCTGCGGCTGGGTGACAGTGCCGATGCATACAAGGCCTCGCTGCATGCACAAGTGCTTTCGCCGAATCGCACCGACACGTACGTGGTGATGGCGGAGGCGTTGGCCACGTCGAACCAGCAGGAAGACGCGGCCGTGGCGCTGCTCGAGGGGTTGCTCTACTCCGGAGATCGCAAACTGGTGCCGATGCTGCAGGAAGTCTATCGCCGAGGGATTGATCCGACCGGCTGCGCGTTCGTTCAAACTGCAAACGGCCCTTTCCTCAACAATAACTGCGCGCCAGTACACAGAGATATTTGCAAGGCATACGTGGAATTGAGAGAGGTTTCGTTGCGAGCCGGCGTGAAATCCCTGGCCGATTCCGCGGCCGCGAAAGCGACGCAGCTGTTTGGATGTCCCGCGGACGAGCCAAAGTGACATGCGCCTTGACACTTCGCCCTGTCACACTTAACTTCTTCCAGCGTTTCCTGAATACGAATTTTTCCACCGAGCGAAGCGGGTCCATCCATGGGACGAAACAAAAATAAATCCAAAGCTGCCCAAGCGCCCGCGCAGGCGGCGAACGATACGGCAGCGGCGACGAGACCGGCGAGCCTGCTTCCCTATCTAGCCGCGATGGCCGGGCTGTTGTTTCTGGTGCTCATTGCGTATTCGGATTCATTCCGTTCCGGCTTCGTGATGGATAACGAATTTATCATCCTGAGGGACCCGCGCGTTCACGCCGCGATCGCTGCCAACCTCAGCCGAATCTGGAATCACACGTACTGGTGGCCGCGATATGAAAGCGGCCTGTACCGTCCGCTGACTACGCTTTCCTATCTTTTCAATTACGCAGTGCTCGGGAACGGCGACCAACCTGCGGGATATCATTGGATCAATTTCGCGCTCCACGCGCTGAATACTATTCTGGTGTACGTGCTCGGAATTCGGCTGCTGGGTATTCGGCTGGGGCGCAGGCGATGGCCGGCAATCTTTTTCGCCGCTGCTTGGGCGGTGCATCCCGTACTCACGGAGTCGGTGACAAACATCGTCGGCCGCGCGGACCTGCTCGCCGGTTTTGCGATCCTGAGCGGACTTTTGATGTACCTGAAGAGCACGGAATCAACCGGGTGGCGACAGCTCGCCTGGCTGTGCGGAGTTGCAGCGGTCACAGCCGTGGGTTCGTTTTCCAAAGAAAGCTCCGTGGCGATTCTCGGCATCATCGTGCTCTATGAGCTGACGTGGTGGCGGGAACGAAAGCAGCTGCGCGCGTTATCGTACGGATGCGCGGCGGCGGGAATTCCGATTGCAGTGATGTTGTATCAGCGGTTTTCGGTGATCAATGCAAGCGCGTCACAGCTTTTCGATTATGTGGATAACCCGCTCGTCACCGCTTCATTTTGGGGCGGCAGGCTAACGGCGATCTCCGTGATGGCCAAATATCTTTGGTTGCTCGTGTGGCCATTAAACCTCTCCTGCGACTATTCCTATAATCAGATTCCGGTTGCCACGGGCACGCTGCACGACTGGTTTGCGTGGATCAGCGTACTGGCTGCGGCGGCGTTCGTAATTTTGATGTACAGAAAGAGCCGCCTGACTTTTTTCTTCGCAGGCTTTGCGTTCATTGCTTTTGTTCCGGTTTCCAATCTTATTTTTCAGGCTGGCACCATCATGGCCGAGCGTTTTCTGTACGTGCCGGCGATCGGATTTGTTGGTTGCTTGACGCTGACGACTTATTGGATCGGCGCGCGAATCGGCCAGCCGAAGTTCGCACCGGTGATGCTTGCCATAGTGACAATCTTGTTCGTCGTGCGCACGTGGGAACGTAATCTGGACTGGCGCGACAATTTATCACTGTGGAGCGCCGCCGTTCGCGTCTCACCGGACAGTTTCAAAGGATATGACGGCGTAGCTGCCGCCATGAATCTGGATGATCCCTCGCGCCAGAAAATTGACGCGATCATCGGCGTGGAAAGCAAAGCCCTCGCGATTCTGGATTCGCTGCCGGATTCGCTGAACGCCGCGACGGTTTACAAGAACGCGGGCACGTACTACACGGAGAAGGGCGATTCCCTGCTGCGATATTCGGCGAGCGGGCAGCTGGTGGTGCCGCCGGAGAGCGTAGAGGCTTATCAAGAATCACTCAAAATCCTACTGCGAGGCGTGGCAATCGACAGAGCCCTGAACGCCAGGCAGCGAACGCTGGAGCTGAAGCGGGGAAAACTGGAATCGGAGATCGAGCAGTTCGGCGCTCCGCTCCTGTACGAATCACTCTCGCTCGTTTACTTGCGCCTGGGCGACGCAAAGGATGCCTACAATGCGGCCAGTTCTTCGCAATACATGGACATGTCGAGCTCGGATTCCTATTTGTTGATGGGTCAGTCTTTATTGGAACAGGGGCAAAAAGAAGACGCCGCGGTAAAGATTCTGGAAGGCTCGATCGTATCTGGAAACGCCGCATTCTTCCCATTGCTGCAACAGATTTACAAGAGCGGCCTGGATCCGGCGGGTTGCGCTTTCACGAGTTCGGCGGCAGGCGCGACGCTGAACAATTCTTGTGCGGTGGTGCACAGGGATATTTGCAAGGCGTCCGCGGAAATCATAGCGGATTACCTAAGCCATAGGCTGTCAACTCAGGCGGACATGACGAGAAGGCGAGCGCTGGATACCTATGCGTGTACGACAGAAGAAATGCAGTAGGCGGCTGCCGAAAATGAAAGTGACGCATCGCCCTGCGCACATCAAGGCTTGCATTCCGAACAATAGCCGCCGATTTCAGTGCGCGTAACGGTGATCTTCATCCCGCAATCATGCTCGATTTGCCGCTTCAACTGTTCAAAGAGGCGGCTTTCCACTTCCCTGACCTTCCCGCAGCGAATGCAGGCGACATGGATGTGGTCGCGCGGGCCGTGGCTTTCGTAGTAATGCTGATCGCCGCGGATGTGTAGCAGGTCGAGCTCGTCGATCAAGCCGTGACGCTTCAGCATATCCAACGTGCGGTAGACGGTGACGCGATGAATGCGGGAATCGATGAGCTGGGCGCGCTCGAGGATGGCGCCGGCGTCCAAGTGCTGTTCGGCATTATCCATCACTTCGAGCAGGACGCGCCGCTGGCGTGTGATGCGGACTCCACGCTTGGCGAGAGCGGCCTGAAGTCTGCCGGGCAGCGCATGGGCGTTCAGGCGTTCGCCGCTGGACACACGGTGAGAGCGAGCAAAAGGCATATCCGACGTCTCGCTGCGCGCATTCGCCGGCTAGGAATGTTGGAATAGGCGCAGAACGTCATTGTACATGACGACCGCGAAGACGACCAAGATGAAGACGAAGCCGACCTGAAGGAATCGCTCCTTGGCCTTCAGACTGAGATCGTGACGGAGGGCGGTTTCGACGCCGATCATCATAATGTGGCCGCCGTCAAAAATGGGAATCGGCAGCAGATTGATGATGCAGAGGTTTAGGCTGATTAACGCCATCACGAAGACCAAGCTGCGGAAGCCGGCGCGTGCGGCACGGCCGGAGGTCGTTACGATGCCGAGTGGTCCCTGGACTTCCTTAAGCGAAGCTTTGCCGATGAACAGCTGACCAACAAGGCTCGCCATTTGCTCGCTGAGTCGGCCGTTGAACCACAGTGAGAGACCGATCGAATCGAATGGACTACGATGAATTTGCTGTGTGTTCGCGACGCTCGTGATGCCGATGCTCCATTGCGGGACACCGTACCCGATATCCGTTTTGGACGGATGAATGGGGAACTGCATCGGGTGACCAGCGCGCAAAATTCCCAATTCACCAGGGCGGTCCCCGCCCCGTTTTAGCACTTGCATCAGTTGGTACAGACTTTGGATTGACTCGCCGTCGAAGGATGTAATTTGATCGCCAGGCTTAAGGCCGGCCCGGCTTGCGGGTGAGCCCGGCGTGATTGCCCGCACAACGACCGGATCGACCGGATAGCCGAACATGTCGAACCCGTCCATCGAAGAAACGACTTCTGTTGGAATGACCTGGCCTCCGCGATCAATCGTCACTGGCACTTCGTTGCCAGGAATAGTGAAGCCAGCTTCAAAAACTGCGCGGTCCCAGTTGGGATTCTCGACGCCGTTGATGTTGATGAGCCGGTCGCCGATCTGAATTCCAGCGCGCTCGGCCGCCGAACCGGCGTTCACGCCGCCGACTAAGACCGGCTGGCTGTAATACGTGGGCTGTTGGCTCACTCCTCCGAAGTAGAAGGCGAATATCACGACGGCCGTAAGGATGTTCATCGCCGGACCGGCGAGCAGGATGATTACGCGGTTCCAACGAGGCTTGGCAAGAAATTCATCGGGAGCGCCCGTGCGCTCTTCCGAAGCATTGTCACCGGCCATGCGGACGTAGCCGCCCAAGGGCAGCGCGCTGATGCGATAGTCCGTATCGCCGCGCTTTATGCCGAAGAGTCTGGGGCCAAAACCAAAAGAAAAGGTATCGACGCGGACACCGAAATATCGCGCGGCCAAAAAGTGGCCGAACTCATGGATGGTGACCATGAATCCGAGCGCGATGATCGCGCCGATGATATCTAGTGTGCTCTGAAACATTCCAATTCCCTTCTCCTATAGCAATTAAGGACGTGGCCGGCGCACCAAATGTTTCGTTCTAAGCTGCGCGCTCCAGATTCCGGATTTCTTCGCTTGCCAGTCTTCGCGCTTCGGCATCGGCGGCCAAAATATCCGCGATGCTCGCGGGCTTTGAACGCGGCATCCGATCGAGCACGCGCTCAATCACGCGTGCAATCCCGCCAAAATCCAGCTGCTTTCCAAGAAACGCCGCGACCGCGACTTCATCCGCCGCGTTCAGGGCTGCCGGAAGAACGCCACCCCTCCGGCTGGCTTCTCGAGCCAGCCTCAGGCAGGGGAAGCGGCGCGATGAAACCCCCAGAAAATCCAGCCGCTTCAGATTCTTCCAGTCCAACCTCAATTCGTTAGATTCAATTCGCTCCGGATAGGTTAGCGCATATTGAATGGGAACTCGCATATCCGTGGGACCCAACTGTGCCAGAATTGAACCGTCCACGTACTCAACCATCGAATGAATCGTAGATTGCGGATGAACAACCACGTCGATTTTGTCCAGAGGCATTTCAAAGAGCCAATGTGCCTCGATGACCTCGAACCCCTTATTGACAAGCGTGGCTGAATCAATCGTGATTCTCTGCCCCATTTTCCAATTCGGATGTGCCAGAGCCTGCTCCGGGGTTGCTTTCGCGATTTGATCCAGCGGCGTATTGCGGAAAGGGCCTCCGGAAGCGGTAAGGATTAGCCGGCGAACCTCGGCATGAGTTCCCGCGCGCAGGCATTGATGCACGGCATTGTGCTCGCTATCAACCGGAAGCAGCTCGATGCCCGCGCGCTTCGCAGCGGCCATCACCAGTTCGCCGGCGGCGACAAGCACTTCCTTATTCGAGAGCGCAACTTGCTTGCCGGCAACGACTGCTGCGTAAGTTGCTTCCAGTCCTACGATGCCGACTGCGGCGGACACGACGACATCGGCTTCGGGGATAGTCGCTACGGCGCGATTGCCCGCCGGCCCATGCTGAATTTCTGGCATTTGCGCACCGCCTGCCGAGCGCAGACGCGTGGCAAGCTCAGATGCGCGCGCTGCATCCGCAACGGAGACAAGTTTCGGCGTATGGCGCCGAATTTGGCCGACGATCTCATCGAGATTCGTTCCGGCGGCAAGGGCCACAACCTGCAAGCGATCCGGCAGAGATTCGATTACGCTGAGGCACTGGCGGCCGATCGAACCAGTCGAACCGAGGATGGAAACGCTTTTCATTCGAGAGGTTCGCGTCCCTTCGATGATTCAGAGTTTGCTTACGCGCTGCGGTCAACGATCCAACTGAAATAGTACCAGACGACCGGCGCGGCCAGCACAAGCGCGTCAATACGATCGAGCATTCCCCCATGACCGGGCAGAATCGTGCCCGAATCCTTCGACCCCGCGCTGCGCTTATAAGCGGATTCCAGCAAATCCCCGGCTTGGCCAGCCACATTCGCCAGCGCGGCCATCAGAATCAGGTCGTGAATGGGAATCTTCAACCAGCGCTGCGCTACGACCGCGACAAGAATCGAACCGGAAAGATTCGCGGCCGCTCCGGCCCACGTCTTCTTTGGGCTTAACAGCGGAGCCATTTTTCGCCGGCCGACCGCGCGGCCAACAAAGTACGCGAGTGTGTCTCCCGCCCAAACCAACGCCAGCGTGAAAAGCAGCAGTTTGCGGCCTTCGGAACCGGCACCGTGAAGTCTTACCACAGCGGAAAATGGCAGCACCAAAAAAAGCATCGCGGCGGCGCTCACGGAAAGTCCGCCCAAGGACTCGTCCACCGGGCGCTTGCCGAACAGGATGATTGCCGTGCTGCCGACGACGAAAATAATCAAAATCAGCTCGACGGAAAATGCTTCCGCCGCTTCGGGAATTCTTCCGGCGCGACCCGAAGCGGCGATGCCCAGGCTCTGTTCCGCGGACGAAAGCCATTGCATGAAGAAAATGGCCAGCGCGCAGAAACCGGTCCAGGCGCGGTATCCACGCAGCCCCGCCAGATCGCCAAGCGTGAAAAATTCGAGCAACGCGAACAGGATGACCGCCGCCGCGAGGACCGCGACAACGGAAGTGGGGGCGAGCCAAACCACGGCCACGACGACGGGGATTAGCACACTCGCAGTGAAGATCCGGACGACCGTCATGGGCAATTTTGGTGGCATCAGTGCGTGAACAAAAATGTACCACGAGAAGCAGGAAATGCAGGAATGCGGAGGATGAGATGACGCAAAAGCTACGCGGATTTGCCGTTGGACGAACCGTTCAGCCCGCCGTAGCGGCGCTCACGCTTCTGGAAATCCAGCAGCGCCTCCAGCAGCCGAGCGCGGTTGAAATCGGGCCACAGCGTTTCCGTGACGTAGATTTCGGCATAGGCGATCTGCCAGAGAAGAAAATTGCTGACGCGCATTTCGCCGCTGGTGCGAATCAGCAGGTCGGGATCGGGAAGGCCCGCCGTGTACAGATGGTCGGAAATCGTTCTTTCATCGATTCGCGCGCCATTCAAGCCACCGCTCCGAATGTGATCGAGAATAGCGTTGAAGGCGTCCACAATCTCGGCGCGGGCGCCATAGTTCAGAGCGACCGTAAGCTTCATGCCAGAATTATTGGCCGTGACCTCCATTCCCTGCTGCACGTCCTCGCGCACGGCTTGCGGCAATTGATCCAGCCTGCCGATCACCTGCATGCAGATATTGTTCTTGTGAATTTCCGGCAGTTCCTTGCGCAGATATTCACGCAAGAGGCGCATCAGAAAATCAATTTCGGACGGCGGGCGGCGCCAGTTCTCCATGGAAAAAGCGTAAAGGGTGAGCGCCGGAATGCCCAGCCGCGCGCAATTTTCAATCACCTGGCGCGCCGACGAAACGCCGGCCCGGTGACCGGCAACGCGCGGCAGATGGCGGCGCTGCGCCCAGCGGCCATTTCCATCCATAATGATGGCGATGTGATGCGGAAGCCGCGCCTTATCCAATTGTTCGAGCAGAGTTTCTTCTGTTGGGTTGACTGCTTCCAGGATTTCGGTTGTTTTCACAGGGCTGATCCGCCGCGTCGCTCTTTATGGCACAAAGTTAGCACACCGTCCGCGCCCGCGCAACGCACCGCGTGACGTTAAAGTCCTGGGACGCCTCCGAATTTCGAGGGGAACAGCGCGGCAACCACAAGCACGATGGTCAGCACGATCATCGCCACGCTCGTGGCCCAGGCGATGGCGCTGAAGGACTTCGTGTTGGCGTATTCGCCCATCAAATCACGGCGATTTGCCAGCAGCACGATGAAAATCAGCACGATCGGCAGCCAGATTCCGTTGGCGACCTGCGAAAAGACAAGAATCTTTATGTACGACTCTCCCGGTATAAGAACGACTCCCGCCCCGACCGCAATCAAGATTGTGTACAACCAATAAAAAATCGGCGCTTCGCGAAATTTGTAATCGACACCGCCCTCGAATCCGAGTCCTTCGCAAATTACGTGCGCCGTAGACAGCGGCAGAATGGAAGCCGCGAATAACGACGCATTCAGCAATCCAAAGGCAAAGAGCAAGCCGGCCCAACGCCCGGCCAGGGGGACCAGAGCAAGGGCGGCGTCCTTCGCGTCGGCGATGTTGCGATGGCCGGAAATGTAAAGCGTGGCGGCAGTACAAACGATGATGAAGAAAACGATAATCATGCAGCTTACGCTGCCGACCAGCACATCCGCCCGCGCCTGGGGATATTGCCGCGGGCCCACGCGCTTTTCGACGAATCCCGCCTGCAGATAGAAAAACTGCCAGGGAGCGATGGTCGTGCCGACGAGCGCGGTCAGCATCAGCAGATACGGCGCGTTGAATTGCATATGCGGGACTACAACGCTCTTGGCCGCGAGCAACCAATCCGGCCGCGCGAGCACGGCGGACACGATGTACGCGACATAAAAAAGACAGGCCACGAGAAATATCTTTTCCACCTGGCGATACGTTCCGCGCAGCACCAGAATCCAAACCGCGATGGCAGCGATCGGCACAGCGATCAACTTATTTACGTGAAAAATCTCCATGGCCGCGGCCACACCCACGAATTCCGCTACGACGTTGCCCAAGTCCACCAAGAAGCCCGTCACCATAACGAAGAAAGTGGGACGGAAGCCAAACTCCTCGCGGATCAAATCCGAAAGGCCCTTACCGGTCACTACACCCAGCCGTGCGCACATTTCCTCGGTGACGTAGAGCGCGATGGTCATGGGTATCAGAGACCACAGCAGCGCATAACCATATTTCGCGCCCACCACCGAATAGGTGGAAATTCCGCCGGCGTCGTTATCCACGTTTGAGGTGATGAACCCGGGACCCACCACGGCCAAGAAAAGCGCGAGCCTCCGCCACAGGCGCCGCGTGTTGCGGTTCACCCGTCCGGCTCGCTTGAGCCAGATCTCCGTCCGCGGGATGATGGTCTTCAGATCCATCGAAACTCTTTCTCTCTACTTCCTCAAACTTTGGCCGCGAGCCGCGTCACGACGTCATCCACCGTGATGGTGCCGATGATCGAGCCGTTTTCATCAATTACGGCGAGCACGCGCAGGTTGTATTTATCGAAAAGCTCGAAGACGTCCTTCTCGCTCGCATCGGGCGGCAAAGAGAGCACCGGCTCGGAGCGTATGGAAGCCATCGTTTCGCCCGCGGAGGCCAGCAGCAATCTGCCCATTGGCACGACGCCGGCAAATTTCGCATCAGTATCGTTAAGGAATACGGCGTCGAGCTGTTCCGGATCGTGTTCAATGTGACGGATCCATTCGATCACTTCTTCGCGTGTCGCGGCTTCACCGACCAAGACAAACTGCGTGTTCATCATGCCTCCGGCCGTGTTCTCGTCGAATTTCATCAACTTCCGAACATCGCTCGCTTCGTGCTGCGGCATTTCCGCGAGCACTTCCTTGGAGGTGTCGGCTGGCAACGTGGCCAAAAGATCGGCGGCCTGGTCCGGCTGCATCTCCTCGATGATGTCCGCGGCCTTTTCGGGATCGAGTTTCTCGACGATTTGCCTGCGCAAGCGCACGTCAAGTTCCGCGAGCGTTTCCGCGGCGCTCTCTTCGTCCAGAGAATCGATGATGGACTGCCGCTCTTCGGAAGACAGCGCCTCCAAGATGTCGGCGAGATCCGCCGGGTGCAGATGCGCAAGTTTCTGGTGTGACACGCGCAACTTGATGCGCCGCAGCGGGTCCGGCTCAATCAGGTTGACGAATTCCCAGCGGATCATGTGAGTCGGCAATTTTTCCTGTATGCGGCGAATGAGGGAAGGCGGCGCAACACCTTGCAGCAATCGTCCGACGGCTCCGGTGAGGCCAACATCGGCAAGGCTGACGCGCAGCTCCACGCTACCGTTCACGCGATGCTCGGTGAGATCTAGGTCGTTTACGCGGACGACCTTGCGACCTTCGGTATCAATAATCTGCTGATCGAGCAAATCCTTCTGCACGGCCAGCCAGGCCTCATTCGAGTGATATTCCTCGAGAGCTTTTTCCGAAACGTTTAGGCGCATCGTGCCGGGGGCGACGGATGCAACCTGGTCATACTTCGCCACGAGCGGCTGAAATTTTCCTCGGCCAAGCAGATAGCGAGCCACCCGGCTGGCCTGTTCGGCAGGTTCAATGAAAAGTTCGCGCACTCGGCCGACGAAATTGCCTTGAACGTCATACGCGGAAGCGCCCAGCATTTCCGTTGCGTGCAGCATCGGTCACCTCCTCTCTTTCAAAGCCCGCTTCCGGCTCTCTCGCCGTCCGGACACAAAAAACCCGCGGTCAGGAGCGCGTCCGGGCCGCGGGTGGCTTTGAAACCACTTTTGCGACCGTTATTTCGGGACGGACTCCCTTCGGCCACTCGCGAGGCGCGCAAAGTTTCGCGACCGTGATCCCCAAAGAGCGCCCAGTGCGGGCAGGCCGAAAGCCACCATCAGCGGAACGCCGCTAGGCGGAGGCTCAAAATCCTTAGAATCAGACATCTGCAGAAATCACCCTCGGAACCGTTGTTAAATGCATACGCGAAGTTTGTCAAGAAAAGAATGATGATTCTTGAAAAAAATATTTGTCGGCGGATGGCTTATTTCTTCGACTTCGAGTGGGGGAAGACCATATCGGGGATGCCGGTGACGATCCCCGGCGCGAGCTGCGGGACATTCACACCCCTTCCACGACAAGAATCGACGTGAAGGGCGAGGTAGCTCTTCGTGACGTACTCCCTGGGGCTGAAACCGAGCATATGCGCCGCGCGATCGATGGCGGAAGCTGGGCCTTCGATCTCCAGAAAGGTGCCGATAGGCGTTTCGTCCAGCTCGAGGTGCAAACCTGCGGCCCAGCGGGCAGAGCCGGGCATCGCGAGCGTCGTGCGAAATTTTTCATACCGGAACCAGCCCCTCAGGCCGAGCGCTTCGAGGATTGTCTGCATCGCCTCCGCGTCCGCGACCACCACTTCTCTTTCCTCGCGGACTTTGTAGCGCGAAGATTCGTGGCGTTCGGCGGGGCCTTTGTAAGTGAGAACCGCACGCCGATCAGATTTCGTGCCCGCGTTAGGGGAAGATTCTGTGCGGATGCGGAGCAATTGTCCGTGGCGCGCAAAGCCGCCGTCCGGCGTGTCAAACAAAATATTCATTTCGTGCAGGCGGCCGGACCTGCCTGCGATGTCGCTCGGCACGGGCTTCGCGCCGAGCTTGGCGAGCTGCTTGCGGGCCGTCGCGGCGTCCGCAACGCGGAGTTTCACCTCTATTTCGTTTGGAATGGAATCGACCTCCGGCGGAACTAGTATAATGCTTCGGCCCGGCGATCAACCAAGTCATGTCTGAGCCCACCACACCTTTGATGCGGCAGTATCAAGCGATCAAGACCCGCTATCCGCACGCTCTTGTGCTATTCCGGCTGGGCGATTTCTACGAAATGTTTCACGAGGACGCCATCGTGGCGTCCAAGGAATTGCAAATCACGCTGACGGCGCGCAATCGCGAGCGCGGCAAACCGATTCCCATGTGCGGCGTGCCATATCACGCCGCTGAAAACTACATTCATCGCCTGATCCGCGCCGGATTCAAAGTGGCGATGTGCGATCAGATGGAGCAGGCCGGACCGGGCAAGAAACTCGTGCGGCGAGAAGTGACGCGCGTCATCACTCCGGGCACGGCCACTGACTCCCATCTGCTGGAGCCCCGCGAAAATAACTTCATGGCGTCCGTTGCGTACGCACCAAAGAACGCGCGCGTTGGCCTGGCGTGGGTGGACATATCCACCGGCGAATTTAGCGCGACGGAGTTTGCAGGAGATGACGCCGAGGAAAAGCTTCGCGATGAACTCCAGTTGCTGCGTCCGCGTGAAGTGTTGCTTGAAAAAATCGAAGGACTTTTCGCGGACTCAGACGGGACGGGGCCAGGGACAAAATTCGCCGCGCTGATGGAAATTCGTGAAGGAGCCATTACGCGGCTCGATGGATGGATTTTCGAGGATGCGTACGGCGAGCGAATGTTGAGCGAGCAATTCAGCGTAGCGGGCCTGGAAGGATTCGGCCTCGGGACGCATCCGGCGGCAGCGGCCGCCGCGGGAGCGATTGTCCACTATTTGCGAGAGACGTCTCTAACCGGGCAGAACAACGGCGCGGCGAGCCACACATTGCCGACGCTCGATCGCATCCGTTATTACGAGCAACAAGAAACGCTGGGGATTGATAGCGTTTCGGTGCGCAATCTTGAATTGGTCGTGCCGATTTTGGCCGATGATGCTGGCGGCCGCGAAGCGACGCTGCTTTCCTGTCTGGACGAAACGGTCACCGGGATGGGCGCGCGCCTGCTGCGATCCTGGATTCTGCGGCCCGAACTGGATGTGGACGAAATCGAGCAGCGGCTCGACGCCGTCGCAACTTTGAAAGCGCATACGGTGCTGCGCGAGGAAATCCAGCGGACGATGAGCGGCGTGCTGGATTTGGAGCGGCTTACGAGCCGCATCACTATGGGTCTTGCGAGCCCGCGGGATCTGGCGGCGCTGCGAACTTCGCTTCTTCGTGTGCCGCTGGTGCGCGGATTTCTGGCAAACGACGGCACGAAGCGATTGGCTGAACTGCGCGACCAGATGGACGACCTGGCCGACGTCACTGAGCGCATCGCCGTAACTCTGGCGGAAGATCCTCCTGCGCTGGCCACCGAGCCGGGCGTGATCCGTCGCGGATTTCACGCCGAACTCGACGAGCTGCGCGACCTGGGGCAGAAGGGCCGGCAATTTATCGCCGCGATGGAAGATCGCGAGCGCAAGCGCACCGGTATCGGCTCGCTGAAAATCCGCTACAACCAGGTCTTCGGTTATTACATTGAGATTTCGCGCGCCAATCTGCACGCCGCGCCCGCGGATTACGAGCGCAAACAGACGCTCGCGAACGCTGAACGATTCACCGCGCCGGAACTGAAGGAATACGAGCGGAAGGTGCTGGACGCGGATGCTCGCATCGCGGAAATCGAGCGGCGGCTTTTCGCGGAACTCCGCGAATGGATCGCCACCACGGCTTCACGCTTGCGTCGCACCGCAACGGCCATCGCGCAGATGGACGTGTTGGTGAATTTTGCGCGACTGGCGGCGTCGCGAAATTACGCGCGGCCGGAATTCAGTGAAGACGGCGAGCTGACCATCATCGGCGGACGGCATCCGGTGATCGAGCAATTGCTGGAAGTGCGCGGCGAGCGATTTGTGCCGAACGATTTGTACTTGAACGATTCGTCGCAACAGATCCTGCTCATCACCGGCCCGAACATGGGGGGAAAATCCACTTATCTTCGGCAGGCGGCGTTGATTGTGATCATGTCGCAGATGGGCTGCTTCGTGCCCGCAGCCAAGGCACGGCTGCCGATCACGGATCGAATCTACACGCGCATCGGCGCGTCGGATAATTTGGCGCGAGGGCGCTCGACCTTCCTCGTGGAAATGAGCGAAGTCGCCGCGATTCTGAATACAGCGACGCCGATGAGTTTGATTCTGCTGGATGAAGTGGGCCGCGGCACGGCGACGTTTGACGGCTTGAGTATCGCGTGGGCCGTAGTGGAACATTTGCAATCGCACACGCGCGCTCGGACGCTTTTCGCAACGCACTATCACGAGCTGACCGAGCTGGGCGAGCTTTTGCCGGGCGTGAAAAATATTCACGTTGCAGTGCGTGAGACCTCTACTGGCATTGTGTTCCTGAAACACGTGGAAGCGGGCAGCGCAGACAGGAGCTACGGAATAGAAGTTGCGCGGTTGGCGGGACTTCCTCCAGCCGTCATTGAGCGCGCGCGGGAGATTTTGCTGCGCCACGAACGCAGCGAACACGAACTCACCGAGAGACTTTCGCCGGGCGCTGCGACAGGATTCAGCCATGCGCGACAACCCATGTTCACCACGATTGACCGAGAAGTCTTGGAAGCGCTGCAGGCCGCGGACGTGGACAATTTGAAACCACTCGAAGCACTGAACTTGCTGGCGCGGCTGAAAAAGCAAATCACATGAGCCGCGCTCGATCCGGAAAATACATGCGAGTGTTGGGCCTGATGTCCGGCACGTCGGCGGACGGAATTGATGTTGCGCTGGCGCGAATTTCGGGCGCCCCGCCACGGTTGGAGGCGCGTCTCGAAAATTTCGTGAGCTATGTCTACCCGCGCGAAGTCCGCAACGCGATCCTAAGGATTGCGAACGGCGCGACGACCACG
>Ga0335078_10006182_pt1 | contig 17730 bp, 16 predicted proteins | sample Lox_Sample_32_FD_206711 | JGI IMG/M metagenome (GOLD analysis project Ga0335078, IMG submission 206711) | Soil microbial communities from Loxahatchee National Wildlife Refuge, Florida, United States - Lox_Sample_3.2 | ecosystem: Environmental > Terrestrial > Soil > Wetlands | place: USA... | reverse complement strand
CTCACCGCGTTCCTGACCCCGGAGGGAGAGGTGTTCCTGGGAGGGACGTACTTTCCTCCGACCGACGGCCACGGACGCCCGGGCTTCCGCCGGGTCCTTGCCGAGGTCGCCCGGCTGTGGCGGGAAGAGCCGGAGCGGATCCGTCAGAACGCTCGCGGCGTCCAAGGGGCCCTTCAACGGATGCGCGAGTCGCGCCCGAAAGAGGACCGGCCCCTTGACCGGTTCGTCCTGCAGACGCTCGGCGACGTGCGCTCGACCTTCGACCCGGTGAACGGCGGCTTCGGCACCGCCCCGAAGTTCCCGCATCCCACGGCGGTCGAGTTGCTCCTCTGGGACAACTATGCGAACGGGGCGAACGCGAGCGCCGACAGCGCCCACGACACGCTCCTCCGCATGGCCGACGGGGGAATGTTCGACCAGCTCGGGGGCGGGTTCCACCGCTACTCGGTGGACGAGGGATGGCACATCCCTCACTTCGAGAAGATGGGGGTCGACAACGCCGCGCTCCTCTCGGCGTACGTCGACGGCGCCGCCCGCTTCGACGACCCGCGCCTCGAAGAGGTCGTCCGGTCTACCATCGGCTGGGTCCGAGGGACGCTCGGCGACCCGGGCGGCGGGTTCGGGGCGAGCCAGGATGCCGACAACGCCCCCGGCGACGACGGTGGCTACTTCACTTGGACCCGCAGCGAGCTCAAGGAAGCGCTGGAGGCGGACGAGTACCGCCTGGTCTCGAGGTTCTTCGGCGTCGGCACCGACGGCCGGATGCCCCACGACCCGGACCGGAACGTGCTGTTCCGTCTCCTTCCGCTTGCAGAGGCAGCAGAGGGGATCGTCCCGCCGAAGGCGGCGGTGCCGGCGCTCGAAGGGGCCCTCACGAAGCTACGGTCCGTCCGCGCGAGGCGCCCGACCCCGGTGGTCGACCGTGCTCTCTACGCCGACATCAACGGACGCTTCATAGCCGCGTTCGCCCGCGCCGGTGCGTTCCTCGGCGACAGCTCGGTGGTGGCGGACGCCCAAAAGGCCGCCGACCGGGCCCTTCGGGAAGCGTTCCGACCGGACCGGGGGGTCGCGCACCGGATCGGTCCCGATGGATCGGCCGGCTACGGCCTGCTGGAGGACCAGGTGGCGTTCGCCGCCGGCCTCCTCGAGATCGCGGGCGTGCTCGCCTCGCCCACGTATCTGAAGGCGGCCACGGGCCTCCTCGAGTTCGTCGACCGGGAGTTCCGGGGCGAGGACGGCCTCCTCCGCGACCTCTCTCCGAGCGTCTACGACGGCCCTTCCGTCCCCGGGGTCCGGGAGGCGTCCTACCCTCTCGAAGACTCGCCTCATCTTTCCGCGAACGCGTCGGCGGCCCTCTCGTTCATTCGACTCGGGTCGCTCGTTCACGACGACCGATGGACCGACAAGGCGCAGTCTCTCCTTGCTCCCATCGTGCGTCGGATCGGCGATGCGGGGCTGTTCGCGAGCGGCAGCGCGCTCGCCGCGGGCCTACTCGCGACTCCCTCCGTGACGGTCGTGGTGGAGGGGAGCGGCACCAAGGCGGCGGCGCTGCTCAGCGCCGCTCGGAGGACCTACCACCCGAACGCGTGGGTGTTCGCGGGGCACCCCCCGCCGCCGTTCCGTCTCCCGGGGGAGATGGAAACGGGATCGACCGGCTCCGAGGTCCGCGCGCTGGTCTGCTTCGGGACCGCCTGCGCTCCCCCGGTGTCGGACGCGAAAGCGCTGCGGGAACTCATCGCCGGTGGGGCGAAGAGAGCGCTACGGTGGTGAGCTCGCCGAGGTCGGTGCCGTCAAGCAGGTACGCCCGGGCGGCGCCGCCGGCGAGGAACCTCCGATAGAGGAACGAGCGACCGCGAGCCGGGCGCTCCCGGTTGAGTGCTTCGGTCCCCGCGAGCGGATTGAAGGCGGGAACGATCACGACCTCGCGGGCCCGCACCTCGGACCGCCGGGACGGTCGGCGGCGCTTTCGGGCGGGAGGCGGTTGGCGCTCGACCCGAACCCAGCAACGCCGCTTCCCTTCGCTGTCGTCCGCGGTCGGAGCGAGCCGGTAGCCCGGGTGAAGATGGCCCGCGACGAGCCGGGGAGCACGGAGCACCGGGTTCGATGGCCAGCGGTGCCCGTGGAAGATCCCGACCCCCGAGCGCACGATCCCGGTGGGTGGATGCACCATCACCTCGCGCGGCAGATGCCGGACGATCCCGACGTCGTGGTTCCCAAGGACGAGCTCGGCCGAGAGGTCCGCTCGGAGGATCTCCGAAAAGAAGTCGAAGATCACCGGCCGAAGCGGGACCGGGGTCCCGACGATCGGATGCTTCGCATCGCCGGCCACGACGACCGATCGCACGCCGGCGGCTCGCGCCACCGCGATCAGCCTCTCGGCGAGCAGGTCCGCCGCGGCCTCGGGCGGTCCGAGCGGACGCTCGGGAGTGCTTCCGAGGCCGAGGTGGATGTCGGCCACGACGAGGGTCCGGCTCTCGGACGGGTCGGCCGGCTCGATGACGAGCGCCGGCGCGTCCGGTACGGGCCGCAGAACGGTCTCCACGACGAGGTGAGCAGGCCCCGGGCCAATACGGTTCGCGACCGGAGCTACCCTCGCTCTCCGAGAGGTCGAACCATGTGCTCTTATATAAAAGAGGTAAATGGATTGTTCCGGGGGAGCCGGGTGCAGTCCGCACGAGAGCAGTCGATCGATCGGATCCGCTCGCTGCTCGAGCGCGCCGGGTTCTACGTCGCCGACACGCACTCGATCCGCCCGACGAGCTTCGACCTTGCCGCTCGTCGGGACGCTACGCTCCTTCTCGTGAAGGTCCTGAAGAACATCGACGCGCTCGATTCGGAGGAAGCGAACCGGCTCCGCGAGCTCGGCCAGCTGTTCCCGGCGATCACGCTCGTGATCGGTCAGACGTCGGGCGCGTCGGAACTTGACCCCGGCGTGGTGTACACCCGCTACGGAGTACCGATCATCAACGAGGAGACGCTCCAGGAGTTCCTCGAAAAGGCGCTCCCTCCGTTCCTCTACGCGAGCCCCGGCGGGACGTTCGCCCAGGTCGACGGGCCCCGGCTCCGGGAGCTCCGGGGCGAGCGGGGGCTTTCCCTCGGGACCCTGGCGAGCATCGCGGGGGTTTCCCGGCGGGCGATCCAGCTCTACGAGGAGAGCGCCGGGGCCGAGGCGCTCGTCGTCGAGCGGATCGAGACGTTCCTCGGGGAGACGATCGTCCGCCCCATCGACCTGTTCAACTGGGCCTCCCGAGGTCAGGACGACAACCGCAAGGGAGCGCCGGAGGACGAGCCTCCCACGACCGCGGAGCGCTCTCGCTCGTCCCCGGGAGACGCGCTACGGGACGGGGTCGTTCGGCAGCTCGGCGGGATGGGCCTCGAGGTGACGGTCACCGTCCGTGCCCCGTTCGACGCCCTCGCTCGGACCCCGGATGTGCTTCTCGCCGCCGTCGGGAGCCTGCGGACCGCGCTCCATCGCGCCGAAGTGCTGCACGGGCTCGCCCGGGTCGCCGAGGGGCACGCACTGTTCGTCGTCCGCGACCCCGTGCCCCGCTCCTCCATCGCCGGCCTCCCGATCCTCACGTTCACTGAGCTGCGTCGGCACCGCGACCCGGACGAGCTGATCGAGGAGATCACCGAACGGGAAGGTCCGTGATCACCGCGGTGTTCCCGAACGCCCCCGGCGTCCTCCTCCTCGCGCCGGTCCGTGGCCTCACGTCGGAGGTGCCGCGGCTCCTGGCGGCGCTCGAAGGGCTAGCGCCGGTACAGCTCGGGTTCGGCCTCTCCTCCGGCGAGCTGCAGAGCCTGCACGACTACTTCGTCGCCTCCGAGGCCGAACCGGTGGTCCCGCTTACCGACAACGAGACGAGCGAGGTGCGCGGGCTCGTCCGTTTCGGTGAGGTCCGGGTCCCGAACCCGTCGTTCGTCGAGGCCCTCCGCTGGGCGGAAGCGCGGAAGGTCCCTGCCGTCCCCCTCGACCCCGACGACGACCATACGGCGGCGCTGTTCGCCCATCACATCGGCTACCTCGAGCTCGTCCGGCGGACCGTCCGCGAACGGCGGGTCTCCCGCAGTCCCCCGACCCCGTCCTCGGCCGACGAGTTCGCTCTCGAGTGGGACCGCGAGGTCGCCGCCGGCCGAGGGTCGCGGAGCTTCGCCGCGGCCCGGGACGGCTACCTCGCGCGCCAGGTCTCCGCGATCGCCTCCCGGCGCCCGCTCGGGGTCGTGGTCGATCGGGAACGGTTCGACTCGGTCCGGGAGCTGATCCTCGAACCCCCCCGACTTCCGTCGGAGTGAGAAGACCCGTCCGGTTCCCGCGCGCTAGTCCTCGCGCGCGAGGATCTTCTCGAGCATCGCGCGACCGGAGCGGCGGAACTCGTCGAGCGACCCCTCGTTGACGAGCATCCCGTCCGCGAGCGCGAAGGCGTTCCCGATCCCCCACTTGAGCTCGCGGTGGTCCCGGTTGTAGAACTCCTGGAGGTCGGTGGCGTCGTCGGCCCGGCTCCGGCTCGTCATGCGGTCGTGCCGAGTCTCGGGCGAGGCGAAGATCCCGAGGACGAACAGGTCGCCGAAGTTGTGTCGGAAGACCGTCACCTCGGTGTCGGACCGGCAGCCGTCCACGAGCATGCGGGTCTCGGTGAGCTTCGGTATCGCGCGTTGGGCCCAGATCCCCGGCCCGTGCTTCTCGCGTTCCTCGGAGGCGATCCGAGCCACGTTCTGGTTGGTGACCTGAAGTCCACGCCGTCGGGTCTCCTCGCGGACGAGGTCGCCCATCTTGAGCGTCGCGAGGCCCATCGACCGGGCGACGCCGACGAGCTCGTCCTTGCCCGAACCGGGCATGCCGACCGTGACGATCAGCTTCATAGCGACGGCGGCGGCTCGTCGGAGGCGGTCTTCTTCTCGGTCGCGCCCGCCTTGAGGTGGTCCGCCACCTCGTGCTCGGTGACCATCTGAAGGCGGTCCGCCCTCTGGCGGTACGCCACCGCTTCCTGCTCGGCGAGGCGAGCGGTCTCGATGTAGCGGTCGACCTTCACCTTGAGCTCGGCGGTCTTCTGCGTCTTGGTCGCGGCCCTCAGTTCGAGCGCCCGCGCCTTCTGCTGGCGGTCGACCACCTTCTGCTGGAGCTTCCGGACGCGATAGTGCAGGCTCGTCACGTCCGAGCCGACCGGCGCGCCTCCCGAGCGGTTGGTCGCCGCCGCGATGTCGCGCTCGTGCTGCTTCATCTCCTGCTCGATCTCGGGGATCTGTGCCAGGGCCTTCTGTCCCCTCTCCCGCAGCAGGGTCGCTTGGTGCCGGAGCTTCTCGATATGCGTGTTCAGCCGGGCCACGCGCTGCTGCGCGCGGGCCGCCGCCCTGTCGTGGCGGGCGGCGATCTCCCGGAGCTTGGTGATATCCGCATACTGCTGACCGATCCAGCGGGACCGTCGGGCGGCGAGAGGGGTGGCGGCCCCGGTTTGCTGAGGGGCTTCTCCCCCACCGGTCGCCATCAGCACAGAGTGACCCGGCCGCGAGATATAGCCATTGTCGTACGGCCGAAGGCGGGCGGTCGGCTCAACTCTGTCGGGGCCGTGGAGGTCGGAAGAACGGTGCGAGCCGGGCCGCGAGCTGCGACACCGGCACGCGCTCCTGGGTCTTCGAGTCGCGCGTGCGGACGGTAACCGTGTCGCGATTCGGTCCGTCGCCGGTCGTCTCGGAATCTACGGTAACGCAGAACGGGGTCCCGGCCTCGTCCATGCGGGCGTAGCGTTTGCCGATCGTCCCGGAGTCGTCGAGCTGGTTCGCGATGCCCTCGGCGGCGAGGTCGTCGGAGAGCTTCAGCGCGTAGCCACCGTGCTCCTTGGGGATCAGGGGAAAGACCCCGACGGGCACCGGGGCGAGGTAGGGGGGAAGGCGCCAGACGGTCCGATCCCCGTCCTTTCCCAGATGCACGTCCGCAACGGCCCAGAGCGAACGGTCGACCCCGTAGGTGAGCTCGAGGACGTGAGGGAGCACCGAGCGGCCCCCGGTGAGCGTGACCGAGAGGTCCTTTCCCGATCCCTGGCCATGGCGGCCGAGGTCGTAGTCGCCGCGGTAGTGGACCGCCCCGATCTCCTTGAACCCCGCCATGCTGTCGAGCGCGACCTCGACGTCGAACTGGATGCGGTTGTAGAACGCACGCTCCTGGTCCGACTTCTCGAAGAGACGGATCCGCTCGGCAGGGAACCCGAGGACGTCGCGATAGTAGCGGTAGGTGTGAACGAGGTGGTAGACGTAGAACTCGGGAAGGGCTCCCACGGAGACCAGGTCGCTAGCGGAGGTCGCCACAGCCTCCTCGGAACCCGCGAGCCGTCGCGCCGCCCGTACGACCGGAAGCTTCTCGTCACGGACCCGCTCGAACGGCAGCGGAAAGTTCTCCGGATCAAAGAAGATCTGCAGCTCCGCCTGCTCGAAACTGCGCATCCGCAGGACGAGCTGGCGTGGCGCGATCTCGTTACGGTACGCTTTCCCGATGATCGCGATCCCGAGCGGAAGGGCGTGGCGGCCGACGTCCCACATCCGGGGAAAGGAGAGGTAGCTGCTCTGCGCGGTCTCCGGACGCAGATAGGCCCGTTCGTGACCGGTCACTCCGTAGTCGAGGCCGAACATGAGGTTGAACGGCGGCGGCACGCTCAGGGTCGTCGCGCCGCAGCTCGGGCACTTCACGCCCTTGGCGCGGACGAGCTCCTCGACCTCCTTCGAGGTGAGTCCATCGACACCTTCCGGTCGCACCTTCTCGAGCACGGTGTCGGCGCGGAACGCGTTGTGGCACGTGTCGCACACCACCTCGGGGTCGGTGAAGTTCTCTAGGTGCCCCGAGGCGCGCACGACCGCCTCGGGCAGGATCTCGGACGGGTCGATGAGGTAGTAGTCGTGGGAGAGGCCCACGAACCAGGCGGCCCAAGCGTCCTCGATGCGGCGCTTCAGGGCCCTTCCGAGCGGGCCGTAGTCGTAGAGTCCCTGGGCGCCACCGTAGATCTCGGCGGTCGGCCAGAAGACCCCTCGGCGGCGCAGTAGGGCGAACAGCTCGTCGCTCTTCATCGGCCGTGCTCCCGGTGTCGGCCCGGGGTTCGGCTCCGGACCATAAGGTGTTCGGTCGTGCGGGTGACGACCTGGTACGCCGGGTCGTCGGGCGGGAGCCGAAGGATGACCGGCGCGACCGGCATGCCTGCGACGACGAGCGCGCACTCCGGCTCGCCGAGCCACCTCCAAGGCTCGACGAGAGCGGCCCGGGCGAGGAACGCCGCCGAGACCGGTCGGCGGCGGAGCCGGGACGCGACGTAGGCGAACTCCATCTCTCGCCAGAGCGACGGAGCATGGAACATCGCATTGTCGGTGCCGAGCAGCACCGAAAGACCGAGGCGTTCCATCGCCCCCAGGTCCGGCTGTCGAGCGAACAGCGCGTTCGACCGCGGGCATACTGCGACCGACACCCGTTCGTCCCGGACGGTGGCGAGGTCGTCGGGGGTCGCCTTCGCCAGATGGATGAGCAGGTCCGGTCGGGGGTCCAAGTAGCGCTCCGGCTTCTCGCGGACCGCCTCGCTCGCGTGGAGGGCGAACGGCTTTCCCGCGGCCCGACACGCCCGGGCGACGGCCCTACGGGTCTCCTCGGTCTCGTCCCGGGCGCTCGACAGTCCGGCACCGTCGGCCACCGCGAGGAGACCTCGCAGCTCGGAGCTCACGACGGGGCGCGCCAGCGGTCGGCCGAGGGCGAGCACGCGGACCGAACTGCCCCGCGCCGCGTCGCGCAGCAGCTCGACGCCGGCGCGTCCCTCTTCCCGAAAGTCCACGGTCGCCGCCACACCCTCACGCTCCATCCGGTGGAGCGACGCTCGGATCGCCGCGACCTTCTCCGCCCGACTGGCGCTCGCAAGGAGGCGGAACTTGTACCCGTGCGGCGGCTGGATGAGCTTTGAAACCGGGCCGGGCGGCGGTTCGCGCACCGAGACCGCGTCGCCGAGATGGGTGTGAGCGTTCACCGGAGGCGGCACGACGATCCCGCGGATCCGGGTCTCGCCGCGATGACGTCCTTCCGTCCCGAGAGCGCCGACCTCCGTGACCCGCCCGTCACGGACCCGCACGTACGCAGGTCGAGCCCCTTCGACGTCCAGGATCGCTCCTACCACGAGCATGCGATTCACGGCGGGAACCCTCCGCCGACTTAAGCGGCTTACCGCGCTCCCCCAAGCGATAAGGGACCGGGGACCTCACGTCGTGACGCGGACCATGGACGGCGCGACCGACGACCGACCCCGGGACCTCCTCGTCTCGGGTCACGTCATCGTGGACCGGTTCCTCACCGTCCGGTCGTTTCCCGATGCCGACCGCACGGTTCCGGTCGTCACGTCCCGCACCGAGCTCGGGGGGACCGCGACCAACATCGTGCGCGCGGCCTCCCGGCTCGGTGTCGCCACCGGCCTCGTGGCCCGGGTCGGCGACGGGTTCCCGGACGAGTACGTCACCGCGCTGCGTCGCGCCGGGGTTGACGTCCGCGGACTCGAGCGGGTGCGCGCTCGTCCCACCCCGACGTGTTACATCGTCGAGGACGCCAAAGGTGCCCAGCGCACCCTCATCGACCAAGGAGTGATGGGGGCTCGGCAACCCGCGCGGGTGCCCCTTCGCTGGATCTCGGAGTACTCGTGGCTCCACCTGACCACCGCGGACCCCGAGTTCCAGCTCCAGCTCCAACGGAGCGCTCGTCAGCGCGGCCTGAAGGTCGCCGCGGACCCGGCCCAGGAGATCCACTACCGCTGGGACCGCCGGTCGTTCCGAAAGCTGCTCCGGGGTTCGGAGATCCTCTTCGGCAATCGCTCGGAGGTCGGTCGCGCCCGAGAGTTCGTGGGAGCGACCCGGACCGAGGGTCTGCTCGAGTTCGTTCCGCTGGTCGTGCGTACGGAGGGTCGGTCCGGCGCGACGGCGTTCTCGCGGGCCGGAACCGTCCACGTATCGGCGGCCCGGCCGACCAAGGTCCGCACGCTCGTGGGCGCTGGGGACGCGTTCCGGGGCGGCTTCTATGCCGGCTGGTTCGCCGGTCAGCCGCTTGGCGCCTGCCTGACGGCCGGGACGCGCAGCTCCGCACGATGGATCGAGGGGCGGAGGTAGTGGTCGTCCGATGGAGATGCACGCGTTCGGACGGTTGACGCCCGTCGAGGTGGCCCGTAAGCGCTTGTGGGGGGCGGTCCGACCGATCGACCGCGTCGAGCCGGTTCCGACCGAGCTCGCGTTCCGACGGGTGCTCGCGGACGACGTGCGGGCCCCGTCGCCGGTGCCGAGCTTTGCCCGGACGACGTGGGACGGCTACGCGCTCCGCAGTGCGGACACTCGAGGCGCTTCGCGTTCGCGACCGGTCGAGCTGCAGGTCGTCGGGGAGGTGTTCGCGGAGCAGTCGTTCCGCCGACGGCTCGGTCGGGGGGAGGCGGTGGCGATCGCGACCGGGGGAGCGATTCCCGCGGGAGCGGACGCGGTCGTCATCTTCGAGGAGGTCGACCGCGACGGACCGCGGGTCCGGGTGCCCCGGCCGATCGCGAAAGGAGATCGCATCTCGCCTCCGGGACACGACTTCCCCCGGGGAGCGCTTCTCGGGCGCGCGGGGGACGAGCTCTCCGCACCGGTCCTCGGCGCCATCGCGGCGTGCGGGATCGCCAACGTCCCAGTGTACGCGCAGCCCCGCGTCGCGGTCATCCCGAACGGAAACGAGCTCCTCTCCCCCGGCAAGGCCCCGCGCACCGGGCGGATCTTCGAGAGCAACAACGCCACTATCGCTTCCGTCGTGCTCGCCGCAGGGGGCGTCCCGGAGCTTCGTCCTCCGCTCGCCGATGACGCGACTCTGATCGAGCGGGAGTTGCGCTCGGCGCTCGCGAGTTCCGATATCGTGTTGGCCACGGGAGGAAGCTCGGTCGGGGAGCGCGACCACCTTCCCCGGATCCTTCCGAAGCTCGGGGACCTCCTGTTTCACGGGATCGCCGTTCGGGCCGGAAAGCCGACCCTCGCCGCGCGGAGCCGAGGGAAGGTCGTGGTCGGGATGCCCGGACACCCCACCTCGTGCCTCGCCAACATGTACTGGCTCATGCTGCCCGTCCTGCGAAAACTCGCCCGGCGACCCGGCCCGGGTTGGACCGACGGGTGGGCGGTCCTCGGGAGCGACGCGGTGGCTCCTTCTCCCGGGCTCGCCACCTTCGTGCCCCTCCGATTCCGAGGAGGAAGGGCGTACACGACGTACCGAGGGTCCTCCGTCATCACGAGCCTCTCCGGGGCGACCGCGTTCGCGCTCCTTCCGCGAGGGCGCCACGTGGTCCACCGCGGCGACCGCGTCCGCGTGCACTTCCTCGACCCGCCCCTTGGACCGGGCCGCCCATAGTGAGGGCGGGTCGGGCAGAGACAACGGTTATGCGGCCACTCGCCTCGGTCGGTCGTGGCGCGTCATGACCTCGCGCTGGCGATTCTTTCGATCGAGGGGACCAACTGCGACGACGAGCTCCGGGAAGCCCTCGTCACGCTCGGTGCTCGCCCCGAGGTCGTGCATCTGAAGCAGCTCGAAGGGCGGGAGGTCACGCCGGAAGCGCGGCGTCATCTAGCCGACTACCAGGGACTCTTCGTGCCCGGAGGGTTCTCCGCGGGCGACTACGTTCGTGCCGGCGCGATCTTTGCGGCGCGGGTCCGAGCCGCGATCGGCCCGGAGCTTGAGGAGTTCGTGCGGGACGGCCGGATCGTTGGCGGCATCTGCAACGGGTTCCAGGTCCTCACCGAGCTCGGTCTGCTGCCCGGGAGTCCGGGGGGCCATCTTCGGCCGCCGCAGGTCGCGTTGATGACGAACGACTCCGGCCACTTCGAATGCCGTCCGACGTTCGTGGCATGGGAGGGCGGGAACTTTCCACCGCTCCAGGGCGTGCCGGAAGGGTCGCGGTTCCTGTTCCCCTCCGCCCACGCGGAAGGCAAGTTGGTCCTGGGAAGCGAGTCGCTTCGCCGCTCGGTCGAAGAGAACGGACAGGTCTTGTTCCGCTGGGTCGCCCCCGACGGTTCCCGCGCGGTCTATCCCTGGAACCCGAACGGGGCGGAGGGGAACATCGCAGGACTCACGAACGCCGAGGGGAACGTCTTCGGTCTGATGCCGCACCCCGAGCGTTCGTTCTTCCGCGCCCAGGCTCCCGACTGGACCCGCGCCGGCTCACCGGAGGGGTTCGGGGACGGTCACACCTTCCTCGAGGCCGTCCTCCGGTACGTCGAGCGCCATACCTAGCCACGGTGGGGTCGAAGTCGCCAGACGTCGAGCTGTTCGCCCTCCAGCCTTCTCGTGGCTACGACATCCACGCGGCCTCCCCAGGACCGAAAGCGTTCCCGGATCCGTTCGAGACCCTGCGGGTCCTGCCGGGAGGAGACGAGGACGAACGCCGACCCCTCCGGAAGGAGGTGCTGGTCGAGCTCGTCCACCAGCCGGGCGGTCACCCGACAGCCGTCCGGGCCACCGTCCAGCGCGAGATTGTGCCACCGGTCCGGGTCCTGTTCCTCCCGGCTCGTCGGGAGGTACGGGGGGTTCGACACGATGCGATCGAACCGTCCCAGCCCGCGCGCGAGGTCGGTGCGGACGAGCCCGACGTCGAGGCGCTCGGCGAGGGCGCGTCGCCGGAGCGAACGAAGAGCATGCGGATTCCGGTCGGTCGCCACCACCCGCGCTCCCCGTCGCGCGGCCGTGAGCGCGGCGAGCCCGGTTCCCGTCCCGACCTCGAGGAAGCGTGTGTCGGGAGCGACCTCAGCGAACGGTAGGAGAAGGAACGTATCCTCGCGGGGCGGGTAGACCGACGGTTCGTCGTCGGTCCCCCCGGGTCCGGACCGAGCGCCCTTCGGTGGCGGCCCGGCGGCGCGATGGCTTCTTATTGGCTCCACGCGTACAACCTAGCCTCACGGTATAATTGGCAATGCCTCGTCGTCTTTCTCCTCCGGTCAAGATCGGGATCACGGGTCTCCCGGGGTCGGGCAAGACCCAGACGTTGCTACGGATCATCGAGCTCCTGGAGGAAGAGGGAGTGACGGTCGGCGGAATGGTCACCGAGCCGATCGTCGAGAAGCAGCGACGGACCGGTTTCCAGATCACGGACTGGATGACGAAGGAACACGAGGTCTTCGCGCACGAGGGACTCAAGTCGCGGATCCGCTCGGGCCGGTACGGTGTCAACATCGCCGCGCTCGAGGGGCTGGGGACCCGCGCGCTCGCGGAGGCCCGTGAGTCGGCCGACGTGATCGTGATCGACGAGGTCGGGAAGATGGAGGTCGAGAGCGAGGCGTTCACGAAGAGCGTCATCGATACGCTCGACGCCCGCAAGTCGATCGTGATGACCCTCCACAAGAAGTCGAGGAACCCCTTGCTCCAGGACATCCGTCGGAGGGACGAGCTACGCCTGCTCGAAGTGACCCCGGTGAACAAGAACCTCCTCGCGTTCAAGATCGTTCATCTGATCACCGGCCGCGCCCATTGAACGTCTCCGTCGAGGGGGGCACGGAGCTCCTCCTTCCCCACCGCGCCCCCTCGCGGGGCCCCGGGCGAAGGGCGCCCGTGTTCTACAATCCGGCGATGGCCGGTGACCGCGACCTGGGTGTCGCCCTCGCGATGGCGCTCGCCCCGCTGCCCCACCGACGCCGGGTGGGCTGGGAGATGACGGCGGCCACGGGGGTTCGAGGTCTCCGCCTGCTCGCCGAGACCGCCGTGTTCGAGCGTTTCCTCTTCACCGAGGCGAACCCCGAGGCGTTTCGGGTGCTCCGGGAGAACGTCAACCGCTTTTCCGGGACGGTCGCGGTCGAGGGGGATGCGCGGGTCGTCCCGTCGGAGGCGCCGTTCGACTACGTCGACCTCGACCCGTACGGCACTCCGGTGCCGTTCGCCGTGAACGCCATCGCTTCGGTTCGGCCCGGTGGCGTGGTCGCCGTCACCGCCACCGACATGATGGTGCTGGCCGGCGCGCAGCCGTCGGCGTGCCTGCGCCGCTACGGGGCGCGACCGGTGCGCGGACGCTTGGGCCCGGAGGGCGGGCTACGGATACTGCTCGCGATGCTCGCCCGGGAGGCCGAGCGCCTCGGTCGGTCCGTCCGTCCCTTGCTATCGTACTCCCGAGATCACTACGTTCGGGCCTACCTGGAGGTCGGGGACCGTTCCGCCGAGAACGCACCGGTCGCTGAGGTCCAGCCGGAACAGTGGTCGGGGCCCTGGCTCGGGGACCGAGGCCCGTACGGGCCGCTCTGGTTGGGCCCCCTCTTCGACCTCGAGGTCGTCGAGCGCCTTCACCCCCCCGAGCGGGCCGCCCGGCCGGCCGAGGTCGAACGGTTCATCGCGCGCCTGAAGGAAGAGGCCATCGTGGACCGGCCGTTCTACTACGAGGCGAACGTGCTCTCCTCCCGCCTCGGGCTCGCCGCGCCGCCGGCTCTTCGGTCCGTCTTCGACGCCCTCCGGACCCTCGGATTCCATGTGGCGAGGACCCACGCACGCCCGGAAGGTTTCCGGACGGACGCGCCCCGACTCGACGTCGAGCAGGTGGTCCAGGAGCTGGGCGGGTCAGGTCAGTCCCAGAAGACCCGGGTCCGGGCGTAGGCGCGCTCGGCGCGAAGGATCTCGACGAAGAACGCGTCGTCGTCGCGATAGAGACGCATCAGTAGGCGCCGGGCGGTCTCGGGTCCGATCCCGCGGGCGGCGAGGGCGTACAGAGCGCGTTCCCCGTAGTGCGCGACGAGCTCTGCGCTGGTGTAGCCGGCCCGCACCAGCGCCTCCGTCCCCGGCGCCAGCGTACGCTCCCGTCGGGTCCGTCGACCTTTCGAGGGCTTCTCGCGGGAACGCTTCCGCTTCGCGTAGTCGCTCAGCCGGTCGATCTCCTCGGTTCGGCGCGGCGACAACACCGCCGAGAGCGACCCGTGGCACAGGAGGCATCGGCTCCCGCCCTCGGTTCTGTAGCGTGACGGGGTGGTCGTGCGGACGAACCCGCACCGAAGGCAGACGAGCGTCAGGGGCTCCTTGGCGAGCCGCTCCTGGACCGCCTTCAGCAGCGTCGGCGGCGGGAGGTCCGGAACGGTCCGCCACTCGAGTCGTTCGAGCGGACCGTCGGTGAACGCGGACGGGGCGGTCGCCACGACCTCGATCCGTCCGTCCCGGATCCGCTCGAGGACCTCGGTGGCGTGCTCGAGGTCGTAGCGGTCGTGGAGCGTCTTCTCGAGCGTCTCGTCTCCGAGCGGGTTGAGTCGGCTGGCCGCGAGCAGCGGGTCGAGGGTCCGAAGGTCGCGCGGGTCCGCGGACGCCGGCACCACGCCGAGCTTCCGGGCCACGGCCAAGAACACCCAACGGTAATCGAGACCGGACGGGACAAGCCGCTCTACGAGCGGTCGAACGGTCGTCGGGTCGATCGAGAGCGCGTCGACGAGCGTCGCGGCGTCGACCGCGACCGGAAGCTCGAGGACGAACCACGTCGGTTCGACGGCCGCGACCTCGACCCGGGCCCCGAGGCGTGCGGTGAGCAGACCGGCGGTGGCGAGCGAGAGCGTCTCGTTCGTGCGGGTGCCGAAGCAGGCGCCATAGACGACCACCCTTCCGTGGGACGTGACGGTGACCCGACGGTCCGTCGGGATCGTCCCGGCGAGCGCCGGGGCCTTCCGCCGCTCCTCGAGGTACTCCCGGTCCACGTCCGGGATCGGGTAACCCTCCAGCTTCCCTTCGCGCCGTAGCTGTCCGATCTCCTGCGCTACATCGAACGGGACCGGGAGGTCCTCCCCCGCCCAGCGAGGCTCCCGGCCGATCTCTTGGACCGTCTCCACGAGGAGCTCCCCGTCGCGGTACTCCACGACCTTCCAGGTACGGCCGTGGAGCAGGAAGATCTCCTCGGGTTGGGCGAGGATCTGGGTGAGGACGAACCGCTCGTCGAGCGTGCCGATCAGCCGACGAGTACCGATGTCCCGGAGTCGGTACGTCCGCTCGTCGGGGATCAGCGAGAGCGACGCGTAGAACCGCGGCAGGGTGCCGCGCCCGGGGGTGAGGCGACGACCGTCCCGACGAGCGAGCCCGAGCCCGACCAGGTAGTCGATGAGGTCGGTCCACTCGGAGTCCTGGAGGTCGGCGGTCGCTGCCGCATGCCGCAGCGGCCGCAGGAGGTCCTCCGCCTCGAGGCTCCCCTCCGCACGAAGGGTCGCCACCACCTGCTGGGCCGCCGCCAAGCGGTTCCGGGTCCGCCAGGAGACCGGCTCGATGAGTCCGCTGTCCGCCCGTCGTGCGAGCACCGCGGCCTCCTCGAGGTCGTCGTCGTCGAGAGCGAGAACGGTGCCGTGGATGGTTCGGTCGAGACGGTGTCCCGACCGACCGACCCGCTGAACGAGGCGGCCGACCTGGTGCGGAGAGCCGAACTGGACCACGTGGTCGACGACACCGATGTCGATCCCGAGCTCAAGGGAGGAGGTGGCGACGAGCCCACGCAACTGACCTTCGCGGAACGCGCGTTCCGCTTCCTCACGGACCTCGCGCGAAAGAGACCCGTGATGGACCGCGATCGGAAGGTCTGGCGCCAGCTTCTGCAGCCGTGCGGCGAGCCCTTCGGCGGTCGGTCGCGTGTTGACGAAGACCAGGGTCGTCCGATGCTGGCGGATCTCCTCCTCGACGGCGCGCAGTCCGTCCAGCAGTCCTTTGTCGGCCTTCAGGTCCCGCGCGAGCGACTCGTTGAGCGGAGGTCGGTCGTGCCCCGGCCGGCGCGCCGTGAGCTCGAGCGGCCGTCGCTCCTGAGCGACCCGTACCTCGACCGTTCGAGGAGCGGGCGAAAGGAACCGCGCGACCTCGCTCGGGTTGCCCACCGTCGCGGAGAGCCCGATCCGCCGGACCAAGCGGCCGGTCAACCGGTCCAACCGCTCGAGCGTGATCGAAAGCTGCGCGCCGCGGTCGGAGCCGACGAGCTCGTGGACCTCGTCGATCACCACCGAGCGAACGTTCCGAAGCGACTCGCGCAATCGAGCCCCGGTCAGAAGGAGCTGAAGCGTCTCCGGGGTCGTCAGAAGTAGGTCCGGAGGGCGTCGGGACTGGGCGAGTCGCGCCGAGGTCGGGGTGTCGCCGTGTCGGACCGACGCGCTCAGTCCGATCTTCGTGGCGAGGGCCACGATCCGGTGCTCGAGGTCCCGATTGAGCGCTCGCAGCGGCGTGATGTAGAGGATCGAGATCGGCGGGCTCGGGTCGGCGAGACGGCGCGAGAGGAGGGGGAGCAACACGGCCTCGGTCTTACCGGTGCCCGTCGGCGAGAGCAGCAGGGCATCGGCGCCGGTCTCGAGAAGGGGGAAGGCGAGTCGTTGGATCTCGGTGGGCTCGTTCAGGCCAAGGTCGCGGACCGCTTCCTGTAGGCGCGGGTCGAGAGTGGTGAAAGCGGGGGCGGGTGCGGCCATGAACGGGCCGCACCAGCCCGGCCGAACGGAAAGGGATGACGGGACCTACGCGTCGCCCGGAGGCTCCAGGTCGAGCATCTTGAGCCCGTAGCTCTCCACCATCGGCCGGCCGAAGCTTCGGCCGGGGAACACTTCGACCATCACTTCCTGGAGCATCCCCACCTTGGCGCGCAGGAGATGCCCACCGACAAGGCGGTGGTCGGGGCCGGCGACGGCACCGTGCAGATGGAGCGACGGCACCCCATCCTGACGGGCGATCGTCCCGTGGAGCGCCACCACTTCGTGGGGCACCGAGAGGTCGTGCGGACGGTACTGTGTCCCGTCCCAGTATCCGAAGGTGGCGCTGCGGAACATCCCGACACCGAACACGACCGCCCCTGCGCGGACATCCTCCCGCAGGGCGAACTCGGAGAGCGCCTCGAAGAGATCCTGGCCGTCGTCGAGCCGCAAGACCCAGCGACTCCCATCACGCACCGCCTGCATCGCTTCGTGGAGGGGTCTCCGCCCTAAGGGGTTTCTCGGGCCTACCTTTGTTACTGAATTCAGTAACGTCTTATCCCGGGCCGTCCTCCTGACGGGCGTGTTCAGCCGCACCGAACGGGTATTCCTCAAGGTGCTCGCCGAGTCGCCGACTCCCTCTGGTGGCGCTCGCCTGGAGCAGGTGTTCCCGAATCCAGTGTACCGACGCAAGCTCATGTGGGGGATCCGACAGAAGGCCGGCGAGTCGCTCGAGGATTGGCATCTCTACACCGTGGCCGCGCGCCGGGACTCCCGCCTCCTTCCCCGGGAGGCGGAAGGGGCGGAGCCTTCACGACCGTTGTTCGCTGACCCGATCGTCGGAATGGTGGAATCGCTGAAACGCTCGCTCCGGAGACGGGCCAAGGACCCGAAAGCGGCCGCTGCCCCCAGATCGGGGCGGTCGAGGTGAACCGGTGGTAGCGGTGGTGGCCGGGGTCGCGATCGGGGTCGCCGTTGGTCTGGTCCTCATCCTGGTGATCTTTTACATCCTCGTTCTACGACGTGGGCGAAGCCTCGGGACGAGAGGGATCATACAGCGTTCGCGTCTTCGCTGTCCGAAGTGCGGCAGAGAGTTCGATTTCGATTACTTTCCCGGCGGCTCGTTCACGGCGCTCAGGCTCGGACGGTCTCGCTACATGTCGTGTCCGCTCTGTCACCGATGGTCCGCTTTCAACCTGCATGACACGATGATCGCGCGGACCCCAACGTCGGCCGAATCCGGCGACACCCGCGACCCACCGCTCTCCCCCGAATGACCACGCGCGACCCCCGCTCGAGTCCCCGGGCGACGTCGCCCGGGCTCGCCATCTG
>Ga0335078_10006181_pt1 | contig 17731 bp, 23 predicted proteins | sample Lox_Sample_32_FD_206711 | JGI IMG/M metagenome (GOLD analysis project Ga0335078, IMG submission 206711) | Soil microbial communities from Loxahatchee National Wildlife Refuge, Florida, United States - Lox_Sample_3.2 | ecosystem: Environmental > Terrestrial > Soil > Wetlands | place: USA... | reverse complement strand
TGGTAGACGCTTGCGAGCGCGCCGGTGTAGACCGCTTCCAAGGAGTAGGCCTGGATTGCCTTGGCGATGGCTTGCCTCATGTCCGCCAGCTCCTCCTCCTTCACCCCCTTGGTGTCTAGCATGACCTGGGGTAGCCCCATGGCCTCCGCCTGCATGGCCGTCAGCCTGATGTTGGGGTAGTGGAACATGTACGAGTCAGGCCTGGTCGGCGAGAGAGTGATGAGGCACACAAGTTCGTCGCCGCCGTTCCGGGCGAGATATGCAGCGTATGTGCTGTCCTTCCCTCCTGAGAAAAGAACCCCGACCCTCAAGTTGCCGGCAACCGCCTAGGGACGGTCTCAGTTAATCCTAGCACACTCCTGCAAAGACTTTTGTCCATGGTTGGGCGCGGGAAGTCTCAGGTGGAGCCGGGTGCTGGATTCCCTGAGGAGCGGACTGCAGAACGCTGTCAAAAAGCTCCTCGGTAACGACATAGTCGACGAGGCCGCGATAAAGGAGTTCGTGAGAGACCTCCAGCGCTCGCTCATACAGGCGGACGTCAACGTGAAGCTGGTCCTCGCCGTGACCGAGAGCGTCCAGCGGAGGGCGCTGGACGAAAAGCCGCCTCCTGGCCTCGACAGGAAGAACCAGATAGTCAGGATACTGTACGAGGAGCTAGACAGGCTCCTCGGCGGGGACCAGGAGCTGAAGCTCGACAGGACCAGACCAACGGTCATCGTGATGCTCGGCATCCAGGGCTCGGGCAAGACGACAACCGTGGGGAAGCTGGCGAGGTTCTACGCCAAGAAGGGGTTCAAAGTCGGGGTCGTCGCGGCCGATACCTTCCGGCCGGGGGCCGTGACGCAGCTGAAGACCATCGCCCAGGTCGTCGGGGTCGATGTCTACTCGGACGAGAAAGAGAAGGACTCGGTCGAGGTGGCGCAGGCGGGAAGGCGGTTCTTCCAGGACGCGGGCAAGAACCTGATAATCATAGACACCGCCGGGAGGCACAAGGAGGAGCAGGGCCTTCTAGACGAGATGAGCCGCATCTTCTCCAAGGTCAAGCCGGACATCAACCTGCTCGTCATCGACGGCACTATAGGCCAGCAGGCCTTCAACCAGGCCGCGGCGTTCCACAAGGCGTCGCCTGTGGGAGGGATAGTCCTGACGAAGCTCGACGGAGCCGCAAAAGGAGGAGGGGCGCTTGCGGCCGTTGGGGCCACGGGCGCGAAGGTGTTCTTCATCGGGACGGGAGAGAGGGTCGACGACCTCGAAGAGTTCTCGGCAACGCGCTTCGTCGGCCGCCTGCTGGGCATGGGCGACCTGAAGGCGCTTCTCGACATGGCCAAACAGGCGGAGGTCGAGGTCGACGACAAGAGGGTGCAGCGCATAGTTACTGGAAGGCTCACCATGGACGACTTCCTCTATCAGTTCGAACAGGTTAACAGGATGGGCTCGCTGAAGAAAATCCTCGACCTGATACCTGGAGCGTCCGGGAACATGAAGAGCGAGGACCTTGAGAAGGCCGAGAAAAACATGAAGGTCTGGAAGAGCATCATCCAGTCGATGACGGCCGAGGAAAGGGCGGCGCCTGAGAGCTTGAACGCCCCGAGGGTGAAGCGAATCGCCCAGGGGTCGGGAAGGACTGAGAAGGATGTGAGGGAGCTCATCGCAAGGTACAGGCAGACGAAGAGTCTGATGAAGTCCGGCAAAGGCAGGGAGATGAGGCAGATGCTCCGGAGGGCCGGAGGTCAAGCGCCGCGTGGATGACGGCGCCAGGGAGTTCGCGCTGTGCAGGCCTTGCCTGATCAGACAAGGCGCGGGAAGGACTGGACTAGGCCTCGCGGGATACAGCGAGTGCTTCGTTTGCGGGGGGCTTTTCGGAAGGCTTGACGTTGTTTCCGACAGTGTCGCCTCGAGTCTGAAGGGCTACGAGTTCAGGACGTTCTCCATCGGCCTCGTGCTCCCGCCGGGGGTGCAGGAAAGGGAGGACACTCTCCGGTCGGATCTGAGGATTCGGGGCGGGGAGACGGTCAAGTCGGAGTTGGCGAGCAGCCTGGCCCGTCTGGTAGCCAAGGAGATGGGGGGGCGCAGAAGGGTCGATAGGTTCCGGCCCGACGTGACGGCCCTTGTGGACGTGGGTAGCGGCTCCGTAGAGGTCACGTCGAGGCCTCTCTTCCTCTACGCTAGATACACGAAGCCTCGCGGGGTGGCCCAGCGTGTGCTGTTCTGCGAGGAGTGTCAGGGAAGGGGTTGCGACAAGTGCCATGGGAGCGGCCTGTCAAGCTCCCCCAGCGTAGAGGGGCTCCTTTCGGCAAAGCTCCGCGCGGAGTTGGGGTCGCAAAAGTTCAAGTTCACGTGGTTCGGGAGCGAGGACACCGAGAGCACAGTCTTCCCCCCGGGTCGTCCAGTGGTCGTGGAAGCCAAGAACCCACGGCGGAGGCTGCCTCCGAGGGCGCTGAGGCTCAGGAGCGGAAGGGGAGGAGTCTCGGTCTCAGGAATCCGCGTGGTGGCCAAGGGTTTCGAGCACCCTGCCTTCACCTTCATGACGAGGGTCGTGATTCACGCCGAGCGCCGAGTCCCGGCCGTAGAGGTTTCCAGGCTGCAGAAGGCGATGAGAAACTCCGTCGTGCAGTACCGGAACAACAAGGGGAAGCTAGTCGACAAGAGAATCTATTTCGTGAGGGCGAGAGCCAGAGGGAAGAGAATCACGGCAGAGATCAAGCTCGACGGAGGCCTTCCGGTAAAGAGGCTCGTCTCTGGGGAGGCGGTCTCGCCCTCGTTCGCCGAGGCGCTTCAGATGCCTCTTCGCTGCGAGAGGTTCGACATAGTCAGGGTCTGGACAAGGCGGGCCCAAAGCCCTATGAAACAGGCCTGAAATCGCTGAAAACCTATTGATTAGCCTTTTAAATGAGGGTTGAGGGGCGGCAATGCTCTTCCATGGCCAGGTCGAAGGGATACCGCCGAAGGACAAGGGCCCTGCTCAAGAAGGATGGTTCGGGCGGCCTGAGCAGAATCCTTAGGGAGTACTCCCCCAACCAGCGGGTCGTGATAAAGATCGACTCCACCCAGGTCAAGGGCATGCCGCACAGGAGGTTCAATGGGCTAGTGGGAGTAGTGAGGGAGACCGGGCGGAGGGCCGTGACCGTCGACGTCAACGTAGGAGACAAGGTGAAGACCGTGGTCGCCAGGAAGGAGCACCTGGTTCCGATGCCGGAGGCGGGAAAGTAGGTTGACCGAGGAGGCTGCCGCGTCTGTCCAGAAGAAGATGCTGACGCTCAGCGAGGCCCACCAGATTCTGGAGAAGATCGACCTGGAGAAGGCCGACCAGATCCAAAAGAGGACCCTCGACTACACCTCGAAGTTCTCGAAGAGCACGCCGGAGGCCGCGAGGAAGCTCAAGAAGCAGCTCGAGACGGAATGCGGCCTGAGCGAGGCCGAGGCCACCGAGGTGGTCAACATAGTCCCAAAGTCCATCGAGGAGCTCAGGACCTTCACGGCGGGTTGGCGGAAGCTGCTGCCCACCGAGACCCTGGAAAAGATACTAAAGATCCTAAAGTCCAAAGATTAAAAAGCAAGGAAGGCTGGTTCGCGACGAACGGCACTTGTCGCTAGGCTTCGATTGCTCCGTCGCTTTTCTCACCCTAACCATCGAATGAGCCTAGGAGTTGCATCAGCGGAAAATGATTCCTGCCGAGAAGAGGTATGAGGAATTCGCGTACGTACTCGACTTCGTCCTGAGGGGCAAGTCCTCCATAATCAAAGGGAGGGAGGGGCCAATCGTCCAAGCTCTGGGGGAGGAGAGGCTCACCCTCCTCGAGCTCCTGGCGGTCGAGAACGAGGACTTCGAGACGGGAGAGAAGCTGAGGATCGGCAAGGAAGGGCGGTCCAAGATTCTTAGCGTGTTCGGAAAGCTTGCGTACGAAGACCTCACGGCGGAGGCGAAGTCCCAGCTGCTCGCCGTCTGCGAAATCATCGTCAAGAACAGCGAACCCAGATACGTGGCCTACTTCAACGAACTGCAGCCCCTGACGCCCCGCCTCCACGGGCTCGAGCTCATCCCTGGGATAGGGAAGACATTCATGAAGACGATTATCGAGCTCAGGGAGAAGCGACCGTTCACCTCGTTCGACGACATCCAGGCGAGGGTGGGGCTCCGGGAGCCTGCGAAGCTGGTCGCCAAGCGCATCGCGGAAGAGTTGTCAGGTGCCTCGAGAATCAACATCTTCGTCAAGAAGTGACCGGGGCAGGAGGCGCGCCCTGGGGCAGCACTACCTTGTCGACCCTTTGGTCGTCCGGTTAATCGTCGAGCTCGCGCGAATCGAACCAGGCGATAGGGTTCTGGAGATAGGGACCGGACGGGGCGCCTTGACCAGGGTGCTCGTCGGCATGACGCCCTCGCTCGAGGGGTACGAGGTCGACAAGGGTAGCTATGAATCGTTGAGCCGCGAGGTGGGAGGCCGCGTCGTCCTCCACAACGAAGACGCGTTCGACTCGTCCCCTGTGTTTGACGTTCTGGTCTCGAGCCTCCCGTACTCTGAGTCGAGCAGGTTTGTAGAGTGGCTTTCGTCCAGGAAGTACGACAGGGCGGTGCTTGTCCTACAGGAGGACTTCGCGCGGAAGATTACGGCGCCCCCAGGGAGCCCGGTCTACAGGGCGGTCTCTGTGATATCGCAGGCCTCGGCGGAGACGGAGATAATGTCAAGAGTCAGCAGGAGCTCCTTCGAACCTCAGCCTCGCGTGAACTCCTGCCTGGTGACGATGAAGTGGAAGAGGACCCTGACGGGCGAGGAGATAGCCATGATCAAGAGAATCTTCTCCCAGAGACGGAGGACGGTCAAGGCTGCCCTCAAGAGCCTAGGGATGGCATCAGCGATGTCAACCCCGGACCGGCAGGAGACGCTCCCGCTCCAGTGCAGGGTGAACAAGTTGAGGCCGCAGTCGGTCCTTGCGATGGTCGGTGTGCTGGACAGGGCGGGACGATCAAGCGATGGACCGACCTAGGATGTCGCAGGCCCTAGGACGACTGAGCGTGACGGTAATCGGCCCGGAATACCCGGTCAACCTGGGCTACACCGCGCGCCTGATGAAGAACTTTGGGGTCCGAAGGCTGTACTTGGTCGACCCCAAGGTCGACATGAGGGTGGCGTCGGTGTACGCCTCGCACGGCTCGGATGTCCTGGAGGACGCGGAGACGGTCACTCTGGCGACCGTGAGGAAGCGGCACGACCTGCTCCTCGCCACCACGGCGATAAGGGGCAGGAGAGGCGCCAATGTCGCGAGGACTGCCGTCAAGCCCGAGGAAGGTGTGAGGAGGGCGCTGTCGGCCCAGTCAGCTTCGATTGTCTTTGGAAGAGACACTACTGGTTTGACCAACGAGGAGATCTTGGTCTGCGATCTCGTGACGACCCTCGAGACGGGGACCGAATACAAGACGCTGAATATGAGCCACGCGGTGGCAATCCTCCTGTACCTCGCGTCAAGAGTCGGACGCCAACGTGGGGGTGCCGACCCGAGCCGGGGAGCCTCCAAGGAGAGGCGCGAGGCGTTCTCGAAGTACGCGCGTGGTTTGGCATTCGCTACGGGAATGCAGAGCCATAGGGTCGACAGGGTGGCTAAGGTGGCCGAGAGGGTGGCACTGAAGTCGGAGGTCAACTCGAAGGAGCTTGGCCTTCTCGTCTCCCTGATGCGGAAGGCGGAACTTGTGCTGTCGAACGACCGGCGGGCTAGGCCCTCTCGAGGACGTAGACTTTCCTCCTGACCCACCTCGTGCTCTGGTGCGAGAACCTTAGCGGATACTCGTGCTTGCCCAGCCTCGAGGGTTGGTATGGCCTCAGTCCCACCTCGCCTAGGTCCTCGAAGGAGAGGGAGACCTCGCTCCCCTGGGCCGTCCTCAGTGACGGAGTGACCAAGACCATTCTCCCGCCTCGACGGAGGACGGCGCTCATCTCGTGCAATGCCTCGGAGTAGATCGCCGAGGCGCGCCTGACCAGGCGCTTCGCCTTGTCGATGTCGGGCGGGGAAGAGATTCTCGGCAACAGGATGGGTTCGGAGACGATGGCGTCGATGGTCGCGTCTCCGAGCAGCGTCCTCAGCTCGGTGGCGTCGCCGGCGACCACAGAATAGGACGGCGCCGTTCCGCCCCGCTTGCTATGAGCAATCACCCATTCGAGGTTGTCCTTGGCTCTTTCCACGCCGCCATGGTTCCTATCCACCCCCACACAGTTGACGCCTTTCAACAGGGCCTCGGAGAGTATCGTCCCCGAACCGCAGAAGGGATCGAGCAGGGTCTGGCCCTTGGAGACGCCCGATATGTTGACCAGGAGACGAGCGAGGCGCGAGGAGAGCGAGATTCCGGAGGTGACGTATGGCCTCTCGCCAGACCTCTCCTTGAAGGCCTCCGTGTCGGGAACGTAGACCGTGACGCCCCACTGGAGCTTGGCCCCCAGCGGAAAGGCCACGAAATCCAAAGCCGACCTTGAGACGACCGCTCCTGAGCGAAGCTCGGACCCTGAGCGGGACCGGAGAAGGTTCGCTTTTCTGTGCCCAGCCTCGCGCAAGGTGGAAAGAAGCTCTTCAGAGAGCGCGTCGTATTCGGCTTCCTGGTCGCCTTGCGAACAATAGACGCTCAGGGAGAAGTTGAAGTTCTTTTCGGGGAACGCTATTGCGTCGACGAAGTCCTTGGAGTCGATTGGAGGAAGAGGGAGCACGACCTTGTGAACCCCGGCCAGCTCGGTGTATCCCTTGAACCGTCGCCCCGCAGCCAGGTCGGCGACCGCTATGTCTTCGCAGTGCATGGTAACCTTGGCCGCGTCCCCGAAAACGCACTGCGCCTCGAGCAGGGAAGGCTCTCCGAAGGCCAAGACGAGAATCAGCGATTCGGAGTCGATGCTCTCTGGCGGGACGAGAAATGGCAAGGAGAAGACGTTTCGGAGGGCGGGACGCTAATTAAGGGTTGACGACTTTCGCGGACCATCTATCAAATCCAGCCTTGTTTGGTGAAAAGTGGAGAGAAATTGAAAGGCGTCGGGCTTCTTTTCTCCTACCGGCTACTGCGACGGCTGCCTCAGGTCAGCCGATATTTTGGCCTAGGGAAGAATTCCCTTTGCGGAGGAGGATTGAAACTTAATTAGGAGTGTTTTAGGCCGCGTAAATCGAGGTAGAGAATCGTACACGGGGCAAACTACAGAGAAGCCAAGAGTATGTTTTACAACAAGAAGTTCGCCCCGGGCACTCCCAACCCAAAGGTCGCCCGCTTCACAACTGGCAAGTTCAGGGACGATTATGACTATAAGCTGCAGCTGGTCGCAACGACCCGGCTCCAGATAAGGAGCAACGCACTAGAGGCGGCGAGGGTGGCAGCCAGCAAGAAGCTTACCCTGGTCGGGGAGGATAATTTCTACCTCCGCGTGGTCTCGTATCCTTTCGTTGTGATGCGCGAGAACAAGATGATTGCCACGGCCGGCGCAGACAGGCTACAGGAAGGGATGCGCAAGGCCTTCGGGAAGCCCATAGGTGTGGCGGCGCGCGTGGATATCGGCAGCGTCATCCTGGACATCCTGATCAAGGCGGAGAACCTCGACAAGGCGAAGGCAGCGCTCAAGGCAGCCACCACGAAACTTCCATTGAAGTACAAGCTTGTCGTCACACCGTTAGAGAAGAAGGTAGGAGCGGTAGCGGCTTCCGCTTGACAGTAAGGATCGACACGGAGAGAGTCTTCAGCCTCATCGAAGAGAAGCGGCCTGCCCGGGTAGTTCTGAATGCGCCCGGCGGGCTTCTAAGGCAGACGTTGGACCTTATGCAGGTCGTCGAGAAGAAGTACGGGGTCCAATGCATCATGGTCGGTGACTCTTGCTTTGGGATCTGCGACACCGTTGACAGGGAGGTCGAAAAACTCGGCGCGACCCTCGCCCTTCACATAGGACACAACGCGTCCGTCCAGAGGGTCGGAGATTACACCTATCTCGTCGACGCCAAAGACGACATCAAGTTCGACTCGGTCGTCCAGAAGGCGATTCCGCTTCTTTCCAAGTACAGCAGGTTGGCGCTGGCCACCTTCAGCCAACACCTGGACGAGTTGGATTCCGTGAAGATGCAGCTTGAGGATGCGGGCTTCGAGGTCAAACTCGGGCGCAAGAACAACCTCCTCCTAGGGAGCCAGACCTTCGGATGCGACTTCTCGACCGTGTTCGACAACGTGGAGAATGTGGATGCGTTCGTCTACCTCGGCGAGAGCGAGTTCCACGCGGTAGGAGTGGCCCTCGCATCTGGCAGGCCCACATTCCTCCTGGACCCCTACCTCGAGGAGATGCGCGACATGAAGGAGGAGGCCCAAGAGAGGCAGAAGAGAGCCATCCTCGCGGTCTACAAGGCGCTCGACTCGAAAGTGTTCGGAGTAGTCACCGGGCTGAAGGAGGGGCAGATGATGCTCGGAAGGTCCAAGTGGATTGCTGAGAGGCTCAGGGCCCATGGGAAGGAGGTCGTGCAGCTCGCGATGCGGGACATCACCCCAGAGAGGCTCGCCCCGTACATCCGGATAGAGTCTTTCGTCCAGACGGCCTGCCCGAGGATATCGATTGACGGCTTCACGTTCGGCAAGCCAGTGCTCTCGATTCCCCAGGCGGACGCCTTAGTGGGGTTGCTCGAAGGGAGGGAAATGAAGGACTTTTTACACAGGCCCAAGTGGATCGAGCTGACCGTGGGGCAAATCCCAAGGAGCGCATCGCGATGAGCAAGAAAGAGATTGGCAGCAAGAAGGGAGCCCCGGTGGCGCTCCCGGGGGACTTCCTGGCCTACCCCGAGGAGTTCGTGGCGGGCAAGAACACCTACGAAGCCGGGGACGTGGTCAGGGCAAGGGTGCCGGGCAAGATAGAGAGGGACCTCTCCAAGAGGGAGGTCGAGGTGAAGCCGGCGGCCGTGGCGAAGGTTCCGAGGGTGGGAGACACCGTGGTCGGGCAGGTGGAGGCAGCCATGACCAGCACCGCGGGTGTCCACATCACCTACCTGAACGGGGTCGAGGTCCCAGCCGGCTTCTCGGCCACCGTCCTCACGCGGGGGGAGCGCGGAGGGAGAGGTGAGAGGAGGACGTTCGTCAAGCTCGGGGACGTCGTCAGGGCCAGGGTCTCGAGCACGCTCAATGGCATGATCCAGCTTTCGTTCGACGAGCCACACCTCGGGGTCCTTGCCTCGATGTGCAGCGTCTGCGGGGCAATCCTCCCAAAGGGGAACGGGCGGACGAGATGCGAGGTGTGTGGGAGCGTCGAGGAGAGGAAGTTCGCCGACGACTTTGGGCGGCCAGACATCCGACCTTGAAAACTATTTATTAGCAACCCGAAGCGGCCGGGTCTAGAATGCCGATGTTAGTCCAGGTCTCCCGCAAGGAGGACAGGGAGTTCACCGTCGAGGTGACGGGTGAGGACTACTCGCTCGCCGAGATAGTCCACCACGAGCTTCTGGACGAGAAGAACGTGACGTTCGCCGGGGTTCTCCCGCCGCACCCCCTCATCAAGAAGCTGGTGGTCAAGGTGAGGGCCCAGAGGATAAAGCCAGAGAAGGCGTTCCTAGCCAGCCTGGAGAGGGCCCAGGTCAACTCCCACGAGCTGTTGGAAGCTGTGACCAAGGCCGTGAGCGGTGGTTCGGAGTGAAGTTCTGCCCAAAGTGCAGCACCAGACTCAAGCTCAAGCAGGTCAAGGGTGAGAAGGGGGCCGCCACGATAACCCTCCTGTGCGACAACTGCGGATACTCCGACAAGGCGGGCAAGACGGTCACCCAGGCAAACGAGGAGGAATACGCGGAGGTGCCGACGATCAAGGTGGTCGGGGAGAAGGAGGGCAAGCTCTCGACACTCCCGACCACGAAGATAGAGTGCCCAAAGTGCGGGCACGACGAGGCCAATTGGTGGTTCCTGCAGACGAGGAGTGGGGACGAGCCCCCCACCCAGTTCTACAGGTGCCTAAAGTGCAACCACACCTGGCGCAGCTACTCCTAGTCCTCTGTTGAGACCGGAGCAGCCTGACCGCCCGCGACCATCGCCCTCGCGTTGGCCGCCGGAAGCCTCGCGACGTCGTTGACCTCAAAGGGTCCATAACGCTTCAGGTCGGCCCCGATTATCTCCCCAATGCGTCTCGAAATCCTTAGTGTCGCCATCCGCCGGGCTTCCCTCTTCTGGACCAGGGCGAAGTACGATGGCTGCCCGCGCGGGACGGCCATGACGAACCTCTCTTCGTTCTTCGAGAAGGACGAGAGGACGTCGCACAGATACCTCTCTTCAGGCAGGAGGTTCTTTGAGGCGCGCTGGTGGTCGGGGTTCCCTGCGACCAGCCTCAGGGCCTTTGTCAGCCTGAGCTGGACGAGCCTCCTCGTCATCACTTCGACGAGCCAGAGTTGTTTGCGCGCTAGCCTGCCGGAGACGTCGTCGCTGCCTGGGCTGGTGGTGGCACGGAGCCTTTGCGCGTAGGCTGCCAGCTTGGCGTAGGCGTCCGGCGCGAGGGGCTCGAGCGTCTCCGACGCCTCCTCCGACTCCAAGATCCGGCTCAGGCTCTCCACGGTCGAAGGGGCGTCCAATTATCCTTCGACCCTCCCGAGACCTTTGGTCATCAGGTAGACCGCAGCGTAGGTAGGAAGTTCAGCCTCCTCGCCAGAGAACGGTCCGAATGTCTTCCCTTTGAGCGAGAAAGCAGGCGAGCCTTGGACCCAGACGGAGACTTCATCGTCGCCGAGAACGACGGGGTCGTAGTCAGGCCTGAAAGCGGCGAGGTCGTGGACATGTGCCTTCAGGAGGCCAGAACTGCCGTGCAACGTCCCCGGCATCCTGAATATCCTGTGTATATCGGTTGTGACCGACTCGTCGATCCTTGAGCCGAAGGCGCCTGCCAGTTCCGCCATCTTGGGCGGTTGGTCGCCGTGCTGGGCGGACGCCATCCGAGCGAGCCAGCCCCCATTTGCGGAGTCATCTGTCCGCTGGGGTCGGATTAGGCCGGTGCCCCTGACATAGTTGGCGACCTCGGCACGTGCCTCCGGCTGCATAGACTCGAACCTCGTGTCGCCAACGTGGAGGTGGTAGCCCCTGTTCCCCGAGAAGTAGACCGCGATGTCTGTGTTCGCGACGCCGAAGTCCTCGGTGAGGAAGGATATCAGTCGCGCGACGTGGTCTTTGGTCGCGGCCAGGCACTCGGGGCAGCTCCACGGGAGGTGCGCCAGGCTCGTCCCGCCGCACTTTTGGCACGTTCCGGGCCCCTCGGCCGAGCGGGCTATCTTGCCGCAGTCCTTGCAAGCCCAGAAGCTGTGCCTCGCCTGGCACGCGGTCGGGATGGCACTAGCGTCGATGTCGAAGATGAGCTCGGCGCCCTTCCATCCCTTCTCGTCCATAGCCAGCGTCGGGTTGGAGTAGGTCGCGTTCGAGCAGTAGACCGATGAGGGGCCCTGCTTGACCAGGTCGGCGGCGAGCTCGCCTGAGGTCTTGTAGGAAAGGTGCCTTATCATTCCCCTCCCGAAGAGCGTGTACCCGAACTCCCTGCTCTCGACCTTCTCGGGCATCTCGATGTAATCGTGGTGCCTGAAATAATGTTCCCGGAACGTCCTCCGCAAAAATGCCAGCGTCATCTCGCTGGACCCTGGCGGTTTTTCGGGCTTGGTCCCTGACAAGAGGAAGGGTCGCGTTCGTCTGTTGATTATAAGATTAGTGAGGTCGACGGACGGAAGGACCGTCTCGCACGCAGTTCTACTTATTGCTCGCTTATCCTTGGGGCCAGGAAGTAGTAGATGCGCGCCCCTTGCTCGTTAAGGCGGAATTCAAGGCGCGCGGGTTTTTTCGAGCTGTATTCCACCGCTACCACATCAGCCGCAGTCCCTACGGCCTTTGAGATGCCGTTAAGGTAGTCGATGTTGTAAGATGCCTTCGCCTCCTGCTTTACCTGGAGGTCGAGGACGTCAGCGCCTCCCTTGTCAAGCTGGATTGAGGCCGCACCGACGTCGCTCTTCCCAGAGAAAGACACGCCCTCCTTGAGCGAGGAAATCATCACTTGGTCCGCTACGACGGAGACGTCGCCGAGGACCTTCTCGAAGACGGCCTTGCTCATCGTGAGCTTGACGTCAAAGTCCAGCTTGGGAAGCGGAGCCGTCCCTGGGGTTGTCTCGATAAGGTGCACCTTGAACTCGCGCCTGTAACCGTTCATCAGCCGGAGGGTCAGCGCGTCGTCGTCCCCGGTGGTGATCTCTACACTGTCCTTGGCATCGCACCTCGCAATCAGTTTCACAAAATCCTCCACCCTTATCGTAAACTTCGTCGCCTTGTCGCACTCGAACTTCTCGAAGGCAGAGTTGGGCCAGGAGAGGTCCACGAGCGCGATGTGGGATGGGTCCATCGCCCTGAAGACGAGTCCCTCGCCCGATACTTCGAATGTTGCCTCCTCGACGAGCGTCTTGATTGCCGCGGCGACAGCCTTCCATTCGGTGCTGCCGGCGGACTTCGCAAAAAACATGCTTCGGGTGCTCGCCTTCACTGAGGTTCCGGAAGGATAGATAAAGATTGGTCGTGGTCGCGCAGGTTCCAGCCGCATTGGTGGTTAACAGGCGTCCGCGTAATTGGATTGTCGTGTGCAGGTTGGATTGCGGAACGCCTTAGTCCCCTACTCCCCGGTCGACATCAATCTCGCAATCCTGGCAAGGAGCGAATGGGACGCCATCTCCGTAGGTTCCGGGTCTGGTTCCTCCCGGAGGGGATGGGAGGCGGCAGCAGGTCGAGCTATGTGATGATCAGGAAATATGACAGGGGACAGGGAGTCCTCGCGTTTGTCCACGTCACGATGAACCTGGGCAAGGCGGAAGACCAGGACGAGTTGTTCACCCTGGGATTCTCAGCAACGACGACGTGAGGGCGAGGACCATGCTCGGTGTCTTCCGGGGGTCCCCCGGTCTTTCACAAGAGGTCGGAGATTAAGCTCATTGAGAAGAGCTGGAGAGGCGACCCGGAGACACTCATTCGATATGCGGCTAACGTCTATTTCGGCGACTGCGGCCGTGGCCAGCCAGGGGCGACCGGCCCACAGAGTGAAGTTTGAGGGGGCCGAGGACATCATGAAGGAGATTGGGGCCTGGTCGATGAGTGGTGGAAGACACATAGGATAGTGAGGAAGGAGACCACAAGGCATAAATCGCCACAGGGGTCGGCTCGGTCCGAAAACCCCGTGAAGATACCCAAGGAAATGAACACGTTCTGCCAATCTTGCAAGAAACACACCCCGCACTCCGTCTCCCTCTACAAGAAGGGCAAGGAGAGAGCGTCTTCATGGGGAGCCAGGCGGCAAGCCGGGAGGAAGAGGGGATATGGAGGCCAGAAGTTCCCGGAGCTTATCAGGACTGCAAAAACGACCAAGAAGGCGACGCTAAAGCTGAAATGCAAGGAATGCAACAAGGAGAGCATGAGGAAGGGGATACGCCTGAGAAAAGCAGAGATAGTGCAATAGATTGAAGCGCGAGCGCGAGTTCATACCCAAGCCGAGGAGCAGCTTCCTGCTAGTCAAGTGCCCCGATTGCGGGGAAGAGAGGCCGATGTTCTCGACCTCGACCAGAGACGTCACATGCAGGGGTTGCGGAAGGAAGTTGGCGGGCAAGACCGGGGGCAAAGTCGATATCGACGCCCCTGTAATCAAGCGGCTGGACTAGGTTATTAGCAACCCCAGCGCGGCGTAACGGGGAGATTTCAATGGAGAGCGGCGAACTTCCTGAGAGGGGGGACATCGTGCTCTGCACGGTAAGGGAGATTACTCCTCACGGAATCTACGTGGACCTAGACGAATACGACGGTATGAACGGGTTCCTCCACATCTCTGAGATATCGACGGGCTGGGTTAGGAACATAGACAGGGTGGCCAAGGTCGGTCAGAAGCTGGTCCTCAAGGTCGTGAGGGCGGAGAAGTCGAGGCGCGAGGTCGACCTGTCGTTGAGGCAGGTGACCAATGAGGAGAGGCGTAACAAGCTGATCGAGTGGAAGCAAAAAGAGAAGGTCATGACGATACTCTCGATGGTGAAGAAGAAGATGGTCATGGACGACAGGCAGTTTTCCGAGCTGGTCGACAAGCTCCAGGGGGAGTACGGGACGCTCTACGAGGCGCTCGAGGACGCAGCGAAGAGGGGCGAGAAGACGTTCGCATCCATGGGGCTCCCACAGGAGGTCGTCAACGAGATGGTCACGGCTGCAAGAGAGAAGATAGCGTCGCCGAAGTACGAGGTAGGGAGCATCGTAGAGATGAGCTCGAATGCGCCCGATGGGATACTCCAGATCAAGAAGGCGTTGGTGGCAGGCATGAACGCCTCGGGCGCCGCGGAAATCAAGATGACGTACGTGGGAGCGCCGAGATACCGAGTGCGTGTCACAGCGGATGACTACAAGCAGGCCGACAAAATCACGGGCGCGGTCCTCCAGAAGATGGAGGAGTCGATAGGAAAGCACGGAAGTTTCACCAGCAAGAAGGAGATGTCCCGGAAGTACGGTGGTGGGGCGTAGGATGAGGAGCCTTCTCTTCAAGTGCCCGGCGTGCACCCGGTACACCATGGAGGCGAAGTGCCCGCAGTGCGGCGAGACGACAGCGATAGCGTCACCCGCGAAGTACTCGCCCGACGACAGATACGCCCGCTATAGAAGCCCCCTGGCCTACAAGACCGAATAGCCTGACGGCCCGTCTAGGTCTTCGGGTTGACCTTGTAGATTAGGACCGTGGAGAAGCACGAGACCTGCGCACCACAGGATATCGGGTTGTCTAGGCTGGACGAATGGAAGGCGATTTGGAACTGGTTTGCGCCTCCATTAAGCTGGAACGAATAGGGGGTTGTGAACAACTGGATCGGCGGCGCGCCGGTATTCTTGTCGAGCGAGTAGTTAGTGGTCACCCCGGCAGACGCGTTCGAGATGTCCAGGTAGCCCGAGAAAGTGAAAGGTAGCATCTGCCCGAAGGTGGTGTCGAGCCCCGCGGGTGTGAGGTTGAAGTCGTCTGGAGCTGGCCAAAGGAACTCGGTCTCGTTCAGTCCTCCTATCCGTATGAACCATTGTTTCTTGCTCTCGTCCCCTCCTCCCGGCGTGAAGCCCTGTCCCGCAGGCAGCTGGAGGACGTAGTAGCTCGTCCCGCCGATTGTTATCTCGCTTCCCGTGAGGAAGAGCAGGACGTATGTAGGCCTGCCATGGCCCATGCTGAGTGCTGTCGCAGCACCGGCCGTGGTGTTCTGCATGAACATGTTCCCTATCTCGGCTATCCTGGTCTCGTTGAGCGTCGCGTTGTCAGCCACCGTCGTGCGGTTGCCCATAACGTTCACCCAGTACCCATAGTCCCACCAGCTGATTATGACCGCGTTGGTCGGTGTGTTGTCGTGTATCCATGTGAGGGCTTGGAGCCAGTCGGCTATCTCCGAGTGGGAGAAGACGGTGCCTCCGTTCGATATGGTCACCCCGTAGTCGGCTGGGCTCTGGTCGCAGACGATGCTGGTCCCAGTGCACTGGACGGGGTTGGGTATCCAGAAGATTGTCGCCGGGAAAGCTAGCAGGGCGATCAGCGTGATGGAGTAGACGGCACGCATCTCTGTCTGGGTGGAGTAGGTAGGCTTCCGCTTCACCAGGGTGGGGGCGCTTGGCTTCAATATCGCGAAGACCACTTCCGCGAAACCTATCCCGCCTAGAATCGCGAGGGCGATGGAAGAGTACACAAGGAGGCGCGAGAAGGCCGCAGAGATGTAGAGGCTCGAGAGGCCTATCACGAGGGCGAAGCCTATCGCAGGACTCTTCCTCTTGAAAGCGACATAGGCCCCGAAGATTCCGAGGAAGAGGAGGATCAAGTAGGATGAGAAGTAGTCTCCACCGGTGGGGATGAAGTGCTCTGCCACCGACTCGACGAGAGGGTCGCCGCTCCTGACCCAGGGCAGGATCGCCGACAGGTACCTCCTGCTCACCGACGAGAGGAGCCCGAAGCTCAGCACGGCCAGCCCTATCAGCGCGAAGCCCATCAGCACCTTGACCATAGTCCACCTGTACTCGGCCGGCCTCACCCAAGTCCTCATCCACTGGCCGATCACGAGGAAGACGGTCCCTCCAATGAGCGCGAAGCCTGCAGGGTTGGTGACGATTCCCGTCCCAGGTCTGGGGAAGATAGCGCTCCCGAAGATGTCCCCTGCGGTGAAGAGGAGGGCAATCACCGAGAGGCTCGGGACGTCGAAGCTGAGGAAGGGCATTATCACGAAGAACAGCCCGAAAGCTATGCTGAAGTAGAGACCGCCTCCCCAAGCGGTGTTGGCGTAACCAGACAGCAGTCCCGCGAAGACAGACCGGAGCACCTTCTGCCGCGTGCTGAGGGGTGTGTCCAGTAGGGTGAGGAAGAGGTAGCCCGCGCAGACGAAGAGGAATATAGCCAGTGGCTCGGACTTGAACCAACCCAGGTTCCCCCTCTCGATCAGGGGTGGCGAGACCGCTATCATGAGGGCCGCGAAGAGGCCCCCCACCTCGCCGGCAATCCGCTTGACGAGCAGGTAGAACATTATCGCCGTCAGAGAGCCTACGAACACCGGGAAGAGGATGAGGTAGTTGTAGAGGCTCAGGTTCAGGCCGAAGACGTTCCTGAAGAAGATGTACGAGAGGGCGCCGGCGAACTGGAGCCCGTCCTGGGAGGTGGCGGCGACGGCCCTTCCCTCAGGGAACCAGGTGGTGTAGTCGGTCCAGGAGAAGTAGTGCATCAGCCCCGAGATGCCAGACTGGTCGAACGAGTTGACTATGAAGTTGGCCGCCTTGTAGTCGTAGTACGGGTCGAACTCGTTCAGGAAGAAGCCGTACTTTGCGGGAAAGATCCGCATCAGGATCGCTATCACGAAGACGGCGACTAGCACCAGCCCGGTGATCATGCTACGCCTGGTGGCGGTTGGGCGACGAAGGGCGCCGCGTAGCAGGCTGGTGAAAATGCCGCTCAAACTTGGGCCGCAGCCCCCTCAGAGCATTTAAGAGTTTTTCGAATGCCGCCGGCTCGGTTTTCCCTCGGCTGGCGTTGCCGGCTAGTGACCCGCTTCCAACGTGGCTAGGAAGTCCCGGTACTGCTTTGGGGACATCAACGTCTTCCTCTCGTCATCCAGCTTCGAGGCATCTAGCTCCACTATCCATCCCTCTCCATAGGGCGACTTGTTGATTAGCTCGGGGTGTTCGAGCAGGCGCTGGTTGGTGGCTGTCACCTTGCCAGAGAAAGGCGAGTATAGCTCGGAGACCGCCTTGATTGACTCGACGGTTCCGAAGGACGCCAGCTGCTTCACGTCTTGGCCGACCGAGGGGAGGGTGAGGTACACTATGTCGTTGAGTGTCTTGGCGGCGTAGTCAGTTATCCCGACCTTCGCCGTGCCACCCGTGACCAGCGCCCACTCGTGTTCTCTTGTGTACAGTAGGCCGTCGGGGACCTGATACTGGGTCGGCGAGCTCAAACGCCCGGGGTCTCGGGGACATTCTATTTACTATTGTTGGTGCTGTTTTCGCTTCCAACCGTAGACCGAGTCGTCGTAGAACGGGAACTTCGAAATCCTTCCCGTGCTTGGCGCGTCTCTCACTACGACTTCGACCTCCTCACCCAATTGCGGGGCCGGGGTCTTGACGTACCCCATCGCGATTCCATGCTTGAGCACGGGTGAGAACGTCCCGCTCGTGATGACACCGATCTCCGCACCGTTGGCGGATGTGACCTTGAAGTCTCGACGAGGTATCTTATCATCCATCACTATGCCCCTCCTAATCCTT
>Ga0335078_10006180_pt1 | contig 17731 bp, 14 predicted proteins | sample Lox_Sample_32_FD_206711 | JGI IMG/M metagenome (GOLD analysis project Ga0335078, IMG submission 206711) | Soil microbial communities from Loxahatchee National Wildlife Refuge, Florida, United States - Lox_Sample_3.2 | ecosystem: Environmental > Terrestrial > Soil > Wetlands | place: USA... | reverse complement strand
CTCGTTCGACAGCTACTTCGGAACCTTTCCCGGGGCGGACGGCATCCCGGTGCGGGACGGGAAACTCGCCGTGTGCGTGCCGGACCCGCGCAGCGGCTGCACCCGGCCCTACCACGACACCGCCGACATCAACGGCGGCGGGCCGCACGGCGTGAGCAACGCGGTCGCCGACGTGGACCACGGCAAGATGGACGGGTTCATCAGGCAGCGCGACGCGGCCCAGGCGAACTGCAACAACCCCGACGACCCGGCGTGCCAGGGATTCGGCCCGCCGGACGTGATGGGCTACCACACCGCCGCGGAGATCCCCAACTACTGGGCCTACGCCCGCGATTTCACGCTCGACGACCACATGTTCGAGCCGGTGAAGTCGTGGTCGCTGCCCGACCACCTGTACATGGTCTCGGCCTGGTCGGCCCGGTGCAAGGACCGCTCCCCCATGAGCTGCGTCAACAACATCGTCGGGCCGTACGGGGTGGCCCAGTTCAACGAGGCGGTGGACCAGGAGCTCGCCACCGGCAAGACCTCGATCGACCTGGCCTGGACGGACATTACCTGGCTGCTCTACGTCAAGCACGTCAGCTGGGCCTACTACGTGCAGACCGGAATCCAGCCCGACTGCGAGGACGACTCCGCCATGACCTGCGCCCCGGTCCAGCAGAGCGTCACCACCCCGGGAATCTGGAACCCGCTGCCGCTGTTCGGCGACGTGCAGCAGGACCACCAGCTGGGCAACATCAAGACCCTCAGCTCTTACTTCCGCTCGGCCAGGGCCGGGACGCTGCCCGCGGTGAGCTGGATCGTGCCGTCCGGGGTGAACAGCGAGCACCCGCCGGCCAGCGTGCACCGCGGCCAGGCCTACGCCACCGCGGTCATCAACGCGGCCATGAAGAGCCCGGACTGGGACTCCACGGCGATCTTCCTGGCCTGGGACGACTGGGGCGGGTTCTACGACAACGTGGTCCCCCCGGCGGCCGACCAGAACGGCTACGGCCTGCGGGTGCCGGCGATCACGATCTCGCCGTACGCCCGGCGGGCCTTCATCGACCATCAGGTCCTCAGCAGCGACGCCTACCTGAAGTTCATCGAGGACGACTTCCTCGGCGGCGACCGGCTCAACCCCGCGACCGACGGGCGCCCCGACCCCCGTCCCGACGTGCGCGAGGACCTGCCGATTCTCGGCAACCTGGACGAGGACTTCGACTTCAGCCAGGCGCCGCGGCCGCCGGTGCTGCTGCCCACCAACCCGCCGACCGACTCGCCGTCGATCCCGGCCATGTTCACCGGGATGCCGCCCTGCCAGGGCTGCACGACGCCGCCGCCCGGCCAGTGACCGCCCGGGCATCACCGGGCCGGGTTCGGCAGGTCCCGTTTCGGCCGCGACTGGTGGTATGTTCCAGCCGTGTCCGCGCCTGAGCTCCACGCCCCCGGCCGGGCCGGGCCCGGGGCGCATCTGCCGCCGGCCGAGGGCCGCGACGTCCGCGCCGTGCTCGCCGAGTTGTTCCCGGCGCCGGCCCGGTCAGCCCCCCGCGCTGGCCTCGCGCGCTGGACGTTCCTCCTCGCCGGCGTCGCCGTGGTCGCCCTCGGCGCGGTGGTGATGCTGGCCCGTATGGGCGGCAGGCCGGCCTGGCAAAGCGTCTACGCCGAGGACCCGGGCATCTACCTGCCCCAGGCGCTCGCGCATCCCTGGCACCTGCTGCAGTCGTATGGCGGGTACCTGCAGCTGGTCCCGCGCCTGATCGGCCAGATCGCCGCGCTGCTGCCGGTCAGGGACGCCGCGGTGGCCTTCGCGGTCGGCGGCGCTCTTGTCGCGTCCGCGTGCGGGCTGTTCGCTTACCACGCCAGCGCGGGCCAGGTCAGCTCGCGCTGGCTCCGCGCCCTGGCCGGCCTGTCCGTGGTGCTGCTGCCGGTGGCGCAGCTCGAGATCGCCGACAACGGCGTCAACTCCATCTGGTACCTGCTCGTCGCGCTGTTCTGGGCCGCGCTGTGGCGACCGCGCACCAGGGCCGGCGCGGCTGTCGCCGCGGTCGTGGCGTTCGCCGCAGCGGCCTCGACCTCGCTCGGCCTGCTGTTCGCTCCGCTGTTCGCGGCCCGCGCGATCGTGGTGCCCCGGCACCTGCGCGAGCACGCCGCGACCAGCGGCTGGGCGCTCGGCTGCCTGCTGCAGGTCCTCGTCATCGTGGCGAGCCACAAGTCCCGGCTTACGCCACATAATCCGGTCAACGCGGTGCTGTACTACATGCACGACGTCCTGCTGCCGGCGCTCGGCTGGCACCTGTCCTGGCACCTGCGCGACCTCATCGGGGCGAACGTCGCCAGCGTGCTCGTGGGCGGCTTGATCCTCGTTGTTCTGGCCGCCGCGGTTGTCACCCAGGACCGGCGGTGCCGGGTGTTCGTTGTTACCGCCGTGCTGACCGGCCTCGTGTTCACGGCGTTCACCTCGGCGTTCGCCTGGGGCGGGCCGGGCCAGCGGGTCACGATCGCCGTGGAACACGGCGCCCGCTATTCCACGTTGCCGATTCTGCTGCTAGATGCGGCGCTGATCGCGGCGGCCGATGCCTACGCGCGCCGGTGGTGGCCCCGCCCCCGGGCTGTCATCGCGGTCGCCGCGCTGGTGGCGGTCCTGGCCGCCGGCTGGGCCACGGACTTCCGTTACCCGGTTCGCCGCCTCGCCGGGCCTGCCTCCGCCTGGGCCACGACGGCCGACCGGTGGCTTCGCCACTGTGAGCTCAGGCCGGCCGGGACGATCACGGTCTACTTCATCAACTGGTGGGGAAGGGGCCAGCTGGCCACCACGTTCAGCTGCTCCAGCCTGCACCGCTGACCTGCGGCGCAGGCGCTGACCTGCGGCCCAGGCTCAGGGCGCGGTAGCGGGTCACCGGGCCCCGCTCACCGCCGCAGCCAGAAGGTGACCACGATCCCCCGGAAATGCCGCTCGGCGATGCGGGTAAACCGGCTGGTCAGCAGCTCGCCCTCGGCCCTGAGCACCGGGGAGGACGCATGGGCCGAAGGCACCGTGCCGACCACCCAGATCCGCCGGTACGTGAGCATGAGCGAGCGCACGACCGGGAGCGGCTTGTCGAAGCCGTTGAGGGTGCCCGACTTCTGCGGCGACACGGCCATGGCGAAGTCGGTGGTGTCCCGGAACTGATCCGGGTACCCCAGCCGGGCCTTGCGGAAGAATGAGCTGTAGAACAGCACCCCGTCGCCCGGGCGCGCGTGCGCGCCGATGTAGAACGCGGGGTCGCCGAAGTCGAACTCGCGGGTCAGCGGGGTGCGGGCCCGGTGCTGCGCCCCGAGCTGGAAGACCAGCACGCCCAGGCACGCGATCGCGCCGGTCGCGGCGACGATGACCCGCCAGTCCAGCGGGATGCGCAGCGCCGGCCGGCTCAGCCCGCCGGCCAGCCAGCGCCCGATCCGCTGCAGCCCGGCCCCGGCCAGCATGGCCGCACCGGCCTCGCCGTACAGGACGTACCGGTCGGTGTACACCGGGTGCCCGGCCACCGATTCCGCGATCAGCAGCCCGGCCGGCAGCACCAGCAGCGGCGCCGCCACCGACGGCAGCGAGATGCCGCTGCGGCGCCACCAGGGCGGCCGGCCGTCCGGCAGCACCGCGGCCACGGCGAACACGAACAGGCACCCGGCCACCCAGGTGACCGAGCCGAAGTAGTCGTGGAAGAGGATCTCCAGGTCGTGCGCGGTCGGGCGGGTGATCCAGGAGGCGGCGGCATCCTGGTGGATGCTGCCGATCACGACCGGGATGACCAGGAACGCGCCGACGGCCCCGGCGGCGAACCAGTGCCTGAACGCCTGCCGCCCGGGCCTGGCCAGGAGCACGGTGGCCAGGTGCGCGGCCAGGACCGCGAGCGTCAGTTCGTTCAGGTACCCGCTCAGGGTGATCAGGGCACCGTAGAGAACCCACCGCCGGGTGCTGCCCTGGCCGGCCGCCTCGGCCTCGAGCGCCCGCACCAGGGCCAGCGTGGCGCACAGCACGACCGCGACGATCGCGGCGTACTCGCGCGCGGTCTGGGCGTAGAAGCTGATTTCCGGGGTCAGGGCCATGATCAGGCCGGCGAACAGCCCGGTCCAGACCGACCCGGACAGCCGCCGGCCGATGTACACCATCAGCCCGGCGGCGACGGCCATGGCGATCACCGAGGGAACGCGGATGGCGCTCGGGCTGGTGCCGAACACCGCCACCCACGGGTGCATCACCACGTAGTAGAAGCCGTGGTAGATGTCGGTGTGCTCGAGCAGGTGGGCCAGCTGGCCGAGGCTGAGCGTGGACGCGTAGCGCGTCACGATCTCGTCGTTGCCCATGGTGTCGTGGCGCGCCAGCCCCCACAGGCCCGCCGCGAGCATGACCGCGGCCGCGAAGCCGATCGGCAGGAACCTGATCGCCCGGGCCGGCCAGCCGGCGGAGCGCGGCTCAGCGGGGCCCGGGGCCGGCGCGGGCGCGGCGTCGCGCTGTCCGGTCCGGGCCGAGCTCATGACGCGTTCCCCCGGTCCCCGGGTTCCCCGTCCCCGGGTATCTGGTCAGCGGGTCCCCGGTCGCCGAGCGAGGCCGCGAACGTCTCCCGCCACTTCTGCGGCGAGGTGAACTCGGGGGCCGCGGCCTGGTACTCCGCGGCCAGCCGGGCCCACCGCCGCCGCAGCCGGGCGTGCAAGACGATGCTGCGCCGCCCGAGCGAGCGGAACAGCCGCGGGTCGCGCTGGTACCAGGCGGCGGTGCTGCCGTCCGGCGTCGACACCAGCGCGCTGTCCAGCTTGACCAGCACCCACCACCCCGTGTCCTGCTGCGGCAGCGCCATCTGCGGCCGCACCCGGGCCCCCGTGCGCGGCGGCCGCAGCTGATGGATGGTCCCCGACGCCGCCTTGGTCAGCAGGTTGAACCGGTTGGTGGGCGTGGTGGACGACTTCACCGCCTCCGGGGCCCGCCGCCGGGGCGGGGGGAAGCTGTCCAGGTCGGCCTCGCCCCGGGCGTCGGCGTACTGAAGCCGGAACTCCTTGAGCTGGGCCAGCTTGGTGCCGATCTCGGCGTGCAGGTGCGCCGGGCCGCGCAGCACGTCCTCGATGGCCAGGGCGCGCAGCGCGACCGTGGAGTACTGCATGGACAGCAGGGCTTGCAGCTGCCGCTCCAGGCTTTCACCGATCAGCTGGCCGCCACGGCGCTCCTTCGAGTGCAGCAGCGCGGCCACGAGCCGGTTGCGCAGGTGGTAGTAGGCGTTCCAGTCGAGCGCGTCGTTCTTGTCCGTCCACGGCGCCTGCCAGCAGCCCACCCCGGGCAGCGACACCGTCGGGTAGCCGCGGTCCCGGGCGCGGACCCCGTACTCGGCGTCGTCCCACTTGAGGAAGACCGGGATCGCCAGGCCGAGTTCCGTGATCAGCCGGACCGGGATCAGGCACATCCACCAGCCGTTGTAGTCGCCGTCGGCCCGGCGGTGCAGCCACGGGGTGTTGCGCAGGTTGCGGCGGCCGAAGTCGTGCCGGCTCTTGGTGTTCGGCGCGTTCCCCCACCACCACCGGTAGGGCGCCACCGCCTCGGCGAACGCGTGCAGCACCGAGCGCTCGTACCGGCTGAACATCTGGCCGCCGACGATTGTCGGCTTGCGGGCCAGGTCGGCGAAGGTCACGGCGCGCAGGATGCCCTCGGGATCGATCTCGACGTCGTCGTCGGTGAGCAGGACGTAGTCGCTCTGGCCGGCTCGCACGGTCTCGTCCATGGACCGGGAGAACCCGCCCGAGCCGCCGATGTTCCCCTGCTGGATCACCTTCACCCGCCCGGCCAGCCGCTTGGCCGCGTCCTCGAAGCCCGGGTGGTCGCTGGCCCGGCGGGCGCCCTGGTCGATCACGTAGACGGTGTCGAGCAGCGGGTGCAGGTCGGTGGCCTCGCCGAGCACCCGCAGCTTGCCGACCAGGTCGTCGGGCGAGTGGAAGGCGGTGATGCCGATGCTGAGCCGGCCCGCCGGGACCGGGTCGGTCAGCGCCAGCCAGTCCGCCTCGATCAGCGTGGTCCCCCGCGGCCCGGCCACGATGTCGAACCAGTACCAGCCGCCGTCGATGAACGGCGTGAGCGGCAGCGTGCGCTCGATCGTCTCCGGGTCGTCCGACTCGACGTGGATCGTCTCGACCGGGTGGCTGTGCCCCCGGGCCGACGAGCGGTACAGGAGGACCTTGCACTCGCCCGCCAGGCGGATGCGCAGCGTCACCTCGCTGACCGTGGTCCAGCGGCGCCAGTAGCTGGCCGGGAACGCGTTGAAGTAGGTGGCGAACGAGACCCGGCGGCCCGGGGTGATCAGCGCGCTGCGCCGCGGCCCGACCTGCTCGACCAGGAACCCGGGCACGTCGGCGCCGAACCGGACGCTGGACTGCGCCTCGCCGACCGCGGCGCTGGCCGTGGACGTGCCGCCGGTCACCTTGCGCCCGGTGAGCTCCTCCGCGGCCATCTCGGCGGCCAGCTCGGAGGCGCCGCGGTCCATCTGGGTCTCCACGTACAGCGGGACCACGTCGAGGTCGTCGCCGGGGAACACGACCCGCTGCAGGATACGCGGAGTGCGCGGGGTCTTCCCCGCGTCGCCGGCGCTACTCATCGTCCGCGGTCCCGCCCGTGAGCGGCTGCCCGTCGGCGAAGTGCGGCCGGATCCGGTTGTCGTACATGCTCAGCGCGGACCCGATGGCCATGTGCATGTCGAGGTACTTGTAGGTGCCGAGCCGCCCCCCGAACAGCACGCCGGGCTCGCGGCCGGCCAGCTGGCGGTAGGCCAGCAGCCGGGCCCGGTCCTGCGCGGTGTTGATCGGGTAGTACGGCTCGTCGCCGCGATCGGCGAAACGCGAGTACTCGCGCATGATCACAGTCTTGTCCTTCGGGTACCAGTCACGTTCCGGGTGGAAGTGCCGGAACTCGTGAATGCGGGTGAACGGAACATCCTCGTCGGCATAGTTCATCACGGACGTTCCCTGGAAATCCCCCGTGGCGAGCACCTCGGTCTCGAAATCGAGCGTGCGCCAGCCCAGGTCGCCCGCCTGGTAGCCGAAATAGGCGTCCAGCGGCCCGGTGTACACCACCGGCACCCGCCCGGCCACGTCCGGTCGCACCTGCGCGAAGTCGGTGTCCAGCCGCACCTCGATGCCCGGGTGGTCGGCCATGCGCTCCAGCCAGGCGGTGTAGCCGCCGGCCGGCAGGCCCTCGAACGTGTCGCTGAAGTAGCGGTTGTCGAACGTGTACCGCACCGGCAGCCGCGTGATGATCTCCGGGGGCAGGTCGGCCGGGTCGGTCTGCCACTGCTTACAGGTGTAGCCGCGGATGAACGCCTCATACAGCGGCCGGCCGATCAGCGAGATGGCCTTCAGCTCCAGGTTGGCGGCCTGGCCGGGCGGCACCTCGGCCGCCTGCTCGGCGACCAGCGCGCGCGCCTCGTCCGGGGACATCACGGCGCCGAAGTACTCGCACATCGTGGCCAGGTTGATCGGCATCGGGTACACCCGGCCCTTGTAGACCGAGAACACCCGGTGCTGGTAGCCGGTGAACGCGGTGAACCGGTTGGCGTACTCCCAGACCCGCGCGTTCGAGGTGTGGAACAGGTGCGCGCCGTAGCGGTGGACCTCGATGCCGGTCTGCGGCTCGGGCTCGCTGTAGGCGTTACCGCCGATGTGCGGGCGGCGCTCGACCACCAGCACGCCCAGGCCGAGGTCGCGGGCGCAGCGCTCGGCGACGGTGAGCCCGAAGAACCCGGACCCGACGACCACCAGGTCGACGTTCACGGGCGCACCGGCAGCGGCTGCTCACGCCAGAGCCCGGCCGCTGACATCTCCGGGTATCCCGGCTCGTCCGCGTCGCCCAACTCCGGCGGCTCGCCGGGCCCGGCCGTCCGCGGCTCCGGCGACGTCGCGGCCTCGCGCTCCAGGCGCTCGGTGAAGTGCGCCACCACCGGCCGGTAGAGCGCGCGGCGGCACCACCACGGGATCAGCCGGTAGCCGCCCCGCACGAGCACGTTGCGCACGTACTCCAGCGGCGAGGTGAACCCGGAGCGCCGGAACTCGCGCTGCAGCCGCAACTCCGACCGCAGCAGGCCGGTCCCGCCCCGCCGCTTGAAGGCCTCCTGGCCGACCCGGTAGAAGACCAGCGGCTCGGCGATGTTGACCGGCCGGGCCCCGTCCGCCAGCATCCGCGCAAACAGAGCGTAGTCTTCCATGAGCGGGAAGTGACCGTACCCGCCCGCCGCCTGCACCGCGCTGCGCCGGTAGACCACGGTGGGGTGGTTGAACGGGTCGTGCATCCGGGCGTAGCGCCGGATCTGGCCGGGATCGGTGGGCGGGACCCGCTGCCCCACGATGTCGTCGGTGTCGGCCACGAACTCGAGCAGGCCCGCCCCGACGATGTCGGCGTCCTCGATCAGCGGCAGCTCCGTCTCGAACCGGTGCGGCATCGCCACGTCGTCGGCGTCCATCCGGGCCACCACGTCGAACCAGCTCGCGGCCAGGCCGCTGTCGAGGGCGGGCCCCAGCCCGCGGTTGCTGGGCAGCGGCACGAACGTGACCGGCACCGGGCTGTCCCGCCGCAGCTGGTTCAGGCAGTCGGCCAGCTCGTCGCGGACCGGCCCGTCCCGGACGATGACGACCTGATCCGGCCGCACGGTCTGGTCGTCGACCGCGCTGCGCAGCGCCCGCCGGAGGTAGTCGGGCCGGTCCCCGTCGTAGACCGAGACCAAGAGTGAAAAGGGCTCATGCATGGCGCAGGAGGCTCGCCTTCCATCTCAGTAACGCGCATCGCGACAAGGCCGGGCCGAGCGGGCGGGCGGCTCCCGATCAGCGACTTACCATAGCCTTACTCGACAACCGCTGGTAATCCACCGCTTGTACGTACACGCATCGGTTTAGTGAACGCTACTTTACGATAGCTTTGGGCTCGATTGCGCGCGTTACTATCAGCCTGACGCCACCCGCAACCATGCGCCCCGGGCCTCCCGGGAATGCGGCGGCGTCGCCCACGACCCGCGAGGTTGCCCTGATGGCACGGCATGCCACCCCCGAGTCCCGCGCCGCGCCCGGCCCGTCCGCGGCGGGACCCCGGGTCCTCCTGCACATCGGCGAGCCCAAGACGGGCACGACGTTCCTGCAGCAGGTCATGTGGCGTAACCGCGGCGAGCTGGCGGCGCAGGGCGTGGTGCTGCCCGGGCACCACCCGCAAGATCATTACCGGGCCAGCCAGGACCTGCGCGAGATCGAGAAGAAGGCCTCCGACCCGGCCGGGTCCTGGACCGGCGAGTGGGAGATCCTGGCCCGCCAGGCCCAGCAGGCGCCCCGGGTCGCGGTGATCTCGCACGAGCTGTTCTCCGCGGCCGACGCGCAGCAGGCCGACCGGGCCGTCCGCTCGCTGGAGCCGGCCGAGGTCCACATCGTGCTCACCGTGCGTGACATGGCGTCGCTGCTGCCCGCGGAGTGGCAGGAGACCGTGAAGCACCGCAACGCGCGCGGCTGGGAGGACTGGCTCGGCGACGTCATCGACACCGAGTCCGTCTCCGCCGACCGGCGCCAGTGGTGGTTCTGGCGGGTGCACGACACGCTGGCGATCCTCGCCCTGTGGTCGCGCTTCGTGCCCGCCGGGCGGATCCACGTGATCACGGTGCCGCCGCGCGGGGCGGGCAGCGGGCTGCTCTGGGAGCGGTTCGCCTCCCTGCTCGGCGCGGACCCGGCCAGCGTCGACCTGAGCCGGGCCCGGCCCAACGTCTCGCTCGGCCTGGCCGAGGTGGAGTTCCTGCGGCGGCTGAACCAGGTCCTGCCCGAGGAGGTCCCGGACTGGTTCTACATGTGGAACGTCAAGGAGACGGTCGCGCACCAGGCGCTGGCCGCCCGGCCGCCCGGCGCCCGCCTGGTCCTGCCGGCCAGCCGGGACGCCTGGGCCAAGGAGCAGGCGGAGAGCCTGATCGCCGGCCTGAAGGACTCCGGGTACGACCTGGTCGGCGCCCTGGACGAGTTGCGGCCCCAGCCGGCCGGCGAGCCGTACGCCAACCCGGCCGACGAGCCGGCCGGGCAGGTCCTCGACGCCGCCGTGCAGGCCGCGTCGGCGCTGGTCGTCAGCCAGTACCGCAAGGCGTTCCCGGCCGCCCGGCCGCAGCCCGGTCAGCGCGGGCTGGTCGGCCGGGTCGAGTCGACCGTGGCGTCCTCGCCCCGGCTCAAGCGGACGGTCCGTGAGCTGTCCAGCCGGTCGGCGGCGGTGCGCAAGCTGCGCATCCTGGCCTGGCGGACCATGGAGCGCCGCCGGGCCCCGCGCCATCAGGCCGGGGGGCATTCCTAGCATGACGGGCCGTCACGCCCCGTCTCCGGTGCATCCGGGCCAGCCCCGCGTGATCGCGGTCGTGGTCACCCATAACCGGCGCGACCTGCTGCTGGAGTCGCTGGCCGCGGTGCACGGGCAGACCCGGGCCCCGGACGCGGTGATCGTGGTCGACAACGCCTCGTCCGACGGCGCGGCCGCGGCGGTGCGCGACCGGTTCCCCGGCGCCAGGCTGGCCGAACTGGCCCGCAACACCGGCGGCGCGGGCGGGTTCGCGGCCGGCCTGGCGCTGGCCCTGGCCGATGGCGCGGACCTGGCCTGGCTGATGGACGACGACACCGTTCCCGGGCCGGGAGCGCTGCGGGCCCTGCTCGAGGCCCGGGACCGCTACCCGGGCGAGGCGCCGGCGGTGGTCGCCAGCCGGGTGCTGTGGACCGACGGCCGCGCGCACCCGATGAACACGCCCCGGCCCAAGCCGTTTGCCCGCGGCCCGGAGCGGGCCGCCGCCGCGGCGGCCGGCTGCGTCCCGGTCCGCTCCGCCTCGTTCGTCTCGGTCCTGGTCGACGCGGCCGCGTGCCGGCGGTCCGGCCTGCCGCAGGCCGACTACTTCCTGTGGAACGACGACTTCGAGTTCACCACCCGGCTGCTGCGCGCCGCCCCCGGCCTGCTCTGCCCGGCCAGCGTCGTGGTGCACAAGACCGCCACGTTCGGCTCGACCGACGCCGATCCCGGGCCGCGCTTCTTCTACGAGGTCAGGAACAAGGTGTGGACGCTGCGGGCCCGCGCCTCGCTCGCCCCGGCCGAACGGGTCCTGTACGGCGGGGCCACCCTGCGCCGCTGGGCCCGCGCGTTCGCGAGGTCCGGCGACCGCCGGGCGCTCGGCTCGGCCCTGGCCCGCGGCCTGGCCGCCGGCGTCCGCACCCGGCCCCGGCCGACCCGCGAGGTGCTGGCCGCCGCCGGCCTGACCGTCCCCGCCCTCGGCCCCGCCGGCCAGCACGAGCCCACCGGGGCCATCACCAATTCCCGCTGAGCCGGGCGGGGGTGCTCACTCGGGGGCGGTGCTCACTCGGGAGCGGTGCGGCGGCCGGCGTCACGGGCGCCGAGCAGGGTGACGGCCACGACCCCGGCGGTGAACACCAGCGCGGCGCAGATGGCCGCGCCGCGGTCGTGCGGCGGCCGGGCTGGCCAGATCCACGGCGTGGTCCAGTGCGCGGCCAGCACCGACTCGGTGGCCAGCCAGTAGGCCATCGGGCCGGTCCACCCGAACGCTCCGCCGAGTGCGGCGGCGGACAGCAGGCCGGTGCCGGTCATCCCGGCGAGGTTGCGGAGCAGGACGAGGGTGCCGCCGGGCAGGATCCCGCCCGCGGCCCCGGCCGCCAGCGCGCCGAACGCGGCCGCGGTGAGCGCGACGGCGGCGGCCAGCCGCAGCCAGGGCAGCCAGCGGCCGGTGGCGCGTTCGGGGTCGCCGAACGGGCCGTGGGTGGTGACCGCGATGACCGCGGCGGCCCCGGTCTCGATCGTGAGCGGGATCAGGGCCTGCGCCGCCGCTCCGCCGGCGACGTTCCACCGCCAGTGCAGCGCCACCCCGAGCAGGGCGCCGAGACCCGCCAGCAGGCCGAGGGCGACCGGGACGCGGCGGCTGCGCAGGTACAGCCACGCCAGCCGCAGCGAGGCGACGGCGGGCCGACCCGCCAGCGGGGCGGGGACGGCTCCTGGCGGCGAGCTCCGGACCCCGGCGGCGGTCATGGCAGCTGTCCCAGGGTGAGCTGGCCGGACCGCAGCGCGGCCAGGTGGGCGGCCAGCCAGGCGTGCCGGGCGGCGGCCGGCAGCCCGGCGAACCGCCGCGCCGCGGCATAGACCGGCCCGCGCGGCGACGGTGACGGCCCCCCGGCCGGGGCCAGCCCCAGCAAGTCTTCTCCCGCCCAGTTCGGCAGCCCGAAGATTTCCAGCGCCTGGGGCTGCGCGGCGAACGGTATGCCGCCGTGCGCCAGCAGGGCCGCCTGAACCGCCTGCTGTGCCGCGGTGCCGCCGCCGCTGCCCGCGACGAATTCGTGCACCGACAGCAGCGGCAGTTCCTGATCGAACTGCCCCGCGGACCCGGGGGTCGCGCTCGGCAGCGTGTTGAACACGTCGAGCGGGAGCTGGAGCACCGGCGGGCTGCCGCTGATCGTCACCCACACGCCGGCCTGGTCCACCTGGTCCTCGAACATGCCGCTGGCGTACCGGCCGGCCACCTGGGCGACGCGGACGGGCGCGCCGGGCAGGCCGGCCACCTCCGCGAGCACCGGTCGCAGGTCGGCCGCCACCTCCGCGAGGTAGCGGCGGTAGGCCGGGTTGAGGCACACCGGTACCCCGGCGGCGTGACCGCAGACCGGGGTATAGCGGATCGGGCGGTCATTGGCCGCGTCGTGCAGCGCGGGGATGACCATGCCGTGGGGCGTCAGCCGGGCGGTCCGGACCAGCACGGAAGCCGTGCCGGCCGCCGCCAGCCCGGCCATCGTGACCACGACGGCCGCCCGCCGCAGCCACGCGCCGCCGGCCCGGGCGGGCAGGCCCAGCAGCCCGAGCGCCGCCACGGCGATCCCGGCCAGGAACATGATCCGGGCGATCGGCAGGTCCGGCAGGTAGGGATAGAAGATCCCGGAGATCGGCTGGTAGTTGCCGTTGGCATTGTTAGGCAAGATCAGCGGCCACCCGCTGGTGTCGCCGAAGCCGTTCTGCGACGACACGATCACCGCCAGGAAGGCGCCGAACGCGGCCACCGGCGCGGCGAACCGGCTGGGGAAGAAGGCGCCGACCGCGAAACCCGCGGCGGTGAACGCGGTCACGGCCGCGGCGCCGACCGCTACCCACCACCACGGCGGCGAGCCCTGCAGGCTCTGCTGGTGGGCGTAGACGGCGAACATGACGCATACGAAGACCAGGTAGCCGCCCACCGCCCAGATCGCGGCCGCGGCCCAGGCGACGAGCTGGGCCCCCCAGCGCGGCCAGACGGCGCCGGCCACCAGGTCGGCGGTGCGGCGCCTGCCGTCCCGCGACCCGATCCAGGCCGCCACGCCGGCCACGAACGGCGCGAAATCCATGAAGGTGCGTCCCTGGCCCATGTTCCAGAACGTGCGCAGCACCCAGTACGGCGGCGTGCCCGCGCCGAACCGGTAGGAGTCGAACCAGAACAGCGCGGCGATCACCGGCAGGATCCACGGCATCGTGCTGCGGCGCAGCTCGATCCGCAGCAGCCGGGCCGCGGGCGGCAGAACCACGCCCCGGGCGCGCGGTGTCCGGTGCCGCACCGGGGCCTCGGTCGTGGCGGTCATGACCGCACCGCCGTGGCCGATCGCGCCGTCGCGAGCACCGCGCTGTAGCCGCGCTCCAGCGGGGCATCGCCCGCCGCGCCGCTCCCCTCGCCCCGGGCGGTCAGCTCATCCGGGGTGCCGCGGAAGACGATCTTCCCGGCGTCCATCAGCGCCACCTCACCGCAGGCGGCGCCGACATCCTCGACCAGGTGCGTGGAAACGATCACGGTGGCGCGCTCGCCGAGGTCGCGCAGCAGGGCGCGGAACGTCACCCGCTGCTCGGGGTCCAGCCCGGCGGTCGGCTCGTCCAGCAGCAGCAGCTCCGGCTGGTTCACGATCGCCTGCGCGATCCCGGCCCGGCGCAGCATCCCGCCGGACAGGGTGCGCAGCCGCGACCGGGCCTTGTCGCCCAGGCCGACCTGCTCGACGGCGGCTGCCACCGCCCGGGGCACCTGCCGTGACGGCATGTCCTTCAGCAGCGCGAAGTACTCGACGAACTCCGCGACGGTGAATCCCGGGTAGTAGCCGAGGTTCTGCGGCAGGTACCCGACCCGGCGCCGGATCTCCCGGCGCGGGCCGTAGGAGCCGGGGTCGCGGCCGAGCAGCCGCAGCTTGCCGGAGCTGGGCGGGATCACGGTGGCCATCATCCGCAGCAGCGTGGTCTTGCCCGCCCCGTTCGGGCCGAGCAGCCCGAACACCCCGGCCCCGGCCTGCAGGCTCACCCCGGCCACCGCGTGGGTCCGGCCGAACCGCCGGGTCAGGTCGCTGATCTCAACGTTCATGACGTTCCTCTCGGGATCCGGGTGGCAGCCCAGGCGATCGCGGCGCAGACCGCCGCGAACGCCAGGTAGGGAAGGACAAGCACGGTGTCGGTGATCACGGCGGTGAGCCGCCCGCTGGCGGACTGCCCGGCGAGCACGACGATCGCCCAGCCGGCCACGCCGACGATCACGCCGACGTTCGCCGACCGCGCGAGCGTCGCGGCGGCCAGCGCCAGCGCGCAGACCGCGGTCATCGGGACCAGCCAGCCGAAGGTCACCGCGGCCGCGGTCGGCACCGCCGCGGCGCCCGCCGCGGCGGCGGCGAGCCCGAGCGCCGCGTTCAGCCCGAACACCGCCAGGGCGCGGGCCAGCAGCACCATCCGGTCGCTGACCGCCATGCTCCGCGACAGCTCCCAGGCCGGGTCGATGCCCGGCCCGTAGGCATACGCGATACCGGCCGCCGCGACCGCCGGGGCCAGCAGCGGCACGTACGGGGTACCGGTCCCCAGCGTGGCGAACAGCCCGGCCAGCAGCACCGCGGCGGTCGCGATCAGCCACCCGGCCAGCAGCGACGGCGCGGTCACCAGCGCCCGCGCCAGTCCCGGCGAGCGCAGCAGCCGCCCGGCGGCCCGCTCGGCCGGACCGGGATGCCGGCGCCACACCTCCGCCGCCACCCCGAGCCAGACCCGGCCGAGATCGACATCCCCGGGCCCGGGGCCGTGGCCCGCCAGGCTCTCGTGGTCACCGGCCATCTCCTGCCCGCCGGTCATCGCTCACCTCCATCTCCCGCCGGTTCCCGGCGCCGCAGTGCCGCGCGCAACTGCTTCCTGGCCCGGTGCGCGCGGCTTTTCACCGTGCCCACCGGAACGCCCGTCAGCTGCGCCACCTCGGCGACCGGCCGGTCCTCCACGTACATCAGCCGCCAGGCCTCCCGGTTCGGGCTGCCCGCCGGCCCGAGCGCGCTGACCGCCTCGGCCAGTTCGGCCCGGAGCACGGCGGCCTCCGCCGGGTCGGCCTCGTGGCGCCCGCCCGCGTCCATGGCGGGCAGCAGCAGTTCCGCTGGCCCGCGGCGGCGCAGGAACAGCGCGGCCTGCCGGCGGGCGATCCCCCACACCCAGCCGCCCGCCGAGCCCGAGCCGCCGGGCCGGTAGCCGCCCGCGCCTCGCCACGCCGCCAGGAACGTCTCCTGCAGCACGTCCTCGACCTCGGACGCGGGCAGGACGGCGCGCAGGCGGGCGGCCAGCCACGGCGCGTGCCGCGAGAACAGCTCCCGGAGCCCGGCGTCGTCACCGCCCGCCATGGCGGCGATCAGCTCGTCGTCGTCCATCGCTTCTCTATTGCGTTCTGGCGGCAGCAGGTTCGCCTAGGCGGCGAGATTCCCGGCCGGGCCCTACCGGGCGGGCTTGGCCGGCTCGCCCACGCTCTGCACCAGGGACGAGTTGAGCCTGGTCAGCGCGAACGCGAGGTCCACCTGCTCGGCGCCGCCCCAGTCGCGGACCAGCGCCTCGATGCACCGGCGCCGTTCCTGCTCGACCTCGCGCATCATCCGGCGGCCCTCGGCGGTCAGCGCGATCGCCGACGACCGCCCGTCGGCGGGGTCGGGATGCCGGGTGACCAGCCCGTGGCGCTCGAGCGCGGCGACCTGGCGGGTCACCGTGGACGCGTCCAGGCGCAGGGCCTGGGCCAGCGCGTTCGTGCTGGCCGCGCCCAGGTCGTCGAGCACCCGCATGGCCAGGTACCCGGCCCGGTCCACCCGCACGTACAGCGAGCTGCGGCGGCCGAAGGTCTCCAGGTGCCGGACGAGCTTGATCAGTTCTAGCTCGATGATCCCGATGGCGTCTGCCCTGGCTCGCTCGCTACCCACCGTGCCGATCCCCACCCGATCCACGCCCGTTGCCGTCCTGGTATGCTACCCCCAGATAGTTGTATCATACATGCGTTTGCGGTCCGCGGAGCAGGCCGGGACCGGAGCGGGCACAGCGGGAGCTGGATTGGTTTTCGTCTTGGCCCTGGGGGCCGCGCTGGCCAACGCACTGGTCAGCGTGCTCCAGCGCAAGGGCATCGAAACCGCGCCGGCCGATGCCACGCTGCGGCTCAGCCTGATCACCCACGCGCTGCGCCGCGGCGTCTGGCTGGCCGGGTTCGCGCTGATGATCGTCTCGTTCCTGCTGCAGGCCATCGCCCTGCACCTCGGCCGCCTGTCCGAGGTGCAGCCGATCCTGACCACCGAACTGGTGTTCCTGGTCATCGTGCTGGTCACCTGGTTCGGGTTCACGATGGGCGGGCGCGAGTGGATCGGCGTGCTCGCGGTGTGCGGCGGCCTGGCCGGCTTCCTGTACTGCGCCGACCCGGTGGAAGGCTCGCTGTCCCCGCCCCTGTGGGAGTGGATCATGGCCGGCGGGGCGTGCGCGGGCGGCATCGTGGTCGCGGTCCTGCTTGCGCTGCGCGGCCCCCGCTGGTGGCGGGCGGCCATGTTCGGCACCGCGGCGTCGATCAGCTTCGCATTCACCGCGGCCTGTACCAAGGTCGTGTCCGGGTACGCGGCGGCCGACTGGACCTCGCTGTACCGCCACTGGCAGACCTACGCGCTGGCCTTCTTCGGCGGGCTGGCGGTGTTCCTGGCCCAGAACGCCATCCACGCCGGCCCGATCGTGGCCTCACAGTCGACGATCGTGCTGGTCGACCCGGTGGCCAGCATCCTGGTCGGGGTCGGGCTGTTCGGCGACGACCTGCGCACCACCGGCGCCTGGGGGCCGCTGGAGGCGCTGTCGCTGCTGCTGATGGTGACCGGCGCGGTGGCGCTCGCGCACTCCCCGCTGGTAGCCGGGCTGCGCAGCGGCGGCGACCAGTACAGCGAGGTCCTTTCGCGCCGCTCCCGCACCGGCATGGCCGACGCGGGCTGCCCCTCGCCGCCGCCGGCTTCCTGATAAGCGCCTTCACGCTCCGTCTCGGGCCGGGTCAGGCCGCCGCGGTGAACCGGGCCAGCCGGCGGCCCGCCTCGCGCAGCGTGGTCAGCTTCTTGCTGTAGGAGAACCGCAGCTTGGCCCGGCCGAGCTCGGGCCGGGAGTAGAACGACGAGCCGGGCACGGTCGCCACCCCGGCCTGGCGTACCAGGGCGCGGGCCGCCGCGGTGTCGTCGCCCAGGCCGAGCCCGGATGAGTCGGTCAGGATGTAGTAGGCCCCGGCCGGCACGCTCGGCCGCAGCCCCGCGCGGCCCAGGATCTGGAGCATCAGGTCGCGCCGCTCGAGGTAGTCGGCGGCGAGCTGGCGGTAGTAAGACTCCGGCAGCCGCAGCGCGACCGCCCCGGCCTCCTGCAGCGGCGTCGGCGCGCCGACGGTGACGAAATCGTGCACCCGGCGGATCGCGTCGGTCAGGTCGGGCGGCGCGATCGCCCAGCCGACCC
>Ga0335078_10006179_pt1 | contig 17734 bp, 15 predicted proteins | sample Lox_Sample_32_FD_206711 | JGI IMG/M metagenome (GOLD analysis project Ga0335078, IMG submission 206711) | Soil microbial communities from Loxahatchee National Wildlife Refuge, Florida, United States - Lox_Sample_3.2 | ecosystem: Environmental > Terrestrial > Soil > Wetlands | place: USA... | reverse complement strand
CGCGTCGGCACCTCGCTCATCGGCGTCGAGCAGGCGCGGCACAACCTCGAAGCCGAGATGCCACGGCCGGATTTCGACGCGGTCGCAGGCGCCGCGCGCGCGGAGTGGGACCGCGAACTGGGCCGCATTGAAGTCTCCGGTGGGACCGAAGACGAGCGCCGCACCTTGTACACCGCCATGTACCACACCCTGCAGTTCCCGCACATGCTGGCCGAGGGAGGCGTCCACCGCAGCCCATACGACGGCAAAATCCACCCCGGCCCGATGATCTCCGACACCGGCTTCTGGGACACTTTTCGCGCCGAGTTTCCCCTGCTCGCTCTGCTTCAGCCCACGCGCGACGCCGACATGATTCGCGGAATGTTGAACATCTTCGACGAAAGTGGCTGGCTCCCTCAGTGGCCGAACCCCGCCGAGACTCACGTCATGATCGGCACGCACGCCGACTCAGTGATTGCGGACGCCTACGCAAAGGGCATTCGCGATTACGACCTGGAGAAGGCCTGGCGCGCCGTCTATAAGGACGCCACGGAGAGCACCGTCCTCGATGGCCGCACCGGACTTCCGGACTACGTCACTCTCGGCTACGTGCCGGCCGATCACGGCATAGCCGAATCGGTCTCCCGCACGCTGGAGTACGCTTACGATGACGCCTGCGTCGCCAGGCTGGCGCAGGCGCTCGGGAAGTCCGAAGAGTCCCGGAAACTCTGCGCGCGCGCGCAGAGCTACCGCAATGTGTTCGACACCTCTACCGGCTTCATGCGCGGCCGCCGGGCCGACGGAAGCTGGACCGAGCCGTTCGATCCGCTGGACTGGGGCGGCGTTTTCACCGAAGGCAATGCCTGGCAGTGGCTCTGGTCCGTCCAGCATGACGTACCCGGACTGATGCAGCTCCTCGGCGGGCGCGACGCGTTTGTCAACCGGCTCGACACGTTCTTCTCCATGACCTCCGATTACAAAGTGGGCGCCTACCGGAGGGTCATCCATGAAATGACGGAAACCAAACTGGAGAACATGGGCCAGTACGCGCACGTCAACGAACCCGTGCATCACGTCATTTATCTCTATGATTACGCCGGGCAGCCATGGAAGGCGCAGAAGTGGGTGCACGAGGTTATGACCCGCTTGTACAAACCCGGCCCCGATGGCTGGCTGGGCGACGAGGATACGGGCCAGATGTCGGCCTGGTACATCTTCGGCGCCATGGGTTTCTATCCGGCAGACCCGGGCCGGCCCATCTACGCTCTGGGAACCCCCCTTTTTGACCGGCTAACGATTCATCTGGAGAATCGCAAAACGTTCACGGTGGAGGCCGCGCGGCGCCAGCGCGGCGACATCTACGTGCAATCGGCCACGTTGAACGGCCAGCCTCTCGACCGCCCCTGGATCGCCCACGCGGAGATCGTCAGGGGAGGCGTCCTTCGATTCGTGCTCGGCCCCCAGCCCAACCAGAAATGGGCCACTGGCGGGATTCCCGCCAACTGATTCGACACCGCCGGTTCCGGCGGCCAATATGGCGCCGCGCTTACAATTAAGAAAATAGCCAGCGTAGTAGCTCAGTCATGGAATTGTAATGCGATTGTAACGGTCACAGGTTAGTTTCAGGAACGAGTATGCGAAAAATAGCATTGATCGAGGACGACGCGGATCTGTACTCGCTGGTCAAGTACAACCTGGAAAAGGAAGGCTTCGCATTTGTCGGCTTGCAGACGGGCAAGGCATCGCTCGAGTTCCTTCGCCGCGAGAAGCCCGACCTGGCAATTCTGGACATCATGCTGCCGGACATCGATGGACTGGAAATCTGCAAGGCCATCCGCAGTTCTCCAGAGCTATCGCAGATGCCGGTGATCTTTCTCACGGCGCGCGCCTCGGAAGCCGACCGCATCATCGGCCTCGAACTGGGCGCCAACGATTACATCGTTAAGCCGTTTTTCGTACGCGAGTTGGTAGCCCGCGTCAAGACCCAGCTGCGCGGGCCGTCCATTGCTCCGCGGGTGATGCGCTCGGGCCTCCTCGAACTCGATCGCAACAGCTGCGTGGTGCGCCTGAACGGCGGCGAGTTGTCGCTGACAGCCACCGAGTTTCGCCTGCTCGAATACCTGATGAGCCGCCCCGGCGTGGTGTTCAGCCGCGAGCAGTTGCTGGACGCCGTGTGGGGCCAGGACCGCGCCGTGACGGATCGCACCGTGGACGTCTACATCCTGCGCCTCCGCCAGAAGATCGAGCAGGATTCCACCAACCCGAAGATGATCCGTTCCATCCGCGGCTTTGGCTACAGCTTCAACGAAGCGAAGACAATCGAACCCGTGCCGGTGGGCGCGTAACCCCGTTAGACCGGGTCAGTTTCAGCGCGCTCGTTACAATGATGAATGTTGACCGAGCCGCGTATTCACGAACTTCTCTCCGCTCTTGACGAGCGCATTCTCGTGCTGGACGGCGCCATGGGCACCATGATCCAGCAGCGCGGCCTCACTGCCGCCGATTTTGGAGGCCCGCAGTACGAGGGGTGCAATGAGATGCTTGCACTCACCCGGCCGGACGTCATCGCCGATATTCACCGTGCCTATTTCGATGCGGGCGCTGACATCGTCGAGACGGATAGCTTCCAGAGTTCGCCCATCGTGCTGGCGGAATATGGCCTGGCCGAGCGCGCCCACCAGATCAACGTCGCCGCCGCGCGAGTGGCGCGGGCTGCCGCCGACGAATTCTCACGGCCGGGGCGTCCGCGGTTCGTGGCGGGTTCGCTCGGCCCGACAACGAAGTCCCTCAGTCTGCGCGGCGACGTAACCTTCGAACAGCTTCGTGACAGCTACTACGTGCAGGCGAAGGGACTAGTTGAGGGCGGCGCGGATTTACTCGTGTTGGAGACATGCTTCGACACGCGTAACATCAAGGCCGGACTGCTTGCGGTCCAGCGCCTGCGCGACGAGCTCGGCATTTCCATTCCACTGATCGTCTCGGGAACCATCGAGCGCTGGGGCGCCATGCTCGCGGGCCAGGCTGTGGACGCGCTCTACACGTCCGTCATCCACGGCGATCTCCTGGCCATTGGCCTCAATTGCGCCACCGGCCCGGACCTGATGACCGATCACATCCGCACGCTGCATGAGATGTCTTCAACGCGCATCTCCTGCTACCCGAACGCCGGCCTGCCCAACGAAGAAGACAAGTATCTCGAAACGCCGGAATCACTCGCCGCCCAGCTCGACAAATTCGTCGAGCACGGCTGGCTGAACCTGGTCGGCGGCTGCTGTGGCACCACGCCGGCGCATATTCGGGCCATCGCGCAGATGGTCGATGGCCGCCCACCCCGCCGCGTGAAACCGCCTGATCACCGCGCTCGCTACTCGGGAGTCGAGACAGTCGAACCCGACGACTCCAACCGCCCGCTCATCGTCGGCGAACGAACCAACGTGATCGGCTCGCGGCTTTTCAAGAACCTGGTCGCCGAAGAAAAATGGGAAGAAGCCAGTGAAATCGCACGCTGGCAGGTGAAAAACGGCGCGCATATAGTGGATGTCTGCCTGCAATCGAGCGATCGCGACGAACTGAAGGACGCCGCTCCGTTCTACGACAAGCTGATGCCCAGGATCCGCGTGCCGGTGATGATCGACACCACCGATCCAAACGCCGTGGAGCTGGCGCTCAGCTTTTGTCAGGGCAAGTCGATTATCAACTCCATCAATCTGGAGGACGGCGAAGAGAAGTTCGAACGCCTCTGCCCTATCGCACGCCGGTATGGCGCGGCGCTGGTGGTGGGCACAATCGACGAAGACAAGCTGCAGGCGCAAGCGTTCACGCGCCAGCGCAAGCTGGCCGTGGCGCAGCGCTCGGTGGAACTACTCACCGGCAAATACGGCATCGCGCCCGAGGACATCATCATCGACCCGCTCGTTTTTCCCTGTGCTACCGGCGACGAGAACTACATCGGCGGCGCTGTGGAGACCATCGAAGCGATTCGCCTGGTCAGGGAGAACATCCCCTTCGTCAAGACCATCCTCGGCGTCTCCAACATATCCTTCGGGCTGCCCTCGGCCGCGCGGGAGGTGGTGAATTCGGTTTTCCTGTACTACGCCACCCGCGCCGGTCTCGATCTGGCCATCGTCAACGCGCAAAAGCTGGAGCGGTTTGCCGCGATACCGGTTGAGGAGCGGCGGCTGGCCGAGAATCTGCTCTTCAACACGCCTCCTCTGGATGTCCCGGCTGAACATCCCCAGGCCGGCCTCCTGCGCACCGCTCCTGGCGACTGGCGCGAGCAGTCGCGCGAGCAGAAAAGTGCGATTAATCAGTTCCATATTGCGGCCATTGCCGAGCATTTCCGGCAGGCAACGAAAAAAGTGAAGGCGCAGCAAGCCCAGCTACCGCTGGACGAGCGGCTCGCCCATTACATCATTGAAGGCACCAAAGACGGCCTCGTCGCCGATCTCGACCTGAAGCGCGCGGAAGCAACCGCGCCGCTGGATATCATCAACGGGCCCCTGATGGCCGGCATGGCCGAGGTTGGCCGGCTCTTTAACAACAATGAGCTGATTGTCGCGGAGGTGCTGCAATCGGCCGAGGCGATGAAAACCGCGGTCAGCCACCTGCAGCAGTTCATGGAGAAGGCCGAGAGCGCTTCGCGCGGCAGAATTGTGCTGGCGACCGTGAAGGGCGATGTGCATGACATCGGCAAGAATCTGGTGGACATCATCCTCAGCAACAACGGTTACGAGGTAATCAATCTCGGCATCAAGGTGCCGCCGGACCAGTTGATCGAAGCCTGGCGCACGCACAAACCGGATGCCATCGGGTTGAGCGGTCTGCTGGTGAAGAGCGCGCATCAGATGGTGACGACGGCGTCGGATTTCCGTGACAACGGCGTATCGGTGCCGCTGCTGGTGGGCGGCGCGGCGCTGTCCGATCGCTTCACGCGCACACGCATCGCCCCGGCTTTTGGCGCGCCCACCTTCTACGCGAAGGACGCAATGACCGGTCTGAATCTGATGAACCAGATCATGGACCCGGCCACTCGCGAGGCCGCGCTGCGCGCGCACATCTTTGCGGAAGCCGACAGCGGCGCAGCCTCTCAGGTCGCGGCGGTCGCTCCAGCCGCCTCCGCGGCCCGTAGTCCGAAGGTCCGCGCTGACATCCCGATTCCCGCCGCTCCTTACCTCGAGCGGCGCGTGCGCGACGTGCCCAATCTTGCCGAGGTGTGGAGCTATATCAATCCGTACATGTTGTACGGCCGCCATCTGGGGTTCAAGGGCAACTTCGAAAAGCTGCTGGCCGAACGCGATCCGAAAGCGCTGAAACTCTATCACGACGTCGAAGCCGTGAAGGCGCGTGCCGCCGAGTTCATGCGCGTGAAAACGGTCTGGCAGTTCTTCGAGGCCGAACGCGACGCTAATGCGATTCACCTGTTCGCGCCAGGCGCGCGCGCGCCGCTGCAGACGTTCGTATTCGGACGCCAGGCCAGGGCCGACGGACTCTGCCTGAGCGATTACATCCTCGACGCCGACGAAGGCCGCCGCGATCATTTGTGTCTGTTCGCGGTTACCGCGGGCGCGCGCGTTCGCGAGGAATCCGAAAAGGCGAAGGAGGCCGGCGAGTTCTTCCAGTCGCACGCACTGCAGGCGCTGGGCATTGAAACTGCCGAGGCCTGCGCCGAGTGGCTGCACCGGCGCATTCGCGAGGACTGGGGCTTCCCCGATTCTCCCGCCCTCACGATGCACGAGCGCTTCACTTCGAAGTACCGCGGCAAGCGCTACAGTTTCGGCTATCCGGCTTGCCCGAATCTGGACGATCAGCGCGGCCTGTTCGCGCTTCTTCGGCCGGAAGAGATCGGCATCGAGCTGACCGAGGGCATGATGATGGAACCCGAAGCCAGCGTCAGCGCCCTGGTGTTCCACCACCCCGATTGCGCTTATTTCACGGCGGCCGAATCGGCCGAATCGGCCGAATCGGCGGCGTAGCGCTCCCAGACCAGCTTCGCGGCGACTACATCCTCAATGGCGAGGCCGAGGGATTTGAAGACGATGCGTCCGCCGGGCAACGCATGGCCATTCAGTATTTCGCCCAGCTCGGCGTGAATCTTGGCGCCCGACAGCAAAACGTCACCCGATTCGACCTCGGCCGCCGCGCGGGAATCGACGATGACCGTCGCGCCCATCGCTTCGTCGTCCAGCTCGCGGCGTTTTGGTCCGATTGCCCCAACGGCGGCCACGAACGTGTGCGGCGCCAGCCACTCGCCGTGCAGAATCGGTTCGAGCGTGTACGTCACCGTTACCACGACGTCGGCGTCTCGCACCGCCTCTTTCGCGCTCATCGCTCGTCCGCCGATCTCCTCCGCGCACAGTCGCGCGTGCTCCTGGCTCCTGCTCCACACCCGCACGTCATCGAAGTCGCGCGCCATCCGCAGCGCTTTCGCATGCGCCCGCGCCTGCACTCCGCTTCCCAGAATCGCCAGTCGTCGAACGCCGGGGTTGGTCAGCAGGCGCACCGCCACTGCCGTCACCGCCGCGGTTCGCATCTCCGTGATCAGCCGTCCATCCATCGCGACAAGCGGCTCGCCCGTGGCCGAACGGAACAGCTCGATGGTCGCCTGGTGCGTGGGCAACCCGCGCACCCCGTTCCCTTCGAAAACGGTGACCATCTTGACGCCGAACACGTCGCCGCAGACCGCCGGCATAATGCCCCACAGCCCTTCATGCTCAGGGATGGCCAGCACGTTTCGCACCGGCTGCCGGATGCGCCCGGCGGAGAAATCGGCCAGCGCCCGTTCCATGGCCGGGATCAGGTCTTCGTAGCACAGCAGCCTGCTTACCCGCTCTTCGCTGAGAAACTCCATGCTCAGAGTTTATTCGCTCACCACGTGGGCGGAAAGAACGAGGATCAGCGGGGCAACTCCGTCTTCCCAGGCCATGCTCGTTTTGCCGATGACCACCTTCTGTCCATCATTCATGTCGAGGTCCATCTGAATCTGGCTCTTGTGGCAGTCGAGGTGCACGTTGTTCAGGCGCAGGGTTCGAACCGCGCTTTCCCCGCCGACGTCTACTCTGGACGTGCTGAATGCGTAGAAATCGCCGCCCACAAGGCCGCTTGCGTGGCCGTTACTCCCTGCGCGGGTACGCACCGCAAAGCTCGTGAGCAGCCGAAGATCCGAGTACCCAAAAGCAGTTTTGAGTTGTTTGGCGACGGGTTCGAGGCTTGCGGGCAGCGTCTCAAGGTCGCCTCCATGAGCTGACGCTACCACGAGCCAGCCCATGATTTCGACGTCTTCGGCCGGTTTCTCAACGTCCATCTTGTGCAGCACTTCTTCGGCGGCGGCAACCGCGTCCTTCGATCCCTTGAGTGCGACAAAGCCGCCCACGGGATCGGACATGTGTACGCCCAGTACATCCAGCAGATTTCGCAATTCCTGGTTCGGCTGAATGTGCTTCACCTCGACAAGCTTCTGGACATCCTGTGCGCGCACGCACGCGGCACTCATGAGTACGCCAAGACAAATCCTCGCGATTAATCGATTCATGATTCTCTCCTCAATCCACCATCCAGATAATGACGACGTTCGGATCGTCGGTTTGCATCCGCACCACAAGTTCCTGCGCCGGTGCATGAGCGTGGGCAAACATCGGCATGGCTCGCCGCCGACTCCGCGGCGCCCGATGCTCAACCGGCGCCGGATCCGGCGGGACGGGCGCGCGCGCCAACATGGGAACGGCCGGCATATGCGGCTCGTGCCTCACGGCCAACAGTCCCGCCACCGCCAACACGGCGCACGCGGCGGCTACAGCAACCATCCGCAGAGCGCTGCGAACCCGTTTCTGCCGCCGGATCTCGCCCATAACGCGGCCTCGCACGGCCTCGTACGCGGCCTCCGGCGGTTCCGCCAGATCTCGCAAGGAGAAATCGTCAGGCATCATACTTTTCTCCGCTCCAGCCGAGCGACAATTTCACGCAGCCTGGCGCGCCCGGTCGAAACCTGGGTTCGCACCGTTACCGGCGTTGAACCCAGAATCTCCGCCACTTCGGCCGTTTCCAGACCTTCAACCTCGCGCAGTACAACCGCCGCCCGTTCCTTTTCCGGCAGGTACGCCAGCGCTTCGGCGAGCAGTTCACGCCGCTGTTCCAGGCTGACACCGCTCTCCTGCGTTTGCACCACCGCCACTTCGTCCGGCAACTCGGCCACAAATCGCCGCCGCTTCCGCCCCAGGTCGTAAGAGAAGTTAACGGTCACTCGGTACAACCAGGGCCGGATCTCCGCCAGCGCCCGAAATCCGCGCAGGTTCTTGTACAGCCGCAGAAACACCTCCTGCGCGGCATCCTCGGCATCTTCCCGCCGGCCGAGCAGCCGCAGCGCCGTCCGCAGAACCTGCCGCTCGTGCATCCGCATCAGCTCCTCGAAGGCCGCTTCGTCGCCACCCCGCGCCCGCGCAAGCACGTCCGCCGACGGCTCCATCGCAAAAGTGCTCATTCCGAGAATGAACTCCGAACTGCTCACGTCTGTAAGGAATAACTGCGCCGGCTGCCCAAACGTTGAGCCTTTTCTTCGCGATTTGACGCAACAGGTATGCTCTAAGTAGATGCTCCCCTCGGAAGTCGCGCCGTCCGGGCCTTCCGTTCCCGCTCCGGTTCCAGCGGCGATCCCGCTCACCGATGCGCAGGACCGGCGCTTCGCCGAACTTGTGGCCAGGGTCCGGGAGATGCGCCCAAAAGACGACCTTGCTCCGCTGGAAAAGGCGTACCGTATCGCCTCCGACGCCCACGCGAAACAGTCCCGCGCATCTGGCGAACCGTACATCAGCCATCCCCTCGAAGTGGCCTTCATCCTCGCGGACATGCAGATGGACAATGTCTGCCTGCTTACCGGCCTCCTGCACGACACTGTGGAAGATACCGGGCTCACCATCGAGACCATTCGTCGCGAATTCGGCGACGAAGTGGCTCGCTGCGTGGACGGCGTCACCAAACTCAGTAAGCTCAAGCTCTACTCTCGGGAGGATCGCCAGGCCGAGAGCGTCCGCAAGATGCTGCTGGCCATGGTCACCGATATTCGCGTGGTCATCGTCAAGATGGCCGACCGGCTGCACAACATGCGCACGCTGGCCAGCCTGCCCCATGAGCGCCAGCAGCGCATCGCGACCGAGACCATCGAGATTTACTCGCCCATCGCGCACCGGCTCGGCATGGGCAAGATCCGCGGCGAGCTGGAGGACCTGTCGTTCCGCTATCTGGAACCGGAAGCCTGGGCGGAACTGGCGCGCGAGATCGAATCCCGCCGCGAGCAGAATGAGGAGTTCCTGGCGCGCATCCAGCACGATGTCGAAGTGAATCTCGCCCGCGAGGGCATTCCGGCCAAGGTCGAAGGCCGCGTCAAGCGCGCGTGGTCGGTGTATCAGAAGCTCAAGCGGCAGAAGATCGGCCTCGATCAGGTCTACGATCTGATGGCCCTGCGCATCATCACCGATTCTGTCAAGAACTGTTATGCCGCGCTCGGCGTCATCCACAACGAGTGGCATCCCATTCCTGGGCGCATTAAGGATTTCATCGCCATTCCCCGCCCGAACCTCTATCAGTCGCTGCACACCTCGGTCATGGGGCCGGGCGGCATGGCCTTCGAGGTACAGATTCGCACCGAGGAGATGCACCGAATCGCCGAAGACGGTATCGCCGCGCACTGGAAATACAAGGAGGGCCGCAAAGGACCCGGCCTCGACGACCAGCGCATTAGCTGGCTGCGGCAGCTTGTCGAGTGGCAGCGCGAAATGCGCGACCCCGGCGAGTTCATGTCCACCCTTAAGGTGGATCTTTACCCCGAGGAAGTCTACGCCTTCACTCCGATGGGACGCGTGATTGTGCTGCCGCGCGACGCCACCCCCGTGGACTTCGCCTACGCCATCCACACCGATGTGGGCAACACCTGCGTCGGCGCCAAGGTAAACGGGCGCATCGTGCCGCTGAAGTATGCGCTGCACAACGGCGAAGTGGTGGAGATTCTCACCGCCTCCGGTCACCTCCCCAGCAAGGACTGGCTGACCTTCGTCAAGACCTCGCGCGCGCGCAACAAAATCAAGCACGTCATCAACACCACCGAGCGCGCCAAGGCGATCGAAATCGGCCAGAAGTATCTGGAGCGCGAAGCACGGCGGCTCGGCGTTGGGCTCAGCCGAGTGACGAAATCCGAAATGGAGGCCGTGGCTTCCGAATACGGCTATGCGAAGGTAGAGGATCTGCACGCGGCCCTCGGCTATGGCAAGTTCTCGCCGCGCCAGGTGCTGCAGAAGATCGCTCCGGATCAGGTTCCGGCCGATATTCCCGTGCAGCCCCAGCCGTCGCAGGCGCGCACCGCCGCCGAAGGCAAGTCCGAGGAGGATCTGGTCATCAAGGTCCGCGGCGTGGACGATCTGCTGGTGTATCGCGCCAAATGCTGCAATCCGATCCGCGGCGAGGCGATTGTAGGGTACGTCACGCGCGGCAAGGGCATCGCGGTTCACTCCACAAGTTGCGCCAACGTGCAGAACCTGATGTATGAAGTGGAGCGCAAGATCGACGTGGAGTGGGCGCGCGCGGTCAGCGAGCCGTTCCATGTTCGCGTGGTGGTGCAGACCGACGATCGGCCGGGCATGCTCAACCAGCTCACCTCCGTGCTGCTGCACGAGCAGAGCGACATCCGCAGCCTCGAAGCGCGCCAGGACGACAAGCGAACCGGCGACGGCGCGGTGGTGGAGATGACTATCGAGATTCGCGACAAGAAACAACTCGAGCGCGTGCTTGCCGCGGTGCGCCGCATCCCCGGAGTGCGCGATGTGGAGCGCGTGCAATGACCGCGGCCAAAGCCGATCCCGAGCACATCGCCATCTCCAAATCGAAGGGCATCAAGATCGACTGGCGCGATGGCCATCGCAGCGAGTATTCCGTCGCCTGGCTGCGCGATGAATGCCCCTGCGCCGGCTGCACCGGCGCGCACGGCACCGAGCCGCAGAAGAGCAACTACTCTTCTCCCGCCAAAGAGTTGTTCCCCATGTACAAGCCCGCTCTGAAAATGGAGCGTATTGAAGAGGTGGGCGAGTACGCCGTGCGCATCTACTGGAACGACGGCCATAGTGCCGGGATTTATTCATGGGATCATCTGCGCGAAATCTGCCCGTGCCCTCACTGCCGCGGCGCCGCGCAGTGAGGCGGTAGGCGCGTCCGCTCCACTGCCCACCACGATGCTCCGCAAGGTGCACCAGGTGCATGGCCCGGTTTGGCGCCCGAATCGAATAAAGCCGGTGCGGCCCGCCCTCGCGCCCTACAGCAGAATCGGCGCGCAAAGCGATCCACGGGAGCAACAGTGTTATTCCCTGCTCCGGTTCTCCGGATACGCCTCGATCCTCGTCCGCATCGCGCTCAGGTGCGGCATGGGCAAGCCGAGCCGCTCGCCGGTATTCAGCACGTCGAAGTAAAACCGCTTCATCTCTTCGCTGCTGTTGCCAAAATGGCTCGTTCGAAGGAGCCGCCGGCCTTTTTCGGTGAGGCGAACACCGATACCGCCGGCGAAGCCGGCCATCCACACCGGCATACCCTTGATGCTTCGCGCCTCCGGATACGCTTCCACGTTGACGCCGCGCGAGGCAACCACGTCCAGTGCTTCACGCACGGCCCGCACGCCCAGCCTCATGGCTCGGGGACTTCGCGTCGCTTCGGCGATGCCTCCCGCCCACAGACACGCTCCAATTCCCCCCGCGTTGATGGCGTGGTGCACCCAGAGCCACTCGATGATGTTCGACTTTACGTCCAGCGAGAACCCGGCCCGCCGGAACAACTCCTCGACAGCTTTGAATCTGGCCGGGTCGGAACCTTCCAGCATGCCAAGGCGGACCGCGGGATCCACGGTGACCACGTGGACGCCCTGCGCATTCACCCCGCCGCTGGCCTTCGCGTAGCCCCAGAGGGCGGAAGACCGCAACAGAACGCGGTCGATTTCCTCAGTCCCTTCCCAGTTGGCAGTGAACAGGAGAATTGTCGCGCCACGCGCGTCTGGCAAATATTGACGCAAAGCCTCGACAGCCTGGTAGTGTTTGGTCGCCACAATCACCACATCGAATTCGTCCCCGCTGCCGATGCGTCCAACGGTTTTCGGCAGGTAAACGGCGCGCGCGTGCTTCGGAAATCCGGGCCGCAGGTCCAGAACGTCCAGCGTGTCACTGGCGGGCCTGCCCGCGCTTCGCACCACGTGCGTGACATCAATTCCCGCCTCCGACAGCGCCCAGCCGTAAACGGTGCCCACAACGCCGCGGCCGACGATTAGAACCTTCACGAGCCTACTCCTTCTCCGGGATTCGGCCCCAGTTTACATTGGATCTATATGCGATATCGACCGCTGGGACGAACCGGCTGGAATGTGTCCGAAGTAAGTTTTGGTGCGTGGGCGATTGGCGGATCGTGGGGCGCCGTGAGCGATGACGAGTCCATGGCCGCGCTGCATGCGGCTGTCGATTGCGGGGTCAACTTCATCGACACAGCCGATGTCTACGGCGAGGGCCGCAGCGAGCGCCTGATCGCACGTCTGAAGCGCGAGCGCAGCGAGCCCATCGTCGTCGCCACCAAGTCCGGGCGCCGTCTCTCGCCGCACACCGCCGGTGGCTACAACGCGCCAAACCTGACGCGCTTCATCGAGGACAGCCTCAAAAACCTGGCCACCGATTGTCTCGACCTTGTTCAGCTCCACTGCCCGCCAACCGAGGTCTACTATCGCCAGGAAGTCTTCGCCGCCCTGGACGATCTGGTGAAAGCCGGCAAGATCCGCCATTACGGCGTCAGCGTGGAGCGTGTCGAGGAGGCGCTCAAGGCCATCGAGTTTCCGAACGTGCAGAGCGTGCAGATCATCTTCAACTGCTTCCGCCAGCGGCCCGCCGAGTTGTTTTTCCGCGAGGCGAAGCGGCGCGGCGTGGGGATTCTGGCCCGTGTTCCCCTGGCCAGCGGACTGCTCACTGGCAAGCTCACTCGCAATTCACAATTCGAGCCCGACGACCATCGCAACTTCAATCGCCATGGCGAGGCATTCGACATGGGCGAGACGTTCTCCGGCGTGGATTTCAATACCGCCCTCGACGCCGTGGAGAAGATCCGTCCGCTGGTTCCGCCAGGCGTTGCCATGGCGCAGTTGGCGCTGCGCTGGATTCTCATGGAGGACGCGGTTTCCTGTGTGATCCCCGGCGGCAAACGGCCTGCACAGGTGCGGGAGAACTGTTCGGCTTCGGATCTGGCGGCGCTCCCCGCCGAGACCATGGCCGCCATTGGCGCCATCTACGACGCGGGGATCAGGCCGCTGGTGCACCAATGCTGGTGATGGTGCGTCACCACTCCGAATACGCCGTGCCGTCGAGGCCCGTTTTGTCGGACCCGCTCCGCACATCATAGATGCCCGGCTCCTGCGGGTTCATGGCGTTGTTCGGGTCCTCCATAATCACTTTCCAGGAATCCCGCGAGTTGGTCATCGGGTCCATAGGGATCTCGCGCAGGTACCCGTCACCCACCAGGTCCTGCAGGCTCTGCGGCGCTTTCTGCTTGTCGTAGGTGTATTCGTCGATCAGCGAGCGCATGGTGAAGAGATTGCTCTTCAGCACGCTCTCCTTCGACCGCGTGATGACACGGTTATAGACGGGAACGGCGATGGAGACCAGGATGGCGATGATAGCCATCACGATCATCAGCTCGATCAGGGTAAAGCCTCGTTGTTTGCGGGCTGCGCTTCCGCGCGCCGCCACGACGAGCCGCCGCCTCAGGTCACCACTCTGAATATGAGGTCCCATCCGGCGCTTTCTCCGTCGATTTCGTGTACACGTCGAACACGTTCTGCCCACCCCAGCTTGTGGAGGCCGGATCGTCCTGCATGCTGCGCATCCCCCATTCCTTCGAGTTGGTGAACGGGTCTACCGGGATGCGCCGCAGATAACGCTTCTTGGTGTCCACGTTGCCCGACAGTTTGACGCCTTCCACCAGAACATCCAGGGTCTTCGGATAGCCGTAGGTCTCCATATCGATGGTTCCCAGTTTTCCGCTGTCGGCGTCGTCCTTATACTTGTCGATGGCCGTGCGCATCTCCTTCAGCGCTTCGCGCAGTTCCACCTCGCGCTCGCGGCGGATCTTGTAGCGCGCCAGCGGAATGGCCATGGTGGACAGCACCAGCATGATGCTGAAAGCTACGATGAGTTCCACCAGCGTGAGCCCGCGCTGACCGGTACGGCGTCTGCTCGAGAACGGCATTCCTTACTTAACCTGCACTTCCATCACCGGCCTCGTAACCGCCAGCCCCTCCTGTTTGGAGTTTTTCGGCGACAGTTCCGTTACAGTAATGGCCGTCGATCCCTGCGCCATCGCGGTGAACGCGAACGCTGCCAGAGGGCCGGCCCCGGAAACTCCGGACGCGCCAGGCAGCCGGCTGAGATTGATGGTGGCTTCGCCGGCATCGTTGCGAATATCAATCGGCGCACTCAGGCTCTGCCCGCCCGCGGCAAGGAAGTCTCCTGGAGTAATGGCGTTGAGCCGAAGCACTTTGGGGTCCCATTTCACACGAACCCCCACCGAGAAAACGTCGGTGGCGCTGTCCACTTTCAGCGTCGGAATCACTGGATCGCCCACGTGCACCTGAAGGACAGTATTGGGGAAGATGATGTGTAGGCCCGTCTGCGCTCCCGGAACCTCGGGCTCCAGCACCGACGGCGCAATCGGCACATTGGCCACGGGCGCAACCGTCGGAGTGACCGGCCGAACCTCGGATGGAGCAGGCGCCGTCGAAGCCGCGGGGCGTTCGTAGCGAACCTGCACGGTCTGATCGGTGCCGGTGGCGATACCGCGCGTGTCCAGATCGTCCAGTTGCTCGGTGCGCACAATGTGCGGGATCACCGCGATGAGCAGCTCTTCCTTATCTCTCTCCTTGTGGTTCTGGCCGAACAAAATCTTGCCCAGAAGCGGAATGTTCACCAGACCGGGAATGCCCGAATAGTTGTCCGTATCGGTGTTATTCAAAAGCCCGCCGAGCAGCGTGACTTCGCCATCGCGCACGCGTATGTTCGTGTCGCTCTTCTTTTGGCCGATGACCGGTTCTTCCAGTCCGCCAAAGTTCACTGTGTTGACTTCGTTTGAGATGTCCACGGTGATGTGCATGCTGATTTCGTCATCGCCGTGCACCCGCGGCTCCAGCGTGATGTTGGTGCCGATATCGGCGTACTGGAAACTTGTCTGCACCAGCGGGCTGACGCCGGTAGTCCCAACCAGTCCAGGCTGGTAGCTGCCGCTGGCGAACGGAATCTTCGAGCCGATATTCAGCGTTGCCTTGCCGCCGTCGGAAGCGCGCACTTGTGGCGATTGCAGCACTCGGGTGTCGGCGTCGCTCAGGACCGCATTCAGCAGGGCGCCAGGCAGCGTGGTGGAGAAATCGTTGATGCTGACATGGCCAACCTGGCCAAGCGTGAACACGCCCGAGGTGGTTGAGGATCCTCCATTCGTTCCGGCCGTGGTGGTAATGCTGGAGGGAGTGAAGGCGATGGGAGCGGTAAGGCCCGCGCCCGTACCAGACACCAGGCTGGCCTGCAGATCGCGCGTATGAGTCGTGTTGACGTCGAGCACCAACACGTCCATCAGCACCTCGGCCTTGGGTTTGTCCAGATCGTGAACCAGTTTCTCCACCAACGCCAGTTTGTCCACTTCGCACCGCGCGACAATCGCATTCAATGCGGCCGCGGTGTACATGCGCCGGCAATCGGTGATGCTTCGGATGGCCGTGACAATCTCCTGGAACTCCTGCGGCGTGGTGGGGTTTTCCAGGTAGAACGTCTTCACCGCCATGGTGTCGAAGTCGCGGTGCTTGGTGGGATTGTCATCGCTGACAAAGATGGCGTTGGGCGTAATCGGCTTCCAGAAGGTGTGGGTGATCAAAGACAAATAGTCGAGAGCGTCCTCGATGTTCGTGTTGGAGATGTCGAGGTTTGCGTTCCGCACCGTGGGCTGGAACTGCGGGTCGAAGATCACGTTGATGCCGGCAACTTTTCCAACCGTCTCGTAGAGCACTTTAGGCGGCTGGTTATTGATCTTCAGTGTCTCGATCTCGCGCTTGATCGGCTTGAGCTCGGGAACGCCCTCCAGCGTGCGCAGCCGCTCCAGCATTTTCCGATGCTCCCGCTCCATGGGGGTGAGGCCGCGTTCAGCCGCCGATTCGCCGGGCGATTTCTTCGCATCTTCGATCATCTTCGTCGTGATGTTGATTTCCTGCACATTGACGTTGGTACCCGGATCGAGCGCGAACGCCTTCTGGAATTCCGCCAGAGCTGCCTCAAGCTGACCTTGGTCGCGTAACGCCCGCCCTTTTCTCATATGGACCTGGCCGTCCTCGAAGCGGGAACGCTGCAGACCGATCTGGCAGTCGAGGCACTGGGGGTCCCTTGCCAGCGCCTGCTGGTAGAGCTGCAGGGCGGCATCCCAGTCTTTACGGGCCTCCGCCTCCTGTGCCTGCTTGAGCAACACGTTCTCGTGGTGGGTGCGCGCCACCCCGGCCCCGGGAAACAGGAGAACGAGCAGCATGGCAACTGGAGCCAGGCCCCATAAACGATTGAAAAGATTCATTTAATGCCTATCGGCGACCCTGTGCTAGAATGATGATGCCCACAGCGGTAGCACCACATAACTAACTGACGCTGTTTACCTTTGCCGCGTGGAAGCCAAATTTTTCGCCGTGGCCGAAGCCCGCATTAAAATCCTCAGCGACAATCGGAGCGCCGCGCACAACTACCATCTGGCAGACCGCTACGAGGCCGGTCTGGCCCTCACCGGCACCGAGGTTAAGGCGGCCCGCGAGGGCAAGGTGCAGCTCAAGGACAGCTTCGCCGAGGTGGTGGGCAACGAGGCCTGGCTGGTGAACGCACACATCAGCCCTTACTCGCACGGCAATCGGGAGAATCACCCGCCCGAACGCCGTCGCAAGCTCCTGCTGCATCGGCGGGAAATCGACAAACTTCAGGGCGAAACCCGGGAACGCGGCCTTACCCTCGTCCCCACGAAGATGTACCTCAAGGACGGACGGGTGAAGTGCGAAATCGCCGTTGGACGGGGCAAGAAGTTCCACGACAAGCGAGAGGCGGAGCGGAACCGCGAGGCGCAGAACGAGGCCAAAGCGGCAATCGCGCGGCAGCGGCGATCATAGCTCGCCACGAGGCATCAAGGAGATCGGATGGACGTTGACCTTTATAGCGGACGGCTGGAAGAACTGGAGACGGAAGCGGTGGTCCTGCTCTCCTTCGAGGGAACCCCGGATGCCGCCATCGATGCCGTCAGCTCCGGCTGGCTGAAAGAGCTGTACGACTCAGGCGAGTTTTCCGGCAAGGCCCAGGAAACCGCGCTGTTCTATCGCCCAGCGGGATATCGCGCGAAGCGGCTTCTGGTGGTTGGGGGCGGCAAATCGGAATCGTTCAGGCCCGCCGACATGCGCAAAGCCGCGGCGCTCGCGGCCCGCACCCTCCAGGGTAAACGGGTACAGCGGATTGCGCTGGCCCTGAGCGGTCACGGCAGTCTGGAATTCGCCACCGCCGCTGTAGAGGGTGCTCTGCTCGGTGCTTTCGAGCCCCACCAGCATAAAACGGAATCCAGGAAGGACTCGAAGCCGCTGGAGTCGTTCACCCTGGTGGGCGATGACGGGCTGCGTGAGGCGGCGGATCGTGCGCGCCTCGTCGCGGAAGCGCAGAACTTCGCTCGATCGGTGGCCAGCGAACCGGCCAACATC